>Ga0081455_10000003_pt1 | contig 367763 bp, 393 predicted proteins | sample TabmetS3T2R1_FD_70207 | JGI IMG/M metagenome (GOLD analysis project Ga0081455, IMG submission 70207) | Tabebuia heterophylla rhizosphere microbial communities from the University of Puerto Rico - S3T2R1 | ecosystem: Host-associated > Plants > Roots > Rhizosphere ...
GGCAGCAACAGCGGCGTTGGCGGCTGTAGTTCGACGGTTGGAAGCGTCGGAACTTGGACGACCGATGCCTCCACCTTCACTAATGGTAGGATGAACCCGGGTACGATAATCGTCAATGGTTATCTCTACGTCCTCGGAGGTTACTACTACTCAGGTGGCAATGTTTGGAACAACGATGTCCAATACGCTCTCATCTGTACCGGCAGCAACAGCGGTGTGGGAGGCTGTAGCTCCACTGCTGGTAGTCTGGGCACCTGGAACTTTACTACTAGCTTTAACGGTACCCGTACTGCGCCAAGCATAGTGGCTAACAACGGTTTTATGTATGTGATAGGCGGGCAAAACAGCGGCTATCTAAGTGATGTCCAAGTAGCGCCTATTAATGCTAACGGTACCCTCGGTAACTGGATGGCCACAGCCAGCATGAGCGCTGCTCGTGAGGGAGCAGGGACGGTAACTTACAATGGCTACGTGTACATTCTAGGGGGTACCAGCGCTGTGAACACACCGAATAACACGGTATTTTATAGCTCATTCCTCAACATCCCTCGGATAGGGAACTACAGCAAACTCTTCGACCTAGGTACGAGCAACGCTGTCTTAACAGGCATTAGCTATAACGGCACCGTACCAAATGGCCTTGGCAATATCGATTACCGTCTAGCTAGCAGTAGTGGTAGCTTTGGTAGTCTGCAAAACGCCAACTCCATTCCGGCAGTGACGAGCACGTGTACCGGCAGTACTTCGCGCTACGCGTGGGTTACCGTTACGCTTGATGATAGCGCCAGCAACGCGGTATTTCCTGATAGCTTAGGCGCTAACAACGCCAACTTAACGGACTTTACCTTAACGTATAGCACCGGTGGCCATCCGGCACCCGCCCAGCGCCTCAGGGCAGGCCAAACCTTGCAGCAGGGAGGCCTTTCGCCGCTTGATACCTGTATCGATCCGACCAGTGACCCAACCTTAACCCAGAACCTGGCCGGCCAGTTCGACTTTACCGGCAACGTTAACGATACCAGTGGCGCAGGCAATAACGGCACCACTCACGGTGGGATGAGCGCTACCACTGACCGTAAGGGTGCTTCAAACGCCGCCTACGCCTTTAACGGCTCAAGCGGTTTCGTGAGTACCAACAATAGTATTAATAATCCGCAAACCTTCAGTCTGAACATTTGGTTTAAAACTACCACTACCTCTGGCGGTGTCCTGATTGGCTTTGCCAACTCGCAAACCAGCACTACCCCTGGTAGCTTCGACCGTATGCTCTGGATGAACTCTAGTGGACAACTAGCCTTTGGTCTTTATGACGGAAACGTGGAGATAATTACCACTAGCGGCAGCTACAATGATGGTAACTGGCACATGGCCACCGCAGAGCAATCATCGAGCGGCATGAGCATATACGTTGATGCTGTCCAAGCAGCCAGCGGTGGACCTATCGTGGCCCAAAACTACAGCGGTTGGTGGCGTATCGGTAACGACCATGTGTCCGCAGGATGGGATGGTACGCCGAGCGACTACATTAACGCCACCTTAGACGACGTAAAGATCTATACGGTAGTCCTTAGCCAGCTCCAAATCTCCGAACTCTACGTCCAGTAAGTAACAGGGGTAGGGCAGGGTAGTTTCATATATGCTAGTATTATCCGGCTAGTTTATTTTGTAAGCATAATCTGTTAGGCTGGAGCTAGATATGAGTCACGTGATCGCAGTGCTAAATCAAAAAGGGGGAGTTGGTAAAACTACCACCGCTATTAACTTGGCGGCTTATTTAAGTAAGCTTGGTCAGCGAGTGTTGCTAGTAGATTTGGATCCCCAAGGTAATGCCACCAGCGGCTTGGGTTTGCCAAAGCATGAACTTAAAGCTGGGACTTACGAAGTACTGCTTGGTAAAAAAGATCTGGGACAAGGAATTTTAGAAGCGCCCAGCGAAGCGATTCACGTTTTACCAACCAGCCAGAACTTGGCAGCTGCCGAACTGGAGCTCATTAATCTGCCGGAGCGCGAGTTTGCATTGAAGCGCGCGCTGGCCAACGCCGATCACGATTACATTATTATTGATTGTCCGCCGGCGCTCAGTTTGCTGACCATTAATGCTTTGAGCGCGGCCGATTCATTATTGATTCCAGTCCAAGCCGAATACTATGCGCTCGAAGGTTTGAGCCAATTACTTGATATCACGCAGCAGGTGCGCCAGGGTTTGAATCCCAATTTGGAACTTTTGGGCGTACTTTTGACCATGTACGACACGCGTACAAGTCTATCCGATCAAGTAAAACACGAGGTCGCACAATATTTTGGTGACAAGGTATTTGATGTGGTGGTACCGCGCAATGTCCGCTTGGCCGAAGCGCCGTCACACGGCAAACCCATCAGTAGTTATGACAAATGGAGCAAAGGCGCCCGCGCTTACAAACAACTTGCCAAAGAAGTCCACTCCCGCGCTTCTAAAAAATAGGCCTTTCACTGAGGGCACATTTTGCCCAAAAGTCTGCGCTCCGATGCTCGCGTACCGAAAAGTACGCTCTGCTTCGGTGCTCGACTTTTGAACAAACTGCACTCCTCAGTGAAAGGCCCTAATCTGAGGTTAACTGATGGTGGCATGATTAGCAGCCGGGTGCTATAGTAATGGGACTATGGCAGATGGTAAACGAGGGTTAGGTGCCGGGCTCGGAACGTTGATTCCGCAGAATTTTGATAGCTCTATTTTGCTAAATGAAGATGAGCGGATCCACAAATTAGCGATTGAGCGGGTAGTGCCTAATGCCGAACAGCCCCGCCGACATTTTGATGAAACTGCCCTGGCTGAGCTGGCCACCTCTGTTAAAACGCATGGTATTCTGCAGCCCATCGTCGTTACGCCGCATGGTGAGCAATACCAGATTATTGCTGGCGAACGGCGTTGGCGGGCGGCTAAGCTGGCTGGCCTCAAGCAGATTCCGGCGATCGTGCGTAGCCTTAAGGAACTCGAGCAGCTAGAAATCGCTATCGTTGAGAACGTGCAGCGGGTAGACTTAAGTCCCCTCGAGCAAGCCGTGAGCGTGGAGCGTCTGCACCAGCAATTTAACCTGTCGTACGAGGCAATCGCTAAAAAGTTGGGCAAAGCTAACTCTACAGTGAACAATATTGTTCGCCTACTGCAGTTGCCTCAGGAGGCCCAAACGGCTCTGAATACAAAAAGTATCACAGAAGGCCATGCCCGGGCGATTTTGGCGCTCAAAGACCAGCCACTCGCCCAAGCGACCTTGCTACGCAATATCGTGGACAATGGGTGGAGCGTGCGCCAAGCTGAGCGCTATGTAACCAGCCTTAAGCAAGGCGCGCCAGACGAAACGCAGGCCAAGGCTCGGGTAGCTACGGAAACTGCCGAAACCAAAGCACTCAGCACAAGGCTCAAGACCCCCGTGCACATTACGCGAACCGCCAAGGGCGGCCGCCTAGAGATTAGTTTTAGCTCCGATGACGAGCTAGCTCGTATTATTACGAGCTTATCTTAAAAAATGCTAATTTTGCTGGCTGGGAACAGCCGGATGATCAGCTGACCAATTACTTGGTTGGTTTCAATGGGCCCAAATGAGCGGGAATCGAGCGAATCGGGTCGATTATCGCCGGATACGAATAACTGAGTTTTGCTCAAGGTGACATCAACGCTACCGGTGGTCGGTGGAATATGTCCATCTTTATTATAAGGCAGCGTTTTGTCCGGATCGAAGCCATTAGGATGCTGCGCGTTATACACGGTGTAATGGTTGTCGGCTACGACCACTCGCTCGCCCGGTAGACCAATCACTCGCTTAATAAGCTGCTTAGTATTGTCTTGGCCGTAAGCACTCAAGCCACTCTCGGTAAAGACAATGATATCACCGCGCTTAGGTACATATTGATGATGGGTGAGTTTAGCCCAGGTACGGGGTATCTTTAGAATGATCAGCTTATCATTATTTTGCAGGGTGCTCTCCATGCTGGGGCCATCGACTTGATAAGAGCGGAAGACGAAAGTAATGAGCAGGAAGGCAATGCCAATTGCTGTAACGAGGATAGCTAAAAACGATAAAAAGTCGTGCCAGCCCGAGCGTTCTTTATTAGGTTCGGGTGGGGTTGTTTCGGGAGCCACTGTATTTGTAACAGGGGCGGGATCGTTGACGAAGGCTTGTGGCGGGTGATGCAACGGTTCGGGTTTTTTTATGTCGTTGTCCATTCAAAGCCTCACTATAGCAGCTTTTGCTTATTTAGGGCAGTACAATACGGCGTACCAAAAGTTGAAAAAACAGTGGATGAAAGGTTGCTAGGCTCAGGCGTAAGCGGTATACTGGGCGGTACGTGATGGAACAGTACAGACGCCCCCGCCCGACTCAAATTCGGGCGCGCCAAGCGGTGGACGGGTTTATATCGGTTCAAAAAACAAACACCCCACGACCTATCGAAAACCGGGCGGTGAATGTTGTGCCTGCCAAGAAAAACCTGGCCCACCAGATCGTGGCTCAGATGGTGGAAGAGTCAAAGCCGGACACTAAGCCCGCTGGACATTTGCCGGCCATTGATATGTCCTTGCCAGAAGCAGACGAGAGCAAGCACCATGCCAAGGCGCCTCGCCACAGTAAATGGCACGCCTTCCGAGTCTGGTCTCTGCGGGCGGCAGTAGCCTGTTTGGTATTAGTAATTGGCATTGGTGGCTTTTTATTCTCGCAAGGCTATCTCAAGTTACACAAGGTATTTAAGGGTACGGCGGCTAGTGCTGCCGCGCTCAAAGCTGATGTTGACCCTAACTTATTAAAGGGCGAAGGCGATGGCCGGATTAACATTTTGCTGCTTGGCATCGGTGGTGCGGGCCATGATGGCGCCGATTTAACGGATACGATTATGCTGGCTAGTGTTGATCCTGTTAATCACACGACTTCACTGCTAAGCATACCGCGTGACCTCTGGGTAGCGGGTCCGAATGGCGGCGCTATGAAAATCAACGCCGCCTACGAAACCGGCAAATTTAAGTACTTAGGCAAGATCAGTTCCGATAACAGCAACAGCCAAGCTATCCAGGCCGGCTTTAATACTGCTGACCAAACCATCGAAAGCGTTGTGGGAGTGCCGATTAACTACAACGTGCTGGTTGATTTCCAGGCCTTTAAGCAAGCCGTCGATACCGTAGGTGGAGTTACCGTGAATGTTCCAACGCAGCTCTATGATCCAACTATGGCTTGGGAGAATAATCATAATCCTATCTTGGCTCAACCAGGCATCCAGCAAATGGACGGTACCCATGCACTGATCTATGTCCGCTCGCGGGAAACCAGTAGCGACTTCGCGCGTTCTGAGCGCCAGCGCTCAGTCATGTTGGCCCTAAAAGACAAGGTCGATACCGCAGGCACGCTCAGCAACCCAGCTAAAATTTCCGGTTTGATTAGTGCTTTTGGCAATAATGTCCACAGTGACTTATCGCTTGGCGATGCTTCGCGGCTCTACGGCATCATTAAAGGGGTGGGCAATAACAGTATTAAATCGATTAGCCTGGCTGGCACGACGACCACTACCTCTTCGGCGGCTGGTGCTGATAGCTTGGTTACCACTGGCAATATCAATGGACAATCGATTGTCCAACCAAAGGCCGGTTTATTCGACTATGACGCCATCCAAAATTACGTCCGCCAACAACTGCCTGATGGCTATCTCCTTAAAGAAAAAGCGCCGATTACATTACTGAACGGAACCTCGCAAACCGGTTTGGGAGCCAGTGAGGCGACTCTATTGAAAAGCTACGGCTATAACATTACCACGGTTGGTGACGCCCCCGGCGTTTACCCACAAACTATCGTCGTAGACCTCAGTCATGGCAAAGATAAGTACACCCGGCATTATTTGGAGCAACGGTTTAACACCACCGCTGTTACTAAGCTGCCCGATGCCTCGATCCAGTCCGGAAATGCCAAATTTGTAGTACTATTAGGTGGTGATGAGACCAGTTCTAGCCAAAATTAAGCCAGTTAGTGGTTTCGCATCTTTCTTTCACTACGGATTGTTAGTCGCCCTGCCACTGGTAGTTTTTTTGCTGATCCGCCTGCAATTCGTTCAGCTAGCTTTCATAATTATTGTGTTAAGTAAGTGGCGAATGTTTGCAGTACGACCTCGATTCTGGCTGGCTAATATCCGCGCTAATGCGGTCGACCTAATGGTAGGTCTCTCAATCGTCCTGTTTATGAACCACAGCGCCAGTTTGGGCGTCCAGTTCTTGTGGGCGGTGGCTTATGGCGCTTGGCTGATCTACCTCAAGCCAGCCACCGGTACCTTTATGATTTCTACCCAGGCCGGGGTGGCACAGTTATTGGCGCTCATGGCACTCTATGCTTCCTGGGCGAATGGGCCAATCTATGGCTTGACGCTACTGACTGGGTTGATCTGCTTTTTGGCGGCACGCCACTTTTTCGACTCGTTCGATGAAACTTACGTAAAACTGGTGTCGTATATGTGGGGCTACTTTGGTGCGGCGCTGGCTTGGGTACTCTGCCACTGGCTCTTGTTTTACGGCTTTTTGGGGCAACCGACCTTGCTGCTCAGCACGATTGGGTATGGCCTGGCAGTGCTCTACTACTTTGACCACAATGATCGCCTGAGCAACGTGTTAAAGCGCCAGTTTATATTCATTATGATTGCCATAATTTTAGTAGTGCTGACGTTTTCGGACTGGGGCGATAAGGTAGTATGATCAGGAATTTATAGGGAGGGATAATGGACGACAGTAATACACCACATGACGGTAAGTTGCACACCGTAACCAGCAAGCCACCAAAGCAATCGCGAAGTGTAACGCTACCGTTACCAACCTTTCGTCGACCGCAAGTGAACGTGCGGAGTATCGCTAGTCATACCAAAGCCGGTGGTCTAGTGCTGGTGCTGATCGTCGGCCTATTGGGTGGATTTTTAGGTAGCTGGGTAGAAAACCGCAATACTAACGGCGGCATCATTAGCGGTAGTCTCAGCGGCCAAAAGAAAATCGTTACCAGTACCGGCCAGCTTATTAGCAGCATTGCTAAATCGGTGGGGCCGAGTGTCGTAAGTGTGAACGTTAATGTGACCAGTCAAGATCAGTCCACCCTTGGCTTATTTGGCTTTTCGCAACCTACTCAAGAGCAGGCGGCGGGCACTGGCATCATCATTTCGAGCGATGGGCTTATTTTGACTAACCGCCACGTGGTACCTGAGGGAACTACTAGCGTCAGCGTAACGCTTAGTGATGGCACCGAGCTCAATAACGTAAAAGTAGTCGGCCGCACGACTACCAGCGATAGCTTGGACGTGGCATTTCTAAAGATTACTAATACCGAGGGCCATAAACTAACGCCGGCTACCATTGGTGATTCTAGCCAGGTGGCTGTGGGTGACCAAGTAGTCGCGATCGGTAACGCCTTAGGGCAGTTCCAAAACACTGTTACGAGCGGTATTATTTCGGGCTACGGCCGGAGTGTCACCGCCGGTTCTGATAACGGTGATGGTACGACTAGCGGTAGCGATAGCGAAAACCTAGACGATTTATTCCAGACGGACGCTGCCATTAACGAAGGTAACAGTGGTGGTCCGCTGACAAACCTCAATGGTCAAGTCATAGGTATTAACACAGCTATTGCCAGCGATTCGCAAAACATTGGTTTCGCCATTCCTATCAATGACGTAAAAGGGCTGATTGACCAAGTCATCAAAACCGGCAGCTTTAAGCGTCCATACCTTGGTGTGCGCTATGTTCCGTTAACTGCCGACGTAGCTAAACAGTACAACCTGAGCACTAACAATGGTGCTTACATTGCACCGAGTGCTGATCCATCGACACCTTCGGTAGTTTCTGGTAGCCCAGCTGACAGCGCTGGTCTGAAGGAAGGCGACATCATTACCAAAGTCGATAGTACTGAAATTGACGAGACCCATAGCCTAACGAGTCAGCTCGATCAACATCAGCCTGGCGACAAAGTAACGCTCACTATTATGCGCAGTGGCAAAACGCAAACGATTGCTGTGACGCTTGGTTCAGCGCCCAGCAGCTAGAGAAAATAGTTGAATAAAGTCGTCCTCGGCCGTTTGCTGGTAGCGGTGCTGTCCAGCGATGGCAGCTAGCTGCTCGTGCTGGGGTGGTAGAGACTCGGCTACTAAGAGGGTCGGCTTATGCTCAAGCTGGTCGATTTGGGCAAAGAGTTTGCGGTATAGATCAAGTCCGTCGGGGCCCCCAAAGATAGCGATTTTCGGCTCATGGGTAGCGGCGGTATTAATCTGAAAATTGTCTGGTACGTAGGGCAAATTACAGAGGAGGAAAAACTTTTTGGGGGGTGCCCAAAAGTTTTTATCTACGGCATCTAAAAGATTACCCTGGTAGAAGCTAATATCGGCTTTGTAAGTTTCGGCATTACGCTTGGCGACTTCGAGACAATTAGCATCGATATCCATCGCTGCTACGGTCGCTTGCGGCAGTTCTAGCTCCGCGGTGATGGCTAGCATACCCGAACCAGTACCAACATCAACGATAACGGTTTGGTCATCCACCGCCTGCTGTTTAAGCAGATCAATGATCGTTTCACTTTCCGGCCGCGGTTCCAGCACTCGGGCATCAACATAAAAATCCCGACCATAAAACTCGCTTTTACCACGGATGTAAGCCAGCGGCTCATGGCGTGCCCGCCGCTCGAGCAAGACGTCTAATTTTTTAAGGTAATCGCTCGAGAGTTCGAATTCCGGATGGGCCAGCAACCAGGCTCGATCTTTGCCAGTTACATCTTCTAGAAAAATCAAGCTATCTAAACGGGCAGTGGGTACACCAGCTTTGCTAAGTATTGACTCTGTTTCTTTGAGCCACTTTGCGATAGTCATTGCCAAATTATAACAAGCCTAAGAAGGCAGCGGTGCATTTTGAGCTAACTGTGACTGCAGCAATGCAACTTCGACTTCTTCTAAAACTTTGTGTTCCCAATGGCGAGGATTATTAGGGCTTTGTTGCAGGGCATAACCCTCGGCAGTTAAGTAGGTGTAAGCCGTTTTGGAGTATTCGCCCAGTATATTAGCGTGCCCAATTAAACGGAATTCCTGATTTGAACCATTCACGGACAGCTCAATAGGAACTAAGTTCTCTCCATAATTTTTGACACATACGAGAGGGTTGTTAGCAACTTCCCCTGAGTCTAGGCGCCAATAATTTATAATGCCGTCAGGTATGACCGTAGGTTGGGCTGCCTTTTCGGTGGTAGCGACAATAAAGTTTACAAAATTCCGATAACTCGGTGACCACTGGTGGGGCGGTATAGATACTAACTCAGACACTTACTATATCTCAACTTAAAGATAACTATATTTTAACATTTATTAAGACAAAATGGAAGAGCAGTGTTCTATTAGTTTTCTTGGCTGAGAAGTTCGTGTTCGGCGGCTTGCAAATTTTCGATCAGGTCGTCGATCTCGCCGCTCAGGGCGCCGGGGATATTGCTGCGGGAGTAACCAATGCGGTGGTCGGTAATGCGGTCTTGCGGAAAGTTATAGGTGCGAATTTTTTCGGAGCGGTCGCCGCTGCCGATTAGTTTTTTACGGGCATCAGACAGCTCTTTAGCTTCTTCGTCAATCTTCATTTGCAACAAGCGCGAACGCAGCACGCCCATAGCTTTGGCTTTGTTTTTGATCTGCGATTTTTCGTCTTGGTTAGATACGACTAAGCCGGTAGGCAAGTGGGTTATGCGCACCGCGGAGTCGGTGGTATTAACTGACTGTCCGCCATGGCCGCCACTACGATAGACATCGATACGCAGATCATTCGGGTTAATTTCGATATCTGATTCTTCGGCTTCTGGCAGTACAGCGACCGTGACCGTAGAAGTATGGATGCGGCCCTGGCTTTCGGTGGCGGGGACGCGTTGCACGCGGTGCACGCCGGCTTCAAACTTGAGGTTTTTATAGGCTTCGTCGCCCCGCACTGCAAAAGAGATTTCCTTGTAGCCGCCGACTTCGTTAGGGCTTTCACTGATCAACTCAATTTTATAATTGTGGACTTCGGCCCAGCGGGCGTACATCCGGTACAATTCGCCGGCAAATAAGCTGGATTCGTCACCGCCGGCGGCGGCGCGGATTTCGATGATCACATCGCGGTCATTATTTGGATCAACGGGCGTGAGTGCTAAAATCAAGGCTTGATCAGCTGCTAGCTTCTGCGCTCGCAATTCCTCTAATTCTTCAGCGGCCATTTCAGATAGTTCACCACCAGCTTCAACCAGTTCTTGAGCATCCGCTGTTTGCTTTTCGATCCGGTGCACGTCATCAAAAAGTTTCAACGTGTCTTCGAGTTGGCTTCGTCGCTTGGCCAATTTTGGATATGAAGCATCACTATAGATACTCGGATCTTGTAATTTAGATTCGAGTTCAGCTAGTTCGGACCGGTAGGCTTGTTCTTTTTGCTCCATAGTTTCATGTTTAAGTATACAAAAAACCGCTGGAATACCTTGAATATTCGCAGCGGTTACTTAGCTTTTAGCTAGCGATTTGGCTTGGTGGTAACTTGATCGGCAGCTTTGGCAGCCTTAGTGGCGGCTCGCTTAGCAGCTTTTTGGGCGGCAGCGGCACGCTTTTCTTTGGCGGCAGCACCGGCAGCAGCGCGGGCTTTGAACTTATCGACGCGACCTTCGAGGTCGAGCACGCGCTCTTCACCTGTGTAGTAAGGGTGAGAGAAGCTGGTGATGTGCACTTTGATCAAAGGGTACTCACTACCATCTTCCCACTTGGTGGTCTCTTCGGTTGCCACGGTAGAGCGGGTCAAAATCCGCTGGCCGTTGTTCAAATCTTCGAACACGACGAGGCGGTAATCGGCGGGGTGCAAACTCTTTTTCATAATCGACTTTACAGTATACACATCTGTTAGCGAAAGGTCAACAGCCTATAAGGAATAGTTAGATTTAATAATTTTAATAATCGTTATATAATACAAAAATGTCTAGCGAAAATCTTCCCTTGGCGGGGAAGAGACACGTAAAAACAAACGGCTGGCTGCCTCGGTTATTACACCGGCAACCAGCGCCCGCTGTTCCTCTTGCTGCACCGGAAACCGAGCCGGTTGTCAGTGATGAAGTCATTGACTTTATGACTTTAACTGCTGAGCAACAAGCAGGCCACATCCAAAATTACGCTCGTCAACTTATGACACGGATTCCTGCCAAAGCGAAGGATAAAAGGTACCAAGGCTACGGCACTAACAAGCAGACTTTCTACCTGAGCCCAAGTGTGTACATGGACTCGGCTCACTATTTTCCCTTGGAAGGGGGCGGTGCTCTGGAACGAGATATATATGCCACCCAAGTGCGATTGGTACAGGAACAATCTGCGGATGTAGATAGAGGAGCTATACCTGAATTCCGGATATCTAATAAGCTTTATGGGGTTGGAAAGGCTACTATGCCCAGCGAAGGTTTATGCAGTATTTCGTTAAATGAATCTTTGGAAGCTCGAACTCCAGAAGAGCGGGCTAATATTATGGCTACGCTGGGCCTTATCGAAAAGACTACTCGCTTGCACCTCGGGGACGATAGCTTGCCACCAGCGCCTCAAACTGTTATACTACGCTAGTAATTAACTAAGCAGGTTGGGGTTTGATCCTCCTACGTGGCACCTTGAGCGGACCACGCGGGCACCCAGCCGAAGAGAAAGGAATCAACTATGGCGACGACTGTCGACATGAAACAATTGCTCGAGGCCGGTGCGCACTTTGGGCACAAAACAAGCCGCTGGCACCCTAAAATGGCGCCTTACATCCACAGCAAGCGGGACGGCACCCACATTATTGATCTTGCGCAGACAGTAACTGCACTTGACGAAGCCTTGGCTTTCTTAAGCAAAACTGCTTCTGAAGGCAAGCAAATCTTAATGGTTGGCACCAAGCGCCAAGCCCAAGATATTGTTAAAAAACTAGCCGAAGATACTGGTATGCCTTATGTGACCGAACGTTGGCTCGGTGGAATGCTTACCAACTGGAACACCATTGGCGGCCGCGTAAAGCACCTTAAAGAGCTGGAAGCCCGCATGGAATCAGGCGAGCTGGCCAACAAGTACAACAAGCTTGAGGTACAGCGCTTCCAAGAGGAAATCGATGAACTGAACCGCATTTATGGCGGTATTAAAGAAATGAACAGCCGTCCGGGTGCGGTCTTTGTCGTCGATATTACAGCCGAACCAAATGCTGTCCGCGAAGCTACCAAAATTAAGGTTCCGATTGTCGCTTTGGTAGATACCAACGCCGATCCTAGCCTGGTGCAATATCCTATTCCGGCTAATGATGATGCCATCAAAACTATTCAGCTGATGGCCGACTACGTTGGCAGCGCCATTGCCGAAGGCAAGGGCAAAGCAAAGACCGACGCTCCTGACAAAGACGAAAATAACTAAGCTACATTTAGACTAAGGAGAAATTATGGCGGTAGACATTGATACGATTAGGCGACTAAAAGAACTAACTGGCGTTGGTCTGACTGATGCTAAAGTGGCTCTCACCGAAGCAAACGGCGATTTCGATAAAGCGCTGGCTGCTATGCGTAAGAAAGGTCTGACCAAGGCTGAAAAGCGCGGTGAGCGCGAAGCCCGCGCCGGTGTTATCGGCACCTACAATCACGATGGTCGCATTGGCGTATTGGTAGAAGTTAACTCGGAAACCGATTTCGTAGCCCGGGGTGAAATCTTTGGCGAGCTCGTTAAAGACATCGCTATGCATATTGCTGCCAGCAGCCCACTCTATGTGAGTGCTGATGAGATTCCAGCTGAAGACACTGAAAAGATTAAAGCCGAGTTTGCCGAAAAAGCTAAGTCTGAGGGCAAGCCGGCTGATATGGTCGAGAAGATTGTCGATGGCCAGGTCAAAAAGTATTTTGCTGAGCGTTGTTTACTTGACCAGCCTTACGTTAAGAACCCGGATCAAACCGTTGGTGAATATGTTAAAGAGACTGCTGCTCGTTTGAACGAAAATGTGGTTGTTCGTCGCTTTAGTCGCTTGGCCCTTGGCGAAATAAGCTAAGCTGATTCCATGCTTCGTAGTGAACTTGAAGGTTATGTGGTGGGTCGTGCCGCTTTCGATCAGCTCTGTGACGAATGTCCAATCTTAGACTTAAGTACACTTAAGCAGAGGCTACTCGCAGCGCAGGAAATAGCTCATTGCGTACGAAGGTACTATGAGCAGGATCAGCCTCTAGCTGAGGTACAAAGCCAATCAGAGAAAGTTATTACGCGTCCCCGAACGATGACCGCTTTTCGGAAGTGCTTAGATAACCAGGTTAACCCTATAAAACCGTTCTGTTTTCACGGGTGAAAGGATATACTAAAAGCATTATGAGCCAACAAATTGTCACTGATGCCACCGACAAATCGAACCAAGCACTCGAACACTTCGAGGGTGAACTCAAAAGCTTGCGTACCGGCCGCGCTAATGCCGCTATGCTTGATGGCGTAACGGCCGAGGCTTATGGCAGCATGATGCCATTAAACCAATTGGCGACTATTAGCGTACCAGAAGCTCAGTTATTGCAAATCACTCCGTTTGACCCCAACAATTTGCAAGCCATTGCGACCGCTATTAGAAATAATCAGACTTTAGGTTTGAACCCGACTGATGATGGACGGGTGGTGCGGGTGCCCATTCCACCCCTTACCGAAGAGCGTCGCCGAGAACTTGCCAAACAAGTTGGCCAGAAACATGAAGAATGCATGGTGCGTTTGCGTGGGATTCGCCATGACGCGCTCGACGAAGTGGGAAAACTCAAAAAAGACAAATCTATCGGTGAAGACGAAGCTAAGCGTTTAGAAAAGCAAGTTGATGATGCTATCAACATCGCTCGGGCTAAGGCCGAAACGGCCGCCAAAGCCAAAGAAAACGAAATCCTAACGCTGTAATTGCTCCCTAAGCAGAGTCTCAGCTTATCAGGTATAATAGGGAGCAATGACAATTCTGTTGCTAATCGTGGGCATTATCCTGTTTATTGGGTTAGTGGTTATCCACGAATTTGGGCACTTTATTATGGCGCGCCGTGGCGGGGTGGACGTCGAAGAGTTTGGTATCTTTTTTCCGCCTCGGTTGTATAAACATAAGACCAAAGGCGGCTGGGACTTTACCATCAATGCTTTGCCACTGGGTGGTTTTGTAAAGCTTAAGGGCGAGCACGATACTGACACCGCCAAAGGAAGCTTTGGTGCGGCTCCGCTGTGGACTAAAACGAAAATCATGGCTGCCGGAGTAGTCATGAACTTACTAATAGCCTTTGTATTGCTAACCCTCTTGGCATTGATTGGTATGCCCAAACTGGTCGATAACCAATTTACCGTTAAAAGTGATACAAAAGTAAGCAAAAGCGTTAGTTTAGTGGGTGCTGTAGAGAAGGGTTCGCCGGCTGAAAAAGCGGGCTTAAAAGCAGATGATGAACTGCTAGCGATCGGTCCTAAAGGCCATTTGCAAGCGCTCAACGCTAATAGTACGTTGCGAGATTTTACCAATAAATATGCTGGCCAGACCGTAACCATTGAATATAAACGGGGCGGAGGACCGGTGCAACAGACCACGGCTACATTGCTTTCGCCAAGTGTGGTGAATGCCAGCCAAAAGGCCTACGACACTAAAGTTGCCGCGGCTAAAACTGATTGTACGAATATCCCCTTGCCAAAAGGCTATCTCGGTATCACCCCAAGCAGTTATACCGCCCAGCGCTCCACGTGGTCGGCACCGGTAACCGCAGTTGGCGTGGCCGGACAATTTACGGCCCTTACTTTTGAAGGCTTGGGTCATGCCATTGGCGGTCTTGGCAGTACTATTGCTGGTGGGGTGACTGGTAATTCGGCAGCTCGCCAGAATGGCCAGTGTTCAGCTTCGAGTCAGGTTTCGGGACCAGTCGGCATTTTTGTCGTACTAAAGGCGGGCAGTAGTCTGGGTTATCAATTCATGCTCATGATCATTGCTATTATCTCGCTGACCTTAGCGATTATGAACATTTTGCCTGTCCCAGCACTCGATGGCGGTCGACTTTGGATCACCCTGATTGCTCGAGCTTTCAAGCGACCACTCAGTGCTCACACCGAGGAGGTGGTGAATGCTACGGGATTCCTGATATTAATCGGCATTGTTATTTTAGTAACCATTGTGGATATTCAACGCTTCTTTTAGCTTGCGGCTATGAAATCGACTTCTACTACTGACGCAAAGCAACAGGTGCCTTGGAATCCTTGGCTTGGAGTAGTTTATGTGTTGGTTACCTTTTTCTTAAGCCAAATCCTTGCGGGGCTCCTCTTGTCGATTTATCCTGCATTGCAGCACTGGACCAACGCTCAGGCCAATGATTGGATAAGTAATTCTATCAATGCCCAGTTTTTCTATGTGCTGTTAGCGGAAGGGCTAGCACTGGGCTTGCTCTATCTCTTTTTGCGGGGCTATAGGACTAGCTTCGCAGTTGTTGGTCTGCGTAAACCACGTTGGCTAGATGTAGGAAAGGGAGCTCTGGCGTTTCCGGTATACTTTGTAGCCTATTTGTTTATTACGGGGATTGCTGCGGGTTTAATACATGGTCTGAACGTCGATCAGGCTCAAGACATTGGCTTTAATAATGTGCATACCTTACTGCCACTTGTCTTAACCTTTATAAGTTTGGTAATTTTACCGCCCTTAACCGAAGAAATTATGGTACGGGGATTTTTGTTTGGTAGCTTACGCAAGAACCTATCGTTTATATGGGCGACGCTGATTACGAGTTTGATCTTCGCGAGCGCTCACTTACCAGAAGGAGGTAGCGCTGGGCCGCTATGGATCGGGGCTATTGATACCTTCATCTTGAGCGTGGTGCTCTGCTATTTGCGCGAAAAAACCAACAGTTTGTGGGCCGGTATCACGCTGCACGCCCTGAAAAATGGCGTGGCTTTCGTAGCCCTATTCCTGATTGGTTCACACTAGGGTACAATTTGAGTGACTATGAGACTGTCACAACTATTCACCAAAACCAGCAAAACGGTACCAGCTGACGAGACGGCTAAAAACGCTCAGTTGCTCATTCAGGCGGGTTATATCCATAAAGAAATGGCCGGTGTCTACGCTTATTTGCCACTGGGACTCAAAGTGCTGGAAAACATCAAGCAAATCGTCCGTGAGGAAATGAACGCTATTGGCGGCCAAGAATTGATGATGACTGCTTTGCAGCCAAAAGACATTTGGGAGAAGACCGATCGCTGGGATGATGCCAAAGTCGATAACTGGTTTAAGACCAAGTTAGTTAATGGTACTGAATTGGGTGTGGGCTTAACGCACGAGGAACCGATTGTTGATGCGCTGAGCAATTACATTAATTCCTACAAAGATTTACCGATTTACGTCTACCAAATCCAGAACAAATTCCGTAACGAACTACGTGCCAAGAGCGGTTTGCTTCGTGGCCGTGAATTTGTCATGAAAGATATGTACTCACTAAGCCGTAGCCAAGCTGAACATGATGAACTGTATGAAAAGGCAGTCGAAGCTTACCATAAAGTCTATGCTCGTCTCGGGCTGGGTGAGGTAACCTATCGCACTTACGCCGATGGTGGTATCTTTACCGATAAGTTAAGTGATGAATTCCAAACTATTTCTGACATCGGCGAAGACACGATTTATCTGGATGAAGCTAAAAAAGTCGCCGTCAACAAAGAAGTGTATAACGACGAAACGCTTGCCAAACTAGGCCTCAAAAAGGAAGATTTGGTTGAAAAGCGCGGGGTAGAAGTTGGCAATACTTTCCACCTAGAGTCTAAGTACACCGATGCGCTGGGACTGTACTTTAGTGATGAGCAAGGTTCTCAGCAATCTATCATAATGGGCTGTTATGGTATCGGCATCAGCCGCCTCATGGGGGTGATCGCTGAGCACTTTGCCGATGATAGAGGCCTGGTATGGCCCGAAGCAATCGCACCAGCTAAGGTATACTTAGCTCGTTTGGGCGCAGAAGATGCCGTAATAAAAGCTGCTGATGAGCTCTACGAGGCCTTGACTGGGGCAGGTATTGGAGTACTATATGATGACCGAGGTACGAGCCCGGGTGAGAAGTTTGCGGATGCTGATTTATTAGGCATTTCCGAGCGGATAGTCGTAAGCAGCAAAACAGTGGCTGCATCACAATACGAAGTCAAAGCTCGTTCTTCAACCGAAGCTGAGCACCTTAGTGAGCAGCAGTTATTCCAACGCTTGGGTATATAAATTCTCCTTGTTATAATAGGGGCGACTCAGGTAAATGGTATTAGATTTGAAAATTTGTTGACCTAAACAGGAGCGTACTAATGGTAGTCAAGAAGACCTATCGCCTTACCAAAGAAGGCATCGCTGAACTAGAGCAAGAGCTCGAAGAGCTCATAGCTGCACGTACCCCGATCGCAGATAGTATTCGTACTGCCCGCGAGTTCGGTGACTTAGCAGAAAACTCCGAGTACCAATCAGCACGGGCGATGCAAGAACGCAACGAAAGCCGCATCGTGGAGATCCAACACGTTTTACAAAACGTCGAACTTATTAAAGCTCCCCGCGGTGATAGTAAAGTGCAGCTCGGTTCTACTGTTAAGCTGAAAGGCAAGGACGGCAAGACTAAAGAGTTCCAAGTAGTCGGTACCGTCGAAGCTGATCCGCTCAATGGCAAGATTAGTGATGAATCACCAATCGGCCGGGCACTGCTCGGTAAAAAAGAAAAAGACGACGTCGAGATCAAAACTCCTCTCGAAACCGCAACGTACCAAATTGTCAGCATTAGCTAACTAGCTAACAGATCAAAACTTCCGTATACTTAAGACCATTATGCAATGGCTAAATACCATAGTCGATGAGTTAATTGCCCGCCACCCGGAGGGTGAGCTTGTGGTGTCATCGGGTGTTTCACCCTCGGGTACCTACCACCTTGGTACGCTCCGCGAAGTACTAACTGCTGAAGCCATTATGTACGAGCTAAAACGGCGCGGGCGCCAGGCAAAACACATCCATGTAGTCGATGACCTTGATGTCTTTCGCAAAGTACCGGTGAATGTACCCGCTGAGTTCGAAAAGTATTTAGGCAAGCCACTGTGTGATGTACCTGCGCCCGACGGTTCCGACAAATCGTATGCCGATTATTATCTGGCAGATTTGTTAACCGCTGCCGAGGGTTTGCATCTGGAGATGGAAGTGATGCGGGCTCACGAAAAGTACCGGAGCGGTTTTTTTACCGAAGTAATTGAAAAAGCCTTGGCTAACACCGACACCATTCGGAAAGTCCTCGGTACCGTATCGGGGCACGCCATGGATGACGCTTGGTCACCCATCCAGGTTATGGAGGATGGCTACCTTAAAAACCGCCAATTCGTAAGCATTGATACTAGTGCCAAAACAGTGACATACAAAGATGGCGAAGGTGAGGAGCGCACCGCTCACTACGACAAAGGCGAAGTGAAGCTTAACTGGCGTATTGATTGGCCCGCCCGCTGGTCATTGCTAGGCGTTGATGCCGAACCTTTTGGCCGCGACCATGCTACCAAAGGTGGCTCGTACGACACCGGTGTGGCTTTAGCCAAAGAAATATTTGGCATTGAAGCACCATTACCAATGCCCTATAACTTTATTAACCGTACGGGCGAAACTAAAAAAATGAGCAAAAGTGCCGGCGATGTGATTACCGCTGCTGAATTATTACAGGTCTTACCGCCAGAGGTTGTGTGGTATTTCATTGTCCGTTACGCGCCAAGCAAGCAACTGTTCTTTGATCAGCAAGACACCCTCGTTCGCTTAATGGATTCATTTGGCGAGCTGCTAGCTAAAACCGACAAAAGTGAGGATGAAAAACAGTTAATCGACATTAGTTTGCATGGTATCGCCCAACCTACCGTCAGCCGAGTACCGTTTTCGCATCTGGTAGCGAGCTACCAAGCTTCTCTAAAAGATGTCGATCGAACGCTGGAAGTTATCCGACGCACCGAGTATGCTCAAGTGGTTGAAGCAGATGCCGAAATCATTAAGGCTGAATTGAAGTTTATTGATGCGTGGCTGAATCAATGGGCACCCGAAGAGATCAAATTTGCCCTTATTGAACAGGTCAAGAGGGAAGACTTTAGCGAAGCGCAACAGACGCTCTTGGGCAAATTAGCAGACTTGGTCGAAAAAGCACCAGAAGATGCTGATGGCGCTTGGTTCCACGATGCAATTTACGGTTTGAAAGACGCAAGCGGCTTAAACCCTAAAGAGCTCTTTACGACAATTTACCAAGCTACGATCGGTAAAGCCCAAGGTCCTCGTGCCGGTTGGTTCCTGAGCATTTTACCGCGCGATTGGCTCATCAAACGTTTGCGTTTAGAATCTAATTAGTCGAGAGTATGCCAGAAACACTGCCCACCCAAACGCGACTACTTATGACCGCTTATGACATTTGCCACCGCGAGCCAGTTATCTGCCTCAATGAACGGGCTACAACAGTTAGATGGACCAATACCACCGAGTGTAGTCCAGGTATTGGCGTGGAAGTCGATTTAAATAAGCCGATTATTGATAGTCAGGCACAAATAACTCGTGCCGACTTTTTCGTATTTGAGACCCGTGGCGATGCGGTATTAGTAGTTCGTGAATCAGACGATATTGAACTGTTTGAAGATGACTATGCGAAGTGGATAGCTGAAATGTTTGACCAGTACGACCATACTAAGGCTTTAACCTTTAGTGGTCTGGTAAAAATAGCTAATTTGCGGTCAACGGCAAAACCCAGGATTATCGCCGCGCCGCAGTTCCAGGCGGCAGACCCCGTAGCTGACTCTCTAAGGTTTACCGATTAGTTTCCCAATGGTAGACGTAACTAACGACGATTTTCAAAACTTCATCCAGGAAGCACACGATGCATTGCCGGGTGAACACGCTCAAAATATTAAAAACGTAGCGATTCTGTGGGAAGAGGAGCCGACGCCGCAGCAGCGCGAACAGTTGCAGCTACGGCATGATCAAACTCTGTTTGGATTGTACGAGGGGATACCTTTAGCATTCCGGCAGGGCCAGACGCGCATTTTCCCCGATAAAATCACCCTTTTTAAAGGGCCGTTAACGCGTTCGGTAAACACGGTGCCGCAACTTAAAGAGCAAATCAAACACACGCTTTGGCACGAAATTGCGCACTATTATGGTCTCAATCACGACCAAATTCACGACCTCGAATAAGCTCTAGCACGATGGCTATATTAAATATTAAATTTAATGTATAGTCTGTGTATGCCTGGTAGTCCTGAGTCTCTGCGATTTACCTTCTACGACCTTGAAACTGCGCTTAAACAAGATGGCGAAGCTATGCGCCAAGTAATCGATGACTTCATTGCTTATCCTGATTTTGAGGTTGAGGGTTTTATAAATACCGGTCTTGAGGTTGCAAGCCCTCATACCGCACAACTGGGCAGGTTATTGGCGTTTAATTTTGCCGACTCTGACCCTGAGGCCCAACGAGCTGCCTACCATGGTTTTCATTTTGCTGTCTTTGTAGCCGATTGTCTGTTTAGTCATGCTCAGATATTTATCGGAGAAGGTTATCTTGACTGCGAGAAGGACAAAACCAACGAACTCCTTGAAAAAGTTCATAACGATACCCAGGATTATTTATTTTATCGAACAGGCTTGAACGATCTAATCAGTTATTCTTTGCCAGAAATTAGCGTCAGCAGAAAATATGATGATCAAATTGAAACGGTGGCTGCACTGACATTCATGCTTTTTGATCGAGGCGAAGAAAAGAGAGTCATCGACAGCACAGTAGCACTGGCTAGTAAAGCGCTTCCGGACTACATACCAGCTGAGTGGCTCCTATAGTAGTGCTATACTTAATATAGTAAATGGGGGATTAGTAATGAAAGCGATTTGGAATGGGCAAGTGATTGCCGAAGCCGATAAAGACGAGCTTATTTATATTGAGCAAAACTGGTACTTTCCGCCAAGTAGTGTCAAACAAGAGTTTTTACGCAAGAGCGATACGCCCTATACCTGTCCATGGAAAGGCGTTTGCCAATACTTTGACGTCGGCCAGGATGACAATTGGAGCAAAGATAATGCGTGGAGTTATCCTGAGCCCAAGCCCAGCGCCATCGACACCGTCAAAAAAGATTTCTCCAACTACGTTGCCTTCTGGCGCGACGTCCAGGTAAGCGAATAATGGAGCAAGCGTGTTTTGCGGCCGGTTGTTTCTGGGGCGTGCAATACTATTTTGATCAGGTTCCTGGGGTAGTGAAGAGTGAAGTCGGTTACACTGGCGGTGATACCGAAGACCCAACTTATGAAGAAGTCTGTAGCCATACCACGGGTCATGCCGAAGCCGTATTGCTTGAATTTGACGCTAGCAAAGTAAGTTATGAAACGCTCTGCAAGCATTTTTTCCGCTTGCATGATCCTACCCAGCTCAATCGGCAAGGGCCAGACATCGGTGATAATTACCGTTCGGCGATTTTCTATGTGAATGAAGACCAAAAAGTCGTGGCTGAACAGGTGCGTGATGCCTCGCAAGCTGCATTCAAAGAGCCGATTGTGACCCAAATCGAGCCACTTGGCCCGTTTTACCAAGCCGAAGAGTACCATCAGAAATATGCCGAAAAAACGGGTCGCGGGATGTGCCATATTCCATACCAGCCGGTTTAGTATTCTGCTATAGTAGCAATAACTAACGGAGAAGCTGCAGTGAGCGAGCAAGCACCACTATACAATGACGAAGAATATTCTCAACTACTTCGGCGGGGAGATAATGACGAAATTATGGCGTACTGGGGGCGGGTATATGAAGACGAACGAGTACGGGCTGCAGCTCAGGTGGAACGTGCACTTGCGCGGCGAAGAGCGGAGCGTGAAGCTAATAGAGCTGCGATTGTCGAGCATCAAGAAGTAGCTATCATCCCACCTCAAGAAAAGACAGTGAACGGTGTGCGTAGGATGATGCGACGCTTAGTGGAGTTTGTGCGTTTATAGTGAAAGCGGTTATTTTTGACTTCGATGGCACTATTGCCGACAGCTTTGAGTATGTATTTGATTTTTTGCTAAACCAGGCTAAGAGGCTCGGCAAGAAACCCGACGAAAACTCCGAAGCTTACCACCATCTACCCATGAAAGATGTGGCTTTAGCGCTCGGTATTCCAGCTTGGCGTTTGCCTTGGGTGTACCTGAAGGGCCGTCGGGTAATTCGCGAGCGACTTTTAGAAGTTGAGCCATTTCCTGGGATGACCGAAGTAATTCAAAGTTTGCACGACCATGGCTATCGCTTATTCATAGTTAGTGCTAATAGCGGCCGTAATGTGCGGCACTTTTTACGCGAGCAGCAGTTGCTCACCTACTTTACTGCGGTTCGCGGCGGCGCAAGCTTATTTGGCAAGGCGATATTGATACGACAATTGCGCCTTCGTTTTCATGTAAAACCGCATGACTGCTGGCTGGTGGGAGATGAAGTGCTCGATTTAGAAGCAGCGCTGGCGGCGCGAGTTCATCCGGTGATGGTGGAATGGGGTTTTGCCCGACCGGGCGACTTAGAGCGCTTAAGTCCTACTAAAACCGCCCGGATACCAGCTGACATACTTAAGTTGATACAATAAAAGGAATGGCCACGAATTACTCAAGGCAGCGGAGCGCTCCATACAAACCAGGGCAAAAAACGCCGTTTAAAGTTTCGCGCAGCAAGATCGAGCTGTTTATGCAGTGCCCGCGTTGTTTTTGGCTTGATGTGCGGCTTAAAATTACTCGACCGAGTAGCCCACCGTTTAACATTAACAAAGCTATCGACGAGCTCTTTAAGCGTGAATTTGATACTTATCGTAAACAGGGGAAACCACACCCTTTGATGATGGAATTTGGCGTTGAAGCGGTGCCGTACCAACATGATAGCTTAGATGTCTGGCGCGAAAACTTTACGGGCGTAGTAGCAATCCATGAACCGACCAACCTGCACGTTTTTGGGGCGGTTGACGATCTATGGCTGAATGATTCGGGCGAAGTGATTGTGGTGGACTATAAAGCAACTGCTAAAGACCGAGACGTTAGCATCGATTCTGCCTGGCAAATCAGTTACAAGCGTCAGATGGAGGTATACCAGTGGCTATTACGCCAGAATAATCTCAAGGTGGCCGACACCGGTTATTTTGTGTATACCAATGCCCGGCTCGATCCAGAAGCTTTCAATGACCGGTTAGAATTTAAGACCAAAGTCATCCCTTATAAAGGAAGCGATACATGGGTAGAACCGACGTTAGTCAAAATGAAAGCGTGCATGGATAACGACACCATGCCCCCTATTGGTGACTCGGCTATGGGTGGGCCCTGCGAATTTTGCAGCTATGCCCGCTCCCGCACTGAGCTTACTTTACGTGACCTGCAGGCTAAATCTGCCAAGAAGTAACCATTTGCGAAACTAGTGTGCGGTGGTAGGATTGTGGTATGGCTAAGCGTATTCTCTTTGTTGAAGATGAAACCCATATTGCTGAGCTCTATGCTTTTGTGCTGCGCAAAGAAGGCTATGAGGTAGATATCAAGGGTGATGGAGCAGAGGGCCTCAAGGCTGCCCAGAATGGCGACTATGAGCTGATTTTGCTCGACCTTATGCTGCCCACGATGTCTGGTTTAGATATCTTGCACGCTCTGAACGATTCTACTAAATCACCCAACTTCCGTACGCCGGTAGTTATCCTGACTAACTTGGGTGAAGACGATGCCACCGCTGCTGAAATCAACCAGTACGCTCAAGGCTACCTCCTGAAAGTCGACGTTACCCCCAAGCAATTGGCCGATTACGTCGCCCAAAACTGGCTCGGCAAAAACTCCCAGCCAAAAGCTGCATAAAGATAACAGTGGCAGAAACGAGCGTTGCTGCCTATAATAGGGCTATGCTAGATATTCAGTTTATCCGTGACAATGCCGAACTAGTACAAGAAAAGTCCGAGCAAAAAGGCGTAAAAGTAGCGATTCGCGAACTTTTGGAGCTTGATACCGAGCGTCGTACACGCTTAACGCAGATCGACGAACTCCGGGCTCGCCGCAATGCGCAAGCAGCTGAGCTCAAAAACCAAAAACCAAGCGAGGAGCAGATAGCGGCAGGGCGGCAACTCAAAGAAGAGCTAGCGCAGCGTGAAACTGAGCTGGCGACCATCGAAGAAAAATATAACGAATTACTGTTGAGCGTACCTAATGTCATTCCTGATGATACCCCCCTGGGCGGCGAAGAAGCCAACCGCTCCGAAAAGACCTGGGGCGATCCGCGCCAAGATGAGGTTCAAGATCATTTAGCCTGGGGTGAAGCGCGTGATTTGATTGACTTTGAGCGTGGCGCTAAAGTAGCGGGCGCTAAGTTCTATTACCTAAAAGGTGGTTTGGTACAACTTGAACTCGCGGTATTCCAGCTTGGTTTACAGTTGGCTACGAAATATGGTTTTACACCTATGACTGTACCGCACATGGTCAATACCCGCACGGCAAGTGGTACCGGTTACTTGCCCCGTGGTGAAGAGCGCCAGATTTATAAAATCGAAGATGAAGACCTGAACTTGATTGCGACTGCCGAGATTCCCATCACCGGTTATCATGCTGATGAAGTTTTGAACGAAGCTGATTTGCCAATTTTATATGTCGGTTTAAGTCCTGCCTATCGCATGGAAGCTGGGGCGTATGGCAAACACAGCAAGGGCTTATATCGAGTACATCAATTTAATAAGCTTGAACTGTACGTATTCTGTAAGCCCGAAGACAGTGAACGGTGGCACGAAAAGCTCATCGCGCTCGAAGAAGAGCTGTGTCAGGCGCTCGAAATCCCGTATCAGCTAGTCCGTATAGCTGCTGGTGATTTAGGTGGCCCGGCTTATAAAAAGTTCGATATCGAGTATTGGAGTCCAGCCGACAAAAGTTACCGCGAACTCATGAGCTGTAGTAATGTAACTGATTATCAAGCGCGTCGCCTGAATATCCGTTACAAAAACGGGGAAGGTAAGACCACGTTTGTCCATACGCTCAATGGGACCGCCGCTGCTTTTAGCCGGGTCTGCATCGCGCTTATCGAAAACCACCAGACTACTGATGGTACATTAGCTATTCCGGCAGCCCTACAACCGTTTATGGGCGGCCAAACTGAGATCTAAAGGTAATTAAGCTCTCGATTTTCGGCTGCAGAATCGCTATACTAATTACATACTTTTGTCCAAAACTTGAACAGGGAGATACGCTGCCAATATGAACATTGCGCTAAAGAAAATTTTGGGTGACCCTCAAGCTCGGACCGTTAAACGCCTCCGCAAGCGGGTACAGGCGATTAATAGTTTGGCCTCCAAGTACGAAAAAATGTCTGACTCCAAGCTCCAGGAGCAGACCGAGGCCCTCAAAAAACGACTCGACAAAGAATCACTCGACAGTTTACTGCCTGATGCCTTTGCGGTGGTGCGCGAAGCCGCTTCACGTACCCTCAAACAACGGCATTTCGATGTCCAGCTGATCGGTGGCATGGTGTTGCATGAAGGTAATGTGGCCGAAATGAAAACCGGTGAAGGAAAGACCTTAGTAGCTACTGCCCCCGTCTATTTGAACGCTTTGAGTGGCAAGGGTGTGCACGTGGTAACCGTAAACGATTACCTGGCACAACGTGATGCCGGCTGGATGGGTCAGGTTTATCACTTCCTAGGTTTAACCACTGGTGTTATTTGCGGTGACCACTCCTTTATTTTTGATGCTAACTTCAAGAACACCGATCACCAAGACGTGCGTATGCAGCACTTAAAGCCATGTAGTCGCCGGGAGGCCTATGAAGCTGATATTACTTACGGCACTAACAATGAATTCGGCTTTGACTACTTGCGTGACAACATGGTACGCGAAGAAGATCAGCTGCGCCAACGCGACCTTAACTTTGCGATCGTTGACGAAGTGGACTCCATTCTAATCGATGAAGCCCGCACGCCATTAATTATTAGTGCACCGAGTGTAACGAGCGGTAACGCCTATGCTCAATTTGCTAAAGTTGTCCGTCAACTAAAAGGGGAAACCGATTACGAAGTCGACGAAAAGCGCAAGCAGGTGATCCTGACTGACGCCGGGGTCGACAAAATGGAAAAGGCGCTTAGCATTACTAATCTGTATGCCAGCGAAAATATTCGCACCATTTATCACTTACAGCAGGCGTTACGAGCCCAAACATTGTTCAAGCGCGACAAAGATTATGTGGTGACTGGTGATGGGGAAGTCGTGATCGTCGATGAATTTACCGGACGATTATTGGCTGGTCGTCGCTACAACGAAGGTTTACACCAAGCTATCGAAGCCAAAGAAGGGGTAGAAGTTCAGCAGGAAAGCATGACGCTCGCTACCATCTCCTTCCAGAACTATTTCCGTTTGTATGACAAGCTAGCCGGTATGACCGGTACCGCCATGACTGAGAGCGAAGAATTCCATCAGGTATACAAGCTTGATGTCGTAGAAATTCCACCTAACCGACCCGTGGCGCGCGACGACCGCGTCGATCGTATCTACCGCAGCGAAGAAGCTAAATTCAGCGCTATTGCTCGCGAAGTTAAAGCGCTGCACTTAAAAGGGCAGCCTGTTCTGATCGGTACTGTATCAATTGAAAAGAACGAAGTTCTGGCTCGTTTGCTCACTAAAGCCGGTGTGCCCCATCAAGTATTGAACGCCAAAAACAACGAACGTGAAGCAGCTATTGTTGCCAAAGCGGGCGAAAAGGGAGCAGTTACGCTGGCTACTAACATTGCCGGTCGAGGTACTGACATTGTGCTCGGTGAAGGCATTAAAGAATTAGGCGGTTTGTTTGTCTTAGGTAGTGAACGCCATGAGTCACGCCGAATTGACAACCAGCTACGAGGTCGTGCTGGCCGTCAGGGTGACCCCGGTGTTACCCAATTCTTTGTGAGCACTGATGACGATCTAATGCGTATCTTTGGCGGTGAACGCATTGGCAACATCATGAGCCGTTTGAGCGTTGATGATGACACGCCCATCGAAAACCGTATTATTTCGCGCTCGCTCGAAAAAGCTCAGGAACGGGTAGAAGGCTACAACTTCGATAACCGTAAAAACGTCGTGCAATACGATGACGTCATGAATCGCCACCGCAAAGCTATTTACGCCATGCGTCGAGAAATCTTGCACGCCGAAGACATCAGTAAGCGGGTGCGGATTATGATTGATGACGAAGTACACGCCCTTGCTACTTCACCACTGCTGGTCAGCGATGAGTTAGAAGATGTGCTGCGCGAAGTCTTTCCGTTCGACGAAGCGGCCCTGGACCGCTTGTTCGACACCGAAACCGACAAGTTCGAAGGTGTCCTTAAAACCGAGGTGCACGAACTCTACGGCAGTCGTGAAGCCGTATTCACCCCCGAAATTATGCGCAAAGTGGAGCGTGATATTTACTTGCAGATCCTTGATAACCTCTGGATGCAGCACCTTGAAAACATGGATCACTTACGAGAGGGCATCCACTGGATGAGCGTTGGTCAACAAGATCCGCTCGTAGAATACCGCCGACGGGGACAATTGCTATTTGATGAAATGCAGTTAACGCTTCGGCACGATGTATTACGGGCGCTCTTCCACTCAGAGCCAGTCGATCCTGAAAGCCTGCAGCAACCAGTTGAAACTGATCTAACGCGGGCCGCTCGAGGCTCGGTCGAAAATGCGAACCAGATCGTTAACAGTCAACAAGAGTTCGACGAAAAGGATTTCGACAAAGCAACCAAGCAAGCCAATCAACCCAAGAAAAACTTAGCCAGCGAGCGCAAGAAAGCTCGTAAGACTGAGCGCAAACGTAAAACCGCCGGTAAGCGGCGTAAACATTAGGAGCACATTAAGCCTATGAAGCATACTGTCTCCGAAGTTACCTTAAGCACCGGCGCCCGTGGCCTACTCGTGCACATCCCGCACGCTTCGGTTATGACGTTTGATATTAACTTCCGGGCAGGTGAGTACCTCGTTGATCCTGAATATTGGGAAGTGCCCCATTTGATGGAACACGTTTTGCTCGGGGCGAATGAACTAATCCCTAAGGCTCGTGATTTCCAGGCTGAACTTGAAAAAAATGGTGCCTACAGTAACGCTTCCACCAGTGTGTATGATATTACCTACGAAGCCGAGTGCGCTGACTTTGAGTGGGATCGAGTACTTGGGCTACTGCTAGCGGCAATCACCCGGCCACTCTTTTTAGAAGAAGAATTTACTGCTGAATTTGGTAATGTTCAAGAAGAAATGGCAGCCCGAGCTAACAATCATTTCCGGCGGCTGAGCCTTGAAATGCGTAAAGAGCTTGGCTTGCTGGTTAAGACCGATGCCGAACGCCTAGAGCTCATGCGAAAGGTACAAGTCCAGCACGTCCGCGAGCACTACCACCGTACACACTTTTCGCCGAATATGCGGTTTGTAATCGCGGGGGACCTTAACACTAAACGCCGCGAACATATCCAAAATATTATTGAGACAATTGATCTGCCCAAAACCGGCAAGCGCTTCGCCTTACCGCATGAACGCCCTAGCCGTTTGCGAACGCCTGTCTATGTCGAAAACGACACCGTCGAGAATATGTACTTTTACATCGATACCTTTATGAAGCGCCGCATGACTGATCCGGAAACGGATGCCCTCAACCTAGTGAACACGATGCTCACCGAAACGCTCTATAGCAAAATCCTCGGCACCGCGCGTGAACACGGCTTAGTGTATGGTATGAACTCTGGCTTGAGCCAAACTCGCGATGTCAGCAACTGGTGGTTTGGCGCCCAGGTGTCTGATAAAAACGCTGCCGCACTGATGGATATTATCGTCGGAGAACTTAGCAAGGTCATGCAGGGCGAGATCGACGAAGAGGAAATTGCCGCTACTAAGCAGTATGCCTTAGGCCGTTTTCAGCGTTCGGCTCAAACGGTTGGGGGCACGGCTTCCGGCTACAGTGGCCGGTACTTCTTCGATGAAGTTATCGAAAACTACTACCAAATTCCAGCCCGTATCGAAGCAGTCGAAAAAGATGAAATTGTGCGCATCGCCCGCTCACTATTTGCGGATAAAGTCTGGGGCTTTGGTGTGCTGGGCAACTGTGGAGAAGAATTCTGTGGCGAGCTCAAAAAGCAGATCTCACCACTGTGGAGTAGTCAACTCGTCGGCGTGGTGTAGGGTAGCCTCATGAGCGAGCAAACTCAATCCATCGAAGAGTTACGAGCCGGTATCGGTGACGCTGCCGGTCGGCTTAAAATCGATGCGCTTGCTAATGAGCTCACTGCCTTAAGGGCAGAGAGCCAGCAACTAGATTTTTGGACAGACACCAATAATGCTCAGACCATCATGCAGCAAATTGCCAAACTTGAAGCTCGAGTGACCCCTTGGCAAGAACTTATCAAATCAGCCGACGACCTGGCGGAACTAACAGCTCTCAATGATGCTTCTATGCAGGTCGAACTAGACCAGCAGTTACAAGAACTTTCCAAAAAATTTGATGCACTCAAAGAAGATCTAAAGTTCGCCGGACCTTACGACGATCACGATGCCATTCTGACGCTCTCGGCTGGGGCAGGGGGCACTGATGCTCAGGATTGGACACAAATGTTATTCAGAATGTATACTCGCTTTTTTGAAAAGAATGGTTGGAAATATGCTCTCGTCGAAGAATCCACCGGAGAAGAAGCTGGTCTCAAAAGCGCCACTCTCGAAGTTAGCGGCGCCTATGCCTACGGCAAACTAAAAGGCGAGCAGGGCGTGCATCGCTTAGTGCGCCTAAGCCCGTTCAACAGCGATAATCTGCGCCAAACCAGCTTTGCCAAAGTAGAAATAGCACCCAAGATCGATAAACCAGAAGAGGTCGAAATTGACGAAAAAGATCTAAAAGTCGATGTCTATCGCAGCGGCGGCCACGGTGGCCAAAGTGTCAACACTACCGACTCAGCCGTGCGTATTACCCACATTCCAACTGGCCTCGTCGTAGCCATCCAAAATGAGCGCTCGCAGCTCCAAAACCGCGAAACCGCTCTGACTATTTTGCGCTCTCGCTTGGCTCAGCTACAACTGGAACAGCACGCCGCAAAACTCAGCGAACTTAAAGGCCCGAACCAATCAGCTGAGTGGGGCAACCAAATCCGCAGCTACGTGCTGCACCCCTACAAACAAGTCAAAGACCTCCGTACCAAATATGAAACCAGCGATCCCGATGCTGTCCTTGACGGCAATCTCGACTCCCTCATAAGCGCCTACCTCGAGCATTCTCTCGAAGCTTGAGAGTTAATCTGGATTGGGTGACAGGGTAGGGCGGTGATGTTACAATAGTGCTAATGATTCTGCTAGACCGGGTTAGCAAGACCTACAACAAGGCGCTTGGGCCCTCACTTGACCGGATAAGTTTGCACGTTGAGCCGAAGGAATTCGTGATCGTGGTCGGGCAGAGTGGTGCCGGTAAAACTACCTTATTGCGACTTTTAACACGTGAAGAGCGACCTACCAGCGGCAAAATTATCATCGGTGGTATCGACTATGACAAATTAAAAGACAAAGATATCCCGTTACTACGCCGCAAAATCGGCGTCGTCTTCCAAGACTTTAAACTATTGCCCAACAAGACCGTGTTTGAAAATGTTGCTTTTGCACTCGAAATCGTCGGCATGGGCAACAAAGAAATCAAGCACACCGTGCCTAAAGTGCTCGATATCGTTAACCTCAAAGGCAAAGAAGACAGTATGCCAATGCAGCTCAGCGGTGGTGAGCGCCAACGCGTCGCTATTGCTCGAGCGATTGTGCGCCAACCGCGTATTTTAATTGCCGACGAGCCAACCGGTAACCTCGACCCTAAGCACGCCTGGGACGTTATAAAAGTCCTCGAAAAAATTAACCGCTACGGCACCACGGTGCTGCTAACAACGCACAACCAAGACATCGTCAACAAGCTCAAGCGAAGAGTTGTCACGCTCCAACACGGCAAAGTCGTTTCTGACCGAGCTAATTCGGGTTACTCAGTAGAATCAGGATATAAGAAATAATGAAACGCCGCCTGATTACGCTGTGGCGCATCATCCACACCGGCATTGTTAACTTTATCCGTAATGCCAGTTTAGCGATCGCAGCCGTAGCTGTTATGGTGATCACCCTGACCATTATTCTATTTTCCGTAATCACCAACGCTACCCTAAGTCATACCATTGACCAAATTGCTGACAAGATCGATGTATCCGTCTTTTTGCAGGACAGTGTTACTCAGGCTCAAGGTGAGCAGCTAACTGCCCAGATCAAAAAATTACCAAATGTAAAAAGTGTGCAGTACTTAAGTAAGCAGCAAGCACTTGATAGTTACATCCGCCAAAACAGCAATAACGATAGCTTAGTTACGGCTGCCAACCAAGCTGGTAACCCGATTCCAGCCACCATTCTCATTAAGCCACGTGACCTCAACAAAATTGGTGATATTAAAACCTTTTTGACTCAAAAGAATATCCAAGCCATGCAGACCACCGGCTCTCCAAGCTACTCCGGCGACCGTCAGAAGGCAATCGATAACATCACCCACGCTACTAACATTCTGCGTCAGATCGGCATCATCGCTGTTATAGTTTTTGCCTTAGTGAGTGCCTTGATCATCTTTAATACCATCCAAATGGCTATATTTAACCGGCGCGACGAGCTGACGATTATGCGGCTATTGGGAGCTAGTACCTGGTTTATTCGCGGACCTTTCGTGGTGGAGAGCGCCATTTATGGTTTGCTGGCAGCGGTCTTCTCGGTGCTTATTATTAATGCCGCTTTTCTAGCTAGCAGTAATGCCTTGCAGGCAAGTAGCTTGGGTTTGCTTGATATTAATTACGCTAACCAATACTTTGGAGCGAACTTCTTGTGGTTCTTGACCATGCAGCTGGCGATTGGTATTGTGATAGGAGCGCTGTCGGCGATTATTGCCACGCGCCGCTACCTAAAATTCAAGACAAAGTAGTACCTCCACAGAATGTACATTTTGGGCGCTGGACTGCGCTCCGATGCTCACGCACCACAAAGTGCGCTGCGCTTCGGTGCTCCTCCATCATCCCAAACTGCACTATTCTGTGGAGGTACTGGCCTCTTTGGGGCCGCTGGTCACTAGTTTTACAAGGGAAGAAAGAGGGTAAGATTTGACATTTGGTGGTATAATAATAAGCGGTATAACCAAAACTAAAACTATGCCGCAAAAAAGATTTTCTAAGAAGTTTGCTATTACGCGCCGTCTAACGGTTGCCTTGCTGTTAAGTGTATTGATTGCCGGCGCAACCTATCCAGTTATTAAAAAGGCGAACGCCGCATCTTCTACGTGTAGTAGCATTACCGATTGTACAAACCAAATCAATGCCAACAATAACGCTGTTGCCAACCTTAAAAACGAGGCAGTAAGTTACCAAGATGCCGTTACGCGCTTGCAGTCACAAATTAATGTGGTCCAGGCGTCAATTGCCGACAGTCAGCGCCAGCAAGCCGATTTAGAACAGCAGATTGCCGACGCTGAGCAAAAAATAACTGAGCAAAAAGCAGTGCTCGGCGATGATCTGCGCACTATGTACATCGATGGCCAGATGACCACTATTGAAGCACTCGCCACGAGCAATAATCTTAGCGATTATGTCGACAAAGAAGAATACCGAGTGGCAGTCCAAAACGCTATCCAGGCCACACTTGCTAAAATCGCTGCGCTGCAGAAGCAACTTGAGTCCCAGAAGCAACAAGTGGCAGCTCTGTTAGCGCAACAACAATCCCAAGCTGCCCAGTTAGCTGCTGCCAAAGCCGAGCAAGATCAACTCTTGGCTTACAACCAATCCCAGCAGGCATCATATAACTCTCAAACGGCGGCCAACCAATCGAAGTTGAATGCTTTAATAGCTGCTCAGCGCAGTGCTAACAATGCCAGCTCTGGTGGCTATTACTTCATACGTTTTCCAGGTACCGTCCGCAGCTTCAACGATGGCAGCTATCCCTATGCGAACATGGGCTTCAGCATGAGCACCGCTCCTGGTTGTAATGACAATGACGGTCCTGATCCGTGGGGCTACTGTATGCGCCAGTGCGTGTCTTACACCGCTTGGGCTGTCCAAGCCTCTGGCCGTGCTGCTCCGATGTACTGGGGCAACGCCAAAGACTGGGTGAGTGCTGCCAAGCGCAGTGGAATCCCCGTATACAACACTCCTGAACCGGGCGATGTGGCTATTAGCACCGCCGGTACCTGGGGCCATGCTATGTATGTGGAGCAGGTCAGTGGCGATCAAATCTATGTAGCTCAATATAACCAGCAATTGACTGGACAGTTCTCGCACCAGTGGCGCGCTTGGGACTAAGCCCACATAGCAATTTTTTCGCTCTCTATTTTTGCTATACTAGATGCTAATGCTGGGAAAACGAAAAGAGGGGACACAAACAGTCGTGCCGCAAAAGTGGCGCTATAGCCACACGGCGGTGATGGTGGTGCTGGCGGTGGTTATCTTTGCCTTAGGCGTGGGTGTAGGCGACGGCAAGATCAGTTTTGCCAGCCACAATGCAGTGACGGGCAACCTGCCAAGCAGTCTTAACTACGCGAGCGTTAACGAAGTCTATGACGCGCTCAAAGACAACTACAACGGTAAGCTCACCACTTCGCAGCTGCTCGACGGCCTCAAGCATGGCCTGGCTGATGCCACCAACGACCCATATACTGAGTACTTCACGGCCACCGAGGCTAAGCAGTTCGACAATCAGCTCAATAATTCGTTCAGTGGTATCGGTGCCGAGTTGGGCAAGGACAGTGATGGCAACCTCGAAGTTATCGCGCCGATCGCCGGCACGCCCGCTGACAAAGCTGGCCTGAAGGCTCAAGACCTCATCACCAGTATCAATGGCACCAGTACCTCAGGCGTATCAGTCGATGACGCAGTTAATAAGATTCGTGGTAAGTCTGGCACCACAGTGAAGTTACAGGTTGTACGGGATAAAACTACACCCTTGAGCTTTACGATCACGCGCCAGAATATCCAGGTGCCCAGCGTCAATAGTAAGGTGCTCGATGGCAACATTGGCTACATCCAGATTGTGACCTTTGCCGACGATACGTCGATCCTTATCCAAAAGGCTGCCCAGAGTATGGCAGACCGACACGTAAAGGGCATTGTGCTCGATCTGCGTGACAATCCAGGTGGCCTGGTCAACGCTGCCGTCACCACCGCGAGTCAATGGCTCCCCAGCGGTACGAACATCATGCAAGAAAAGCGTGGCAACACCGTAGTGGATAGTTACGCCGCTACTGGTGGCGATGTCTTACGCGGCCTACCCACAGTCGTATTGGTTGATAACGGTAGCGCCAGTGCCTCCGAAATCACCGCCGGCGCCCTGCACGACAATAAAGCCGCCTACATAATCGGCGAAAAGAGCTATGGAAAGGGTGTTGTCCAGCAAATCGTTAACTTCAAAGACGGCAGCGAGCTAAAGGTAACGGTCGCCAGTTGGTACCGCCCTGACGGCGAAAACATCAACCACAAAGGCATCACGCCAGATCAGACTGTGGTTGAGCCCAGCACCGCCACTCCCGATAACGACCCTCAGCTCCAGGCCGCTGAAACCTACCTCAACAAGTAAGTCGAGAGATAAGGCCTTGCATGGGCCAAGCTGTTTACGGTATTATTTGTAGGAATCAAGCAAAGCGTGAGGTGTGAGCGTGGCTAAAGGCCAGACGAAGTATGTGTTTGTGACGGGTGGCGTGCTTTCCGGGCTCGGAAAGGGTATTACCGCCGCCTCAATTGGCAACCTCTTAAAAGCTCGCGGCCTCCGCGTTAACCTCCAAAAATGTGATCCGTACCTGAACGTCGATGCCGGTTTGCTCAACCCCCGTGAGCACGGTGAATGTTTTGTGACCAAAGACGGCGCCGAAACCGATCTTGACCTGGGCCATTACGAACGCTTTGTCGACGAGGAGCTCACCCAGGCCAGCTCAACCATGAGCGGCCGCATTTTACTCAAAGTTATTCAAGATGAGCGCAACGGCAAGTACGAAGGCAAGTCTGTCCAGATCATCCCGCACGTCACCGGTGCTATTCAGGATGCCATCCAAGAGGCAGGCCAGGGCTTTGACGTGCACATCGTAGAGATTGGCGGCACAGTCGGCGATTATGAATCACTGAGCTTCATCGAAGCTATCCGCGAGTTTTCCCAGCGCGTGGGCCGCGAAAACTGCCTGTATGTACACGTGATCTACCTGCCATATCTCGGCGCCAGCCAAGAGACCAAGACCAAACCAGCCCAAAACTCAGTCCGCGATCTGCGCGGTCTCGGTATTTTGCCAGATATTTTAGTAGCTCGTAGCGAACGGCCAGCCAATGCCGGTGTCGTCCAGAAGCTAAGCCTTTACTGTGGCGTCGCCGAGGAAGCGATTGCCTTACTACCGAATGCCAACAGCATCTACCAAGTGCCTCTGACGCTCGAAGACGGCGGCATTGGCAACGTTATTGCCAAACAGCTTAATTTATCGGTCAAGCGGCCCAATCTGAAGCCCTGGCGCGATGTGGTCAACCGAGCTACCACCAAGTATGATCGGACGGTTACCGTCGGTATCGTGGCGAAGTACATGGATAATGCCGACACCTACCTCTGTGTATTTGAAGCCCTTAAGAGTGCTGCCTGGTGGAACGAAGTCAACATTGATATTAAATGGATTGATGCGGTCAAGCTGGGTGAGAGCAATAACGTTGCTAGCGAACTCAAGAAATACGACGGCATCGTAGTGCCTGGTGGCTTCGGAACTCGTGGCGTCGATGGCAAAATCAAAGCCGCTGCTGCGGCCCTTAACAGCAAACTGCCATACCTCGGATTGTGCTACGGTTTGCACATGGGCGTCATTGCCGCTGCGCGGGCGCATGGCCTAACTGATGCCAATACTACCGAGGTCGACCCGCACACTAGTAATCCCGTGATCGCCACTATGGAAGGGCAAAAGGGCAAAGAAAACACCGGCGGCACCATGCGGCTTGGCAATTACGATTGTAAGCTTACCAAGGGCAGTTTGACTGCCAAACTCTACGGTACGACTGACATTGTAGAGCGTCACCGCCACCGCTACGAGTGCAACAGCCAGTATGTCGATCAATATGAAGCGTGGGGCATCCGTGCGGTAGGCCGCAACCCGCAAACTAACCTGGTCGAAGTTATCGAAGGCATCGATCATCCGTTTTTTGTCGCCAGCCAATTCCATCCCGAGTTCAAATCTCGGCCGACTCGCGCTCACCCCTTGTTTGACGGTTTCGTTAAAGCTGCTTTGGCTAATAAATAATACTCCCCAGCAGCCTTCACAAAGTTGCCATCATGGCTAATATAAGATAGGATAAGCAGTATGGATCAAGCTTCTACTCCCTCTGGACATCCCAAAAGAATCCTCCTAGTTGAAGATGATGACGCCCTAGCGAACGTATACCTCATGCGCCTTCAGGCCGAAGGTTTCGATGTCCGCCGCGTCGCTAACGGCGAAGAAGCCCTAGCGGCCGCCCTCAGTTACAAACCAGATCTCGTCCTGCTCGATGTCATGATGCCCAAAGTCAGCGGCTTTGACGTGCTCGACATTTTGCGCAACACTCCCGAAACCGCCAACCTCAAAGTTATTATGCTGACCGCCCTCAGCCAAGAGAGCGACAAACAGCGCGCCGAAGGCCTCGGGGTAGACGATTATCTCGTCAAATCGCAAGTGGTTATTGCCGACGTTATCGACCGCATTAAGCACCACCTCGGAATGTAATTCCACCTTAACGCCACCCGCTTCATCAATATAATGAAGCAGATTCAAAGCGCCTTCAGGGCGCTGCTACATCAGCATCTAGTTGACATTTTATAAAGCTTATGCTAATATGTAGTTATGAATCCAAAACACAACATGGCTCCAACCGCTCCCATCAACTTAGAACAATCACAGGTTCTAGTCGATGCGTTAGTACACCAGCCAGGTGTTACGGAAGTTCCTGTGCCTTTATCTTCCGAAGATACATTTAGCTTTTCTCCAGACACAGATATGTCTAGCGGGACAGTTAATGAGCGGCAGGCTGTTGCACAAGACTTACGCGGAGTAATCAAAGCTGGCGATGAATTATTTGGCATCGTAAAGGCAAACGTTACTGATGATAAAACTGGTAAGCCGTTAGAACACTTTTTGCTTACTCACTTTGGTGATGAAGAAACTGGTCAACGGGCTACCATCGTTGGCGTGCTAGGCGCCACGCCGCTTTTTGTCGGTCGTACAGCTAAGAACGGCTACTCAGACACCACGTCACGCAAGCATTTTGGCATCGCGCTTGTCGATGCTCAGATCAAAATCGGTGACGAAGGTTCTTCTAATGGTACAAAATTATACTTCGCTGAAGCAGCTGGACAACAGCAGGCTCCAGAGTCACCAAAATTTGGTTTGTCAGCTCTCCATAAAGCTCTACGCGCCAAAAAAGCTCCTGAGTCTGTAGAAGAAAATCCTATGGATAAGTTTCAACTATGGAGCCCTAAGTCTAGCGACGTTAAGGAGCAGATTATGGCAGCCTACGGACCTGCGCCTACGGCTTCTGAGAAGTCTCCGCTCGAATGGAATCCTCAGGATATCGGTGCTATTATCGATCGATCCAGTAAAGATGGTCAGGTTAAGATAAGCGATATTCTTAAGGAATCGGCGGATAAGGCCGCAACCTTATCACTTCAAACCGGATCGGGTAGAATTACTCTTGAAAAAAGTACCGAAGATGGTCTATTTAGAGTATCCGAAAGTGCTGATGCATCTATGAAACCAGGAGATCGGATAGCTTTAGACGGCACTACCTTAAGCGGCGTGGGTGTAAGGCCTGGAGTATTAACTGCTAATACGCGGCTTGGTTTTAGGAAGCAAAAGAGCATAGTCCTTGAGTTCGGCAATGAGGACAATGAGAAAACTATAACCCAAGCTACCTTCAAGTATTATCAGGAAGAGATGCCTCATATGGTTTCGCAATTACCAGACGGTAAAATTGAATACCGCTACTTTGACCCAAGCATTCGAGCTACTGATTTTATAGCGCACGCTGAGCTTACTACGATAAGTGACTCAGGCGTAGAATCTAAAAAACTGTTCTAAATTACTGAACGGTGACTTCGGTGCGACGCACTGATTTGCCGGTAAACAGGCGGACTTTGCGAGTTTGGAAGTTGACCACGCCATCTTTAGCAGCGTGGATGGTGAAGTTACGGCTCATTTTGGTGCCGACGCCAGGGCGCTTAGTCATGCCGACTTGGCGCACAAGAACTTCGCCGGTGCGGACTTTTTGGCCGCCACTGCGCTTAACACCGAGGCGTTGACCAGGTGAGTCGTGGACGTTTTTGGCGGTACCGCCAGCTTTGACGTGTGACATATACTTACTTCCTTGTTATTACTAAGAGCTGGCGGGCAACTACCTGATCGGGTCGGTAGTAGATCAATTGATCATTCCCAGCGTGCTCAAAACTGATACGATTATAGCCCAAATCCTCAATCTGGTCAACCAGGGGTAGGTGTTTGAATTCATTGGGCCTTGTTTGCCAGGCCGGCACGGCTAAACAGAGGCGAGCACCAGGCTTGAGTTGAGTATGGGTATTTCGTAGAAACTTTTTGATGATGAGATTGCACTCGGAAATGGTTTGGTTGAGGATTTCGGCATCGGGTTTGCTGGTAAAGGGCCGCCCTAGGTAAGTTTCGGCGGCGACGAAGTCGAATGGCTGCTGCCACCGATGGCTGGTAGCATCGCCGGCGGCAAGCTCGTGCGTTAGAGCTTCGAGATTATAAGTCTTACCGAGCCACTCCAGATTGTGCTTGGAATATTCGATCATCCGGGGCTCTAAATCGGTGCCGATGGTGTCATAGCCCATCAGCAAAGCCTCTTGCAGCACTACACCGGTGCCGCAGAAGGGGTCGAGGATGGTTTGTCCGAGGTGAGGGCGGGGGATAGCCTGGTCGGCCGGGATCTCACAAATCGATTCCAGCTTATCTTCAGGCAATTGGCCAACTGCCAGGTTGATAATAAGCTGGGCTAGCTTAGGTGGTAACATTCCGACTTTAGTGTCGCGCTTGGGGCGCTCGCGGTCGCGAACGGTGTAGGCCTCGATATCTTGGACTTTTACCGTTTGGGCGACCACGGTTCGCTGGCCATCGCGGATAAATACCAACTCCCAGCCGGTCGAGCCAGTGAGGTTATTGTGAATTACCTGGGCGGTGTTGAGCTCGGCCGTTTTGTTGGGAATGAGCCGGACGCTGCGGCCGGTTTTACGGATGGCTTTTTTAAGCGTCAGGCCGGTGGCGGTAATGCGCTGCACCGTTTCCTTAAAGCCATACAGGCTTAAGCCCAACTGCATTTTGCCCTCCGGCATCTGCTCGGAATGGCCAGGCGAGACTTGCACTAAGAAAGTTTCGATTTTTTTCCAGTCGGTGGTGTCCAGAATAGTCAGTAATTTACAAAATTTGACGCTACCGCCCAGGCGGTCGAAAGCTAATAGGCAAGGGTCAACATCAACAATCGCGGCCGTATCCCCAACGGGACTAACTTTGGCGCCGCTATAGAGACTTTCTAGCTCGGCAAGCCCTAGCGCAGGTTGCCGTCCTAAAATTAATAAACTCTGCATCCCTCATAGTATAGCGGGTTTCCAGGTATAATAAGTGCAAATGCTGGTGAACTCATCTTACATCTCCTTCCCGTTACAACTTAACCTGGCGGCACCAGAGCTCTGTTTTGCTCGTCATCGTAATTACGATTACGCTTTCTCACAAGAACAGAGCTCTGGCACTCGCCAGCTTAACTTTCATTTTAGAAAGGAGATGTAGGATGAGTTCACTCCAAGACTCTTTCTGGAAGCGACGCTGGAAGCTGGTGCTCAATGTGACGACGTTTGTAGCCTTGCTGATTTTAATCTATGCCATTCGCGGCCAGCTGGCTGATACCATTAAAAACTTCGCCCATGTGAATGGTTGGGCGCTGCTGCTTATCGTGCCGATTGAGGCTTTAAATTACCACGCTCAGGCAAAGTTATACCAGGGGATGTTTCGCATCGTGGGCAACGACTTATCGTATAAATACTTACTGAGGACCTCGCTGGAGCTGAACTTTGTAAACCACGTGTTTCCAAGTGGAGGGGCGGCTGGCATTTCGTATTTTGGCGTGCGGATGAAAAACGGGCAGATCAGTGGCGCTAAGGCTACCTTAATTCAGGTGATGAAACTAGGACTCACGTTTATTAGCTTTGAAGTCCTATTACTTTTTGGCATGATAGCGCTGTCGGTGATGGGACGGGTGAATAACGTCACGGTTTTGGTCGGTACGGCGTTATCGATGCTATTGATAGGTGGGAGCGCGGTATTTATCTACATTGTAGGTAGCCAGCAGCGAATTAATAGCTTTTTTGTGACCATAACTCGATGGCTCAACTGGGTTATTCACCTGGTGCGGCCAAAATCGCCAGAAACAATTAACATTGAAAAAGCTCGAGGTATGTTCGATGATTTTCACGCTAATTACCGACAGTTGCAGCGCAGCTTGCCCGAACTAAAAATGCCGTTTTGGTACGCGTTGCTGGCTAATATTACTGAGGTGTTAGCGATTTATGTGGTCTTTATAGCGTTCGGACATTTTGTAAATGTGGGAGCGGTGATTTTGGCTTATGGTATCGCTAACTTTGCCGGTTTAGTTTCGGTATTGCCGGGTGGCGTAGGGATTTATGAAGTTTTGATGACGGCAGTGCTGGCCAGTGCTGGTGTGCCGGCTAGCCTGAGCATCCCGGTAATCGTGATGTACCGAGTTGTGAATACCCTGATACAGTTGCCGCCGGGCTATGTGTACTATCAGCGGACTCTGGCCGGTAACCAGGGACAGAGGCCCGATCTTGTCTGAGCTGATTGACGATTTGGTGCTGAGCGTTAGCGATTTCGTAGCGTTACTGAACCAAACGTTAGAGTTTGCGTATCCATCAGTAACGATTACGGGTGAGCTAGCTAATGTACGGGTCAGCAAAGGTAAATGGCTTTACTTTGATCTAAAAGATGAGCTGGCCAGCGTGAAATTTTTTGGTACGGTGTACCAATTACCGGGACCTTTGGAAGATGGAATGCTGGTGCAAGTACGCGGGGTGCCACGATTGCATCCGCTGTATGGCTTTAGTGTGACGGTACAGCATATCCAACCGAGTGGTGAAGGGGCGATCCGCCGAGCAGCCGATTTATTGCAAGCAAAACTGACAGCCGAAGGCTTATTCGATGAATCCCGTAAACGGCCACTACCGTATCCGCCGCAACGGATCGGGCTGATAACTTCTAGCGAATCTGCCGCTTACGCCGACTTTACTAAGATCCTGAAAGCTCGGTGGGGCGGTCTCGACATTGAACTTATAGATGTACAAGTGCAGGGTGAAGCTGCCGTGGAGCAGATTGTGCGAGCGGTGGAGCACTTTAACGCTCAGGCTCAGCCACCAGATATCCTCGTGTTAACACGTGGTGGCGGTAGCGCCGAAGATTTGGCGGCTTTTAGCACTGAACAGGTCACACGAGCGGTGGCTGGCAGCCGGGTGCCGACATTGGTCGCTATTGGTCATGAAGTCGATATAAGTTTAGCTGAGTTAGCGGCCGATCAGCGAGCCAGTACGCCTAGTAATGCGGCGGAGTTACTCGTTCCAGATCGGCGAGAAGTGCTGGCTGCCTTAAAGAATTATCGGCAGCAATTAGGGCAGTTTGCTGGCGCAAGTGTTCAGCTGGCCCGACAAAGCTTGCAGGCCAGCCAAACTTGGCTTGATGAGCGGATTATCCAGCTTATAAAGCATCAAACTACTCATGTGCAGCAGCAAGCACACCTTCTGGAGGCGCTCAGTCCACAGGCTATTTTGCGGCGAGGATACGCAGTCGTGCGACTCGAGGGCAAAGCCACGCGTGGTAAGGGTCTGAAGCGGGGTGCTATAGTGAATGTTGAACTGAGTGAAGCTCTATTTGATGCCAAAATTGAGAAGATTGAGGAGATATAGATATGCCGAAAACAACGATTGATTATGCGACATTGAGTGAAGAACTTGAGAACATCATGCTACGCTTACAATCCGATGACGTAGCGGTCGACGAAGCAATTTCCTTGTATGAGCAGGGGTTAAAACTTACAAAACAACTAGAAGATTATCTGGCTAAGGCACAGAATACTATTACTAAACTTCAGGCCGACAATAAATAAAAATGTTTTGGGTTGCGCTCATTACAGCCTTGCTGCTAGCCAGTTTTTGTGGAGTATTACTGGTTGGGGCGCCATATCTCCCTACGCTAACACCGCAAGTGGAGGCGGCACTGGAGCTCGTGAATCTCAAGCCTGGGCAAGTGCTTTTGGAATTGGGCTGCGGTGATGGCAAAGTTTTGATTGCGGCAGCGCAAACTGGTTTGCACGTAGTTGGCTATGAGTTAAATCCAATCCTAGCGTTAATTGCCTGGGCTAGAACACGGCGTTTTAAGGGGCAGGTAAAGGTGGTGTGGGGTAACTTTTGGAAAGCTGAATGGCCCCCGGCAGCTGGTATTTTTACCTTTCTATTAACAAAATATATGCCTCGGCTGGATACAAAAATTGCGCAATCTAACCATAAGCCTGTCAAATTAGTAAGCTTTGCTTTCCGAGTCCCCGATCGAGAACCTGTCGCCCAAAAAGCTAACGTCTATCTGTACACCTATGAATAAGCCCTGCCGGCGCTTGCCATCGAAGTAATTCTCGTTTACCATGAGCGGTATGATTATGCGTAATCAACGCGGTGCGCTCAACATACTACTCATCCCATTCATTGTGCTTTGCCTGGTGGTTATCGGCGTAGGGTACTTTGCGTTTTGGGCTTATGGCAGCCGTCAAGATTACAAAGATAACGTCGATGCCAAGGTCGTCACAGCCAGTCAAGCAGCTGTTACTAAAGAAGATGCCCGCAAAGACGCGCAATTTGCCGAAGCCGAAAAGCAACCACTTAAAACATACAATGGCCCAGAGGCTTACGGTAGCTTGGTTATCCAGTATCCTAAAACCTGGAGCTCGTATGTGGACAGCTCGGGTAGTGGCCAGGGCTTGGTCGATGGTTATTTTTATCCTGGTACCGTCCCGGCTATCAACGATCCTAACAATAATTTCGCATTACGTATTCAAGTGGTTAACCAAACTTATAGCAGCGTGCTGCAAAGTTTCAATGGCCAGCAGACCAGCGGTAAGATAACCGCTACTCCATACACCTTGCCAAAGCTACCGAGTATTATCGGCACCCGCATAGAAGGGATTGTGCAGAACAACAAGCAGGGAAGTATGGTGGTTTTGCCGTTGCGTTCGAGCACCATTAAGATCTGGACTGAAGATAAGAATTACGAAGACGACTTCAATAATAATATTCTGCCAAACTTTACATTCTCTCCGTAGGGCTTACAATCTCACGGACATCTCGGGCGAAAGCTTCCGACTCCTCACTCCACCGTACTGGTAGTACGTTTCCGTTGCGGTGCTCAGCTTTCACTCCGAGCTACCCGCAAGCTTGTAAACCCTCAAAAGCTCTTATGCCATTTTATACATAAATTTTACAGCAATGCGGTTGACGGATCGATGCTATACTGGTTTTAAATAAGCGGGGTAGCGACGTGCGGCAGGCTCATGGGGATGGCTCGGTTATGTCACAACAACTGCTGCTGGGGATTGCCGAACAGCTTAAATTACCATTGCTACAAATTGCTCGCCAGGCTGAACTTGCTAGTTTGCAAGGCAAAGCCGACCTTCATCAGCTAACTACTACTGCCGAAAGCGCGCTGCATCTCATCGATAGTTATGTATTAGGTGTTAGGCTTGCCAACCATCAAGAGCAAGCTTTGGTGTTAGAACCAGTTTCTATATCGCAGATCTTGTATGACACGGGACATGAGCTGGATGCCTTAGCTAAGTTCTATGGCGTGCAGCTCGAGCTTAGCCTCGGAGGTAAGTTTGGCCCGGTACTAGCGCATCGCGAAGGTCTGCAGGCTGCTTTGACGAGCCTGGGGGCGGCGCTTATTGAGGCTTTGCCAACTACTCAAAACCCCCAGCTCACGCTACGTTTGGCCACCCACCGCTGCCGCTACGGGATTGTGGCTGGGCTCTATGCTGACACCGAACAACTAACAGCCAAGGCTTTACGTGATGGTCGTAAACTGCAAGGGCGCAGTCGGCAGCCGCTCGTTGGTTTAAGTCCTTCGGCCGGAGCAGGCGTATTTGTGGCCGACGCTCTGCTGAGTGCCATGCATTTGCGTTTAAAGACTTCCCGGCATCATCGTTTGTATGGTTTAGGCACGGTGCTTACGCCCAATAGCCAGCTGGCGCTTGTATGAGGATTATTTTAGTTGAACCAGATCGATTGCTTGCGGATACCTATCGCCAAGCTTTAGAAGTACAAAATCACCAGGTGGTTATGTGCGCCGGTGCTCAGGCTGCCATTTTTGCCGCTGATGAAGAGCAACCAGATTTAGTCATCTTAGAGCTCCAGCTTGTAGGGCACAGTGGCATCGAATTTCTTTACGAGTTTCGCTCGTATGTCGATTGGCAAACAATTCCGGTTGTCATCCTTACTAACGTACCGGCCGGTGAATTCTCGGGCAGCTGGGAACTGTTGCAACAAGAATTACAAATCCAAGCCTATCACTATAAACCTCTGACAAGTCTGCGCACCTTACTGGCAACGGTGAACCAGTTTGCTACAGTTAAAAGGTGAACCAGCTCGTCACTCAAGGTATCATTTTAAGCCGCACCGACTATGGCGAGGCTGACCGAATTGTTACACTGCTGACACCCGACCAGGGCAAACTACGGCTCATGGCTCGCGGCGTGCGCAAGGTCAAAAGTAAGCTGGCTGGCGGCATCGAGCTATTCAGCGTCAGTCATATAACCTACATACAAGGACGAGGCGATCTTGGCACACTTGTCTCGGCCCGTTTAGAAAAGCATTATGGTCACATCGTCAGTGACATTGAACGGGTACAGCTTGGCTATGAATTGATCAGAATATTGCATCGGGCCACCGAAGATAACCCCGAAGTAGAGTATTTTACACTTCTGGAACGATCATTTGCAGCGCTCGACGATGCCACCATAACTGTGGCTATTATTCGCTTTTGGTTTAACGCTCAGTTGCTACGTTTGGCTGGCTTTTCACCTAACTTACATACTCAAGCTAATGGCGCAAAGTTGGAAGCTGATAAAACCTATAGCTTTGATTTTGACACCATGAGCTTCACTGAAAGCCCCGCTGGAAAGTTTACGGCTACCCATATAAAGTTTTTACGTCTCAGCTTTAGCGATACTCCACCAAAACTGCTGGCAGCAGTGCAAGGCAGTGAGAAATTGCTGACAGTGATTGCACCGCTGATTCAAACTATGCTAACTTCTCTCATTAGGGTATAATCACGCTGTATGAGTGAATATACAGCGCCTGCTTATACTATCCTCGAGCGCCAAAATGAAGGCTTGCGGAGGATTACTACCGTTATTATGGACGGTGAAGTGATGGATTTTGAGGCTCCTCGTTCAATGATTGTAGCCGCAGCTGAGCTAGAAGAGGCTTTTCAGGAAGACGATGAGTGAAGTTAAGCTAGAAGATATTGTTAGTTTATGTAAGCGCCGCGGGTTTATCTACCCAGGTAGCGAGATTTATGGTGGTTTGGCCGGTACGTGGGATTACGGTCCACTTGGGGCGCAACTTAAGCGCAACATTGTGAACCAGTGGCTGAAGTACTTCGTTGACGGTTGGGACGATATGTATCTCATTGACTCCACAATTCTCATGAACCCCAAAGTCTGGCAGGCTAGTGGCCATGTCGATACATTTACCGATCCACTCGTAGAATGCTCAAACTGCCATAGCCGTTTCCGTGAAGATAAGATCGATCTGAGCAAGTGTCCAAATTGTGGCCAGAAAGATACCTTTGGCAAGCCACGACAGTTTAACTTAATGTTTAAGACCCATGTTGGTCCATTAGAAGACGAGAATTCGATTAGCTATTTGCGGCCAGAGACTGCGCAGGGGATGTTTACAAATTATAAGAATATTCTGGATAGCTTTTACCCAGACTTACCATTCGGTATTGCCCAGGTGGGCCGTACCTTCCGCAACGAAATTAGTCCGCGCGACTTTATCTTTCGAGCTCGGGAGTTTGAGATTATGGAGTTCGAATTCTTTGTGAAGCCCGATGAATGGGAAAAAGATTTTGAAAAGTGGCGCGGCGATATGCTCAAGTGGTTCGAAGTACTTGGCCTCGATAAGAGCAAGATTAAAGAGATAGAAGTACCAGCCGAAGACCGAGCGCACTATTCTAAGCGCACCGTAGACTTTTATTACGATTATCCATCACTCGGTTTTGATGAAATGGCTGGTCTTGCGTATCGCACTGACTTCGATCTTAAAAATCACCAGGAAAAATCGGGTAAGAATTTGGAGTACCGGCCTAAAGATGGCGGTGCGTCGTTCATTCCGCACGTTATTGAACCAACCTTTGGCGTTGATCGTCATGTCATGGCTGTTCTAGCCAATGCTTATCAGACTGATGAAGTGAACGGCGAACAGCGTAGCTATCTTAAGTTGCCAGCTCATCTAGCGCCGGTAAAAGTAGCCGTTTCGCCTTTGCTTAAGAACAAGCCGGAACTAGTCGACAAGGCGCGTGAAGTCTATAAAATGCTCAAAAAAGAGTTTGGGGCAGTTATGTGGGACGACAACGGCAACATCGGTAAGCGCTACCGCCGCCAAGATGAAATCGGCACGCCATACTGTGTGGTAATCGACTTCGACACCCTAGAAGGCGACACCAAAGACACCGTAACCGTCCGCCACCGCGATACCACCGAGCAACAACGCGTCAAAATCGCAGACCTATTACAAGTGATAAAGTCATAATTAGATTAAAGATGAAAACACTTGTAATGCGATTTAAGCAGGGTCAAGAACTTGTGGCTGAAATTGAGAATCTAGTTCGTGAAAACCATATAAAAGCTGGCTATATCATAACCTGCGTGGCAGGCTTTAGCGAAGTTGATTGTCGGATGCCGGGCGCCAAACCTGATCTTCAGGATATACGTACCTATGAAGGCGATTTCGAGCTCGTGTCATTAGTCGGCACTGTATCGATCAGTGGAAGTCACTTGCACTTGTCTTTCTCCGACAAAGATGGCAATGTAATTGGCGGACACTTAAAGCGTGGTGTAGTAAGGATGACCGCGGAAATCGTGATCGGAGTAGATGAAGACAAGGTATTTACCCGTGAGCTTGATGATGAAACGGACTTTAAGGAGCTGGTGGTTTCTTAGATTGCTAGATGTATTCACTTTCTCAAGCTAGCTGTCTTGATAGTGCTACTATTAAATTATGGCAAAGCGACTGTATCGTTCCAAAAAAGACCGCATGATTGCGGGCGTTTGCGGTGGGCTGGCAGAATATTTCAATATTGATCCAGTAATTATGCGGATTATCGCCGTTATTTTGCTATTGCCGGGTGGATTGCCCGGGCTGCTGCCGTATCTTATTTTGTGGGCAATTGTGCCAGAAAACCCTCGCCAGAAGGTGTGACGAAAAACACCTGGCATTTGCTGAAAGCTCGGCCTATACTTCGCTCAGGTAACAAGTAAGGAGCTTACAAATGGACGGGATTAACATTAACCTATGGGGCGTCTTGTTAGGTGCGGTCTCGAGTATGGTGATTGGTGCAGTGTATTATTCGCCGGGTCTGTATGGCAAGCTGTGGATTAAGCTAGGAAAGATTGACGAAAAGCGCTATAAAAAAGAAACCGGTAAGCTTATGCCCGTAGTATTTTTGGGTGCATTGCTGACTTCATATTTCGTAGCCTACTTTAGTTTCCTATACCACGCATTCTTTGCTGACTCGTGGATTGCAGCTAGTTTCGTAACTTCTTTGCTATTGTTTGTAGGTATATCAGCTACCACGGTGTTCGTGCACAGCGCGCTCGACCAGCGTCCGCGCCAACTCATCTGGATCACCCTCGGCAACCGCTTCCTGTCACTAGTAGCCATCGGTCTTCTCGTCGGCTGGCTCCACCCATAGCAAGTTTCTACCAGATTAGTTCTGTTATGATTATTGGGTGTTATGAAGACAGCCCTAATAATCCTCAGTAGCGCTATCACTATTCTGGCTAGCTTGCCATATATAGTTGATATTCTAAGACGCAAAACAAAACCCCGAATTGTCTCATGGTTCACCTGGACATTGCTTACGGGTATTTCCGCTGCCGCATCTTTTAGTGACCATCGATATCCGGCGGGTATACTTGCTGCCTCTGCTTTTACCGAAACACTATTTATCGTCATCCTAGGTATAAAATATGGGGAAAAGGAATTTACCGTCTTTGATATAATCTGTCAGCTAGCGGCGATAGCCGGTTTACTTTTGTGGTGGGTTTTCAATTCGCCTAGCATTGCTATCATTGCGGCGATAGCCATTGATTTTATTGGATGTCTACCCACTCTGAAGCACGCTTGGGAAAAGCCAGCAGAAGAGACCTGGCTTACTTTTGCGCTATCTGGTTTGGGGGCGGTATGTACGGTACTGGCAGTCTCGCAATATACCATCACGAGTATTGCTAGTCCTATCTACCTCGTTTGTATGAACACTATCTTTACGTTGCTTTTATTATGGCGTAAAGGCAGGGCGGCTTTGCAAATCTAAAAGGAAGGAAGTGGATGATTACTTATTACACCGATGGCAGTGCTAGCCCCAATCCGGGGCCAGGCGGCTTTTCGGTTATTAAAGACATGGAAGTATGTGTACTTGGCGGCGAACCGGGCGGGGGAGAGACCACTAACATTCGCATGGAAGGCTTTGCTATTATGGCGGCGCTTAAGGATGCTGCCGGGGAGCCATGTGTCATCTATACTGATAGCGAATTTTGGATTAATGTAATCACTATTTGGTCGATCAACTGGGAGAAGAACAATTGGGTTAAAAAGGGTGGCATAAAAAATCTTGATATCGTCAAAGAAGTCTGCCCCTTATATCGCCAAAGTCAGGCGAAACTTATCTGGACCCGGGGCCATGCCGGCGACCCTGGTAACGAACTAGCTGATCACTGGGCCAACCAGGCGCGCCTACAGCACAATGGATAGATGATGGTATGATTAAGCCATGAAAAACGCTATTTTACTTCATGGACGACCAACTCGGGATGAGTACTACAACCCTAGTCGACCAAGTAGTAGTAATGCGCACTGGTTTCCTTGGTTACAGAAGCAACTAATAATTAACGATATCAAAGCCGATGCTCCCGAAATACCTTCGGCATTCGATCCGCAGTATGATCTATGGGTTAAGGAAGTCGAGAGATTCGATATCACTCCCGAAACTATAGTAGTGGGACACAGTTGTGGAGCGGGTTTTTGGATAAAATACCTAAGCCTTAACAAAGACTTACGAGTGGGAAAAGTGGTGTTGGTAGCACCGTGGCTTGGAAAAGAATATGATGAGCCACCAACTAATTTTTTTGAAAACTATACCATTGATCCTGATCTGTTGCAGCGTACCCAAGGATTAGTAATCTTATTTTCTGACGATGACCATGCAGTTATACAAGATGCAGTAGAAGAACTAAGGCAGAAAGTGAAGGGGGCTAGCTATCGTGAGTTCCATAATTATGGTCATTTTACATTTGAATCCATGAAAACAACCATCTTTCCAGAGTTACTAGAGGAGGTAATCCATGCCGCGTAATGATAGAAAGCCGAACGTCTACGCCTTTATAGATAGTCAAAACCTTAATTTAGGCGTCCAGAAAGTTGGTTGGAAGATGGACTGGCGTAAGTTCCGCAAGTACTTGCACGATAAGTACGGAGTGACGCACGCCTATATGTTCATCGGTTATATGGCGGAAAATGAGGCTCTCTATGAGCATATGCATGAACTTGGCTACCTAATTGTGCTAAAACCAACACTAGACATAAAAGTTGCGCCCGAAGTGGTAGACGAAGCGCCTGAAAACACCGGCCTAAGTGCAACTGTACCGACCGAACCGGCTGCCAAACCGGTGGTGAAGGGGAACATCGATGCCGATCTCGTGCTGTATACCATGAAGGAACTGCCAAATTACGATAAAGCTATCATTGTATCGGGCGATGGCGACTTTTTTGGCCTCGTCGAGTATTTGGTAGAGCAGGGTAAACTGCTGCACATTATGACACCCAACTGGCAATATTCGAGCTTACTCAAAACGTTTGAAGACAAGATAGTGCGGATTGATCAGCTTCGCCGCGAGCTAGCTTACCATGATCACAAGCGTCGCTTACCATTTAAACCAAAGCCTAAAGCTTAGATTTAATATATAGTTAATAGGTCGGTGATACACTCACCCTACTTAATGAGGTACCAGTTATGAGGCAACGACAAGCGCTCAGCGTGATGCTCGACGGCGCAAATATATTTTTAACCGGGCCGCCTGGAGCGGGTAAGACCTATGTGCTTAATGAGTTTATTCGTCGTGCTCGAGCCAGGGGTAAAACTGTGGCAGTTACGGCGAGCACTGGTATCGCAGCCACGCACTTAAATGGCACCACCATCCACTCTTGGTCGGGGTTGGGCATCCGTGATCGGCTTACGCATTATGACCTGCAATGGTTGAGTAGTAATGACCGCCTCCGTAAACGCTATAACGCTATTGATGTGCTCGTGATTGACGAAGTATCGATGCTACATGGCGCGCGACTCGATATGGTTAACGAGGCGTGCAAACTCCTGCGTGACAGCCAAGAACCATTCGGTGGATTGCAGGTTATTTTAGTAGGCGATTTGTTCCAATTGCCACCGGTGAGTCCTGGTAGCCGCGACTTTGATTTTGTGCATCTCAGCCAGGCGTGGCAAGAACTTAATCCTCGTATCTGTTACTTAAGCGAGCAGCATCGACAGGTCGGCGATGGATTGCTTGAGCTCCTAACCGCCATGCGTGACGGTGAGCTCGATCAAATGCACCACGAACAACTTCAGAAGCGCTTAGGAAAATCCATACCAGCCGATCAAGTAGTTACCCGTTTGTTTACCCATAACATTGACGTCGAAACGATCAATCAACGACATTTAGACAAGTTGGCCAGCGATTCGCGCACCTATAGCATGGCCACTAAGGGTAGCAAATCGAGTGTGGAGCAACTTCGTAAAAGTGTCTTAGCCCCAGAGGTATTAACGGTCAAAATAGGTGCTGAAGTTATGTTCGTGGCCAACAACTTTGCCGAAGGTTTTGTGAACGGTACCCGCGGGAAAGTTATTGGCTTTTCGAGCGGTTTGCCTGAGGTACAGCTGCATGGTAACGAGCGGATTATCGTCGTAGAGGCTCATAGTTGGAGCTTGCAAGAAGACGGACGAACGAGAGCAGAAGTAACCCAGTTGCCGTTACGCTTGGCATGGGCGATCACCATTCATAAAAGCCAGGGAATGAGTTTGGACGCTGCCGAAATTGATCTTAGTCGGGCTTTTACTCCTGGCATGGGTTATGTGGCTCTGTCTCGGGTGCGCAGCTTAGAGGGCATCTATCTGCAGGGACTTAACCGCCAAGCGCTACAGCTACAGCCGATTATTTATGAGTTTGATCGACTACTTAGACAAGCCTCCACGTTGTTAGCTGAAAACACGGCAGACGCACCTGATGAAGTGGTAGAACCAGAGATGGCCGAGGCTGAGGTGGCTATCGATGAACCACTCTTCCAAAAATTACGAGCTTGGCGTCTAGAACGTGCTCGGGCCGACAAAGTGGCACCGTTTATCGTGGCTCACGACATTGCCTTAGCCGAATTGTCGGTGCGAAAGCCCAAAACGCTGCAGCAGCTCAGCGGCGTGAAGGGCTTCGGGCCTAAAAAAGTCGCTAGTTATGGCGAAGATATTCTGCGGGTTATCGCCAGCTATGGCGCTTCAGTTTAAAAAATAGAGTACGGTCCATGTAAGAAGTTACGAGGTCGTCAAACCGCTTGCTCATTAACAAAATATTAAACCGTATTTGACAAATTACCACGCCTCGCCCGATGATACGTTCCAATCTAAACAGGAGGAACGTCATGAAACGCAAGTTTACTTTAGCCCGATCGGTTTTAACTATAGCTGCTGTCGGCATGGTTACGACTGGAGTGACTTTTGCTGCTCTGCAGAGCCAGAATGCGGTTTTAGCGGGTAGCAGCATTAGCAGTGCTTCGGCTAGTTTACAAATCGGAGCTACGCCGACAAGTCTTGCTGCGAGTATGCCAGGCTTTAGCTTTTCAAATGTTGAACCGGGTGGTGCTGCTATGCCAGCTAACGGTAATAGTTTTTACCTGAAAAATGATGGTACGACAGCATTGGAGCTGAAATTGACTACTAATGCCTTTACGTTTCCTAGCGGCGTTGACATCAGTAAAGTCTGGCTCGTGCTGACGGCCCCTGATACCACGACGCAACGTTTAGCCCTCAGTACGCTCTACGATAGCAATACCAGTAGTGGGAGCGGCACGCCCGTTGACCTCCATTGGTCATTGCCTCCGGGTACCACGACTCTATACAAAGCGCAGATTAGTATGGACGCGACTGCCATCACCAGCAGCACCGTGAACAGCATCGCCCTCAACAATATTGACTTTATATTTAGCGGCAGCTCCCTGGCGGCAAGTTAGGGCAGGGAATGTACCAATGGCACCGCTCCCGCTACTTGTTCCATCGCAGTCTAATTGGTTTACTTTTGGCAATCGGTATTTGTGCCATCACCGGCTTGGCCATTTGGCGTGCGCAAGGTATGCACCTCCTGAGTGTCCAAACGGGCAGTATGATACCTGTCTTCCAACCCGGAGACGCCCTCGTGGTTAGCCACGTGTCAGCGCAGGACTTACAAATTGGCCAGGTAGTGAGCTATCACAGCAGCGCCAACCCTCAAGTAGTACTATCGCATCGTATTGTGCATATCGATAAAAACCAGCACGTACTTGTTACTAAAGGAGATAACACCAATCAGGCAGACGCTCCTATACGACTCACCCAAATCATTGGCCGGGATCGAATAGTAGTGCCTCATGTCGGCACCATTTTTGACTACCTGCACAGCAAATTGGGTCTATTAGGGCTAGTGTATATTCCGGCAGTGTCGGCGGTAATAGTAGAAGTGCGTCGATTAGCAAAAAACCTACAGCGCTCTTCTTATTATCTGCGCCGACATAGCAGGGGTGCTATGCTAAAAGTATGACTGCCAAAGATGTCGAAACGGCTCTCAAACGTTATGCCGACGCTAAAGATGCGCTATTCTTACAGAGCTTTTTCAAAACGGGCGAAGGACAATATGGAGCAGGAGATGTGTTCATTGGTGTGCGTGTGCCGCAAACTCGCCTCATTTGTAAGCAGTATCGTGCTTTGCCATTGACGGAAATTCAGAAGTTACTCAACAGTCCGATCCACGAATGCCGATTGGCGGCATTGATCATCCTTACGCTCCAATTTCCGAAGGCGGAGCCACCGCTGCAGCAAGCCATCTATGAGTTTTATCTCAAGAATGTCTATAGAGGGCGGATTAATAATTGGGATTTAGTGGATATTTCGGCGGAGTACGTGGTGGGGAGCTACCTTATGGAGCGGCCACGCGACATATTATTCACCTTAGCCAAAAGCCCTGAGTTATGGCAACGTCGGGTAGCAATACTGGCGGCGTTCCAGTTTGTGAAGCGTGGCGAACCGGGTACGACGCTGGAGCTAGCGGAGATACTTCTATACGATAAAGCTGATTTAATTCAAAAAGCCGTTGGTTGGCAGCTGCGCGAAGTCGGCAAGCGCTGCGACCGGAAAATCTTGACTGACTTTCTTGACCTGCACGCCCATGAAATGCCCCGAACCATGTTGCGTTACAGCCTTGAACATCTCCCACCGGTTCAAAAGCAGCACTATATGCAGCTGAAAATGAAATAGCTTACAGTGGCCGTAGCTCTGATCCGTTAATCTAGCAGCAGAGGAGGAAAACATGGCAGATAAGAAAGAACAATGGGACTTCACCGGTTTAAAGGCAGTGTTTCTGAACTGTACGCTTAAAAAATCACCTGAAGTTAGTAATACCCAAGGGTTAATTGACTTAAGCGCCGGGCTTATGGAAAAACATGGCGTCAGCGTCGATACTATTCGGCCGATCGATCATAAAGTCGCTACAGGCGTTTATCCAGATATGCGCGAGCATGGCTGGGATTATGACGACTGGCCCAAGCTTTTTAAAACAATTATCGCTGCTGATATTTTGGTGGTTGCCGGACCAATTTGGCTGGGCGACAACAGTTCAGTAACCAAGCAGGTGATCGAACGGTTGTATGCTCACTCGGCGGAACGTAATCGAAAGGGTCAGTATCTCTACTATGGTCGAGTTGGCGGCGCTTTAATTACCGGTAACGAAGACGGTGTAAAGCACTGTACGATGAATATTCTCTACAGCTTGCAGCACATTGGCTATACCATTCCGCCACAAGCTGATGCTGGCTGGATCGGGGAAATCGGCCCCGGGCCAAGCTATCTCGATAAAGACTCAGGCGGTCCAGAAAACGATTTTACGAATCGTAATGTTACCTTTATGACCTGGAACTTACTGCATCTGGCCAAGATCTTAAAAGATAACGGTGGCATTCCCGCCTACGGTAATCAACCCGTCGATTGGGAGAAAGGCGAGCACTTCGATTTGCCTAACCCCGAATACCGCTAGCCTGCTATAGTACTAACCATGTCCAAACTGTTGCGCCGCACGCGCTTCGGAAATCCGATTTTACGTAAGCGCGCCAAACCACTGACTGCATCCGAGATTAATTCTGCCGAAACCCAGCAACTAATCGCCGATATGTTCTATACGCTCGAAAAAAAGCGTTATGGTGTCGGGCTGGCAGCGCCTCAGGTGGGTAAAAGTCTGGCGCTTTGTATAGTTGGCATCAAACCTACACCTACACGGCCACATAATAAACGTCTCCAGTTAGTCCTGATTAACCCTGTGATCGTGAAAACATATGGCCCAACCACACCACTGTGGGAAGGCTGTATTAGCTTTGGCGATCCTTATGCACAGGCCTTGCGTTACAAGAAGATTCGGGCTCGCTACCTTGATGAGCAGGGGAATGAGCATGAAGAAGACTTTGAAGGTACCATGGCACACGTGCTGCAACACGAAATTGACCATCTCAACGGAGTGCTATTTGTGGACCATGTAACCGATCCTAAGACTTACATTACCATTCAAGAATTCCGGCGTTACTATCTCAAGGCAACAAAATCTCTAGCTCCGCCGAGTTCCAAAAAACCTCTGTTAGAGCCGCCATCTTAAGTAGCAGAGTCATAATTTTTACAGAATTCCAAACATTATATTGATTAAATATAAGTTCAGATCGGAGGCTAAATTAAAACCTATGAAAATAACAAAGTTTGTACATTCATGTCTACTTGTCGAAATGCCCGCACCCATTAACCGGACGGCTCTTTTTGATCCCGGCACCATGAGTGAAACAGCGCTTGACGTTAGTAAGCTCGAATATCTCGATGACATCATCATTACCCACAAGCACAATGACCATATGAGCATTCCACTCATTAAGAAGTTGGTCGAAAAATTCCCAACGGTGCGCATCACGGCTCCTGCTGATGCGGTTGCCGAGCTTGCCCAAGCCGGCTTCAAGGCCACCGACCAACCCAGTGAAGGAATTGTATTTTTTGATGCGCCGCATGAGAGTGTAGAACCGATGTTTCCTAAGCCCGATGAGATTGGCGTGCACTATCTCGACACTTTGAGTGATCCAGGTGATAGTCATAGCTTTCATGAAACCAAAGCCATCTTAGCGTTGCCCGTGCAGGCACCCTGGGGCTCAACCATTAAGGCGATTAATCTAGCACTTGAACTTAAACCGCGCTTTATTGTTCCGATCCACGACTGGCATTGGAATGATCAAGCACGCGAGCAAATCTACGACAGACTTGAAAAAGTTTTTTCCGAACATGACATTACTTTTTTAAAGCCGAAAACTGGTGAGCCGATGGTGGTGGAGGTATAAAAGATGGAAAGTGGAGTCTCGGCATTGCAGGCAGGTACCGTCAAGGTAGGCGAGTTTCATATTAATCGTATTGGCTTTGGGGCGATGCGTATCACCGGTGATGGTATCTGGGGTGAACCCAAAGATCATCAAGCCGCCCTCGATGTTTTACGTAAAGCGGTTGATTTGGATGTTAACTTCATCGACACTGCCGATGCCTATGGTCCAGAAGTGTCCGAGAACTTAATCCGTGAGGCGCTGCATCCTTACGAGGGTATTATTATCGCTACTAAAGGTGGTATGACCCGGAGCGGGCCAGGGCAGTGGAGCCCTGATGGTCGACCAAAGCATTTGCGGGAGGCCTGTGAAGCCAGTCTCAAGCGGCTGGATGTGGAGCGTATCGATCTTTATCAGTTGCACCGAGTTGATCCAGAGGTGCCATTCGAAGATTCCTATCAAACGTTGCTTGATCTGCAAAAAGAGGGCAAAATCCGCTACATTGGCCTCAGTAATATCGAGCCCGAACATTTCAAAAAAGCCTTGGCTATGGGTAATTTTGTCAGCGTGCAAAACAATTACAACGTGACTAATCGTGAGCACGAAGACGTCCTAAAGCTTTGTGAGGAGCATAAAGTCGCCTTTATTCCATACTTTCCCATCGGTGGCAACCAGGGTGGTACCAACCACCATTTGCTCAAGCAGGTGGCCGATACGCACCAAGCAACGGAGCGCCAAATAGCGCTGGCCTGGCTGCTGGCTCACTCATCCGTCATGCTGCCTATTCCGGGCACATCATCGATAGATCACTTACGAGAAAACGTTATGTCTGCCAATATAACCCTTACCGACGAAGACCTGGCTCTGCTCGACCATCTCAGCTAGTTCGAATTGAACTTGCGAAGACCGGTATAATAGATTTTATGTTTAAAAAACAGAAACAGCCGGCTGTGGTTGCCAAGGCTTCGCACGTCGTACTTATAGGTGGTGGCACCGGCAGTTTTGCGTTGCTGGGAGCCCTGAAAGACCACTTCGACCAGGTCAGCGTGCTCGTTAACATGGCGGATAGCGGCGGCTCCACGGGTGTGCTGCGGGATGAACTAGGGGTTCTGCCACCGGGCGATGTCCGCCAGTGTTTGGTAGCCCTCAGTGAAGCTCCCGAAGAGGTCCGCGAATTATTCAACTTTCGTTTTCCGAGCGGCAGTCTGGCGGGCCATGCCTTCGGTAATATTTTCCTAAGTGCCGTCGAAAAAATGACCGATAACTTCAACGAAGCGGTGCGCTTAGCGGGCGACATATTGCAAATTAGAGGCCAGGTTATCCCTATAACGCTCGAAAACTGTCAGCTGGTACTCGAGCAAGGCGATCAGACCATAGTTGGTGAGTACGCCGTCGCTCAAACCACTATTCCAGCGGGTGAATCACCCAAACTGGCGTTGCGGCCCGACGCGGCTATCAATCCTGATGCCGCCGCTGCTATCGCGAGTGCTGACTTGTTAGTAATTGCTCCTGGTAACCTCTATGCTAGTTTGGCGCCGGCTTTGCTCGTTGATGGCGTCGCGGCTGCCATCCAGCTCTCTAAGGCTAAAAAAGCCTACGTCTGTAACCTGGTTAACAAGCCTGAGCATACCGCTAACTACGCGGTGCACGACTATGCAACCGCTATCGAGCGCTACATTGGGGCGGGGCAGCTCGGCTACGTGCTGTATAACGTCGATCATCCATCGGCGGATGTGCTTAAAAACTATGCGCTTGAGCAAGAATATCCCGTGGCCGTCGAACAGACAGCTCTCGCTGCGGCCCACTATACGGCTATACCCGGTAATTTTTTATCGCGCCGGGCCGTACTGCCCAATAAGAATGACCATCTGTTAAAGCGCTCTCTTATTCGGCATGATGGCGAGGCTATCGCCCAGACATTGCGCAGTCTCCTCGGCTAACTATATAAAGACCTAATATTGACAAAGCATAAAAACTTTGCTAATATAGCTTATGTGATAACAAAAACACAAAAACAACAAAAATATGTTATCCGATGTCAGCATCGGGCAGCTCATGAGCGTCTTGGTTCAATAGCCTTGGCCATCGTAACGCTTATTGGTTTGACCATGGCCGGTCGGCACGAACGGAACGTGGCGAAAGAAACCACCCTCCGTCCAAGTGCTATATTTTCACAAGTATTGGAGCGCGAGAACGAAACCGCTCGAATCCCCGTGAAACTTGACCAAGGTCTGCGCCTACCAACAATTAGCGGAAATTAAGGAGAAAGATATGCCACGTAATAAGAATCAAATTTATCGAAACCGTCGCATTGCTGTAGTGGTGGCAGGTCTCGGTGCTATAGCAACTGCCGCTTTTGGTGCTAAAGAGTTAGCGGGCGCCGTTGATCATGCGAGTAATGTTAATCAAGAAGTGACCTTCTTTAGTCAACCAAACCTTGCTGATCGATACAGTGCGGAAGATCCTAAGGTGCGTCTAACCCCAACTGATGTTACTTTTGCGCACGTTGAGGCAGGTGAAGCGACCCCTATGGATGTGGCGCGGCGTATGGGTGCCGTAGACGTATATACTGCTGGCCAAGAAATTGCTGCCCAAGTAGGCGGTGAACACAGTATGCAGGCCGGTGATTACGTAGTTCTACCGAACGATCAGCTTAAAGGCAGCGAATAAGTCTAATAGTGTAAGCGATATCCACCAGAACGCTATATAGGTGGATAAGTTACAAACCTGTGGAAAAGTGGTGTCAGAAACACCACTTTTTTTATATGAAGTGGGTTGCAGTGGGTAAGAGTGGGTAGTATATTCATGGCAGTGGGTAAATCAATCAGATAAGCAAAACAGTTATCTGCAAAAAATAAAAACCACTAGTACAAGCAATAACGGGATGGCAACAATAGACTACTTCGAACGGAAGCTCGATGACAAACGGCGGTTAACAATTCCGACCGAACTTCGAGTGGAACTGGCAAGTGGGGTTGTCGTAACCCGCGGATTTAAAAACTATCTGCACCTCTACCCAAAAAATGTCTGGGATGAGGAAGTGGAGCCACTGCTGAAGGGGAACATCCTTGACGAGCAGACGGCTGATCTAAACGTGCAATTTCGTTTAGGCAAAACAGATAGTGATATAGATGAAAAGCAGGGCCGGATTGTGCTCGAGCAGCATCTATTAGATTACGCGAGCATAACCCGTGACGTTGTGGCAGTACGTGCCGGAAAGTATTGGCGGCTTATGAGCAAACCATAAGATAGCACGCCAATCAGAGCACCTTAACAATTCGAAAGCAACACATGAATAGCAAACCTCCAACTATCCACGGATAGGGAAGAGCAGCCCGTATGACGAATTTATTTCGGCATCTGGCGCGATGAGAAACCCCCAGAGTGGGTGTCTCATGTAGTTTCAATATTAGCTATTCGGCAACCAACACGTGGATCAGGATAGGGTAACCACGTTAAATACCCTTGCACCTTTCTCAAAACACCTCCCAAAACTCCACCTCACACATAAGTCTCTCAAACTTTGACAGTTCGACAGTTTAGAAGATCTAAGATATTCTCGTAAATCTTCTCTACACAAAGTCAGAATTGTCTACACAAAAACAAAAACATACCAAAAAAACAAACAGTTGGTTGCTGATTAGGTAATCTTGAAACAAAAAATTACCAAAACAAAAACAAAACCAGGGATTACCCAAAAGGTATACCTGAAAGTGCGATGCGCGAAGCCTCACAAAATTCTCAGTTACACGTGCCCGTGTTATTGAGCGAAGTGTTGCAGGTGCTCGGTCCCAAACCAGGCGAAAGCTATCTGGATTTGACGGCAGGGTACGGCGGCCATGCTCAAGCAATACTGGACAAAACAGGTGCGACTGATAAGGCCGTACTGGTTGACCGTGACTCGAACGCGACCAACGAACTCAGCAAAAAGTTCGGTAGCAGCGGGACAGATATTCGGCAACAAGATTTCCTGAGTGCTAGTAAAAAGCTAGCAGAAGAGGGAAGACAGTTCGAGCTGATCTTGGCAGACTTGGGCGTGTCCTCACCGCACCTTAACCATCCTGAGCGCGGATTTGCGCTCGCTAGCAGCGGACCACTGGATATGCGAATGGATCAAAGCCAAACGCTCAGTGCCGCGACCATCGTGAACAGCTATAGCGAAGATCAACTAACTGATCTACTAGTCCGCTATGGTGAAGAGCCCAAGGCCCGAGCGATTGCTCATTTAATCGTGCGCAATCGACCAATCGCGACTACTACCGAATTAGCAAGTGTAGTTGCCAAAGCTTGGCCAGGGCACAGTCGGGTCCACCCGGCAACCCGGACGTTCCAGGCACTGCGTATAGCCGTTAATGACGAGCTGACGCTGCTGGAGCAAAGTTTGCCCATCTGGATTAACCTACTGAACGTAGGGGGCAGGTTGGCAATCATCAGCTTCCATAGCTTGGAGGACCGCTTGGTAAAACAGGCGCTGGCTGCGCAAGCGGGCAACCGCTACGACGCGCGCTTGCAGCTCATTACCAAACGGCCGCTTACCGCTGGGCCACAGGAATTAGTTTTTAATCCGCGAGCCCGTAGTGCAAAACTGCGTGCCGCCGTCAAAATAAACACATAGAAAGGAGCAGCAATGCCTATCCAGGTAAAAAGCAGCTCCCGGGCTTACAAAATCCACGTCAAAGTGGTCTAAGTAAACCCACCCGGCCGTCTCAGGACGGCCGGGACTAAAACAAAAAGGAACCTTTATGACCTACTCCAGCTCATTAGCACTTAGCCGCTCCCAGTTTTCGGGCCGCAGCCATAATTCCGTTAGCTTTCGAGCTTCGAGCCGTACGCTTGGCCCTATCAGCAACACTATTATTCTGATTGTTTTGGCGTGTTTGCTGGGCTTGCTCTACCTGACGCAGGTTACCAAGACCAATGCCTATGGCTACACTATCAACACGCTGCAGCAGCAATCTGCCCAGCTAAAGAGCGAAAATCAAGACTTGCAAGTTTCTTCGGCACGTCTGCAGTCAGTTGACCGCGTCGCAGCTAGCGATCAAGCTAAGTCAATGGTTGCCGTTGCTCCCTCTGGCACCGCTCAGTAATCAGTACTTGTCCGGGCAAAGTTAGGTACTAAATGGTATAATTACGCTAATGGCTTTGCCAAATACAAACATCGTTCAGAACGCTGGTTTAGCAGTTAAGCGCATTCGATTCTTCTATGCGCTTTTAATCGTGATAGTTGCGCTCTTTGGAGTGCGCTTATTTTATGTGCAGGTAATCCGCTATGATCACTACAAGAATGCGGCGCTGAGTGATCAGCTCAAAGAGTATCAAATTCCCGCTACCCGCGGCATTATCGAGGCTCACGATGGCAACCAAATAGTACCCATCGTCTTAAACCAAAAGCTGTATACCTTATTCGTCGACCCTACATTAGTCAAAAACCCTCAAAAAGTGGCGAGTGCGGTGGCACAGATAGTAGGTGGACACAGCGACGATTATTTATCGGATATAAAGACTAAAAATACGCGCTATGTGATATTGGCTAAGCGGCTAACACCTGCGCAAAGTGATAAGATCATGGCGCTCCAATACCCTGGACTTGGTACCGAAGAACAGGACTACCGGACCTATGCACAGGGCCAGCTGGGTGCGCAGCTGCTTGGTTTTGTCAATGACGAAGGGGTAGGGAAGTATGGTGTTGAGCAGGCACTCAATCAAGAGCTTAAAGGTACGCCGGGCCAGTTGAAGGCTATTACTGATGTTCGTGGCGTGCCGCTGGCTGCAAGTAAAGATAATATCGAACAACCAGCGAAGGCCGGCAATAACGTGGTACTTACGATTAATATGGGCATCCAAGCGCAAATGGAAAAGATTTTGCAAGACGAGGCCCAAAAGACCAAGTCTAAATTGCTGAGCGCCGTGATCATGGATCCCAACACTGGTCAAATCAAAGCCATGGCGAACTATCCTACCTACGATCCGGCGCATTATCAAAATGTTGATGATCCATCGGTCTTTCAGGATGCCGCAGTCAGTAATGCTATTGAGCCAGGCTCGATTATGAAAACCTTGACTACTTCGGCGGCGCTTGACCTCGGGGCAGTGCAGCCCGACACCACGTTCTACGATCCGGCGCACTGGGTGGTTGACGGTTTTAATATTACCGATATTGAAGAAGATGGCGGTGCCCGTCAACAAAGCATTGCCAGCACGCTCGCGCTCTCTTTAAATACCGGCGCCACTTGGATGCTTATGCAAATGGGCGGCGGACAGATTAGCGATAAAGGTAATGCTGCTTGGTATAACTACCTGCATAACAAGTTTCAGCTTGGCAAGCCTACCAACATTGAGGCAGGGTATGAATCGGAGGGTGTCGTACCGAAACCTAACCCTAACGCTCCGGCCATTGATTTGACCTACGCCGAAACCTCTTTTGGCCAGGCATTGCAGGTCACAGCCCTGCAGATGGCAGCCGCTTTGTCGAGCGTCGTCAACGGAGGAACCTATTATCAACCGACTTTGGTTGATCAGACCATTGATGCGAATGGTAACGTCGCTACCAACAAACCTAAGGTGGTAGCCAATCACGTCGTCTCTAGCAAGACGGGCCAGGAATTGATTCCTCTGATGCAAAACGTGGTTGCTCACTATCGTGATACTGGCTTTAGCTATATGAATTTTGATAGCCATTATCTAGTCGGGGGTAAAACCGGCACGGCGCAGATCGCTGAGCCTGGTGGCGCCTACTATCCCGATAAGTTTAATGGCACGTACCTCGGCTTCGTGGGAGGGAGCAGTAAGCCTCAATACGTTATCGCGGTGTTTAACAACCAGCCGACAGTTGATGGCTACGCTGGTTCAAGGGCCGGTCAGCCCGTATTCGCTGACTTGGCACATATGCTCATTAACGATGGGTATGCTACGCCAAAACAGTAAACTAGACCGACAAATGATGGTATAATTAACTCAAATATAGAACCAAAATTAAAACACTTTATATGAATCAAACCCTGCATTTTACCGTCCATACTAGTAACCTAGTGCATATTCTTCTTCTGGGCTTTCTCGGATTTCTCTTGAGCATGGCCATTACGCCGCTCTACACCACGGTCGCTTATCGCCGGGAATGGTGGAAAAAACAGCGTACCGAAGCCATGGGCGGTATAGTTGCTACTGTCTACAATCAATTGCACGCCGAAAAGCACAAACGTCATATTCCAACAATGGCGGGCTTAATCTTTGTGCTGTCAATCGCCGTGGTTACCTTGATCGCTAACCTAAAACGCAGCGAAACCTGGTTACCGCTGGCTGGAATGCTCGGGGCAGGGGCAATCGGCCTGATTGACGATATTATGAACATCCGAGGCAATAGCGGCGTGGCAGGGATGCAGGCCAAAGCCAAATTTGCCCTATACAGTATAGTTGCCTTGGCGGGTGGCTGGTGGTTTTATAACAAGCTTGGCGTGCATTCTATTTATTTACCGGGCGTACACGAGCTCCAGATTGGAGTATTGGTCGTAGCGCTATTTTGGCTCGTGGTTATGGCCACCGCCAACTCAGTTAACATCACCGATGGTTTAGATGGCCTAGCCGGAGGCTTATTAGTATCTTCATTTATGGTTTACGCCTTAATTGCCGTCTTAGAGCGTAAATACGCCCTGAGTGCCTTTTGTCTGACTACGGTCGGCGCTCTTCTAAGCTATACCTGGTTTAACATTTATCCCGCCCGGTTCTTCATGGGTGATGTCGGCTCTTTTGCGCTGGGTACGGCTCTAGGCATTATTGCGATGCAGACCGATACCGTCTATGTGCTGCCGATTATTGGCGCGGTATACGTTGTTGAGACAGGGTCGGTGATTATTAACCGCACTTCGCGTAAATTACGGCATGGCAAGAAAGTATTTCGTTCATCGCCCCTACATCACCACTTCGAAGCTATTGGTTGGCCAGAAACTAAAGTTACCATGCGGTTTTGGATTTTAGGCCAGGTCGCCGGTGTACTGGGGCTTATCGCGTTCTTGCTCGGGAAGTATAACTAGGGCAGGGTAGCTACTATGCAACCCGCCCACAGCCGCCGCCGAGTCCGTCCCTTACCAGGGGTAGACTTAGGGCGTAAACATCGGCCTGACTACTGGCTCTTAACTATCAGCGCCTTACTGTTAGCGATTGGTTTAATGGTGGTATATGCCATTAGCCCGGCACTCAGTGTGGCGACCCATGTCGGCAATAACTACTATGTGGGTAAACAACTTATCGCTATTTTGTTAAGTGTGATCGCTTTTGCTATTACTGCCCAGCTGCCTCTGGAGCGTCTGCATAGCCTGCACAAGCCATTGCTAGTATTGGCAGCTTTAGCGACGCTGATGGCCTTGGTGCTGCCTGTTGATCCAGCTTATCCGGCCCACCGGTGGGTGCGGTTAGGCAGTTTTTCATTCCAATCTGTTGAGCTGCTTAAATTTGCCGTCTTAATCTGGCTTGCTGGTTTACTGAGGGAGCGGATCGTCAGCGGTACTATTAGTGATTCAGCTAAAACATTTCAGCCCATTATGATGGCGCTGGTGGGGATCGGTATTGTGGTCGCGGGTATCCAGAGCGACCTTGGTTCTACTGGTGTATTGGTAGCCATGATGGCCGCCATGGTGTTTGTGGCTGGTCTACCACTGAAACGGGTAGTGACTATTGGGGCAATTGTGCTCATTGGGGCTACTCTGGCGGTGGCAGCTACGCCATACCGCCGGGCTCGTCTGGAGACCTACCTCCATCCCCAATCAAACTGTCAAAGTAGTGGCTATCAAGCCTGCCAGGCCATTATAGCCGTAGGTTCGGGCGGTTTTATCGGTCTCGGCCTTGGCAGTAGTGTGCAGGCCTACGGCTATCTTCCAGAAGCCGCCAATGACTCCATTTTTGCCATTTACGCCGAGAAGTTTGGATTTATCGGTAGTCTGCTATTGCTAGCGCTGTTTATCTGCTTATTCGCACGCTTAAAAACGATAGCTGAGCGGGCGCCAGATGATTTTAGTCGTTTGCTGGTAGTAGGAGTACTGGCGTGGTTTAGCGTGCAAACCATCATTAATATTGGGGCTATGATCGGCCTCTTGCCGCTCAAGGGGATCACCTTGCCGTTTATTAGCTACGGAGGTACTAGTGTGGTCTTTATGGCGGCTGCCATTGGATTAGTATTTCAGGTTTCTCGCTATACTTCATTTAGTGCACCACGAATTTCTAGCGATGTAATGAAAAGGAGCGGCGGTTATGACAATAGTCGTGACGGGCGGCGGGTCAGGGGGGCATATCACCCCAATCCTGGCGGTCGCCTCGGAGCTTAAAAAGCTCCGTCCTAAAGTCAAAATTATTTACATTGGCCAGCGAGGTGACAAACTGGCTGATATTCCGGCTCAGCACCCGGCTATCGATGAAGTCTATAGCGTGCGAGCCGGGAAGTTTCGTCGCTATCATGGCGAAGGTTTTAAACAGCTACTCGATATACCTACGATCGCCAAGAATCTACGAGATGCCGTCTATGTCTTGATCGGACTCGTACAAAGTTATTGGTTACTCCGCAAGCTTAAGCCGGCAGTAATTTTTACGCGTGGTGGCTTTGTGAGCGTACCAGTAGCTCTTGGGGGCAAACTAAACCGCATACCATATCTAACCCATGATTCCGATAGCACGCCTAGCCTCGCTAACCGGATTATCGCCCGCTGGGCCATGGTGCACGCAGTGGCTCTCCCCGAGGAGCTCTACCCGTATCCGCGCCAAAAAACCATTATGGTCGGTGTGCCGGTGAGCGAACACTACCAACCTGTCACAGCGGCTCTGCAAGCGCAGTACCGTCAGGAGCTTGGTCTGCAAGGCTTTGAACAGGTACTCCTGGTTACCGGTGGAGGGAACGGCGCTCATCAATTAAATCAAGCGGTTATCGCTAATGCTCCCTATCTCTTGCAACGTTACCCAAAGCTTTGCTTATTGCATATTGCAGGCCGCGACCACGAACTAGCCGTTTCGGCGACTTACAAAGCTGGTTTGCCAGCAGCAGTGCAGGGGAATGTACGTGTAGTAGGATTTACAACAGAGCTGTATAAGTACAGTGGGGCGGCCGACATCGTCATTGGCCGCGGTGGTGCCACCAACTTGGCAGAGTTCGCCTTGCAGGGTAAAGCTTGTCTGATTGTTCCTTCGCCGCAACTTATTTGGAACGTTAAGAATACTGAGACATTGGCCCGCCAAGGTTTAGTCCTGGCTATGACCGAAGATCAAGCCGAGCAAGAGCGGCGCTTAGCCTTAGCCCTTAGTGAACTATTTGATAATCCAACCCGGCGCCAGCAACTGGGCGCCAGCTTTGCCAAACTGGGTCGGCCCGATGCCGCTAAGCGCCTAGCTGTGTTAGTATTAGAGCAAGCAAAAGCCTAAAACTAACAAATATTTATGAGATCGCTATTTAGTAAAAAGTCAGCGCCCAGCGTCGGTCGACAACGGGTGCTGCGTGACGACCCTCAACAAGCCAGTATTTTCGCCTACCGGTCGCAGCGTTCAGATTACAGCGCGTCTACGGGTCGCAAACAAGGCCGGGAGCAGATCCAGCAAAAGCCGCACGAACAACTCTATAATCTCTTAGGTCGCAGCGGTCTTATTTTAGTAAGCATTGTCGCTATAGTCTGTTTAGTAGAAATACTGAGTCTCAGTACTTCGCCGCGCATGGTTATTGTAGGATCAAGCGCCAGCCGTTACGCCCTTCGCTCAGTCGATACGTATCAGTTCGCTGCTACCAAGGCGCTTAAGAGCTCGCTCTTGAATCATAATAAGATAACCGTTAACACCGACGGCGTAAGTAGTAGCCTTGAGCAGCAATTTCCCGAGCTTGCTAATGTTACCATAACGCTACCATTACTCGGTCATCGCCCGGTTATCTATATACAATCTACCGAGCCGGCGTTTATCCTTCATACTACCAGCGGTTCGTTTGTGGTTGGTGACTCAGGTCGAGCCATGCTGTTAGCTAGTCAGCTGCCTGATCAAGCTACGGCCGCACTACCGGTTATCACCGATCAAACGGGTAATAAGGCAAGCCTTGGCCAAGCAGTCTTGGCAGTCAGTCAGGTCAGCTTTATCAAAACCGTACTGGCCGAGCTCAGTGCTCGCCAAGTGCCCGTTAGCGGCTTACAGTTACCTAATAGCAGTAATGAGCTCGATGTTTACCCCACCGGACAAGCTTATTTTGTGAAGTTCAATATGCAGCAGGCCGATCCGCGGCAGCAAGTGGGGAGCTATCTAGCGGTACGGGCCACCCTGACAAAACAGAATATTACCCCCGCCAAATACGTCGATGTTCGAGTGGAGGGTAGGGCATACTACCTCTAGGGTTGCCAGGGAGGGAAGGGTGTACTGGTTAGGGCAAGCTCTATGCCTAAGGCCTACAGCATTAAATGATAGGTCATGGGCATAGAGAAACTCACGGAGGTAAAGACGAGTCCCCCTATTCTACTACCCCGTTAGTTCGTCTTTTGTTCAGTTATTGTACTTAATCCATTGCTAGTAAAAAACTATATAAATATATTAATTATGTTAAAAGTCAAATAATAGTGTATTTAAGAGAGCGGGGGAGAAATATATAAATGACAGTTAAGTCGTGAAAAAGCAAATCTTTTCACGACATAGCTGTGGAAAAGTCAAATAGTGTTGTAAATCACATGGACACACTAGGGCCGTAGGAGCGGCGGATATATGAGCCGAGAACTTAAGAGTAATAGACGGTACTAGTGCGAATGCAGAGCGCCCAAATTTACGCATTAATCGGCATAGTATCAGATTAGTCCCCTGCAGAAGGGGTATCGTTAATCATCTAAAACTTCTATATTAGAGTCGCAAAATATACATTGTACGACGTCTAATCACTGTCCGAATTCCTACTCTTCCGCCGCTCCCGCGCTTCGTTCTTTTCTATATTTATATATCCTGTTTATAATTTTTGCTGCTCCCTCTTCACATTTGCCTATAAATATATATGCATTGGTCTATATTTAGTAGTTTGCTTGCCCAGGTTTATGCATACCCTTTGTTCGTAAAATGTTTAGTCTAACTTTAAGCTTCAGGATTTTGGAGTGCGAGTGGGTTGAGCGCGTATAGCAAGGCCTCTGACACGGCATACTGCTCTACCTCGCCGGGAATGGGGCGTAGCGGTATTGGCGCATGAGCGAGTTCCCTCACCTTTTCTGGTTCCATGTCCAGTAACGTAGCAGTTTCAGCAAGGTCTAAGGCCTGGGGTAAACGATTTTCTAAGTGTCTCATAGCACTTCTAACCACCGCCTTAGCATAGGCGGGAGGCCGGCTCCTTATGCGGAGTAAAGGTTCTACATGGAAGGTAGAATCAGGTAGGGGTAGCCGTAGGGCAAAAGGCTGAAATTGCTCCTCGGCTTCACGAAAAACAGCCGAGCCTTCATCTGGATCATTTGAAGGGTCCAGCGATAACTCTGGCTGAAAACTTTCCATAGCTGACTTACTCTGAGAGTTCGTAAGTGGCTTTGGCGACCCGCTTGAATTGCGGTTTGCCCTGTAGGTTCAGGAGAATGGTGGTTTCTTTAACGAAACGGCTCTTAAGTACGCGCTTAACGATTTCATCGCGGTGCAACGGCTCGCCGGCTTCACGTAATACTTCGGTGATGATATCAGCGACGGTGCCTTTTTTGTAGCCCCATTCCTTCAGGGCGTAAATACCGCGACCAATCAGTACGAAACGCTTGTCTTTGATCAGTTCGTTGTGGATCGCTTGGGTAGTGACTTCTTTACGTTTAAAGTCAGAGTCCTTAATAGCTTCGGCAATTTCACTAAAGTGCATATGTTTGCCATGCTCTTTCAAGATCACGTAGATTTTGTCACGAATGTTCTTAGGATTAACCATGGGCCACTTCACGAGACCCCAACGGCCATTTAAGGTAGCTAAGTCTTTGGACAAGCTAGCTAGAGCGGCTACTTTGGCTGGATCATTGAGCTTGGCGGCGGTAGCAATAGCCGCGATCTCGGCAGGTTCACCCAGCTTCTTAATAGCTTCGATGAGGTGAGTAACTTGATCCTTAAGTGCCTTTTCACTGTATTCAGCGGCAATACCTACGGCGTGATAAAAATGGTCATCTTCGTTAATAACTACTAATGCTGGACATAACTGAGCCAGAAAAGCTACCCGAGCCTGCTCTATTCGGCTGGCATCAGCAACCAAGTTGGCAGTCAGGTCGCTAATGCGGGCCACGCCGCCCATTTCACCTAGCTTTGCAACTAGAGTGGTCTGAAGCGTGGTGATGTCAGGAAGTGACTGCTGTTCGGCAGCAGCTTTGAGGCGAGTCACGACTGACTTTTCTAGCTGGCGCACGCGCTCACGAGTGATGCCCAGCAATTCGCCGATTTGCTCGAGTGTTTCCTTGCGGTCGAAGAGGCCAAAACGTCGCGAGACGATCTCTCGTTCTCGCTCCCGCTCGATGCTACCTAACACGTCATTGACGAGTTGTTCGGTAGAAAGAGGCTCACTTTCGGATATAGTAGTTTGCTCTTCAGCCATAAGGTTCTTGGGGTATACACTTCCCTGTTAACTTAATACGATTTTATACATTATAAAACGTAATTTTTTAAAAGTCAAACACAAAAGTCACTAAATATATTGTAGCACAAAGGTGACGATGCTGCTTATTTTGTGTTGTAAAAATGTAGCAATACAACACCTCTGTATATCTGGCAACTAACAGGGGTAATACTATTTACGAACTTTGCGCCGAAAGCCCCGCTTCTTAGCCGGAGCCGCGGCCAGTAAAGCTTTAGCCTGCTCTTCGGTAATGGTGGTAGGGTCGGTATCTTTAGCAATCCGAGCGTTCTTTTTACCGTCGGTAATGTAGGGGCCATAAGGGCCATTGAGTACTTTAATGCCACCGGCAAACTCAGCGATGTGCTTAGCGGCATCTTTAGCCAGCTTTTCGCTATAGAGTTTTCTAGCCTGCTCTTCGGTAACGTCATGCGGATCAAGCGGCTTAATCGACACGAAGGTCTTCCCGACTTGGATGTATGGCCCAAAGCGACCAATGTTGGCTTTAATTTCCTGCCCATCTTCAGTGGTACCAACGGTTCGCGGCAGCTGGAACATCACCAATGCCTGCTCTAAGGTAACAGTATCAATGGTCGTGTCCTTCGGTAGCGGTGCGAAATCGGGCTTCTTGGACTCATCCTCGACTTCACCCCGTTGTAACATCGGTCCATACCGGCCAAAACGAGCGTAAATCGGTAGATTTGACTTCGGGTCGTTGCCAATCAAACGGGCTTGGGATACTTCTTGGCGGGAAATGTCGGCAGATTGCTCGACCAAAGGATGAAAATCTTTATAGAAATCAGCGATCATGGCTTCCCACTTCTGTTTGCCATCAGCGATGTTATCGAAGTCAGCTTCTACTTTAGCGGTAAAATCATAATCCACGACGCTTGGGAAATATTTGACTAGAAAATCGGTCGTAACTTCGGCAATGGCCGTGGGTAATAGCTTACCCCTGTCGGCCCCTGTTGTTTCCTGACGATCTTCAGGGCTAATTTTACCCTTCTCTAGGCTAAGTACCCGAATGGTTCGTGGGGTGCCCTCCAGATCAGCCTTTTCAACGTAGCCCCGGGTTTGGATGGTCGAAATAGTCGGTGCATAAGTACTTGGCCGGCCAATCCCCAGCTCCTCAAGCTTGCGTACCAGTGCTGCTTCCGAATAGCGAGCTGGCGGCCGCGAAAAGGCCTCTGAAGCAAGCATTCGCTGCAATGCTAGGCTATCGCCCACTTTGATCGGCGGTAGCAGTACGTCATCCTTACCGCCGCCATACACCTTCATAAAGCCATCAAATTGCAGTACTTCACCCTTAGCCAGGAATTGCTCCTTTTTGCCGCTGATATCGATAGTTACTTCGGTACGCTCCAGCTTAGCCTCGGTCATTTGGGATGCTACTGCCCGCTGCCAGATCAACTGGTAGAGCTTCTGCTGCTGTTCGTCTTCGCCGAGCTTCAGCTTATTGAAGTCAGTTGGCCGGATGGCTTCGTGCGCCTCTTGAGCCGATTGATTCTTAGTCTTAAACTGACGCGATTTATGATAATCTTTACCGAAGTTATCGGTTATATAACTTTTGGCTGCGCCCAATGCAAGCGTCGACAGCGTGGTGCTGTCGGTACGCATATAGGTAATGTTTCCAGCCTCGTAGAGGCGCTGGGCTACCGTCATGGTCTGCCGCACACTAAAGCCAAGACGACGGGAGGCCTCCTGTTGCAGAGTACTCGTCGTAAACGGCGCGCCCGGACTACGAGTACCGGGCTTTTGAGCGACGTCACTGACGGTATAAGTAGCGCCACCGAGGCTCTCCAGCCAACTTTGAGCATCCTCAAGGGTTTTTAGGCGCGTAGTTAGTTCGGCGGGTAGCTCCTGGCCATCAATCAAGAAGGTGGCGGTAACCTTAAAAGAACTCTCGGCGTTAAACTCGCGGATTTCCCGCTCCCGCTCGACGATTAGCCGGACGGCGACCGACTGCACCCGCCCAGCACTCAAACCGGTACGGACTTTTTTCCAGAGCACCGGCGATAGTTCATAACCTACCAGCCGATCAAGTACTCGTCGGGCTTGCTGGGCATCTACTAACCGTAAATCAACAGTACGCGGATTTTGGATAGCGGCCTCAATAGCCGGCTTAGTAATCTCGTGGAATACAATGCGCTTGGTCTTCGAAGGATCGAGTTTAAGGGCATGGGCTAAGTGCCAGGCAATCGCCTCGCCTTCGCGGTCTTCATCGCTGGCTAGCCAAACTTCAGCGCCTTTGGCAGCTGTTTTAAGCTCGCTGACTGTCTTACGCTTATCACTGCTAATTTCGTAGTGTGGCGCAAAATTATGCTCGAGATCGATATTCAGACCCTTTTTAGGTAAATCGCGAATATGCCCAAAGCTGGAGCGCACGGTAAAGTCTTTACCTAAAAATTTTTCAATGGTTCTAGCTTTGGCCGGACTCTCTACAATAACTAAATTCTTAGATGCCATTTTATCTTACCCTTCCTAGGTAAAAGCTAAGCTGGTGAGTGTCAAACACCGGTTCTTGTAAGGAAGCGTAACGGGTGTTACGTTGACGAGCAAAACAGGTGTTTGGCGCCGCCAGCTTAGCTTGTAACTGAATGGTACGGTAAAATGGCATCTCTCTCATGTTTATCCATATAGCTTATATGCAAGCGTCTAATATACGCAAACTTTGGCATAAGTCAAAACTAATTATCTTCAGATTTGCCTCAGAAGCTTGACAGGCTGGGGGTAAGAGGCGTAAACCGGAATTGGTAATAATTACTTGCGAGACCAAAACATTTAATACTAAATCAGGAGTACTGTATGGCCTTTGAGATTAATCCGGTAACCGAAAGAATGCTGAAAGCGGCCGAGATCCATCGGGTGGGTCATCTGGGCGTTTCCCGCATGGTTACTAGTGAAATTTCTCGACCAGCGCTGAGCCATGCCGAGGCCGCCGCGCTCCTAGACGAAGCAATCATAGCCAGCCAACTTAGGGAAGCTCAAAAAGACGCCGCTTAAGCGATATAATCTTTGGCTTTGTAGCCAACCCAAACGCCAAAAAACGACCCAATGGCACCGAACAAGATACTCCAGCCACCAAAGTAATTGCCATGATCTAAGAGGGCTCCGAGCCAACTACCAAGCGATCCAAACACAATAACACCGATGGTTATGGTTAGTTTCATGCTTTCATAGTAGCAGATCAGGAGTGGTTTGGCCGGATAGTGAAACGAGTATGCCGTTGTGACTTTGGATTTATACGGTCAACTCGTAGCTGGGGGTTACTGGTGAGTCGTTTCATAAGTACAGTGCCCAATGCTGGATATAACACCGGAGCGATCTGTTTTCTCCATGCCTGTGGATCCTGGTTGGCTAACTGTAAGTGCATTCTGGTTCGATAAATACCTACTCCTGTCGCGATGCCACTATGCGTAAGAGCGGCTACTAATACGTGTACATCACGGGGTAAAGGTTTATCGGAGTCAGACGGTACTATATTTGTGACCTGGCGCATATACTCGCTGAAGGCTTCATCATTCCGTACATATAAACCCTCTGTTATCGAAGTGGGCAACTGCCAAAAAATGCCCGGTGCCTGCTCGGTACTATTCGGTAGGCCAGTCTGCTCGAGAATAACTGCGGTAGTAGGTTGTTCTACTGACATATGTACTAGTATACCTATCCTGTCAAATATTCTCGTTACAAAGACCACTGGTTGGCGCCCAGCGGGTGGATTTTGGCGCTGATTTCGAGCATGGTCATGACTTGATTAAACTGGCTCACATCCAGCTCGCTTAAGTGTTGGAGCTCTTCCCCGTCACTGACACCCTGCGCCAACAGATCAATCACCCGTTGTTCATGCTGATTTCTGCCCTTCACCACTCTAGGCTTAGCCTGATGCGGTTTGAGGCCCAGCACCTCTATTACATCGGTGTAGCTAGTGATTAAATGTGCGCCAGCTTTCAGTAGATTGTTTGTGCCTACCGAGGTAGTACTATAGAGGGGCCCAGGAACCGCTAATACCTCTTTCCCCTGCTCTAGCGCGAAGCGGGCGGTGTGCAAAGTACCACTCTTCTCTCCCGCCTCAGTGATTAACACCGCTTGAGCCAGCCCGGCCACAATACGGTTTCGGGCAATAAAGTTCTGTTTAAAATTAACAGTGCCGGCAGTATATTCGCTCACCAGTGCCCCGCCCCTGTTAACGATCCGTTCAGCGAGGTATCGATTGGTCGCTGGATAGGGTTGTTCAACCGATCCCGGCAATACCGCTATCGTTATCCCCTCACCGTCTAGCGCTGCCTGGTGAGCCACGGCATCGACCCCTAATGCTAACCCGCTGATGATGACAATCCCCTGTTCTGCTAGCTGCTTAACGAGATCCGTAGTGACCCGCCGTCCATAAGGAGTGACATTCCGACTACCAACCACCGCTAAGCGTGGCATTTTGAGTAGTTCTGACAGATCAGCACCTCTGTAAAATAGCTGTTTAGGCGGACTACTGATCTGTTGGAGGCTTACTGGGTATCCTTTTCTACCAAGCGTAAGCATATTGCTTTTTGTATCGTTATATTGCAAAGTATTGACATAATGTCATTCTTTTGCTAAAATGGCAACTTGTAGATTTTAATATATTAAATCTACGCACCTTTTACCCCCAATTCTAACAAATTGTTAGATCTATTTGTTAGATTGCTTTAGAGCGTGCCGTGAACCAAGTTGTTACCCTCCACTTATTCTCGACTTATCCCTTCGAGGGAAATCGTTCTAAAGCATACTAACCCCTTTAAGGAACCCCCGATCAAGTGCGAGCCTAAATGGTTTTCTAGCTTGCTAGGGAGACACACGCATCTTATATATGAGCGATGATGTTTCGCCCGGGTGGGCTTGAAGGGTTAACTGTCTGAATGGATGCTTGCAAACATTCAGATGGGATCCCATTCGTGGGAGCGGTGAGAACTTCGGTTGTCACCTGAAATCGGCCTGCAGCGGTGCCCACCCCCTCTGTAGGCCGTTTTTAGTTTATTAACGGCATTTCGGAATAAATCCGAATTCACCTATGGTGAACCGTGCCCGCCCTTCCTAGTCGGTGGTAAAATTAAGGTGTTATTTAGGAGTAAAGTATGCAACGTGATGGTGATGTTATTCGATATTCTGATCAAGAACGACTAGATTTTAATGTGCCCTTTTCTGAGCACGCGACTACAGCAGTCATAACAGCTCACGGTTTACACCGGGCCGCCGAACAGATACAGAGTAATCTTGTACAAAGGCTAGACAGCCCTAACAAAGATTCAGTAAGTTTTAGCCGATCGGTACAGTACCGCGCAGGTGAACTGGCGCGTTTTGCAAGCCAGGTTTTTGAGTTGTGCCCCGATGAGCACTTGGCTTTAATCCTTACGCAATCCCAATAAGTTACACAATAAAGTTGCGGGTGTCGTGCGGTAATTCACCGCCGAAGATGTATTCGCTCAAAATGGCGTTTACTTCGCGGGTGAGGTTGGGCAGCAACTTCTGTTCTTTATCGGTGAATTTTTGCAACACAAAGTCGGCACTATCGATCTGAGCTGGCTTTTTGGGGCCAATGCCCACGCGGATGCGGCCGTAGTTTTCGCCGATATGCTGGCTGACCGATTTTATACCGTTGTGTCCGGCAGCACTTCCCTCGCCCCGTAGCCGGATTTGGCCGAATTTGATGTCTAATTCGTCATGCACTACTACGATGTGATCGGGATGGATTTTATAAAACGAGGCAAACGCCTGTACGCTCTCGCCGCTGAGGTTCATAAAAGTGGTTGGTTTTATGGCGTAAACTTTAGTTTCGCCGACTCTGCCCTGGCTCATCAGGCATTTCAGGTCCTTTTTAGCCACCCAGGGCTCCATATCAGCCGTTTTGTCGACAAAGGCGTCTAAACACGCGAATCCCACATTATGGCGCGTCAAATCGTATTCTGGGCCGGGATTACCAAGCCCCACAATCAGCACGGTCTTATTGAGCCCGGCACTATAGAACATAGTCGGGTTGCTCACCGAAGGTCGTTTCTGTAGCCAAGCCATGCGAATTAGTATTATCGATTAGCTAGCAAGAAGCAACTAATACAGATTATCGGCCTGCGCCTTCTTGTCGGCGATTTCGCGCTGCAGCGCTGAGTTGTTGGCCCGCGTTGGGCTGTTGCCGTGTTTGTGGGTAATGTGCTTTTCGATGAACCAGAGCTCTACGGCGGTACCGGCAAAACCGTAGGCTTCACGCAGTCGCCGCTCTAAGTAGCGCTTATAGCTCCAGTGCAGGAACTTGGTGTGGCTGCCGAAGACCTTAAAGGCGGGCGTCGGATTGTCGTCCTCTTGCACCATGTAGTTAAGTTTTGGCGCGCGGTTTTTGAGGCCGGCTGGCGGATGGGCATCGATGGCCTGTTGCAGCCATTTGTTAAGCTCACGGGTAGTTAAGCGGGTGTGGCGAGCCTGATCGATTTCCAGCGCTAAATCAAATAGCTTGGTAACGTTCTGCCCTGTCACGGCGCTAGTGAAAATGAGGGGCGCCCAGGGTACAAATTCATAATTTTCGGCGATCTGGGGCGCCAGCGCGTCGCGGGTGTAGGCATCCTTGCCCTCGGCGTTATCCCACTTGCTGACTACCAGCACTAAGCCCTTACCGGCATCCTTGACCATACCAGCGATCTTTTGGTCGAGCGCCACGTTGAGCTCATTGACGTCCATCAGTAAGAAGCAGATGTCCGCTTCTTCGATGGCGGCCAACGAGCGAATAACGCTAAAGTGTTCAATCCCCCTACCAATCTTGCCGCTACGGCGGATACCAGCAGTGTCGAGCAACTCGATTTCTCTCCCCTGATATTTGATAACTGCCCGGTTAACGTCACGGGTTGTCCCTGCCCGATCAGCCACGATAGCCTGCTGTTTTTTTGCCAAGGTATTAAACAGCTGGGATTTTCCAACATTTGGACGGCCTAACAACGCTATCCGCAACCGGTCATCGGCTACAGTGATACTAGCTTTAGGGATGATGGCCACCAGCTGATTCAGTAGCTGGTTGATTCCCCGCTGCTGGGTAATGCTAGTACGGATAATTTGCTTGATGCCTAGGCGATCAAAAACACTGAGGTCTGCCCCTTTGGCTTTATCTAACTTATTGATGATTAAAAACACCGGTTTTTTGCTGCGTAGTGCCATCTTAGCCACTCGGCGATCTTCTTCGGTGATCGGCACATCAGCCTCGACTACTACCCAAATAACATCGGCGCTATCGGCCGCCTGCTCAATCTGTTCTTGGATGGTGAATTCAAAGTCGTCTTCAGGTGTTTTAATACCGGCGGTGTCTACCAGCCAAAAGTCCTGTTCTTCCCAGCTAGCCTTGGCCATGATGCTGTCGCGGGTGGTCCCTGCCTCGCGAGCCACAATCGCCTCGCGCCGATTTAAAATCGCGTTGAACAAGCTGGACTTGCCCACGTTGGCCCGCCCCACAATGGCGACAATTGGTACTTTTTTACTACTCATTTAGCCTCATTATAACAGATAAGACCATTGACAACAACCCCTGTTAATGCTAAAATATACAAGTTTTGTCGAGAGCAATCTCCAGAACACCTTAACAATTCGACAAGCAGACCGATGAGAGAGCGAGATCACAGTGATAGATCAGCGTGAAATTAGTGTCGAAAATGCTGCCACAGCCGGAGATGCTGCCGCTATGTGGTGGTCTATGGCACTTACCAAACCTAAGTTCGATAACGGCACTGATGACCCTACAACCAGATCACTCGCAGAGTTAGCAGCCACAGCCGACAGACGATCCCCTGCCGATCTTGAGATATTTGCGGTTGTTTTGAGCAGAAAGCTCAATGAGCAACTCCAAAGTTCCTCGAACGATTACATTGTGCGGGAGTACGGAATTGAACTAGACGTCGACTATTACCCGAACAGATTCCTCGCGGAGTGTGCTACCGAAGCGGGACTTACCATAGCCCTTTGGCCATGGAAGACTAATATGTTCGTCAAGGCGAACGAGGTTTCGGTGAGCTACGGCTACGGCGCTGAACGAAAGATCGTTTGGAAAAAGGATTGAGGTGACTCAGTCAGACATGGCATTCAGAGAGGATAAAACCTTAAGGTGTCATGGCCCCCGCCGTGTTCCCTTTTGTTTTTATCTTGTCTGCTTGTCATGTTTTCTAGTATAAGCACGAGCATTTAACAGATACGAAAATTGACAGTAGTGTTGTTTAATGCTAAAGTTATTAAAAATTTCATACGGAGCTGGTAATGGCATTAGAAGTTATGAGTTGGAATATTCGTGATGGCTTAAGCAACGAAGCTATGGCTGATACTGTCATCGCACACATTGAAACGGCTATGCCTGATGTACTCGTACTGGCCGAAGCTTACCGCGAAAACAAGCAGCCCACTATGGGTGAGAAGCTCCATATTTTAGGTGATCTGGGCTACTGCGCTATTGCTGCTCCTTATGCTGATGACGATGGTCGGGCAGATCGCCACTACCTCGTTGGCTGCGCCCGAGATGAGTTAGTGGAAAGCGCTGAGGCTCTGTCTCTAGGTACGAGGAACGCGCTGTACTTACAGGTGGTGGATCCGGCTAGCGATAAGCTCATCGACACTTTCCTGACACACCTTGATGACCGTCGTGAATCGCGCCGCTTGGCTCAAGCACAGCACCTTCTGGCGGCAATAGACCCCGAGGCTCCGGCCATTATTGCGGGCGACATGAACGCTATGCACAGTGATGACCCACGCGCTCGTCTTTTGCGCATGGCCCGGCCACTGGCTAAACGGTTACCGACTATTGAGCCACGACCAGATTATAAATATCCTAAATTGAAGCGCATGGGCAGCCTAGCCAGCCGGTTGACTGATATGGCGACAGGTACTACATTGGCTGCTTTCGAGGCGGCGGGCTTTGCCGACGCTAATACCCAACACTTGCCTACTCGTGGTCCTGTTACGATTGATTACATTATGGCCCGTGATCTACTGGTGAATAATGATAGTTTTGTGGTGCACGACCAAACTGAGGTGAGCGATCACCGCGCTATTTCGGCTGTAGTCGGTTAGACTACTTTTATCTGGCCGGACTCAAGGCTACCGAGCTGGTAGCTGCCAAACTGGATGCGGTGGAGATTGGTGACGGTGTAGCCGAGGGCGCTGAAAGTGCGGCGGATTTGGCGGTTGCGCCCCTCACTCATGGTTACTTGCCACTGGGTGTCATCAGTATCAATTAAGCGGTCTAATTGCAGTTTGCTGGGGCCGTCATCGAGTGCGACGCCGTGGTCGCTGATCATTTGCCGGGGCAGCGGCGCCAGCGGTTTATCAAGGGTTATTTCGTAAACTTTAGTTTTGGCGTAGCGTGGATGGGTCAGCTGGTTTGCTAGATCGCCATCACTGGTTAGGATTAATAATCCTGAGGAATCTTTGTCGAGACGGCCTATGGGCTTTAAACGATGATATTTGACTGGGAGCAGATCATAAATAGTTTTACTGCCCTGCCCTGCACGGGAAACCACGTAGCCAACTGGTTTACTGAGCATAATGGTTATGCTCTTGACAGCGGGTGTAATAGGACGGCCGTCAAGGGTTATCGTATCTCCTTCGCCTACTTGGCTCCCCGTTTCGGCAGTTTGACCGTTGACTGTCACTCTTCCCTCACCTATGGCAGCATCGGCGGCGCGGCGGCTTAGGCCCGTGGCTTGAGCAAGGTATTTATTGATGCGCATACTCATATAGTAGCTAGAAACTGTCCATTAGTAACTAGTGGTGCTAGAGAGCGATACTGTTGGGGTCGATACCAGTTGAGCCTGGCGCGGCGTTAGGATTGGTGCTCCCAGGGGCGGCTGGCGGTTGGGTGGGCTGTGCCGGAGCGGTACCGTTGGCAGCGGCCTGCATAGCTTCTTTGGCCTCTTCGGCAGCTAATAAGGCATTGAGGTCTGGTTTGCTGTCGGTAGTAGGATCGCTAATGGGTTGGATTACTCTGCCGTGGCTGCCCGAACCACTTGGTTCGGGTGTGGTGGACTCCTCGCTTGGAGCGGCTGCTGGTTCCGGGGTTGAGGCTGGTGCGGGTTCAGCGCTCGGGGCTACCGTTGTTGACTCGGGGCTAGCGTTAGCAACTAGTGAGTCGACGGCGCTGGTGAGCGTCGCATCATTAGCGGCGGCGGTGGCATCAGGAGCGGTTGGTGCGGGCGTAGGCTCGGTACTGGGAGCTGGTGCGGTTTCTTCGGTGGGTGGCGTTGGAGGCGTTGTCGACTCAGAAGCGGGTGCTGCAGGCTGAGTGCCCACAAAGTTCTGGATTTGCTTTTCGACATCCGACTCTTCCTGAGCGGCTGTTTGAGCCGTCAGGTTACCTTGGGCATCAATGGCAACTTGGTTGTTGGGAGCGGGCTCAGCTGGCGTTGACGGAGTAACGGTAGGTTCGGCTGGCGGAACGACTGGTTCGGTTGGTGGCGTAGCTGGTATTACGGGATCAGCTGTAGGAGCTGGGCTGGGGGCGGGCGTGACCGGTTCTGCGGGTGCAGGAGTTGGAGGGTCTACGACTGGTTCTGGGGTCACTGGGGTTGCTGCAACGGTCGGCTCGGGAGCTGGTGCGGTACTAGGGCTATCAGGGGCGCTTGGCGTAGGGTTGGCTAGCTCAGCTGGAGCCTCGGGCGCGGGAGTACTGGCGGGTGCAGCGGCAGGCTGATTGTTTTCCAGCAGCTCATGCGAAACCTTAACGATATCTTCGAGCGTCACCTGTGACTTGACTAAGTATCGGTCGGCGCCGAGCTTGTCGGCTCGAGCTTGGTCGTCAGCTTGGCCTAGGGCGGTTAGCATAATGATTTTTACATCTTTAAGCTTGTCGGTATTACGAAGGATATCAAGCATCTCAAAGCCACTAATTTTAGGCATCATGACATCAGAAATGATTAAGTCAGGCTCTTCATTCTTGGCAACTACTAAGGCTTCTTCGCCATCTTTAGCGGATACGATGTTATAACCCTCGGCCTGCAAACGGGCTTCGTAGATTTCGCGGAGGTTGTTGTCGTCTTCGACGAGCAGTATTTTGGCCATTTGAGTTGATCCTTTTGAGTTACTATGCTTATGGTTACCGCTATTGTATCATGATGCAGTTAATGAGGTAATGGGCTTTAGTTCACCGCTGGCGGCCTCTTTAGCCTGTTCGGCAGCTGCTTGCTGGCTCGTTAAGCGGGGCAAGTTGATGAAAAAGGTGCTTCCCTTGCCAACCTGGCTTTCTACCCAGATCCGTCCTTGGTACAGCTCGATAATCTTACGACAAATAAACAATCCTAGGCCGGTACCGCCGATGGTGCGAGTAGCGGAATTGTCGACCCGGTAAAACTTTTGGAACAGATGGGGAATATCCTCGGCTGGTATACCTGGCCCGGTATCGCGCACGAAGAACTGGACTACTTGATCATCCCCTGTTAGGCCCAACGTAATTTTGCCTTGATCGGTGTACTTAACGGCGTTGTCAAAGAGGTTGGTAACGACTTCACGGAGACGTTCCGGGTCGGCCTTAACGTAATACAGCGGCTTGATAACTTTTTTGCTGGCCGCATCTTTGCTGGCGTCGATGGTAGTGGAAGATCCAAAACTGAAGTCCATACTTAAGCCCTTTTTCTCGGCAGCGAACTTAAGGTCATTAGCTAGTTGTTCCAAAAAGGCACCGATTTCTACGATGATTGGATGGCTGCTCAAACGACCATCTTCGGCTTTGGCGCTTGTTAGAAGGTCCTGGAAAAGTTTACCGAGATGTTCAGTAGAATCGTGAGCTTTGTCTAGGTAGCCACGGGCCCGACTGTCGATAGTGCTTACTTTATCGTTAAGGGCTAATGCCAAATAACCCTCGATGGCAGCTACGGGAGTGCGCATTTCGTGGCTAGCGGTGCTAATGAACTCGGTACGCTGCTTTTCTTCTTGGCGCTCTTGGGTGACATCGCGGAAGATGGCTACGGCAGCAGTCACCTGGCCAGTAGGATCATGGAGCGGCGAGACACTTAAAGTTATAGGAAACTGTTTGTTGGCGCGGCTTATGAGGGTGGCATTATTGTCGCGAATGGTTTGCCCTTCTTTAAAAATCCGCACTAAAGGGTTTTGATCGTCTGCGTAAGGCTCTCCTTTGTCGTTCACCAGCTTAATGACCGATTTCTGATCAAGGTTAAGCGCCTCATTGACCGGCCAGCCGGTAATGGTAGCTGCGCCGGGGTTAAAGGATTGAATTACGCCCTGCTGGTCGATCAGTAGGACGCCATCTTCGATGCTATTGAGGATGATATCGGACTTTAGCTTTTCGTCGCGCAGGTTGGTAGCCAGCACTGTGTTGCCGCTGTGCGATTTAGGACTCTTGTGGAATAGCGACATTATCAGCACCGGCCTTCACTTATTCGGCCCACCACACGAAATACCGGAGACTCAATTTGCTGCATTACTCTTATGCTATTATCGGTGTTTTGCGCCGCGAATGCAATCGCTGCCGGCTGGACGCTAACTAACAGATGTGCTAATCTGTACTTTGCTTCATGGCCCCGTCGTCTAGTGGTCCAGGACGTCAGGTTCTCATCCTGAAGATCGCGGGTTCGACTCCCGCCGGGGTCACCACGAAAGTAGCTCACCGAAAGGTGGGCTTTTTTCGTGGTAATTCTCGTAGAGAATTGAAGCCGCAGGGTTCGATAACTAGGAACACGCACAGGAGTTTACTCCGAGCACGTGAGGACGGTATATCTTGATACTCCCGCCGGGGTCACCAAATTTGCATTTTTATGGTATAATAGTTAAATGAGTGAGTTGCGAGAGAAGTTGGGTGATCCAACCCTAAGGTGGATCAATAACCTTACACAAAAAGAAGAAAGTGGTTGGAGTGAGGCTGAACTGCAAGATATGCAGATCGGCTTTGAGCGGATTGTGCTTTACCGGCAGCTTCGGAATAAGCTGTTAGGCTCTTTTGCCGAAGATGTAGACAAATTTAAGATGTTACCTCGTCGCAAGAAAGTGGCTCGGATAGCTGGTGGCGTAGCTCTAGTCGGAGCTATCGGTACGGCCATTGCACTGGCAAGTGCCAATGGAGATGGTCTGGAACCCGGTACGCCATTTGGAGCTGCTGTCTCTTCTCCTGTCTCGGTAGGTCCTCAAGAGCAAGGGATATATAAGGTGCTAAAAGAGCCGCAAACCTTAGCTAGTGATTTTGCGATTTGTCCTACTGATTTATATCAGGAAGCAACTTATCTACCATCGGCTGAAGCAACTCTGTATACCAATGCGGCAGATAGCCAGCGCCAGGCTGGCATTTTGGCGGCTACTTGTGCCGGCGTGCAGACTGCGTCATCAGTGAATATTCCGCTGTCAGATGGCACGACCATGGTAAGCATTACGCGGAATGACATAGTGCCTAACGTACCCGTAACTCCCACCCCCACTCCAGCTACTTAATGCTGCCTCGATAGCGCAATTCAGCTAGTATGGTGAGCAATAATGGCGATGTTATGTTCGTGGCGCAAACTAACGTCCTTGCCTTGGAAGAAGTCATGGACGGCACGTTCGACCCCGGGGAGAGCTGAGCGGGCATAATCATCAACGGTGATGACGCCACCAGGGCTGAGCCGTGGCCACACTAGGTGCAAACTGGTGAGGATGGAATCATAAAAATCACCGTCTAAAAACGCAAAAGCAATCTGTTCCGGTACATCGGTGGGTTTGAGTTGGTCGAACCAAGCTTTATGAATTATGGGTAGTTGTAAGCCGGCTTTCTTAAAAGCTTTTACGAGATCTTTTTTACCGACTTTGAGCTCGCCAGCTTTGAACTCGGTGCCAGCTGGGCTGGCATCTTGAATGCTTTTGGGCGGCAAGCCAGAAAAAGAGTCATAGACGTGCAGTGCTGCCTGACTGCCCTGTTCGTTCAATACGCGACGCAGAAATACACTGGTGCTACCAATGTAACAGCCGAGCTCTACAATATCTCCGCTCACCTTTTGGGTGAGGGCTCGTTCGAGCTCCCGAAGTACTACACTCAGTCGATCTGCAGTGATCTGGTCGGAGATAATCGGATAGTGGTCGATAAGCTGGGGGTAATTCATAATAAACCTATTGTAAATCCTCCATCCAGCTTCTGCCCATGCTAGCGGCACTTCGCAGCAGTTTTACTCGTCAATGTATCTACCAATACGTTTCCTCCTAAGAACTGCCACGAAGTACTCACTAGTAAGGGCCTCACTTAACAGATGGAATATTTACAATAGGTTTAATCTGGGCTACGGGCAGTTCTTGCCAGTTACTAGTATAGCGTGGACTGCGCAGTCGGTGTTTCGGTTCCCAGGCTTGACTGAGTTTTTCGGCGGCATAGCCAATATGCCCTTTACCGTAGCGGCTGCTAATGGCATCGACGGCGGCTAGCCGGGCTTGGCTGCGGTGATGCTGGGCAATGTTGACGACACCGAATAGATCAGTTTGAATGGCTGACTCTGGCACTAGGTTGCAGAGCAGCACATTGGCGCGGTGGCATTGCATGGAGCGGTTAAAGGCTTCGCCGAGTAAAGCCACGAGTTTGGCGGTGATAGTACCCGTATCGGCGGTAGGAGTGGTGAAGTTCCAAGCGAGGTTAGTGCGCCGGTAACCGGGTTTATGTCGATTGGTGCTCAAACTCAAAATGGCTGTTTGGGCGAGTAAACCGTCGCGGCGTAGCCCGGCAGCGGCTCGAGCAGTCAGGCTGGCCACGGCTGATTCTACAATTGCTAGATCGTTGGTATCCTCGCCAAACATCCGACCATGCATGATGCTCTGTCGTATTCGCCGCTGTGGCTCCAGTGGATAGCAACTGATGCCATTCAGCTCATTAACCATCTGTCGTCCATGAACACCCATAAGTTGTCCGGCGCGCTTACTGGAGAGTTGCTTGAGCTGCAGAGCTGTATGGATGCCTTCGGCGCGTAACTTGGGACTTAGGCGCCAACCCACTCCCCAGACGTTTCCGATTGGTACAGCATCGAGCTGACTGTCTACCAGCCAGTTTTGTAGGCCTATGAGGCTGAGTACACCTTCGAGGTGGGCGTCTTTCTTAGCCCTCTCTGCCGCCAGTTTGGCCAAAGTTTTGGTGGGAGCTATACCGACTGATACGGGTACGCCAATGCAGCGCTTGATGGTGTCGCGTACTTCCCGGCCCCAAGCTAAATAGTCGGTAATGTTTAGGCTTGATAATTCGACGAATGATTCATCGACTGAATAGAGCTCGATCTTTGGAGTCATGGTGGCGAGTAGTCTGGTTAAGCGGTGGGAAATGTCACCGTAAAGCTCGAAGTTGCCTGAGAACTGGGTAACGCCATGCGCCTTAAACATTGGCCGATACTTAAAAGCTGGGGCGCCCATAGGTATGCCGAGTGCCTTAGCTTCATTACTGCGGGCGACAGCACAGCCGTCGTTACTAGAGAGTACGACTACTGGTTTACCTTCTAGGTCGGGCCGGAACAGCCGTTCACAGCTCACAAAGAAGTTATTGCAATCGATTAGGGCGAATATTTTGTTCATAAGACTCCTTAGTATTGGTGGATAATAGCGCTGACGATGCCCCAGGGCTGCTCGCGCTTACCCAAGGTATTTCGGCGGCAGATGGTAAACCCAGCATCTTGACAGCTGATAACGAGGCTGGTGGCTTGGGCGCTTCGAGCCCGGTCGATTATCGCGATATCGCCATCAAAAATGCCCTCCTGCTGCCACTGGTGGCCACTGATACGAAACAGATAGGTACTGCTCGGATGTTTTAAGAGAAGCTGATTGAGGTCGAGATTCAGTGGCCTCCCCTGCTCGATTACATCGAGGGCCGGGTTGGGAAAACCACTGTGCAGTGACAATTCACTGCCGTTGGCCATAAAGTTCGCACTGTCGTCCATTGCTCACACTCCATGTTCTTGTTTGGTTTTTTCATTTAGGCTACCGCATCTTTCATGGCCACGAGGGTCCAGTGATTCTGGTTGTCCAGCCGCAGGCGGTAGGTTTGTTGGCCGTCGCTGACATCAAACAAGCGGACTAGCTCCTGGCCTTTGCGGACCAGGTAACGAATACCTGACTCCATAAAGTTGTACTCTCGGCCTTCGAATACCATGCGCCGGGGGTAGCCTTCTACCTCGCGCTGAGTGCCGGCTTTGCTCGGAAAGTAGACCGAGGTGATTTCAACTTCTTGGTTCAATAAAGTAGCGTTGTTCATAAGATTTAAGCTCCGTTTAGGGTATATAAAGAGAAACTGGAAAGTGTCTTACCAGAGTGAACGGATTTGGGTTGGAGCGCTAGTGACGTAAGAGTGATGAACCGTTCGAGGATCACTTAATCGTCGCAAGCGAGAGCTTAAATAGGGAGTTTCCAGTGACGCTTATCGGCTAAGAGTCGACAGTGTGTATGTTCCCAAAATGTGTAATAGTCTGCACGGAGGAAGAGTCTTGAGATCTGGAAATTGTACTAAACGTACAATTTCGAAGGGTCTTTAAAACGTCAACCCGCACATGGCTATCTTTTAGTATAAGCGTTTAGTCGGCTTTGTCGAGCGTGATTTTTACCACGAGTCGACCTCTCTAATTGATATTGTTGAGGAGGTCAACGAGCTCGTGCGGCGTGATTTCGGCCTTGACGATGTACCCATCGGCTTGCTTTTCTATATCGGCCCGGACGTCTTCGCGCTGCTCAAGGTTGGTGATAATAATTACCTTGGCCTTTAAGTGTGGTGTTTTGGCGGGATCGCGCAGGGCCCGTAAGACCTCGATCCCCGTCATCGTTGGCACCATCAAATCCAGTAGGATAATGTCGTACTCGTCTTTTTGGGCGAGGGCCAGTCCCCTTGCTCCATCGACTTCTAGGGTTACCTGATAGCCGGCTTTATTGAGCGCACGCTCGTATAGCTCACCGATAAAGTGCTCGTCTTCGATGCAAAGGATCTTTTTGGTGCCGGTAGTAGACTGATCCATGGGACTATCTCCTATACAATGAGTGGTTTTTAATCCAGCCGTGGGGGCTGCGCACTATGTCCTTATTATCACTGTTTTTTTGCTCTTCGGCAAGCCGGGTATATGGCAGAATGGTAAAGCCAAAGGTTGAGCCACCGCCCTCTTTACTACGGACCCAGATGTTACCACCATGGGCGGTCACAATCGCTTTACTGAGGTAAAGGCCTAAACCAGTACCGCCAATCTGGGCACGGTTACGGTGATCACGATAGAACTTAGTAAACAGATTGGGGATGACGCTTTCAGGAATGCCCATACCGAAGTCTTGGACAGTAGTTTCAACCAAGCCATCAGGGGTCATATGGGCGTCGATGCGAATAAGTTTGCTATCGCCGCTGTATTTAATGGCGTTGTCGATGATGTTACTGACGACTTCGCGGATACTCAGGTGGTCGATACCGACTTTGGGTAGATCGGGCGCAATGGTGCACTCTAGCTCGATGCCGCGGACTTTGGCGCGTAAATTAATGCCGTCGATAGCGCTCTTGAGCGTTTCGCTCCAATCTTCTTCACGCAGCTCCAGCTGTAGCTGATCGTCATCGATCCGAGCTACATTCAAGATGTTACTCACGAAGGCAGTTAACTGCTGGGCGGTGGCGCTCATCTTTTGCATGAAGTCATTAAGTTCAGGACTGAGCTTGCCGCCCATTTCGTCCTCGAAGGCTTCGATATAGCCCCGCAGCAACGTGAGCGGCGTACGCAACTCGTGCACACTGAGGGCGATAAAGCTCACTGCTTGCTCATCTTGCGAATACTCTTGGGTGTGATCGAACAATACTAGCATGGTTTCGTAGTGGTTAGGATTGCCCTTGTTATAGTAGGCGGCAAGATCGAACAGCCGGGTTGGGTGGTTGTCGAGCACGCTCAGGCGTACCCGCTCCCAGCTCATGCTTGCCGTAGCATTTTGCTCTTTGGCTTTCTTGAGCCATTGGTCGAGGGTGCTTTCGCTAGGGAATGCCATATCGAGTACCATGTAAATGTTCTTGCCTTTCAGCTCAGTGGTGGGCTGACCGATGTATTTAGCGGCGGCCTCGTTGGCAAAAAGGATGGTTTCGGTTTCGTCGAGTACGAAAAGCGGCAGTGGCAAATTGTTGGCCACAAAGCTCTTATTGACCACAGCGGGAGCGGCAGCAGTCGTTGCGGGCTGGGCACGGTCCGCTATAGTAGCCAGTTGGTAAACTTGGGCACTTAAATTAGTGACTAATTCCCGACCGAACTTCAGCGAAGCGGGCTGCGGAGCGGCCACCCCATGCTCTGAGGGACTGAGGTGCACAATAACCTGCCAAATGGCTTTGATCGGCTGCATTAAGAAGCTGCCGAGCGCCGTGGCAAACAAGGCTGTTTCGGCCAGCGCCAGCACAGTTAAGAAAATAATAAGCTCCGGTGCGCTCAGTTTTAAGATGTGGTTAAGCAGCCACCACCCACCAACTAGGATGAGATTATCGATAAGTAGAGCTATAAATAAACTGAGCTTTGATTGTCTAATCAGGCGACTGATGTGGTCCATGATTAATGAACTCCTCGCGTATCTTTACTCTGCTGCGACCAAATCTGGCGGCACCAGAACTGCGCACCGCTCTTCACCGTAGCTCTCGATACGCCTCCTCGTGTTTCGCATCTCTGGCACTCACCAGATTTGTTCTCACAATCAGAAAAGATACGCGAGGAGTTCATTATTTATAAGTTACTTTGCTGCTGGTAGCGACAGCGCTTAGCCAAGTTTGACCAGCGTTGAGTTTGACGGGTTTACCACTACTGTCACTAAAGGTGATTTGAGCCGTGGGGGCAGTTTTGCTCCAGCTACCAACAGTAACCCCACCATCTTGGAAGATATATGCCTGGCCATTGCCGACGATCCCATATTGAGAGTGTTTATCGTCGGCTTCTAGGTTATAGGGTATAACCATAGCGATGACGACTTTGGGGCTGATCTGGGCATTGGTGTTGGCATCGATGTGAGCTGCCCCGCCCTCGCTGCGGTTATAAGAATTAGTGGCAGCGTTGTAATCGTAATGCACGTTGTAGTAATAGCTAGAGATAGCTAGATCAATGCTGGTGGTAGTGGGTGCTTTAGCGGGAGCATCAGCTTTACGGGCAAAACCGGTGAAATTACTGGTCGTAAAGCCCTTAGACTGTTCGAGCTGATTCAAGGTGGCTAAGCTGGTGTAAACATTGTGCGGGGCTGCTCTGCTGGTTATGCGGTGGTATGAGCCGCCATTATAGAATTGGTCGAGATCTTTTATATTCCAGCTCTTGATGTCGGCTAGGGCTTCTGGGCTGCCGCCTACGTGAGCGATCGGCGCGTCGAAACCTTGTAGCCATTGCAAATAATAGGGCCGCGCACTACGGATCGGGCCAACATTATCGGGTAACTGATCTTGGTAGAGTGCTAAGAAGCGGGTGATGCCACCTTCGGCGATGGCCTCGAATACGACACTGGCTTGGCTTAGGCCTGATTGAGGCCGGGCGTCGGTGCTATTTTCGATCATGACACCAGTAACCGTTCGAGCATTAACACTGGGGTCAACCGGTAAGCCGCTGAGGGTCGAGGGAACGGTAGTCGGTGTCGGCGGCACGATTTTCTTGGCGGCGTGATGCACGACCGTGGTAGCCACGGGTGTTTTAGAACCATGGCGCAGTACCAGTAAACCGGCTACGGCAAAAACTAGCATGGCTAAAACTACGCTCGCGAAGATAATCTGTTGTTTGTTGGGTGGCCATGACCAGCTAAACCACTGCTTCCAGCCAGTTTTCTGTGGTTCGGTAACTGGAGCTTTAGCTTTTGGCGTAACTGGCTCTGAGGTATCATGAGCAGCCACCTGCTCTGGGGTTTCAAAGCTTGGCTCGGGAGTATTGGTCTGTTTGTTTTCGGAACTCGTGTCTGTAGGTTCAGCCTCAGACATTGGCTTCCTCGACCGCTGAACCGGCCGAAAGTCGTCAACCATAACCACTATTGTAGCAAGCTCTCAGCTTATGGCAAGCCTACTGCCAGAGGGCTAGTTGCTGGTCGATGCGAGCCAGGCTGCGCTCTTTGCCGAGGATTGCCAAAGTTTCGGCAAGGCCCGGACTTGCCGGTGCTTGGGTGGTAGCAATACGGATTAAACTGAATAAAACCACTGGTTTTTGCTCGGTCTTTTCTAATAAGCCATTGAGCCGTTCAATTAAGTCCTCGACTGCAAAGCTGCTCTGCTCTAGCGTGGTCCGGGCTTGTTCTAGGAGGCTTTTAAGCTGGGCTGTATCGAGCTTTTTGAGCTGTTTATGATCAGAAATAAGAGCTGGATCCGGGGATAAGTCTTTGAAGAAAAAGAGGGTTAAATCGGGTAGCTCAGCTAAATATTTAAGGCGTTCTTGTACTAAGCCGAGAACGAACATCTTGTAAGTATCATCATAAGTATTGGCTTCTTGAGGCCAGAAATCCTTACTTTTCTCGTATAGTTCAGCGAGCGGCAGCTGACGAATATAACTGCCGTTCATCCACTCCAAGCGCCGCTCGTCGAAGTGTGCACCGCTCCGTTGGACTTTATCTAGGCTGAACTTTTTAACGAGCTCCTCTCGGCTAAATAACTCTTGTTCGCTGCCGTCGTTCCAACCCAAGCTGGCGATGAAGTTTATCAGTGCTTCGGGCAAGAAACCATCACGAATGTAGTCGAGCACATCTTTGGCGCCATCACGTTTACTGAGCTTTTTGCCACCTGATTCAGCCATGATATGGGGTACGGTGGCCATAATCGGCGGGGTAAGCTCTAGGGCTTCGTACAAATTAAGATAGTTCGGCACGCTGGCTAAGAACTCTTGGCCACGGATAACATGACTGATCTGCATTTCGGCGTCATCCACGATGTGGGCAAAGTTGTAAGTTGGATAGCCATCCGACTTAATGAGGATAAAGTCATCGATTACTTCTGGGCCAGTGCTTAAATCGCCCATTACGGCATCATGCCACTTATAGGCCTGGGGATCGGACTTAAAGCGCAGCGGCTGACTCCCATCCCAAGCGGGCGGATTTTCCGGCCGATGATTGCGGTATAAAAATGGCTGTTTAGCCTTGGCGGCTGCCTCGCGGAAACCTTGGACTTCTTCGGGGGTATAGGGATCGGCGTAAGCCCGGCCGCTAGCTACGAGCTTTTCGGCCCATTTTTTGTAACTATCTAGGCGCTCGCTCTGTACATAGGGAGCGTAGGGGCCACCGATATCAGGGCCTTCATCGTAATCGAGACCAAGGGCGTGCAAGCTATCGATTAAGTGCTGGCGGGCACCCTCTACCTCCCGCTTCTTATCGGTATCTTCGAAGCGGAGCACAAAAGCCCCGCTCGCTTGCCGGGCTACTAACCAGGCGAACAAAGCGGTGCGAATACCTCCAACGTGTAAAAAGCCGGTTGGACTCGGGGCAAAACGGGTGCGGACAGTGCTCATTGGCCCCTATTATACAAGAGAGGCGCCACTGTTACATACTGCTAGCAAGTTTGACAAGCTGGGTGGTGCTGAGATCGGCGGCATTATGCACTTGATACCAGACGCCACCACTTACCCAAGTGGCGTTGCCTTGGCCGTACACGTAAATCGTACGTCCGGCGGATTGCACCGTCTGTTGGCTACCGTTACTGGCGGTGGCTACGAATTCATTGAAAAGCGCGGTGCTATCCCACCCCGAAACTTTTTCAACTAGTGAAAAGTGACGCTGGTCACTATTACTGGCAAAGTTAATGGCAACCGACCCAGGCTGATAATTGAACTTGCCTACGGAAAATCCTGCTGGCTTATAACCGGGCAGACTAGCTGCGAAACCAGCTTTAGATGAAGCTACCTTGAGCTGGATGTTAGCCATGTTTTGATACAGGAGAAATGCACCGAGTACTAACACGGCCAAGGCCATGGAGCTCACGCTAGCTATTCGGCTGGCGGGATGCTTGTGACGCTTGACGTGTTTCGTTTTGGTGAATGTTTGCTCATGGCTACGAGCGTGCTGGATGGCTCGCTCAAATAAGTCAGCCGAAGGTTGCTTGGCAGCCGGCTCAGCTGGCTTAGTCGGGACTTGATAAGCGGAAGTTGGTGCCGGAACGGTAATAGATGGCTGAAGCGGCCTGGCATCGTTAGAGCCGACTTGGCCATCACCAAAACGGCTGATTAACTTGTTTTGGGCCACTGTCTTGGCGTGCCGCTCGCGACGAGTGTCGACTTGGTGGAACGATACTTTTTGGGCGACCGTATGTGTGGGCGCTATGCTGGGGAGCGCCACTGCTGTCTGGGCGTGCAGCCGTTTCGTGGTAGCGGGTTTGTGCACTGCTTGACGCATTAAGGTTTTCGAACCTTCAGGCTTGTGGGTTTTGGTATGGTTGGCAGGCCGCTTAGGACTGGCAGGTCGAAGAGTTGCCTTGTGCGGCTGCAGCGTAGTTGACGGATGAGCAGCTGGGCGGACAATATCACTAATTGGCCGAGGCTGAGCTGTTTTAGCACTATGAATCGGTTCGCCCGTGACGGCGTTGTAGCGCTTGCCGTTAATCTCTATGACCGTCTTGGTTTTTGACACCTTAATTTCTCTGTTTCTATCACTAGCTTAAGCAGTATGTCTTTAGTATCTTAAACCTACTTGTGCTTGACTGCAAGTGGCCGCATAATACGCTTAGTCTTTAAAATGTAAGTGATCTCTCAAACTAAAATGTATAATTTCTAAAACATGGATTTCCTTGACCCTAAAAAACAATTCCGTCATCGCATGATATTGCTCAGCGGGTATGTGCTGATTGCCGCTGCTATACTCATCGCTACGATTATCTTACTCTATCAATCCTATGGCTTTGGCGTAGGTAAAAATGGCCAAGTTATCCAAAACGGCTTGGTATTTTTATCGAGCCAGCCAAATCCTAGCTCAATCTATATCGATGGCAAATTATATAAGTCGCAAACTAATACGCGGGTGGTACTGCCATCGGGTGATTACACTATACGTCTCTCACGATCTGGTTATCGCGACTGGCAACGAGCGATTACCGTACAGGGTGGTGACGTCCAGCATTTCGATTACCCCTTCTTATTTCCAAAAGACCTAAAGGCTACTAAATTGGCCGATTATCCTACTGCCCCGGCGTTGGCGACCCAGAGCCCTGACCACCGCTGGTTATTGGTGGCGAACGCCGGCTCAATGACTAGTTTTGACTTGTATGATCTAAAAAATCCTAGTCAGGCGGCTACAACCGTTACCTTGCCAAGCGGTTTGCTGACTAAGGCCACCGGTAGCGAAAATTGGGAGCTTGTAAGCTGGGCTAACGATAACCAACATATATTGCTCAAGCATAACTACGACGGTAAGGCCGAGTTTGTGCTGGTGGACCGTGCTAATCCCGACCAATCACTGAATTTGAACGCTACACTCAACACGACTCCTACGGCTATCACTCTGAGTAATACCAAATATGATCAGTACTACGTGTACGATGCCACCACCCAAACGCTGCAAACCGCCAGTCTTAAGTCACCTACCCTCGTGCCCGTCTTGACGAACGTTTTGAATTATAAGACGTATAGCGACAATACTATTCTCTATGCGACGGATAGCGGTGCGGCCGCCGGCAAGGTCGACATAAAGATGCTCAGCGGTGATCAGACCTATCAAATCCGCGAAGTGGCCGCCGGCACTACCTATCTACTCGATTTAACAACGTATAGCGGCACGATGTACGTGGTGCTCGGCGCCAGCAGTGAAAATAAAGTGTATATCTATAAAGATCCGGTTGGACAGCTTTCATCAGCAGCCGCTAAAGCAGCAGTTGCCTTGCGTACCCTACGAGTTAATGCGGCCAACTACGTTTCGTTCTCGCCTAATGCGCAGTTCATTATGGCTGAAAATGGCACGCAATTCGTAGTGTATGACATCGAAAATGTGCGTAGTTACAGCTACCAGACGGCAATTGCGCCGCTTGATGCCCCTCAACCGCACGCTGCTTGGATGGACGGCGACCGTCTCACCTATGTGAGCAACGGTAAGCTCGTAGTCTTTGACTATGATCACACTAACCCGCAAACGCTGATCACGGCTAACGCTGGTTACTTGCCATTCTTTGCGCCTGACTACAAGTATGTCTACACCCTGACGCCTAACGCTACGGCAACCGAACTAGATCAAACCCCTCTTCTTACTTCAGCTGATCTATAAGGCTAGGCTTCGATACGTTCTGACCGGTTCATCCACCGAAATATAAACATGATCAGCACGAGCGTTATTAAAACGATTACCACCTTACCTGCGGCGGTGCTGATAAATCGTCCCCACAAGGTTTGACCGTTGCCTGGCAAGGCATTCACGGCACCGGTATCGGTCGGCGTACTGGCGGTTGTGGCGGTGTTGCCACCAGGATCAGGGCTTATTTGGTCACCAACCACTACTAGTCGGTGAAGGCTGGTACCGGGTGGATCACAGGTAATAAGTGTGGCGGTCGCGGTGTGCCCGGCTACTGGATCAAGCACTCCGACCTGACTGGGATCGACAATGGTTTTGCTAAAGACTTTATAGGCATAGATTTTGCCGTTATTGGTAAGGTAGAAGGTATCTCCTGGCACGAGTTCATGCAATAGGACAAAAGCGAACTTATACTTGCCTGGATTAAAGATGTTATTGCTGGAGTGGCCAAAGAACGCGGCGTTGCCGTTTTGCCCGGGGAGCGCTGTGGTTGGGTAGTGCACGATGCCACTTTCCAGATCATTTTCGATGGTGGCTTCATTAGTTGAAGTCTCGTTGTAGTTAACGGGTATCTCAACATTAATTTTAGGGATGATGACCTCTGGGGTTGACGAAGGGGCAATAGTATCGCTGGTAATGATGAGCGGGACATTGTTAACCTGGCGACTTGGTTGGATAAACGGCGCGATAAATACTTCGTTAAAGAAACCAAACAAAAAGATAAGTATTACCAAAAAGCCAGTGCCCAATCCAAACAAAAGTGACTGCAGGTGATGTTTTGGCTTGAGCTTGCCACCGGAGGTTACTTTGTCCTGTATGGCGGCTTTAATCTGTCGAGTGCTACGCCCGTCGCCTTGAGCGATAGCTTTGAGCGCTCGCGGTTTGTCGGCCACCCGGTTTTTATGAGCTGCTAACAGCTCTGCACTCGGTATTCCCTGCTCTTTAGCTTGATTTTGCTGTTGGGCATTACTGTCGTAGAACTCTTGCCATACTTGGTGTTTTTCGGTATCCGACAGCTGTAAGTAATAGTTATGCCACTCGGTCTGGATTTGGGCTAAGTCCTTGCCCGAGTGATTCAATTCATACATGAATTGCTGGTGCTTGCTGCGGTGCTGAGCCATCTCAGATTCTTGAATTTCTACTGCTACACCTGGTTCGCTGGCGTAGATCTTGGCTACTTTTTCGCGGATTAAATCGGCAGCAGTGTTAGGATCTTGCCCCGGATGGATAGGGGGTTGAGATGGCGGTAGCACGTAGCCGGGATCCGACTGATCGTCATTAGTAGGAAAAAGCGGGTTTACAGGTCCCATCTTACAAATCCCTTTCTATTACAAGTAAATCTAGCGGCTCTGTTCGCCGATTTTGTTCGTCGCCGTAGCTATGGCTACGCTTCCTCGCAAAAGTAAACGAACAGCACTCACCAGATTTACTTTCGTAAACGAAAAGATTTGTAAGATGGGACCTAGTTGGACTCATTAGGGATAAGTATAGTACAATACACCCCTGATAGCCTACCTTTTAACGTAAGCGCGATCATGGGCGAGTGGTGAAATTGGTATACACGCTAGACTCAAAATCTTGTGAGCTTACGCTCGTGAGGGTTCAAGTCCCTCCTCGCCCACCATTTAGGATTCGAATTTAAACGTATAAAAGATTAAGCGGTGGGTGCCGGAGGACCAATGGGAGGTTCTGGGCTCATAGGGGGAGTTGGTGGCCGCTCACTTTGATTAGCTCGTTCTTGTATTTTTGCCCAAGCGGCATCAAGGTCAATATGTTCATGATCAATAGGGTCATCGGCAAGGGCTTCCCGAACCAAATCGTCAAGTTGAGCATCAGTTAAATTGCTGAAGCGGTTTGCGTGCTCGGGGTTCGGATTAACTTCTGGAGATGAGCCTTGAGGTGTTGCCGGTATATCTTCGGACATATTTTTGCCTTTTTATGTTACGTAGTACTTGCATGGTAAGGCTCTGGCGGTGGCTTGTCAATTGACTAAGGCTGTAGTCAGCGCTTCAAAGGGTTTGCTTGGGTTTTGCAGCCACCAGACGCTGGCATGAGCGGCGGTGACGACTCGCCATATCTGTTTTTCAGATGCCAGTTTAGTCGTACTTACCTGGCCTTTAACGGCCGCACAGATAGTATCCAAATGCTTAATGATGATAAAAAGGCCGTGCTGAGTGGTAAATTCATGCAAGGCCTCTACCAGATGTAACAGGTCCATATCGAAGGTAAAAGCGCTGGTAAACTTAGCACTGACGGCGAATTTTTGTAGCTGGGCCATGCTGACGACGAGCAGTGTATCTGGCCGTTCTATAAGGAGTTGTGGCACGCCCGTAAAGTAATCGGCGGCATCTTTGGTGAGAGTAAGTTGACCGGTGTACTTTTGGACGAATTGCTCGAATAAGATGGCGGTTTCGGAGTTGCGGCCGACATCACCGGCCAATAAGCTGCCATCTGCCCAGTCTGCTGCTTCTAAAAACTCAGCCAGGGCGTTGCTCGCAAAACTGCCGCTAGGTGTGCTGGGAGCGTACTCTCCTGCTTCAAAGGTGCGACCTACCGTCTTCTGTAGGCTGTCTGGCAGGAGCACCCGGCAGGTACCTATCCCCGCCTTGCCTGCCGCTTGGTAAGCTTCGGCGGCAGCGGCGAAACCATAGGCATTGCCCCCGGCTATAAATAATTTGCCAGCAAACGCTCGGTTTTCGGGACGGCTCCACAGCAAGTCCGGAAATAGGGGTTTATCAATAGTTTGTTTATGCCAGTAGGTGCGGTCCATATTTAGATGTCTAGTGTGACGCTGATTGGACAATGGTCGGAGCCAAGGACTTTGGGGTGGATTTCGGCGTCTTTAACTTTAGACTTTAGACTATCTGACACTAAGAAATAGTCGATGCGCCAACCGACGTTCCGCTCGCGGGCTCGGGCGAAGTGACTCCACCAAGTGTAGTAGCCGTTTCCCTGTTTGAATAAGCGAAGCGTATCAATGAAGCCGGCATCGACAAAGTTTTGGAAGCCGCTGCGTTCTTCATCGGTAAAACCTTTTTTACCACGGTTGGGCTTGGGGTTCGCCAGATCATCTTCGGTGTGCGCAACATTAAGGTCGCCGCAAAATACGACCGGCTTGGTTTTTTCGAGCTGCTTGCAGTAAGTCAAAAAGGCGGGATCCCAATTCTTTTCGCGCAGCGGAATGCGGCTAAGGTCATCTTTGGCATTGGGAGTGTACACCGTTACTAACCAAAACTTATCGAACTCCGCGGCAATCACTCGACCCTCTAAATTTGGATCGCCGTAGGTGTCGCCATGCACTTTATATTCCTTAATGATGTCTTCTGGAAAGCCGTTAATGACTTGTGATGGCTGGGTTTTGCTTAAGATAGCGGTACCGGAGTAGCCAGGTTTTTCAGCGGAGTACCAAAAAGCTTTGTAGCCATCAAAACTAGCGTCGATCTGTTCGGGCTTGGCCTTGATTTCTTGCAAACACAAAATGTCCGGCTTTTCGCTATCTAAAAATGGCTGCCATAGGCCCTTTTTAACCACTGCCCGAATACCATTTACATTCCAGGAATAGATCTTTATCATCCGTTTCAGTATAGCTTTGACACCGGCTGTTTGCTAGACTAAGTACCTAGATGCAGCCCAAACCGTATACTCGCGTACTTCTGAAGCTCTCAGGTGAGCAGCTAGCTGGAAAGTTCGAAAGCGGGATTGACGCTGAACTTGGCGCTTGGCTGGCCGACGAAATTAAAAAGATTGCTAGCAACGGTACACAAGTGATGATTATGGTTGGTGGCGGCAACTTTGCCCGTGGTGCCCAACTGGCGGGTAATGGTATTAAGCGTGTGACGGCTGATCAAATCGGAATGCTCGGCACTCTCATGAATGCGCTGGCCCTGACCGATATTTTTGAGTCACATGGTATCCCTACTCGTTGTTTATCGAGTATCTATGCTGAACAAGTCGCTGAACCATTTGTACATCGTTTGGCCGAGAAACATCTGCAAAACGGCCGCGTCGTCATTGCTGCCGGTGGCATTGGCCGGCCCTATCTGACTACTGATACGGCTGCTGTTTCTTTAGCGTTAGAATTAGATTGCCAAGTCGTCCTTAAGGCCACAAAGGTTGATGGTGTGTATGATAAAGACCCGGCCAAATTCACTGATGCTAAAAAAGTTTCTACAATTTCTTTCCAAGATGCCGTAGCCGATGGCGCGATCCAAGTCATGGACAAAGCGGCGCTTGGCCTGGCTATGGAGCACGAACTTCCGATCGTCATTTTCGATGCCATGAAGCCCGATATGATCGCCCAAGCCGTTGCCGGCCAAGCTATCGGCACTAAAGTTGGCTAACGTAATAAATTATTAATGGCGGAGAGACAGGGATTATAGCTTCTCGCCGGTAGGCCTATAATTTTTATAAGAAGGGCCTGTCGGGCTCTACATATATCGTCTGCCCATCGCAGCCGCTATCGAACCGTTCGTATAATCTACCCTTCACAAAACAAAGAGAGTCCGCATAAAGCGAACTCCTTTTGTTTGGCGGAGAGACAGGGATTCGAACCCTGGATAACCTTGCGGCTATACACGCGTTCCAGGCGTGCCAGTTCAACCACTCCTGCATCTCTCCTTGTCTAGCTTGAGCCAGTGAACCTGAGTATTATAACGAACCGCGCTGGACTCGCATAATTGACAAAATGAAAAAATACTACAAAAAGAGGCTTGCGATAGGTGTAAATACAGAGTTACACTAGATGTAATGCCCGTTATAGAATTGCAAGACGTCAGTAGACTGTACGGCTTCGGCGATGCCACTACCCTGGCCCTCGACGAAGTTAACCTAACTATTGAGAAGGGTGAGTTTGTGGCGGTGATGGGTCCTAGTGGCTGCGGCAAGAGCACGCTCATGAATATTATCGGTTTACTCGATCACCCGAGTCACGGCAGCTACAAACTCTATGACCGTTATGTTGATCGCTTGCGTCCTAGCCAAGCCGCCAAAGCCCGGCGGGACACTATTGGTTTCATTTTCCAGTCCTTTAATTTGTTACCTAAATTGACCGTCCTGGAAAACGTAGCCTTACCATTGGTGTATAAGGGGATAAAGCCGGTAAAACGGCTCAAGCTTGCCAGTAATATGCTGGAGCGAGTCGGAATGCAAAACCGAGAGTATTTCTTCCCTAGCCAGCTGAGTGGTGGCCAAGTCCAATGTGCGGCTATTGCTCGAGCCCTAGTCAACGATCCTAACCTGCTCATTGCTGATGAACCAACTGGCAACCTCGATAGCGCCGGCAGTCGTCTAGTTATGGAACTGATGAGTGAGCTTCATAAAATGGGCAATACGATTATATTCGTCACCCATAACCCTGAGTTGACGCGCTATGCCACGCGCGTCGTATATATGCGTGATGGCACTATTGTGCATGATGAAAAGAAGTCGTTAGGAGAAGTAGCTCAAACTGCTCGCCGGATGATGTATACCCTACCCGTGGCGAGTGAGGAAGATGACCTAGCTGGTGTGTCTACCCTCATGAAAGCACTGCCAGCTAAGCCGACCAAGTCGCGCCAGAAGGCAGCCAAAAAAACGACTACTAAAGGTACTAAAACTACCCGTCGAAAGGCACGTCGATGAACGCCCATCGCGGTCACTTTAAATCGGCACTAACTACTATTCGGGCTAATCGAGGCCGCAGTTTTCTAACGATGTTTGGCGTGATCGTGGGCGTAGCATCGGTAGTGACAGTCGTGGGAATTGGTGAGGGTGTGAAGCACCAACTCAGTAAACAAATCGATCAGCTCGGCAAAAATGTACTAACTATCCGACCGGCTAGCTTGAATGGTCAACAAGCTGGGCAGTCTTTGACGACCTTAGGTAGTTATGTAGCTAGTGGCTCCTTGAGCGAAGACGATGTGCACCAGGTGGCTACCGCTAAAAATGTCCAAGTCAGTGTACCACTGAGCATCGTCGCCGGTACGCCCCAAGGTGATAATAGTTATAAAAACGGTCCAGTTCTAGCAACGACTAGTAACTTGCCTAAAGTACTCAGCCAATCAATGGCATATGGTGGCTTTTTTGCCAACGACGATGTCAATCAAGACGTCGCGGTGCTCGGGCAAACAGCTGCTGAACAGTTGTTTAACCAAGATGTGCCTCTGGGGCGCAGTTTTACTTTTCGGGGGCAGCAGTTTGTGGTGAGTGGGGTGTTTAATCAATTCGCAGCAGCACCCTTTTCTAATGATATTGACTTTAACAAAGCCATCTTTATCCCTGATAGCGCCGCCAGCCAGCTGGTCAGCACCTCCCCGCCCCTCTACGAAATTTTAGCTAAGGTTGACAACCAAAACAGCCTCAATACTACTGCCACGGACATCACGAAACGATTGCTGAAAACGCATGGCAATCAGCAGGACTTTAGCGTTCTGAAACCCAGTCAGAGCTTAGCGGCTAGTACGGCTATCTTTAATACCTTTACTGAACTCATTGTCGGTGTGGCTGCCATTTCCCTGTTCGTAGGAGGTATCGGCATTATGAACGTTATGCTAGTGTCGGTAACCGAACGGATGCATGAAATTGGCGTACGCAAGGCCGTCGGTGCTACCAATCGGCAGATTTTGCACCAGTTTATTATTGAAGCTGCCACGCTCAGTGTACTCGGCGCGTTCATTGGTATTATTGTGTCGCTGATTATAGATGTGGTGCTTTGGATAACGACGAGCCTTAGCCCGGTTATTAGCTGGCAAATCATGATTCTCGCCACGGTAGTCGCGGTGTTCAGCGGAATTATATTTGGCTCCTTCCCGGCTATGCGGGCAGCGCGCAAGGATCCAATCGAAGCCCTCCGTAGTGAGTAGAGAGAACCCTATCTTTATTTTTAGAGGTTTTTACCGTAGTAATACCAAAAGTGCTTGAGAATTAGTCCGGCAATAATTACGAACCACAGGAACAAAATATCTAGGTGATGCCGGCTAGCAAATTGCGTCAGCGGATGTTTTTGAGCTGTCTTACCGAAGTTACCTGATTGCAGGTTATACAGGGTCACGTACCAGAAACTAGTGATAGTAATCGCCCACACACCCATACACCAAGGGCACAAGGCATGGATGCGATACACGCTCTCAAAGAATAGCCAGTGCACGAAACCAAGTCCAAAAATAGTGCCGGCTTGTAAACCGAGCCAGAACCAACGCTTAAATTTAGCGCCGGCCAAGACGGCCATACCTACGGTGAGTACGATCGGAAAGCCGCCAAGGCCAATAAAGGGATTGGGGAATCCGAAAGCATTGGCTTGCTTGGACTGCATTACACTACCGCAGCTAATGACGGGATTTAGATTGCAGGATGGAACGTAACGCGGGTTTTTAAGAAGCTGGACTTTATCGAACATGATGACCGCCGCACAGATAAAGCCGATGATCCCCGCCCCTACTAAAATGTAGGGTAAGAACGAGCCGACCAATTTTGGTTTAGTAGCGGTTTCGGTAGTAGAACTCATTATTCGGCACAACTCCCAGTATTTACGGTTTGATGGCGAGCACTTGCTTGGTTTAAGGCGCTGATAGCAGCACTTGTTTGCAAGGCATAACCAACATGATTATAAGTAGTGGATTCGGCAAACACAATGCCCACTACCCCGCCGTTGGTGTCCACTAAGGGGCCACCTGAGTTACCTGGAATGATGTTGGCCGCGACTTCATACACATCGCGGGCGGTGTGGCCAGTGCCATAGATGTTGCTACCGGTTGCTGTGAACTCATCGAGGATGGAGGCTGCTTGAGCGGTAAAGCCCCCGCCTCCTGGATAACCTAGGACGGCAGTAGGAGTATTTTTATCTTCGTGACTATTAGTCATTACGAGTGGGGTGCCGGCTAAGTTCGAGACTCGCAAAATCGCGAAATCTAAGTTAGGATCAAACCAAATAGCCGTAGCTGAGTGGGTGCCATTGGCGTCTTCTACGTAAGGTTGCCGAATACCGGCGACCACGTGGGCGTTGGTAGCGACGAGCCCGCTGCCGACTACGAAGCCTGAGCCTTCTACGATACCCCCACAGCCCTGCCCTTCAATTTTGACTACCGAGTCACGGTCTTTATTAACGGCAGCCGTGAGCTGACTGGACGAGGGCAAATTAATCGTACCGGGAGCTGGTTCAGCTCCGCTAAATACTTCTGGAAAGCCATTGGGGTCTACAAGATGGCCTAGGCTGGCAATGATGTTAGGTGCGGGTGGTAAATGCTGGCTGAGGCTAACGATGATATGCGATTGCTTAATTTCACTTTGCACGCTCGGGAAAGGCAGCGTTTTCAAGATAGCGCTGCTCAACCACACGATAACTAAAATAGATAAGACACTTAAGACAGCACCCAAGTTGGTATCGATCTTATTGATCCAGCGCATTTGTACCCGATGTTTTATACGCGCCCCCAAGTATTCGCCCACCGCAAGTAAAATGAACGCCATACCGAGCGTGGTAATTAGGGTGACCATGGAGCGTGAGAGAGGCGTGTGTACCAGCCGCACGGTATGCGGTTCTAACCAGGCACCTAAAAGGAGACCGCCAAAAAAGCTAACCGTCGAAAAAAGTTGCTGCACAAAGCCAATTTCCCGCCCTCGAACTAGGGCGCTGATCAGCAGGATTATGATTAGTACATCAAGCAACATTGCTTTGTATCCGGTAGCGGCAGTGTAGCATTTGGTGGCTGGTAAGCGGCTGAGACATCTTAAAAATGGCCGCGGGCTAAACCAACAATCAACATAAAGCCAGCAAATCCGAGGCAGTACAGACCAAATGGTCGCAAGCGACGGTCCTTAAAGTACTTATCAAGGTATTTTACTGAATAATAAGCGGCGATGGCTGCCACGATACCGCCGGCCAGTATCTGACCGCGAACACCGTTATCGAGATTACTGAAGAAATCAGGCAGTTTGATGATGCCGGCACCGAGGATGATGGGCGTAGCCAGCAGGAATGAAAAACGAGCGGCATCCTCATGATTTAAGCCGCTATAAAGACCGCTTACCATGGTAATACCGGAGCGACTAATGCCTGCGAACAAAGCTCCAATTTGGGCCACGCCTATGACGATTGCCCGACCGAATCCCAAAGCATGGCTCGCTCGATCAACGCTGTCTTTTGGAGTGGTACCAGCCTTGCGGGTACGTGGTCGGTGGGTTTCGATATAGCGATCACCGGTCAGTAAAATTAACCCGTTAATGAATAGGAAAATGATGGCACTTAACGGTTTAGCGAACTGGGTGCGTAGTATGTGCTCAAATACTAGGCCGACAATCCCAGCCGGAATGGTGGCGGCGATTAATAACCAGGCTAATTTGGCATCAGAATCGCCTGTTGTCTTGCGAGTAGTCAGACTGCGGAAAAAACCCTTGATGATTCGGAGCCAGGTATGACGATAAAAGACTACCAGCGCTAAAGCGGTAGCGACGTGCAGAACGACCAGAAACGACAAAAAGAACGATTCACTTTTGCTTTCGTCGGCCAGGATGTTGTGCCAGCCAAACAATGAGGCTAGGAGGACGGAGTGCCCGAGGCTGGAGATAGGAAAGAGTTCAGTTACTCCCTGTATGAGGCCCAACAGAATGGCTTGGAAGTAGGAAATCATGCTTACTAGTGTAGCAGATGATTACCGCATAAGCTTACTGATGTCCGGACCGGTCGAGCCGGTGCGGTAGCTACTCAACGGACCCTCGCCGCGCTGCCAGGCATCGAGTATAGGCTGCAGGATACGCCAGGCGCTGAGCACCTCTTGGTTGGTGGCAAATAGAGTGTGATCGCCCCGGATGGCATCGACGAGTACCCGCTCATAAGCGTCAGGATGATTGGTATCAGCTAATTGCGTTTGATAGGTAAAATCCAGACTGGTAGCTTCTACCTGATTGCTAAAACCAGGCTTTTTGACACTTACCGTAACAGTTATGCCCTCGTCGGGTTGATTGCGGAACGTTAGCGAATTCATCTTAGTTCCCTGTCCGAAGGTAACGATTATTTCGGTGCGTTTTTCGGCCAGTGCTTTGCCAGTCGTCAGCTGAAAGGTCGTACCCTCCCAGCGCTGGTGCTGGCTGGTGAGCAATAAGGACACAAAGGTTTCGGTTTCGGAATCGGCGTTCCCCACCTCTGTTCTATAACTGTCGTATTGGCCACGGACTACCCGTGAAGCTACTTTATCGGCTGGTACGGGTGCGATAGAATCCAGTAATTGTTGTTTATTGGCGTGGACCTGCTGACTATCAAAATCTTCGGCGGGTAGTTCCATAGTCGTCAGTGAAAGCAGCTGTAACAGATGGCTCTGTACTAAATCACGCAGGGCGCCGACGTGTTCGTAAAAATCAGCTCGTCCCTCAATGCCAATTTGTTCCAGGGCTCGCACCTCTATAGTGCTAATATGCTGGCTATTCCAGAGCTCGTTAAAGAGCGGATTGTCCGCCCGGAAAGTTAAAATATTCTGCGCCGTTTCTTTGGCTAAATAGTGGTCGATACGGAATACTTGGTCTTCGCTAAAGGCGTTATTGGTGAGCGTAATGAGCTCCTGGGCCGAAACCAGATCGTAGCCAAAAGGTTTTTCTACAAGCAGCCGACTATCAGCGGTTCCGTGTTGGCAGCCTTTATTAAGTCCCTGCTCGCCGAGTAAGCGGATAACTGGGGCGTAGACTTGCGGCGGAATAGATAGGTAAAACAGGCGGTGCATACAGGTGCCCTGTTCGGTCTCGATGGCGTCGAGTGTTTCGTGAAGTTTTTGATAATCAGCAGCGTTAGTAGGCTCCATTTGAACCATTCGTAAGTTTTGCTTCAAACGCTGCAGTACTTCTGGATCACAGACTTTGTCGGTTTCTAATACGCAGATCTCGACCTGGCTTAAGAGTTCGTCACTGGTCATCGTTCGCCTGCTGGTGCCGACAATGATAGTTTTTTCCGGTAATAAGCCGTCTTTAAACAAGTGATAAATTGCCGGTAGAACTTTGCGCTTGGCCAAATCGCCGGTAATGCCGAAAATGGTCAGGATAACTGGTTCAAGCGACTCAGTCATGGGCGTCGTTCAGATCATGGCCACCGAATTTATTGCGCTGAGCAGCCAGTAACTTAGTCGCAAAGCTGGTTTGTCCCTGTTGGGAGGCAAGACGGACGTCAAAAGCGGCTTGAATGGCCGGAAGGCTGAGACTTTGGGCTTTGGCAGCCTCGATAGTCCAGCGAGTTTCGCCGGACTCGGCGACCACGCCACTGATACCTTCTAGCTCGGGGTTTTCGCGCAGTGCGTCCCGGCTTAGTTCATTCAGCCACGAAGTAATAACGCTGTGATGCTGCCAAACGTCACCAGCCGCTGCTAGGTCTAAACCCTGGTAGGGCCCTTCTTTGAGCATCTGGTAGCCTTCGGCCAGGCTTTCCATCATGCCGTATTCAATGGCGTTGTGGACCATTTTTACGAAGTGACCACTGCCGCTCGGACCGAAATGGTGGTAGGCTCCTTCGGGTGCCGCCAGCGTTCTAAGGGCTGGTTCAAGCACGCTAAAGGCAGTCGCTTCACCCCCTACCATCATAGAGAAGCCGTTTTGATACCCCCATACTCCCCCACTCACGCCGATGTCTAACAGCGTCGAACCGGCAGCTTGCACCTTGCTAGCCAGCTGCTTTGTCAGGCGAAAGTCAGAGTTGCCGCCATCGATGACGACGCTCCCTTTTGGCAGTAACGTCAGCCAGTCGTCGACTTCACCATCAACCACCTCAGCCGGTAGCATAATCCACAGTACTACTTGTTCTTCACCAAAGGCTTTTAGAACATCTTGTTTGGTCGGGGCGCCCAGCGCACCGTAACTGACGGCCACGTCGATTTTATCGGTATGGCGGTTATGAGCAATGACTTGATGTTCGTTACTTTCGGCGAGTTTGCGAGCAATTTGCATTCCCATCCGTCCTAAGCCTTGGATTGCTAGTTTCATGCGTTGTTTCCTATACAGTCGTTATATACCTCGGCCTGAGGTAATTGTTTAATGATCTGAACTGGTTGGTCGCTCGGGTCAAGTGACTTGTCGGCCAAGTCTTCAAGCGCTTGCTGCTTCTCTACCCCAAAAGCCATCACGAAAGCCAAATTGAGGTGTTTAATAGCCGGAAAGGTCATGGTAATACGTTCGTACGGCGCTGCCAGGTAAGCGGCCGCGAAATCAGTTGCCTCGGTAGCTGGTGATTGCGGCAGAATACCCGCTATGTGGCCGTCAGCCCCCACCCCAAACTGACCGATGATGTAATCAGCTTTACGAAAAGCTTTAGCCAGGAGCTGGTCGTACCGAGTCCGTGTCGCTTCGAGTGACAAGCGGTCTTGCAACACAGGCGTAGCCTTAGCGTGTTTCGGATCAAAGCCGCGTTCTTGTAACTGTTGCCAGTTAGAGTCACTGTGACCGGGTGGCCCGTAGCGTTCATCGGTTAAGAGTATCGTTAATCCAGAAGTTAGTTCGTCCGGAATGGCCTGCATAACTTCTACACTGGCGGGGATGTTTGAACCGCCGGGGATAAGCCATAGCACTTGTTTTTTGAGCAATAACTCCCGCATTAGTCGTTGCTCAAGGGCGACAATGCCGGGCGCCGGATCAAGCACTTTGTATAGCTTCATAGTTCTACTATAACGCACTCCGTAGGCTATAGACGAAACTAGCTCGATTGTTTGGGAACTTTAGCACCGGCTTTGCGGGCTTCACTAAGTCCGATGGCGACGGCTTGCTTGCGGCTGGTAACTTTCTTGCCGCTTTGGCCGCTCTTAAGGTCGCCGTGTTTGTATTCTTTCATTACTTTTTCGACTTTTGCTTGGGCTTTAGGGCTATATTTGGCCATACTGTTATCTCCTTACGTTTAAGCCGCTAACATACTAATAATAGCGTTGGAAAACTGGGGAATATCATCGGGCTGGCGGCTAGTGATGAGGTTCTTATCGATCACCACCGCTTCGTCCACCCAATCCGCACCGGCGTTGCGTAAGTCATCTTGTAAAGTGGCAAAGCTGGTTAGGCGTCGGCCCTTTGCCATACCGGCGGAGATGAGTACCCATGGGGCGTGGCAAATTGCTGCCAGTGGCCGGCCGGTAGACATAAACAGTTTGATGGCTTCTTTGACTTTTGGAATCGTACGCAAGCGGTCAGCGTTTACGGCTCCCCCTGGCAGGACGAGAGCATCGTAATCGCTAAAATCAGTTTCATCGATGGTGCGGTCGACGTGGAAGGTATCCCCTTTTTCGACATCGTGCTCCATAGCTTGGATTTCTCCAGCTTCGGGCGCGATAATCTCTACTTTAGCTCCGGCATCTTGGAGGGCTTTGAGCGGTTCGGCGAGCTCTGCCTCCTCGACATAATTATTGACTACCATTGCGATTCGCTTGTCTGTTAATTGTGTCATAGTACCCTCCTTGTCATTAGACTACAGTTCTAAGTATGAGCTCCTCCCCTGTTATGGCAGTTAAATTTATTACTTTTTACCGAACCTTTTCCATACAAAAAGCCCCCGATTGCTCGGGGGCTTTGGGGCGAAAGTAGCTACTATTTAGTAGCGGCTGTCGCTGCGATCAGGACGTGGTGCCTGAGGGCGAGCTTCGCTGACGGCAATAGCGCGGCCATTGAGTTCTTTGCCGTTGAGCTGGTCAACAGCGGCCTTTGCTTCTTCGTCGCTACTCATTTCGACAAAACCGAAACCTTTGCTACGGTTGGTGTCGCGGTCCACGATGACCTTAGCGGACACTACGGTGCCGGCGTCAGCAAAAAACTGAGCCAAGTCATCATCGGTGGCACTCCATGCGAGTGAGCCGACAAAAAGTTTACTTGCCATTAGTACGTACCTCTTTCTTGTGAGCTGAGGTAAGTACGGAACTTAGCTGCGCCTCTATCACGAACATTATTTAACTTATTGTTACCTAGTAAATTCTCTGGAAACTCAGGAACTTATTACTTAGCAGCTTACCAGGTTAGCAGCATTGTGCCACAAAAAAATACTAATTACAACTGTTTACCGCCCAATAAACCGCCCCACTCCACTACCGTAAAGCCCTGACGGACGGGTGCGATAAAGTGCTGTGGAGGTAATTGTACGGGTTGTTGCAAGCCTTGGAAGTCTAAAAAGACACGGATAACGGTGTTCGGAGTGGGGGTAATGTGCAATGGTGCGAGCACGTTAAGGCTGGCGGTGTCGAACCAGGTCAAGCGAACATACGGCGTCTTGGGCAAGCGAGGCTGCCAGAATGCCAAGAAGTCATTGATTTCACTCGTGGTCAGCCCTTGCTGCTTCAGCTGCGAGCGGATAGTGCTCACTACAGCGGCCTGGGGTACTACGCTACCACTAGTTACGTCCGGGTATGGCCCATCGCCGGCACCTTCCCAGAATAGTGAGGGATAGGTGTGGCCCTGATATAGCAAGGTACTCCCCGGCAACGCCAGCACATTCTGCCATCCCTGAGCGGTATAGGTGGGATCGGATTTGGTAACGGTAGCTCCTACTTGTACGTTGACCTTCGTCGGCACTTGCGGATACAGATAGACCACTGGCTTACCGCAGCCGCCCCGTACAAACATCTGATTACGGAGGTATACTACCCATTCGCCTAGGGAGTTTTTGGCCAAAAAGACAGCGTGCTGCGCTTGGAAATCAGCAACACTTAAGTTTTTGAGGCTGGCGTCTTCTATGGAATCGCCCTTAGCGTAGTCGTCAGTATAGATTTCTTGAAACAGCGCCGAACTACTCGGCAGTGCATACAGGGTTTGCCCAGAGGGGCCAGTGCCTACCGGAGATAGGCTGCTCGCATCAATCCCTTTTGCTATCACATATCCAGTTGCTGAGCCACAGCCGCTACTCTGAAAAGTGTAGGTGTCGCTAATGTTTTGTCCACTGGTCCAGATAATGCGCGGCGCCACATCGGCGGCTACTAAGGTGTCAACCGGCACGTAAGGGACAGCGTAGACCCCGCCCACCAGCCCATAAATCTCTTGTACGCTGTAATTGGCTTCGTCGCGAACAGTAACATTGTAGTATGACTGGCTGCCGTTACTAGCAATCTTGGTAGTGACAGCCGGTGCACCGCTATTGGCGTAATAGCTTCCCCGTACTGACGCTAAACCATTGTCTATAAAGTAACCACTCGGACCACCGCTACTGAAGCTGACTTTTAAGGGTTGTTGCTTGATGGTGGTAGTTGACGGAAAATCAAACTCTTGCAACACCGTGGTCGTATCGAGAGTAACGTTGCTTGCCAGAGCCTTTTTAAAAGATGCTAGGTAAGACTTAGAACCATCGGTATCTTTGATGGCATGGTATAGGCTATTGTCCTCTTGTCCTAGGATACTGTAGTGATTAGTATGGTCTTCGATGGCGATATAGACGTATGCCCCGTCGATACTTTGCGTATCGTAATACGCTACCAGAATCGGTTGATTATCGGCGGTGGTACCAATGCGATAATAGGTTATATCACTGGACTTGCCAGCTGGTGGACAGGTGGTTTCGTCTTGAGGGTTACTACAATCGCCCGTAAATATAGTCATATCTTTAAAGAAAGCCAGATCAGTATTTAGCTTCTGGGCCGTGGAATAAAACTGGTTTTCTTTGAGAGGGACGGCCTTTGGAGCTTGCGCTTTGGTAGCAGCTTGGTTCGTGGTTGGCGTGGTGTGATGATGGTGAACCAGCACTAAAACAACGGCGATGATTGCCAAAAGTACCACTATTCCCCCACCGATCAAAAATCGTTTTGATTTCCACCATTTGGCTTTGGCGGTTTCTTTCGGCGTAGTAGGTTCAGTTGTTGTCCGGGGGCTTTCCGCCTGAGGAGCATCAGGACTTACGGGTTCTTCGATCTCGGTTGGGTTGTCGGGCGCTTGTTTCATAGACGTTTAGAATTCCTTTAAGCTAACTCTAAGCGTTAATGGTTAAACTGACAAGTTCGAAATATAGAATTACTAGGCCATAGTGTCGAGGCGCACAAAGCGCTCGGCGTATTTGCAATCGGCTTGCTTACCAACTTCTTCGGCCATAGTGCGCATCCAGCCTTCGACACTTTTTATATCAGAGATTTGACTCTCGTGTGCCGCCAAAGCAGCCAGCTTTTTATCGAGGGTTTCGGAAGTATCGACGTAAAAGTTTCCCGTTTCAAAGTTAGTGAGTAGCACGGTTTTTACTTTATGTGGCTCAAGCCCGGCGGCAAATAAATCAGGAAAGCTAAGGTGGTCACGGGCTAAGGGGAAGACGGCATCAAGCGCGGCTTGGCCGGCGGCCCGGTGGTCAGGATGATTAATGAACCCCCGCTCGGCGCTATACAACACCGACGGATCCATAGTAACGACAACTTCGGGCTTAAGCTTGCGGATCTCGCGCACGATGTCTTTTTTGAGCGCCTGGGTTATCTCAAGCCCACCATCGGGGTAATCCAAAAAGGTTACCCCTGCCCCACCGATGGCTGCAACGGCAGCTTTTTGCTCGGCTTGACGGATCTTAACCAGTTGCGGCGAAGTCAGGCTCATGTCACTGGTGCCCTTGCTGCCGTCGGTCAAAATCAAGTAGTAAACTTTTGCGCCTTGGGCGGCAAAAGCAGCCAGCGTGCCGGCGGCGCCGAAGTCTAAATCGTCCGGATGAGCGGCTACACCCAGCACCACTTTAGGATGTAATGGTTCAAAGCTAGTCGGTTTCATAAGCGTTATTTTAGCACCCGTTTACATTAAAATATATGTACATAATAATACATTTTTACTATTTACAAATAAATTGTATAGGTATACAATTACTTTCCCTACAGGAGTAGGGTGAAATGTAGACGGAGGAGTTATCGATGAGTATAGCTCAAACAGAACAATTTGTACCTGCCGCTGAACCAGCAACTGAGGTTGCTCGAGAGCGACGTGTACAAATAAAAATGCCCAGTCTCCGGACGCTCGGCAGAACTGCCGTTCTCGGAACGGTGGCCGGACTTTCATTATGGGGTGGTATGGAAGTAAAGGGCTGGTATCAGCACCAACAAGCCCTTAAGCAAGCTGGTAAGCTCGAAATGGCGTTGGATACGTATGGTTTCCGAGATTTAGTAGCCGTGCATCCTAAGGGCAGTCACTTTATAGCTCAAGAAGCTACCCGTTTGCCTAATGGCCACGAAGCCAGCACCGAGCTGCAAGTGGAAACCAAAACCAACAAACAAGGCGTTACTACCTATACCTTGACTAAACACCTCCAAGGCATTGACGTCAGTATTACCCCCGCAAACGAAGAACGCGTTGTCGCTGATTTAGTACAAGTAGAAACCGACCTTGCACGGCTACAAGCTGACGCCGGTCAGAAAGGAAGCAATTAATATGAGTGAACAGCACTTTCCCCCTATTGAACAGCCTGTTTTAGTAGCACCTCAGCCAGAACCTCAGGAACAAGTTCATCGGCACATTATGGAGACTCAGGTCGTACATAAGAACGAGCACCATGGTATGGGACGCTCCCTGGTGAAGTACGGTTCTATCGCCGTAGCTGCCGTAGTGGCCTTTGAGGCCGTGCGGGGTGGTTTTGGTTGGAATATTAGCATCCCTAATCCTTTCAAAGAACATCCTACTCATGCTCAAGCTGCAGTAGACCACACTACTTTAAAGGGTGTCCCGATCACCTATCAGTGTAGTGCTGAAATGAGCGAATATGTAGGCGTTAAAGCTAAGCAAGAGTTTACCTATGGTAGCGAATCGGTCGATAAAAAGTACCTCGGTCGCTATGAGTTTTGTGGTGATGATAAAAAGCTGGTTGCTACTGGTGATATCACTAAAGATCCCCAAACTGGCAAGGTCTTAAGTGTGGTGGCTACCATGCCGGAAACCGTGGCAGTGGTGGCTCCACGCATTGACTATCTGGATGTAGCCAACTGTGCTCCTCTACGTTCTGGCGATAACCAAGACAAAATTGATCAAAAAATTGCTAAACAGCAAAAGCAGATCAAAGATGGCAAGTCACCAAAGTGTGACACTGGCGCTCACACCAATTACGGCAGTATTTTGGGCTTTGGTAGCACCGGTGTAGCCATTGATCCCAAGAATGATGCACCCCAAGCTGCAGCTACCACTGCTCAGCTTGCGTTGGCTCTCGACCCATATTTGACCAACCAGCCACAGATCACTGCTGCTGAAACGAAGCTACAGGCTGATATGACTACCTATATTAAAGGTTACTATCACACTGATAACGTGATCCTAAAGCCAGCTGCCGAGTTACCAGTTGATCAAGTCATGGAACAGCGAGTAGCGGCCCTGGCGCCGAATATGAAGGGTATTTTCGAAACCTTTGTCTTCTCCAAGAAGGATGGCAAACTACACGTGCACGCTACTGAGCACAATGGCGCAACCTCTGACGTCGATATGACTGATACGGGTATTAGTCAACAGCAGCTGGATGGTATGAACCAAAACGCCAAGCAACTTCTGGGTGTGTAATAACAAACAATAAAATAAACTTGACACAAAGAGTATAATCTATCTATAATAATTAACAGATGTAAACTGAGGGTTGCCCCTACAAGGGCGGCCCTCTTTTTTTATAAGGAGCCAGCTCATGGCTATACCAGAGCAAACCGGTGACCATCAGTATCCCGACCTTGGACTCGGAGAATTATTGGGTTGGTCTCAAGTCGATGAGTCTACTCATCCGACGGTTGCTTTGCCGTTAGAAGCTCCCGAAGCGTCAGAAACTCCTTTCTGGCTTAAGCTAGATCTCCCCTCAAAACCATTTGTCGGTTCGCTTGACTGGGACGTTATTGACACAGCTGAGGTGCTGCGTCCTCGGCCAACCCGGCCCATGACCGGTGCGCTTAAAGAGATTACTGATCATTTAGAAGCCGCCCAAGTTGCTCACAACCAACCCGAGCCAAAGCTTACTACTTTAGCTTTGGAAGCCTTCCAAAAGTGGTATCGCCAGACCAAAACTGACTTCCAGGAGCGTATGGCACCAGTTGTGGCCGCTAGCGAAAAGCGCTGGAGCGAACGCGAACATTCCACTACTTCCCTACCGATCTACTTTACGAATGAGCCGATCGAGCGTCCGACTGCCGAGCAGTTAGCGCAACTTGGCCCACAACCCGACGAAGGCTATCGGCTGCCGTTTGAGTTTGACGTCCTTACGTTGCGTGGGTTGTTACCGGGGCTGCGCGAGCGAATTGCCGGGGGTGTATGGAGCAGCGAGCCTGAGGCCGAAGCGTATGCTGAACGATTATTGGCTAAAGGCAAAGAAGCTCTCCTCAAGCATGAAGTAGGCGGTGCCACGGCTTTGAAGCGCTCACCGGAACTTATGGATCGCCGGGTGGCGATGAGTTCCCCGGAACAGATTAAGCAAGCTCAGGACGTAGTCGAGCGAGCCAATCAACTTTTTGGTAAGTCATTAGGATCTTTAGCACTAACTCCGCGGGTGGAGCTCGGGTAGACCACTATGGGCGTTAATCTCTTGCCGAGCCGGGAAAACACTTATTCGCCGGTTGAAGAAGCTACCGCTTTACTGCTGCTCAGTGAGCTTGATGCCGCACTCGAGGCGGAACAGAGCATACCGGAGCGTCTTGGGGAGCACGTGCCTACTTCACCGCAAATCCGGGATGCTGCCCATAAAGTCATTTTGACTTCTACGGCTGCTACTGCGCTGGTCACCGGTGTGGGGGCTACCGAAGCTATTGCTAGCCCGGGCCGCCATAACGTAGCCATTACGGCGACCGCTACTACCACGAGTCCTGATAAACCAATGAGCGAAGGCACGGTGGTCAGTGGTGACACGCTTGAGGGTATCGCCCAGAAGCACCACGAGACGCTCGGACAATTACTGAAGGATAACCCGCAGTTCCAGGCTGACCCTGGTCTTATCCATCCCGGCGAGAAAGTTTACTTCCCCCAAGATCCAGCCCCGGCTGCGCCGAGCGTTGCGGCGCCAGCGACCCCTGGTCGAGCCCTGAGTCCAGAGGCTGCCCAAAGTGGTGATACACTCGACGGCATCGCCCATGAGCACCATGAAACCCTAGGGCAACTATTACAAGATAATCCTAAGTATCAGAAGAATCCTCGCCTAATCCACCCCGGCGATGTGATTATGGTGCCGGGCAGTGCCCCTGCTCCCGCCGCCCCCGCTGCCCAACCGGCTGCCCCACAGCGAAATCTGGCAGGCGAAGCAATTACCAAGGGTGATACGCTGAACGAAATTGCTACTGAACACCACGAAACACTCGGACAACTTATCCAAGATAACCCGCAGTTTGCCCAAGATCCAGGTCGCATTTACCCAGGTCAGATAGTACAAGTACCTAAAGATACGGCGCCAGCTCCAGCTCAGCAACCAGCTGCTCCCGCTACCCCACCGGCAGCACCAGCTACCCATCCCGAGGTTATGCAGCCCGGTAGTGTTTGGCAGCAGGGCCAGGAACGGGGCTATACCATCCAACAGTGGGAGCAAGCTAACCCTGGCGTTGACCCAGGCCACGTCCAAGCCGGCAAAAACTACAATATACCGAACACGGCTAAGCCTATAACTCCTTCGGCTCCCCAGCCAAAGTCAGCAACTCCCGAACAACCGTCGCAGACGCCATCGGCCCATGTCGAAACAGCGCCCCAAGGACTCTGGGACGGCGAGTTAGAGAGCAAAGTAGAGGCTAATTATCCTATTTATAAAAAGGTTCAAGATCAAACAGGAGTGCCTTGGCAACTTTTGGCGGTAGTCCACCTGCGCGAGCACGCCCTGAGTACGAGTAATCCGAGCAACGGCCAAGGCATTTATCAGTTCTGGGACAAACACGGCGGCCCTTACCCGAGCGGTGAAGTCAGCCAGGCAGAATTTGAGCGCCAAACTTTGCTGGCGGCTCAGTTCTTGATTGGCAAGGCGGGTAACCAGGCCGATATGTTGACCAAGCAACCGCTTGATATGAATAGCCAAGCCTACACCGAAATGATTAAGACGGTGCTGGCTAAGTACAATGGTTTGCCTGACTTGTACCGTCAACAGGCTAAAGCATTGGGCTTTAATCCAGATACCCAAGCCGCTGAAGGCTCGCCGTACGTCATGAACTTGGCTGATGATAAGCGCAACTCCAAGCTCAACCCGAACTGGAAGCAGTACCTTTCCGATGGCGGTAACGTTGGTCCGGCCAATATGGTGCCCGGCGCCTATCTCTATTTTGATCAGTTAGTAATACTGAGCCAGAGCGATGCCAAGTTGCAGCCGCCTAAACCGCAACCGGCAACTCCACCGGCTACACAGCCAGCTCAACCGACTGCTCCAGAAAGTACACCGCCTGCTAGTCAGGCTCCAGCGCTTGCCCCAAGTGCTCCCAGCACCCCCGCTCCAGCACCAAGCGAAGCTCCTAGTACTCCGGCCAGTCCTTCGACGACACCTGATGCACCAGCGCAATCAGCTACTCCAAGTCCGGCACCCTCGACACCGAGTGCTAGTGCAGCGCCGGTAGCACCTCAGGCACCAACTGCGCCGGCTGATCCTAATCCGGCCGACTATCCTCCGGTAGCTGATAAAAACGGTATGACTAATGTGCCGACTACCATCCACGGTCTTCCCTATGAGTCGCAGCATAATGCCGCCTGGTCGGGCAAAGCCTATGGCAGTCATGGCACGATTGGTGAGGCCGGCTGTGAACCAAGTTCCTTTTCTGAAGCCAAGGAAACCCTAACGGGTATAGACGATACGCCGGAGCAAGAGGCTAACTGGAACGCTGCCCACGGTTTCCGCGCTGAGAGTGGCACCTATGGTGCTGCTATCCCCGCCGCTGCAGCTGCTGCTGGCTTACCGACAAAGAAACTAACGAGCGCCGACCAAATCCGCCAGGAATTGGCTAAGAACAGTGGTCCTGATGGTATCCAAGTCGTCATCGTTATGGATGGCAAAGACAATATCGCTAACACTTCACCTACACCGACGGGACACTTCTTTGAACTAGTGGGGCTCGATAGCAACGGCAAAGCCCTGGTGAATGATCCTAACAGTGTGGGCCGATCACTCGTACCGCAAGATGTCGATGAGTTGTTCGCTTCTTCGGTACAGCGTGACACCGGTAGTATCTATGCTATTTATAAGAACTAGTCTTTAGCGCTTGCGGCGTTCGATGTAGAGGGGGCGGTTTTGGACTTCGCTGTAGATGTTAGCGATGTAGAGGGCCATCAGGCCTTGACAGATGAGGACGATGCCGACTAAGAACAGGAGCATCACGGCCAGCATGGCGGTACCGGTAAAGTTGAGGTGGAACGGATCGTTTAAAATGTAGCGGTCTAAGAAGATAAAGATGCCTAAGGGTGCGGCAATGATGGTGATTACGGCGCCGAGGTAGCCGGCTAGTTTCAGGGGGAAGAAGCTGAGCGACACGATACTGTTGGTGGCGAGCTTAATTAAACCCTTATAACTATAGGCGGCCTGGCCGTGACTGCGCTTACCAGGGGTGAACTGCACGTAGGCACGCGAAAAGCCGAGCCAATCAATCAGGCTGCGGGTCATGCGGTTGCGCTCCGTTAGGCGGTTAAATTCGTCGATCACTACCCTGTCGAGCAAGCGGAAATCGGTGGCACCAGCTACTAGCTCCATGGAACTCATGGCGTTAGTGAGCCGGTAAAACCAGCGCGATGTCAGTCGTTTTACAAAACTGGCCTGGATCGTTTTGGGGTCGCGCACACCTACGACGACATCGAAGCCGGCTTCCCACTGCTTAATCAGCTCGGGGATCACCTGGGGCGGATGCTGCAAGTCGGCATCGATCATAAGAGCCGCTTCACCCTTGGCAGCGTGCAGTCCGGCGCTGGTAGCGACCTCTTTGCCGAAGTTACGGCTTAAGCGCAGCAAGCGTAGTTGCTTATTGCGCTTCATGAGCTGCTCCACGACCACTACCGAAGTATCGGTGCTGCCGTCGTCAACATAGATATACTCGGCCCGGTAATCGGGCAGCTTAGCAAAGACTTTGGTGAGCGCCGTTTGCAACTCCGGCACATTGGCAGCCTCATTGTGCATCGGCACGATAATAGAAATGAGCGTTTTCATAACTTTCAATAGCTAATAATACAACAAATTAAGCATTATTGCAATGTCAAAGATTAAAAACAGTTAATCAAAAATAGTGCTTTTTCGCACAATTGGGTGATCTGGGGTTGCCGGCATTAACAGAGTAGGTTATGCTGGAGGTAAAGAGAAAAATGTTAGGAAACTAACTTGCGACTTTGTCGTAATCAGTGTAAACGGGGAGTTCACTTTGAGGACTGTTGGAAACCAAACGGTCGTGAGGATAGTCGCAGCAGTCGTGGTATTAGCCATCGTCGTTACTGCCGCCTTCTCGCACGCCGCCATTGCCCGCCAGATGCACGCCTGGAAACTACTCCCTGAACCAGAGCGCCTCACCGAACTCTACTTTACTGATCCGAACCACCTGCCTGCTACCTATACTCCCGACCAAAGCCAAACAGTCGCCTTTACGGTGCACAATCTGGAATACGCCACTACAACTTACCACTACCAGGTAACCGAGCAAGCCCTCACTGGCGGCACCCCGGCTACCCTAGCAACCGGCAGCTTTACCCTCGCCCAGAATGAATTTGCTCGTCCGCTAGTAAATATTTCACTTAGCGACGTTGGCGACCGTGCTAAAGTAACAGTAAAGTTAACAAATCAACAGGAGTCGATCGATTACCTGTTGAGTAAAAGTAGCTAAGTAGGAAGGAGGGCCTATGAAGACAATATCAATCGTAATTCCAGCGCTGAACGAGGAAAAAGGCATCGGGCCAGTGCTCAAAGAAATACCTATCGAAAAGCTCAAAAAACTGGGTTATGAAACAGAAGTATTGGTGATTGATAACGGTTCCGAAGATCAGACGCCGTACATTGCTCGCAAGCTCGGCGCCAAAGTGATCATCCAACCGATCCGCGGCTACGGCAACGCTTACAAAGCCGGCTTCGCTAACGCTACGGGCGACATCATTGCTACTGGTGATGCTGACCTTACCTATCCCTTCGAGGTTTTGCCAGAAGCTATTAAGCGGATCGAAAAGAATAACATTGACTTCATGAACACCGACCGCCTGACCACCCTTCGCAAAGAAGTCATGGAAGGCTCACACGTGTTCGGTAACTGGCTGCTCACCTTCGGTACCAAAACCCTCTTCCGCTGGCCATACAAAGATTCGCAAAGTGGTATGTGGATCTTCAAGCGCCACATTTGGGATCACCTGGATGTCCGTTCCTCTGGTATGCCCTTCAGCCAAGAGCTAAAAATCGAAGCCCACGCCCGCGGTTTTAAGTGCGATGAGATGCCTATCGACTACCGGGCTCGTGCTGGCGAAGTTAAACTGAACACCATCGGTGATGGCATTGGTAACATTATGCAACTCTTCAAAAAGCGTTTGAGCTACGGTTTGCGTATGCCTAAAGATATTTCCGAAGAGGTGCGCAATGATTTTTTACATAACAAACGGGTGGGCGAGCTAGGCGCTGAGTGAAGTCGGTTCGTATAGCGCTCGTCTATGATGTTATTTACCCTTATGTAAAAGGCGGCGGTGAACGCCGCTTTTACGAAATCGGTACTCGCCTTGCCAAGCAAGGCTACGAAGTACATTTATATGGTATGAAGTTTTGGGATGGGCCCAAAGTTATTAAAAAAGACGGTATGTATTTGCATGGACTTATGAAAGCTCGCCCACTTTACGATGCGAATGGCCGCCGCACTATTTCCCAGGCTCTTTTATTCGGCTTAGCTAGTTTTAAACTCATCACTGCGAAGTTTGATGTTATAGATTGCTGCGGCTTCCCCTACTTTTCTCTTTTTCCGTGCAAAATTGTGGCGCTTTTAAAACGAAAACCACTATACGCTACCTGGCATGAAGTTTGGGGTAAAAAATACTGGAAAGATTATCTAGGCGCTTTAGGTGTGCTTGGATTTTCAATTGAATATATAGCCGCAAGGTTGCCCGACACTATCATTGCTACAAGCGACCACACTAAGCAACTGCTTCAAAAAGAACTTAGTACTAAACGTCCGGTCGAGGTTATACATAATGGCATTGATATGTCGATGCTTCAATCTGTGAAACCAGTGAAGTCGGATATCGACATTATGTATGCTGGTAGGATCATGAACTTTAAAAACATACACTTAATTATCGAAGCAATCGCCTCACTTAAAAAAGCTGGCACTAGACTCAACTGTGTAATTATTGGCGAAGGCCCGCACAAGACAAAGCTACAAAAGCTAGCGACTGACCTGCACGTAAGTCGACAAATTCAATGGCTTGGTTTCTTGGAAAAAAGCGAAGACGTGTATGCTCACATGAAGGCGGCTAAACTTTTCATTTTGCCTTCTAGCCGAGAAGGCTTCGGTATTGTACTTATGGAAGCAAACGCCTGCGGTACGCCAGTATTAACGGCTAACTTTGCCGGTAACGCCGCTAAAGATCTTATTGAGGAACGTGATAACGGATATGTGTTTATGCCAAATATTACTTCCCTTTCAGCCTCAATTAAGCAAGCGCTTGCTAATGTCAAGGAACTTGAACGCTCGTCTCGTAAGGTTGCTTCGAAATATGATTGGACGGCGCTGACTCAGAATATTCAGGAAGTATATGCTTTATGAAAATCCTACACGTTACTAAGAAGTATCCGAATGCGTTAGGTGGTGATGCGGTTGTAGTTTCTAACTTGGAAAAGCAGCAACGAAAAAATGGCCATAGAGTCGTGATACTAACAAGTAATTGTGATGAGATTAAAAATGGTAAAGATATCTATAAATTTGGTCTAAAGGACACCCCCGCTTCCCTTGACAGTATTACAGTTAGGAGGCTTCTTTCATTAATAATGCTCTACTTTAGAGCTTATAAAGTCCTTGGCGCAGAGAAACCTGATGTTATTCATACGCATTCGATTGACATGGCATTTTTTATTTCATTTGCCGCCCGCCGCTACAGAATTCCTATTGTTCATACATTTCATATTGTTACATTTAACGATCCACGTCAGAAAGGTATACGCAGCAAGGTTGAACTGTTTTTCTTGCGCGGTGCCAAACCACGAAAGATCTTCGTACTTAACCCGGCTGACATAAAAGATTTTGAAGCAGCCGATTTTACTAATGCGGTGTTCGTACCGAACGGTGTTAATGTCGGAGACTGGCAAACGAAGGGTCGTAAAAATAGAAACGATGTCTTTACATTTATTGCGGTCGGCCGTCTGGAAGAACAAAAAGGTTTTACGTATTTAATTGATGCTGCGGTTGAGCTACGCAAAACACACAAAGCGTTTCTAATACAAATTGTCGGCGAAGGATCTCTCAAAGATAATCTACAAAAACAAATTGACGAGCTTGGCCTGCGCGATACAGTACTCTTGCTCGGTCGGAAAAATCCGCTACAGCTTAAAGAACTGTATGCTGCCGCAGATGTCTTTGTTTTGTCGTCGCTTTGGGAAGGTATGCCTTTATCGCTTTTGGAAGCATGGGCTGCTGGCTTGCCGACTATTGCCACAAACGTTAGCAGTGTGCCCTATATTGCTGAACATACTAGTAGCTTCGTTGAAGCACAAAATTCCATGGGTCTTGCAACGGCTATGGGTGAGCTTATGAGTAGCAAAAAACAAATGGAAGTTTTGCAAAAGGCCTCGGTCGCAAACGTCAAAAATTATGACTGGGAAAAGATTAGCCGCATAATCCTGGATTGGTATATTGATTCTCGTAGAAAAAAAATTGTTCAGGTGACGGCATACTTCTATCCTCATCTGGGTGGAGTGGAGAAATCGATAGAGTCAATCGCTAATAACCTGCATTCAAAAAACTGGGATGTTTCAGTCTTGGCATCCAACGCGGGTTACTTTAAGAATGACAAACATTTTCCTTACGATGTGGATTATATTAAGAGCCTTGATATTGCACATACTCCCGTGATGCCGAGTCTATTCGTTAAACTATGGCAGGTAAGCAAAAATTCCATAATACATATCCATGCTGCTCAGATGCTAACTCCAGAAATTGCTTTTTTGATCGCCAAACTTAGAAAAGCACCCATAATTATTAGTCCTCATACAGATGTGCAGGCTTCTGGTGGTGCTGGATTTCTATTACCCCTGTATAAGAAAACATCTTTTGGGTTTCTTGTAAGGCATTGTGATAGGTTGGTTGTATTGAATAACTCTTATAAAGAGTTTTTTATGGAAAAGTACAAAGTTAATCCGGATAATATTGTGGTGGTTCCTAACGGCGTTGACGAGCAATTCTTTATTAATAAATCTCATGCAGTGAAAGAGAGCCGTTTCAGGCTTCTATTTGTGGGCAGGCTTACAGCGGAGAAAAATGTACCAACCATCATAGAGGCTGTGAGTACTACGGGGTTCCCTGTCCAGTTAGATGTTGTAGGTGATGGGCCGCTGCGACGTGAATGGGAAGAACTGGCGGGTTCTGTGAAAAGACAAAAAATTATTTTTCACGGTCAAAAATCCGCTAACGAACTTGTAGAGTTTTATAGGGAGGCGGATGTATTGATACTAGTTTCAGACTATGAAGGCCAACCTACAGTAATTATGGAGGCTATGGCTAGTGGTACACCAGTAATTGGCGCCGATGTTATAGGGATCAGGGATACCGTTGGGCAGGACGGTATGCTTATAGAAAAAAGCTCGGAAGCTCTTTCTAACGCTATAGCTAAGCTTGCTAATGATATAAGGCTACAAGAAGCACTTTCTAAAAAAGCACGCCAAAGAGCCGAAACTTTCCACTGGGATAAGTCGATTAAAAAGCTGGAAAAGGTTTACGCTGGTCTATGAAGAAATATAAAGTAGCTTTGTGGCTTTTGCTGAGTATATTTGCCTCTGGCTTGTTGGCTTACTTGTTGCCGGCGTGGACGGGAGCAATTTTCGGCTTATACTTCTCTCTGTTTATTCCTGGACTCTTACTGCTTATATTATTAAAAAAGAGAGTTGCTCTAGAGTGGGAGTATTTTCTTTACAGTATGGGGCTTGGAGTTGTCTGGCTTATTGCTGTATCACTATTTGCGAGCTGGTTACTTAGAAGTTTGGGAATTAGCAGGCCGCTAAGTCCTTTGCCTATTTTTCTATCAGTAGGTTTCTTTGATGTTTTACTATTAGCCACTGGATATTTGCGTTGGGCTAAAATCCCTATAATTCTACATAAACCTAATATCTCCAAGCGAGACCTAACGGCCTTTGTTGTTCCTATAATTCTTTTATTTGGATTTGTGGCCGGAGCAATCCGACTAAATAACGGTGCAACTGGTTCGGTGGCAGTTACTTGCTACATTTTATCTATCGCATTGATAATTTGGCTGTTCATTACCTATAAAAAAATCAAGATTGGTTTTATAATTTGGGCACTTTGGTTGATTGCACTTGGTATTTTGTTGAGTAGCTGGTTGCGCGGTAGTTATGTTAACGGCATCGACGTTGTTAAAGAATTCCAAATCTTTGAATTAGTTAAACACACAGGGTACTGGAGCGTCGACCTTTATAAGAATGCATATACTGCCTGCTTAAGCGTGAGTCTTTTGCCAGTATCGCTTTCTTTCTTTACAAAGGTTCCTGACGCATTAATTTTTAAACTAGTAATTCCTACTTTGTACAGTTTAATTATTCCGATCGTTTTTATAATTGCAAAGTCGCAAGCTAAAGTGCGATTGGCCATTATTACTACTCTGTTCTTCTTTGCTCAGCCGACTTTCACGGTTTGGTGGTGGATACCCATTCGTCAAGAAGTAGCATTTTTGTTCTTCGCTCTTTTAATAATGATGTTTGTTAAGCAGCCAAAGTATGCATCAAATAAGGTAATGTTTTTTTTATTCGGACTAGGAATGATTGTCTCTCATTACTCAACTTCATATGTGGCCATTGGTCTATTTATTATTTTTTACCTCGTTCAGCTGTGGCGTAGAACCATTACTCACAAAGTGATCGATATGCATTTTGCCCAATTTTCGTATCTATTGATCTTTCTGTTGTTCACTTTCTTCTGGTATTCACAAGTAACCACTGGTTTTAGCAACGCAACCCAGTTCTTTACTAAGAGTTTCCAGAATATCGATTCTCTTTTTTCTTCGGATGTACAGCAAAACGGCCAAACGGCTTTTAGTAACTTTAATATTTTTAGTACAGCGGGCACTGCTCCTATTACACCCATCCAGTACGCCGAACAGAAAAGCAAACAAGCAGAAAATCTATACGGCTCTTCTAATTTGTACAATGTGGACTATGGTCTTCAGCAAGCACCTTATCAACCTGCTGATAGCCAGTCCTCTCAACGTATAAATCTTTTGAGGAGTATTCTAAAAGTTGGCGGCAATGCTTTGATTAGTTTAGGGGTAGTGTTCGTGGCTTTAATGGCTTGGAAGAAGCGAGAAACAACTCAGCTCGTATGGATTCAAATTAGTTCGTTAATTCTTTTTTCAATAGCTCTTTTCTTGCCCTTCTTTTCGAGTAGCTACGGAGAAGATAGGCTTTATCTACAATTTCTGGTTATATCCAGTGGAGCTCTAGGAGTTTACTGCTCCTTCAAGTCCTCGCGGTGGGGGATGTGGGCTCACTACTCATTGCTAGGATTTGTCGTACTTTACTTTTTAATACTTAATCAAGTACCGCAGTATTTTATGCGAAGTGCTCAGCAAACCCTTGCTCTGGGCAACAATAACGAGCAATACTATATTTACAATATTCAACAATCCGATGTCGTAGCAGTAAAATGGCTAAGTTATAATAGTGAGAGTTTACCTGTTTATGGTGATTACTATTCCCGGTTTAGGCTGACTACAGGATTGGGATTGCATACAGGTAATTTTATGAACGGTGTATTGCCTGATAGCTTGCCTCGTAAGTCTTTGGTATTTCAAGATGCATCTAACACGCTAACTAAGACGGCGTTTGATGACAACCAGGGAATACTTCTGTATCAATTCCCAGAAAGTTTCCTTAACTATCGTAAGTCTGTTATTTATACGAATGCAAAAGATGTAATTTATCGTTAAGACTTGAATGACCATGATAAACTCTAGAATTATGTCTAAAACCAAGAATAATACAATGCGGCGAGCAGTCATTTTCTGTAATTCTGATGCATATGCTAACTCAGTAAAGCCAAAAGAGCTAGAGCGCTACTTAAGTAAGTCCGGCTATAGAGTTGACCTATTTGAAACGGCAGCTATAGGCAGAATGAGTCATGTTGGGATCGGCAGAGTATTACCCAAGTTAAACCTTATGTGTTTTACACTATTTATGTACGAGGCGCTCAATACTATCGTGCAGCATGAGATAGTAGCCAGACTAAAGAGCAGGATAATCTCGTACGTTACTCCTAAAATTATAATACTGCGTGGAAAAGTTATATATAAAGTATTGAGTGGGCAAAAAATAGACGTGCTGATTTGTGAAAATAGTATGGACAGTGGATTTCTGTTGAATGAAAGGATAGCAGCAGTACAAGTCCTAGATTTACCGGCGCCCCTTGCTGAAGAGCTAAAGTATAGCTCCTCTCTGACTCATGATGGTTACGAAAGATTAAAAAAACTTGAAGTCGAACTGTACGGCAGGGCAGACTATCTGTCATTTCACTGGCATACATATAGTGATTATGTAAAGAAAACAAAATATTCTGGAAGTAACTTTATAGACTTGAATTATGGTACCGAACTTAAAGCAAAGCGTGCTAGGTTTGCTAAGAGTCCGAAGATTATTTTTCTGGGTTTTCTGGGTGGTTATTGGGTTAACCTGGCGTTATTAGAAAAACTTTGTCGTGCTTATCCGCATATCGATATATATGGCGGTCCGCCACCAACCGGCTACCTGGCAAAGCACTACAGAGGCTATGCCGATAATTTGGACATACTCTCCGAATATCAGTTTGGCTTGATTACCATTTCTAATGATCCCCTACGTAAGAATAGTTTTTCGTCCAAGCATTTGGAGTACATCTCCTATGGTTTGCCAGTACTAACTCCAGATTGGCGATATGATGCTAAACTTAATGAGAGTTCAATCTACTATAATGAGAGCGACTTCCTAACAAAACTTAAAGAGTATAACGAAGAGATGACATGGCGGAATAAGAGCGAGGCTGCCATTAAGCTCGCTGGGGAGTTGACATGGGATACTGCACTGTCGAATCTAGGAGGGGTAATAGATGGTGCTAAGTAGTAACGCTAAAGATTGGCTTGTTAGGGACGCGAAAGACGACTGGCGGACAATCAAGAGCATTGCGGCTCATAACCAGTTTGATGGCTATATCGGTTGGGTTGGCTACGGAAATCTGGGGGACGAGGCGCTATATGAAGCTCATCGGCTTCTTTTCCCTGCCTTGAATTTTATGCCATTTCGCGTCACAAAGCCTACCCGCTTATTCAGTGCTTTAACGGGCAGGACCATACCACTGCGGGCAGCAGTGCTTGGTGGTGGCACGTTAATCAATCAATCCGAAATCTGGCTGCGTCAAACACGATACGCAATTAATATGGGCGTACCTGTTTTTTGTATGGGAACAGGAGTTGCCTCCCATAATTTTTGGAAGTACCATCCAGGCGTGCATGATACGCAACGTCTATACGATTGGAAAGACGTGTTATCTAAGTTCGTGTTTGTTGGTGTGCGAGGTCCAGAATCATTGTCGTTACTAAAGGCCAAAGGAATAGATGCTGAAATCGTGGGAGACACAGCCTTTTCCTTGCCTTTCTCTTCCGCTAAAAGCAACAGAACTTTTAAAAAAGTCGTGGGAATCAATGTCGGTATTAATGCCGAAACGGCGATGTGGGGAAACTCGCAATTGTTCTTGCTTGAGATAAAAAAGACTGTTATTAAATTGTTAGAGGATGGTTTCGAGGTGAGATTATTACCTGTGTGGGCAAAGGATGTGGCTGTATCTCTCGATGTACAACAATGGGTGAACAGCAAGCGATGCCGAGTAATTAAGGCGTACGATAATTATTTGATGTACGCAGATCAAGTGAAAAAGTGCGACATTTTTATAGGCCAAAAACTGCACGCTACTATTTTTGCAACTATTAACAACGTACCTTCCATCATGCTCGAATACAGGCCGAAGTGCTTAGATTATATGATGTCTATTAATATGGAGCGATACTCAGTAAGAACTGACAAAGTCAAGTCTGAGCAATTACTCGCTCTTGTTTATCGACTGATTGACGATAGGAACAGTGTACGTACAGAACTATCTGTTCGTGCTAACTATTTCAAGGATTTACAGGCTAAAAAAGCCGAGAGTATTAATAAACTAATTACGTAGTCGAGAGTTTAGTGTTCGAGCGCTGAAAACGTCGTTCAAGGATAACGCCAGCGATACAGCTCACGAGCAGACCTGTATTCCATATGATGCCGAGTGCAACAAGGCCATGGCGCAGAAAGATGATGGCAAGTAGCATCGTAGTTAATCCCCCCGATGCCCCAACGATCAGAATATTTTTCAATTCATGTCGGATTTTAAATTGTACGAGCAGAGTATATTGCAGAGACACTAATAGACCCGAGAAACACAAGAGCCTAAAGACCGCTATCGCATTTGTTGCGTAAGCTCCACCAAATACCAACAGTATATAGTGCGCAAAGATTATTAAAAGCGTCACGAGGGGTATCATCATGATGGCTATCATTTTAAGACCACGCTTGAAAAGTTTTTTAGCGTTTGCCTGGGAAGTGATACCCTCGGCAAAAAGAGACTGTGTGGTAGCTGCCGGTATCATACCTAATGCGACAGCTATAGTGTTACTGAGATAGAAATATGCCGTAGGCTTTGCGCCGAGCACGGTAGCCACTAAAAGAGGCATGAACAATCCCGGTAGGTCCATTAAAAAATTTGTTAAATAATTAATACCCGAAAAAGCGTACACTTGTTTTAATGTTTGTTTGTCGAATTTTAAATTTAGTCGATGCTCAAAGACGTAAATAAGTATACCGCCTCCAGACATAACCCCCAGTGCAATGCTTAAGCCATAGGCTGTAAAGATACCATAGGCTCCCAGGGATAAAAATATCCAAGGCAATACCAGCTTTAACCCGCTGATTAAGGTATTCTTAATGAGTACAAACTTACTTTTTCTGTAAGCTATAAAGATGCTTTCAAGTATCAGACTGATAGTTGATGTGCAGATGGTTACTATGAATATTGTGAGGCGGATCGGGGAGTTGTTAATTACATCTAAGTGGTTTGAAAAACGGCTGATGATCAATAGGTAAACGCAAGCACCCAACGTAGCAGCAGACGCTGTTGACAGAAGTGCAGTGTTAATTAACTTGTCTTTGCTTTTTGAGATTGCAAGGTAACGTATCAAGGCTGTATCAAAGCCCAATAAACTGACATTGGCTATGAGACCGGTAACGGAAACTAAGGCAGTCGCAATACCTACCTGAGATGTGGAGTACTTGTGCGCTACAACAATCCAAAAGATGAAACCTGCAAATGAGGTTATGGCACTACTTAACATGAGATAGAGCGAATTGCGGTACAGGCTGTCTTGCATAAAGTGGCGGTACGCACGGCCAGGGAGTTGTTTTAGTCTCTTCACCGTTCTATTTTAAAGGTTTTGGGCCTGGGTGGCTAACGCTTATGCAAAGATTAAAGGAAATATTAAAAAATTATTAAATAATTTTTGCAATTCGCTTATAGTTGGAGGTATAGTGCCGATATGGAAGCGCTTATGGGTTTCGTTTTTCTACTAGCCTGCGTTGGTTTGCTCTGGGGCCTCATAGCTCCTCGCCACATCGCTAAAATCGTACCCGGTAAGGGTGAAATAACTCGCAAACGTAGCAGCCTTGGCTTTGGAGTGGTAGCTCTTGTTAGTATGATAATTGGTGCCGCCGCCGCTCCGCCATCTGTATCTTTAAAGACTGCTAATACTTCTAACTCGGCGAAAACTGCAACACAGTCACAGCCTCAAGTTATTACCAAGCAAGAGCAAACTACTGATCCCGTTCCCTTTGCTACTGTTAATCAAAACGATTCCACATTGCCTAAGGGTCAGACTAAAATTATCCAAGCTGGTGTAAACGGTGAGCAGACTACTACCTATACGGTTACTTACAGTGATGGCGTAGAAACTAACCGCCAACAAGCTGGCCAGTCAGTTGTGACTAAGGCGCCGGTAGATCAGATTGTGGCTGTCGGCACGTATGTCGCGCCACCTCAACCTTCATGCACGAATGGTACGTATGTAAATAGTGTCGGTAATACTGTTTGTCGGCCGGAAACTAACTCGAGTGCGCCAGCCGGAGCGACTGCTCGCTGTGGTGATGGCACTTATAGCTTTAGCCAAAGCCGTTCTGGTACTTGCTCGCACCATGGCGGCGTAGCTGCTTGGCTTTAGGCTTGCTTGAGCACGCGTTTGTAGCAGATGGCCCAGAAGATTGCTGAGTAGATTATAAAGAAAACCATGCCAGCGTAGGTGTGGAATAAGCTGAAGGCTATGTGCGGGTTTATGTAGTAGCCTGCTAGGATGAGGCCGAAGACTCGCAGGATGTTGAAGCCGAAAAGGATGATTAGCCCTATGGGAAAGAGCGCTAGGAAACGGCGATGGTTTAAGCGTGGCCAGTCGGTGAAGCCGATGATGGCATAGAGGCCGCTAAAGAGGGCTATGGATTCTATACCAGAGCAATATTGAGCTACATTGATGCCAAATTTATCTAGTAAGAGTGTTCGTGGGGGTACGACTGCTACCTGTAAGCCAGTAAGGCTTAGCAGCCAACGGACACTGTGCAGCACGGCTGCCGCTAGTACGCGCCATAAGCCATATACCAGCTGCAAAAAGCCTAAGAATAGAGCGCCCGCTATGACTGCTAGCAATAGTTCACGTCTGTAAGTAGTGACTAGTAATCGTAGGTTGGCAGGACCAAAGCAGCCGCCTAAGCCGAATAGGATGCTGGCTATAAGCATCGTGTGCGTAATCGCTAGCCAATATTGGGTGTGCCCGTGCTGCAGAGCGCTCACGCCAATGAAGGCGTAGATATAGGCAGCAACTGCTAAGAGTAGCCAAATGATCTGGCCGTAGTGCCACTTTTGTAGATGAATGGAATGCTTCGAGCGCTGAGCCAGGAGTACGAAAGCAATGAGTGCGAACAGGGCACCCTTCCCTATTTGGGCATATATGGCAAAGTGGTCGCGGTAGATGAGGCCGCTGCCTATGATGCGCGGGCCGAGTGTACCAGAAACCATAACGAATATGGCCAAGAAAGACAAGACGCGCCACAGAAGTGGCGCGTCTACAACGCGTAAGTTTAGGGTTTGTTTAGTTTTGGCCAAGTTGTTTACGGCGAATTGCTACTACTGCACCACCACCGACAACTGCTGCACCGATACCGGCTACGACGCCGAATTCAGGCAATGATACGTTGACGATAGCCACGTTCAGCTTAGTAGTTTGAGCAGTGACGTTCTTGCTGTTAACACCGCCTAAGCCGCCTTTGGTAGCAACGACGGTTGCCTTAGAGCCATCAGGACAGTTAGCAGCTGGGAATTGTACTAAGTAGCTACCGTTAGCGTCGGTAGTATCTTTTTTGGAGTGGTTGTCACAAACGACAGTGACTTTCGCACCGGCCACCGTGTGACCATTGTTAGTAACGACACCTGAAATGTCGGTTTTAGCGCTAGCTGCGAAGGTAGCAGCTGGCAAGAGTACTACCATACCCAGGCTGGTAGCGATTGTAGCGATAACTTTCTTTACGCTCATGTGAATCCCCCTAATTACTTACCGTTGTATTAAGTCTTTAATATGCCCTAGATTTGACGTTTGCGCAAGTGAAAATTCCCTCTTTATCCACATTTATTTAATAACTTTTCTTTCGTACAGGGGTATTGCTGCGCTATACTACAAGAAATGTCACATAAATCACATCTCAAGTTCTGGCGTGCCCTCACTTTTACTGGTTTTGTGTTTGGTTTTGCCGGCTGGTTCTACATCGCCGAAAACGCCGTCTTCCACCCTGTTACACTCGGCTGGCGCCTCACCCACTTCTTCCCTTACCCCCACGAAGATACCTTTGGCGTGATCTGTTTCGCTATCTCGATTATTTGTTGCTTTAGCTATATGATGCTGCGCGAAGAGCGCTAGCTAAGCACGGAAAATGAAGGCCGCCATCAGGCCGACGTAGACTAGCTTGCTCGTGACATTTAAGACGAAGGTGAGCAATAGGTTTTGCTTGCGATAGTAGGTGTAGGCCAGGACGATGCCGGCGATGAGGGCGTAGAACGGTGCTAACCAGCTGCCGGTGTGCCCGAAGTTAAGACTCAAGGTCAGTACGGCTGAAAGTACGGCGGCAGCTACCGGTGACATGGCAAGCGTGGCCCGCTGCTGGATGAGCCCGCGTAGCAAAACCTCTTCGGTTATGGCGAATAACCCCGCACTCACCGCTACCAAAGGTAGCGAGGTATGCCCAAAGGTGTACTGATGGCGGAGTAATAAGTAGCCGATAACTCCCAGAATCTGACCCGGCACGATCATCGACGGCATAGTCAGTAAGTAACCGCGCTTGCCTAGGCTGGTGGCCGGTAACGGATGGTCCAGCGTGAATAAAAAGCGATACACGAGCGCTAAGAGTAATAGGCTGTCGTAATACAATACTGAAGTTATAAAGGTGCTGTCTTGGGGTAAGCTCAAACTAACCATCGCCGCTACCGGGATGATTGCTGTGCTAATAGCTAGGTCGCGAGCGGCTGCCCGCCACAGGCCCAGGCCGATAAGCCCTGCCAGAGCGGTGGCATTTACGTACACGCCAACGGTTGGTTGGAAAAACAAGCTCAGCTGGGCAATAACGATACTGCCAACCACCCACAGCCATAACCAGTGGTGTTTAACTTGTTGGACAATCCACCGGATAGCAATTCGGGGCCAGCGGCTTACCCAGCGCCATAGTTTAAGCAAAAAGGCTAGTATCGAGCGGAGACGCTGCATGGTCTAGCTCTTCCCTGCCTGCAAATAGGCGGCATAAATGAGGAGTCCACCAAATACCAAAAACAACGGTAAAAAGTACAGTAACTGACGGCGTTCTTGCTTCGGTCGTTCAGAATAGACAAGTTCGACGAGTACCAGGGCGGCAATCAGCAATACCGTGTTCAGTACCAGTACGATCTGTTGCAGATGGTCGTTAGGGTGAAATGGAAGCCGAAAGAACATCGCGCGCCTCTTTTATAGCCTAAATAATACTATAAATTTGCATCTAGAGCAATTAATCACTATAGATGCTAATGCTTAGAGTCATCTGCTTTCGCCCTTTTGGAGCCATATCCTTTGGATATGACCTTGCTCGCTCGGATAATGAATTTGAATGTATTCAAATCCGCTATCGCTCACTCGCAAGCTCATCAGTATAAGCGCACACTTATAGAGCAGGTATAACAAAACAATTCTCTAAGAGGGGGAACCGCGGAGCGGCCAATATTTCGGCCGCCCCGCGTCCCCTACTTACTTACTCGCCGGCGTTCCGGTTGAGGGAACCACGACTGCAGAGCTACTTCCCGGCCAGCAACTGAAACCAATCGGTACAGGCTGGCTCTTGGCGATCATCTCGTTCACCAAGTCGTAACACTTGCTTACCAGCACGTTGGGGTCGTTAGACACCGAGCTGGACAGCTGCCTGTTCGCCTCTGCCTGATCGGCAGCGGTCTTTTCGGCTTGCTGGGCAATGCGGGTTTGGGCGATTTGCGCCTGCAGGGCGTTGACGCGGTTCTGCGTGTCGCCGTCGAAGTGCACCACCGGAATGATGACGCTCAGGACGTTGACCTGCTTACCGATCTCGCCTTGCATTTGCTTGGTAACATTCGCCGACAAGTCGTTCAGACTGATGGCGGTGGAGTTACCGTTTTCGTCGACCGCTAGCGGGTCATAGGCTTCGAACGCGTTGTTGAGCGCGGCGTTCAATTCCCGGGTGACCAAGCTCTCGCGGATGTTGCTGAAATCGCGGTAGTTCTGGAAGAGCGCATCGGCCGCCCCATCTTCGATTCGCCACCGAATGGAAGCGTCCACGCAAGCCACTGCCTGGTGAGCGATGCGCACCGAAATGCAGTTGTTGCTGTTCCCTTCCTTGACGTGGCTGTCCGTTTGGATGGCGGCGTCGATCTCGGTGACCTTGTCCCACGGCGCGATCAAGTGGAAGCCGTTGCTCAGGCTATCGACTGGCCGCCCGAAGGAGGTTTCGATACCTACGTTCTTGGTGGAGACCACCGTGTAGGATGATGCAAAGAGCAGCAGGCCGGTGAAACCGATGAAAAAGAGGCATACACCTCTCATCCAGGGCAAAACATCCGAGGCCCGAATCGGGTCAGAAGGAGTTTGCGGGCGTCGCTCGTACTGATCGTAGCGACCTCCTTGATTGGTCGTGGGAGGGGTGGCAGGAGGCGGGGTGTCCGCTTCTGATTTGGCTCCGTAATGGGTGACCAACCAGGCGATCCCGAAGAGCACCGCCAGCACTGCCATAGCAATAGCAGCGAAGAATAAAGCGGGCACTGTAGCTTCCTTTCAATAGGACGACATCGTATACCGATGACACTAACTGGAGGTTCCAGTAGCGTGCAATGGGTTCAAGGCCGAGAGCACAATGGACGCTACTGGATAATTAGAGAGAATTGTTCTGTTAAGGTACTTCGGAGATAGATCTTACCTCGACAAAGCAGATATATTATACACCATAATGTCAAATAAAGCAAAGTTATAGTATTAATACGTAAGCTTGCATTGTATGAAAGTTAATTGCGCGCTGTACCCCGGAGGTGCAAACTAAAAGTATGCAGGGTTACGTACCCTAAACCGTAGCCCGGCAGCTAATAAAGGAGGTACGTATGCAAGACAGGGATCAATCAATGCTAGCCAGCGTGCTGAGCCTAGTAGCTGGTGTATGGATCGCCATTTCACCAATTTGGCTCTCTATGTCGGGTGGCCAACGGACGAGCGTCATTATTACGGGCGTGGTCATCGCCCTGGCGTCACTGGCGCAGTTAGGTATGAGGAACGCGATGCCTAGTTGGGTAAACGCCGTCGCCGCCGTATGGCTGTTCATTTCGGCGCTGGTCTTTACGGCCGGAACCGCTGCCATATGGAATGAGGTTATTGCAGCGATCGTCGTATTCTTGCTCGCCGGCTGGGATGGGGCTGAGGTTAATCACTTCAACCAACATCACATCGCTGGTGCTATGTAAGTCGTCGGCTTAAGCGTCCAAACAAAAGTGAGGCTCCCTGGAGCCTCACTTTTTATTACATGGATGTAGTTGCTACTCTGGCAATTCAGACGTGGTGGGCTGGGTGGCTGCTTGTTCTAGCAGTAATTTATACCAGCCATCTTTGGGTCCGAGCTTGAGGTACAGACCAGAAAACCCGTCCCAGCCCATGTTGGCGTCGTTAATGCTTTTAACTTCCGGCTTAGCCTTACCTTCGACGATGTTGCTCAGGGTTAAGTTGCATTTCCAGCAAGCCGTGACGTAATTATCGAGCGTATTTTGACCGCCTGCCGATACCGGCAGGACGTGGTCAACGGTCGCCCACTTCCACTGGAATATATCGAGCACGGCACCGGTTTTGCCGTTGGGGTGAAAGTAGCCGTGGCCCGGGTTTAAGTTATTCAGAACTTTTAATAAGGGCGTAAAGAAAACTGCATCACCGCAATAGCGGCACGACCAGGCATCGCGCTGAAAGACTGTGAGGTAATCTTGCTTGGTGATGGGTTGACGGACGGCAGCCATGGAGGCGTTACCAGCGGCCGCAGCTTAGACCATTGGCGGTGCATAGCGCCTCAGTAAGCGGCACTGCCTCTCCACCGGCACCTTTACGGAGGATAATGTGTTGGGCGTTGGCGGCGGCTTTAACCTTATTGTCGATATCATTGCTCACAGTGGTCTGACTACTACCCACCGCTATTTCGTTAATGTCTATTGACTGACCAGTACAAGCGGCATCGTTAGTAAGATCTTGGAAGTAAGCGTTCGCACCTTGGTCATAAGGAAGGGTGTTGTCGAAAGGATGCGTTTGCCAGCAGGTATTGAAAGTACCGTTGCCGTACTCGCTGGCGAAGAACAGGCCGGCATTAAGGTTGTAATCCGCGTGGACGGTTGTGGTAGTGCTTGAGCCGGTGCCAGAACCAGAAGCGGTGCTCGAGCTAGTACCGCTCGTGGTGGTTGATTTGGTGCTGCTAGTCGTGGACTTGGTTGTCGGGCTCGACGTGGCAGTGCTCCCCTGTGCACCGGTGCTAGAAGTTACCGGGCTGGAAGTGTTACTGGTGGACTGCTGTGTACTGCCAGGAGTCGCTGCTTTATCAGCGGTAGAAATGCCTAATACTTGGGAATGGCTGGCTGGCGTGTGGTGGTGGAGACTGATTGGGATAAGAACACCGCCGGCGATGACCACGGCTGCAAATAGCCCGACGCTCAGCTTAGCTGCTACCGTAGGAAATTGCTTATCCAAAACTTTAATAATTGATACCATATTGTTTACTTAATAGTAAATTTATGGTTTATTATACTACTTTGGTACTCGAAAAGCAAGGCCTTCCGGGGCCCTCTCTGCGGTAATGGCGGCCCTTAGTCGAGGCCGACCAACTCTTCTTCGGATTTGCTGCGGTCGCTTAAATTATTTTGATCGGTCTCTTCCTGGTGGATGTACTTGCCACCCCGCAACCACGAAGCGGTAGCGGCCAACAAAAACATGATGAGCGAGGCGGTAAAAGCAATCCGTAGGCCATGCATGAATGGCTGGGAAATCAAATTCGGAAAGAACTGTTTACCGGTCAGTGTGGCTTGGTTCTGGGCTGGTAATGAATGCAGTACCGGGGCGGGAATCAGCTTACTCATCGGGTTGTAACCTAAAAAGGCGGCAAACAAGCTGCCCACTGGTGGGGCATCAGCAATCTGTTGGGCAACTGAATTGGGCACGTGCTGGGCGACCAGTTGCGTTTTCATAGTATGCGGCAGCGTCGAGGACAAACCGATAATAATCAGGCTAAAGAAAATACCGATCGACAGCACCATGCCGGCGTTCATGGTCGTGGCCCGCATTCCGCTGGCTTGGCCGCGCTCGCTGGCGGGCACCGCGTTCATGATGCCGCTACTATTGGGGGCGGCAAACAGACCGGAACCGGCACCGTTTAAGAAGATGAACAAAGCGAAGGCCCAGTATGGAAAATCGGCTGGCAAAAACATCAGCAGTAAAAAGCTGAGAGCCGCCACCAGCATACCGCCAGTGGCGAATGGTCGGGCACCAAAACGGTCGGATAGATACCCGGACAGCGGTCCAGCTACCAAAAAGCCTAGTGTTAGCGGCAACATAAAGATACCGGCCCACAGCGGGGTGCGCTCAAAGCTATAGCCGTGCAGCGGTAACCAAATACCCTGCAGCCAGATGATCAGCATAAACTGCAAGCCACCCCGGCCAATGGCCGAGAGCAAGCTCGCAATGTTACCGGCGGCAAAGGCCCGGATTTTAAACAACTGCAAATTGAACAGCGGATTTTTCACCTTTTGCTCGGTGATAACAAAGGCGATCAGTAGTAGTACGCCGATGATCAGATAGCTCAACACCTTAGCACTTCCCCATCCCATCACGTGACCACCGGCAGGCTGAATACCGTAGGTGATGCCGACTAATATCAAAATGAGTCCGACGGCAAAGGTGAGGTTACCAATCCAATCGATGCTCTGTCGCTTGCGCTCCGCCGGATCTTTGAGCACCAGATATGCCCAAATGGTGCCCAGGATACCAAACGGCACGCTCACCCAAAACACTAAGCGCCAGTGCAAATCGGCCAGTAATCCGCCAACCAGCAAACCGATAAACGAACCGGCGATACCAGCAATGGTATTGATGCCCAGCGCTAACCCACGTTGGTTAGAGGGAAAAGCATCAGTTAACAGTGCCGTAGAGTTAGCAAACAATAAGGCGGCGCCGATCCCCTGGATGATGCGCATAAAGATAATGTAGAGCGCCGCCGCTGAGCCGTGGCCGGGCGTTAAACTCAGGGCAATCGAAGCTACGGTGAATACCGCGAAGCCACCATTGTACATTTTGGCACGGCCAAACATATCGCCTAAGCGCCCAAAAGTTACCACCAGCACGGCGGTACAAACCATAAAGCCCATGAGCGTCCACAGTAAGTAGTTGATGTTGCCAGCTTGCAGCGGGTCTAGATGAATACCTCGGAAAATAGCCGGCAAACTAATGATCGTGATTGAGCCATTAATGGCTGCCATCAGTACGCCGAGGGTAGTATTACTGAGCACGACCCACTTGTAGTGCGGACTTTCGGTGCGGCTGTGATGCAGGAGTCTTTGAAACATTTAGGCTTCCTTCGGCGTTTGTTTGAGACCGGCGGCCCAGGCTTCGGCGGTCGTTACGCTGGCCTGCCGCGGGAAGATCTTTTCAGTGAGCAGCCGGTGGACTTCCGGATCGGTATCGGCGCATAAATCTGCCAATACGGTGAGCTGGTAATCTTTGTCGGCAGCCTGGCGCACGGTGGAAAGCACGACGCCGCTGGTAGCGATGCCTGTTAGTACTAAATGCTTGATGCCCTGGCCGCTGAGTAACACCTCGAGATCACTACCGGCAAAAGCACTTACCCGCCGTTTATAAATCACAATATCATCCTCGGCCAACTCCAGGGCCGGACGCGGATTTACCAGGCGGTCTTTCATAGCGGCCTCCATGGTGCTGAATGACTTATTGTGTGGACTGACTTCTGGAAACCCTGGCCGGAAGCCAACTACTACATAGAACACCGCCATTCCCTGTTCTTTGGCGGCAGTGACCGTTTGCTTGAGCCGTTCGAGGTAGGCGTCTTTATCGGGCAGGCGGTCAACAATGCCACCCTGCACATCCATAACTAGTAACGCGGTTGTATCCATCGAACCCTCCTTTTTATATGACTTAACTGAGTTTGGTAATAATTTTTTCTAAGGCTTGGCGCAGTGCGGCCGTTTCCTCGGCCGATAAGCTTTCTCGAATCATGTGGTCGAGCGCTTCTGCCGGATTGGGAATCTGGGCAAACAGCTGCTTGCCGGCGGCAGTTAGCCGGAGCTGTTTGCTTCGCTTGTCCCGGGCATCTTGCTCGCGCACCAACCAGCCTTTTTGCACCAGGCTATCGAGCATACTGGTAAGCGTTGGCCCCTGGATCTCGAGGGCGTCGGCAAGCTCTTTCTGGGTGGGCTGGCCAAACTTGGCCACATAGTACAGCACCGTGTATTGGCTGCGAGCTATGTGATGGGCCTTGAGCGATTGCTCGATGTGCCGGTGAATCAGCCGTGTCGAGCGCTTAATGAGCGTAGGTAGTAGCACGACCTCGTTAGTGTCCATGCGAACCTCCTAATTAGTTAGGTACCTAACTAATAGTATACACCCGCCGGCCTGAGCTTGTGAAGCGCTCAGCGGGATGTTTTGCTGTCACGCACCAGCGCGATGGTACGCTTCACACGCACAATCGTATGGAGGATGCTGGCAAGTCCTAAGCACAGGGCTAAAAGCCAAAATGTCAGATTATTCCACTGCTGGTGCTCGACCAGCTCGTAGGTCTCTTTGAGGGCGATACATAAACCGCCCAGCCCTACTAGCAGCCAGCCCAAAGCTTTATTCATAAATGACAAAAGTGCCTCTACATCGGCCGATTCCAAAGCTTCAAAATATAACCGGCGGATGCGCTCGGAACGGCGATGCTCCAGCCAAAACTTTACTGGCGGCAATAGCCACCACCAGGCTGATATCTCAGCTGGCTTTGGGACGCTATCACCGACGCTCCGAATGCGGTCAACCTCAATATCTTGCTCTTGCAATTCGATTGCTGCCTGGTAAATCGGCCCGGCAAACAGTAGCCATGACCCTAAAAATCCTAACCAAGCGATCAATGTTTCCATGCCAGCTTAGTATAGCAAAAACACCTCGGCTAGCCGGTAAAAGGTGTGATGACCAGCGAACCGCGATGCTGTTTAAAGTAGGAACGTAAAATTCGGTAGGAATCGAGACTAAAAATCGGTTCGATTTTACGGAAGCGGCGTTTACCATCAGCAATGTTCAGGTAGCCCGTAACCACCCAGTTATTGAGTACCACGCTATCGCCTTTGCCCGTATCGACGGCGATAGCGGATTGAAATGGCCAGGTTTCGAGTTTGGAATGGCTCATGGCTAGGTCGAAGCGTTCGTTGTATTGTTCGGGTGATTCTTTACCAATGCACGCCCCGTGGCACTTGTGCAATTGGTATAAAAAGCAGGCACCTTTGTAGTTTTCCAGTCCCATCAACTTAGGACAGAGCTCGAAGGTTTTGAGTTTAGTGATAAGGGCGTTTTTGAGTTTAGCTTTAGAGGTGTAGAGACCCATAATCTGGTTAAAATCATCGGTCGGTTGCAGCGGGCGGCTCTCGAAAGTTAAGGTAGCGTAGCCCTGCTCGTCGAGCTGCTTTTCGACAATGTAGTAGCTAGTAACGCGGCGTAGTTTGCGGTTATGGATCGGCGCCAGGTTTTTGACCATTTCTGATTCTAACAGCAGCGCTTCCAGTTCATTTGTGGCTGGGATGGTTTCGATATCGTGGGTGGTCATGGCCATACGTAGTTCTTTAGTGTTGTGCTTGGCGTCGCTAAAGTGCGACAGCACCCGGCTGCGAATGGCCACGCTTTTGCCGACGTACAGCGGCCGACCGGCGTCATCCTTGAACACATAGACGCCCGGTTCGTTTTTGAGTTCGTCCATTTTAGTAGGGGCTAGGTTGGCGGGCAGAGATTGAGTTTTGAGCTGTTGAGCCACGGCAGCAGCAAACTGCTCGGCACCGTGCTCTTGGTAAGCTAGTTCGGCGAATTGCTTGATAGCAGCGGCATCGTCATAGGCCCGGTGCCGGTTGGCAAAGCCCAGCTGGTGCCGGTGAATGAGGGATTCCAAGCTGTGACTGCGGTGCTGCGGATACAAAGCCCGCGATAGCCGTACGGTGCATAGCAGCGGCGGTCGGAACGTATAGCCGGCTTGCTCAAGCTGTCGCTTGACGTACGAATGATCAAACTGCACATTGTGGGCTACGAATATTGCTCCATCGAGTATCTTATGGAGCTGGTAGGCAATATCGTCGAAATACGGTGCCTGCACCAGATCGTCATCGGTAATGCCGGTAAGATTAGTAATCCACGTTGGCAGTGAGGTGCCCGGATTTATTAAGCTCCGGTATTCCTCGGTTATCCTGCCCTGCTCTACCCGTATGGCAGCGATCTCTATAATACTGCTACGCGTGTAATTGCTGCCTGAGGTCTCGATATCGACGTACACCACTGGCCGATCAAACATATCCATACCACCATTTTACACCCCTTATGCTTAGGGGTATTTATGAAGATCTAGTCCTGCCTTTACTTAAACAAGATGAGGAGCAGCCGGTGGTGCTCTATGAGGACTGCTCTCCAACGTTTACATGAAAGACCGTAGTTTCCCGGATGGTAGCACCATGGGCGAGGTAAAACCGATGCGCGGCTTCTCGACTTGGATTAGAGGTGAAGGCTAGATCAATGCCCCGTTCGTCGCACCACCTCATCATTTCGCTCCAGACCCTATCGCCAATGCCCTGTCCTTGTATTTCTGGATCAACTACGAAGTCCTGCAAATAACCTTCTTCACCGGCACCTAAACCTATGATTAGGCTCAGGGTGGCAGCGCCGACAATCCGGCCTTCTAGGCGAGCAATGAGTTGATCGTGAGAATCTGAAGCAATAATTTTATCTAACAGATTAGTATTGATTGGTTGAGTGCGAAATCTTTCTGATAAAACGGGCATCAATTGAGCCAGCCGCGTGACATCCTCTTCGGCGTACGTAGTTAGGCGCTCTACTTCGACATGAGACATAAATAAATTATACAACAAAAGCAAGTATATTACAAAAACTAGCTGGCTAACTTGGGGTGTCGTCGGATTTGCGCGAGCGGCGTTTGGCGGCAAGGATCCACCAGAAAAGAGCCAGGGCTACTATGATGGCTACGGCATACCAGGCTTTATCGGTTCCCCGGCCCGCGGCGATCGTGCCAAAGACGGTGGGCACTGTTTGAGTCGTGTGGGTTGAAGGTTGTTGGCTTAATGACTGATTCGTTACAGCGGTCGTAGAGGTATCTGTCGATTGGGGAGTTGTGGAAACATGGGTAGTGCTCTTTTTGGTCGTAGTAGTCGCCTTGGTAGTAGGCTGGCCAAAGAGCGCGAAGGTTGAAAATCCAGGGGTAGTACAGGTTACAGTGCGAGCAGAGGTATTAATTGAGCAACTATTGAGTTTTTGCCAGCCTGGGCCACTGTCCCAGCGGTAAATGACGAGCGAGTTCTCTATGAACTTGGCAAGGTCATCGCCGGTGTAGTTCATGGTGACGGTCACTTCGCCGTTAAAGCTGGTAATAGCCGTGGTTGTATCGCGCATAGCTTTAATGTCGTAGACCGTGCCTACCGCGGTGAGACCGGTGGGAGTACCGATCAGATTGAAGGCGGTGTCGGCATCGAGCTTTTTGATCTGGAAGTCGGCATCAGCACCGGCGAAGTTAGTGGGCACGTCTAAGCTCACCGTACTACCGCTATTGCTCAGTGACAAACTCCCACCGGCGGCGGTAGAGACTATTGCATCAGCATGGGCGGTGACTGTAGCAGATCCAGCACAGCCACTGGTAATGAAGCTATTATCGGAACTGGTCGCGCTATTGGTGAGGGCATCAACCGAAGTAACGGTAAAGTGGTAGAGGGTGCAAGCTACTAAGCCGCTCAAGGTAGCCGTATGGCTGGTGACGCGCGGGCTAGTGTCGGCTAGAGCGGTAGTGCTGCCGTAAGTGATTGTGGGGCCATATTGGACCCGAGAAGAACTTTGTTTATCAGTTGTCCAGCTGACTAGTTCACCGGTTGTACCATTACTGATGGCCACAATCAGGCTGATAGCCGGAGCTGCCGTATCGATAGCTACACTGCCATTTGAGGAGTACGAGGAGTCGTTACCGGCGGCATCGCTGGCTTTTACTCGGAAATACCAGGTACCATCAGCCAGATTGGAAGGTTGCGCGAAAGAGTTCGTGTTGGTGGTAGCTGAATTGACGCCACTGCTAAAGCTACTGCTTTGTGACCACTGCACGGTGTAGGCGGGATTATTTAATCCACTGCCATTGTCGGTAGAGGCCGTCCAGCTCCAGCTTGGGGTAGGATTGTTGGTCGGCGTAGTGGTGTTTGGTGTGCCCGGCGTGCTTGGTGCGGTAGTGTCATACACAATGGTAACCACGTTGGACCAGGCCGAAGCGTTGCTCACCACGTCCGTCGCTTTAATGCGGAAATACCAGGTACCTTGGCTCAGTGAAACCGTAGTATAGCTAATGCTGTTAGTGGTAGCTGAATTGACGCCACTACTAAAGCTACTACTTTGAGACCACTGGACCGTGTAAGCTGGATTGGCCAGGCCGGTACCACCGTCGGACGAAGCGTTCCAACTGAGTACCGACGGGGTTGTTCGGGTGGCAATAGTCGTGGTGCCGATGTCTGGAGCACTAGGACCGGTAGTATCTATAACTACTGAGCCGTTTGAAGAATAAGCCGAAGCATTGCTGGCAACATCGGTAGCTTTAACATGGAAGTACCAGGTACCATCGCTCAGGTTTGACGGTTGGGTGTAGCTAGTGCTATTAGTAGTCGCCGTGCTGACACCGCTGCTAAAGCTGCTACTCTGTGACCACTGGACCGTATAGGCTGGATTGGCTAGACCGGTACCACCGTCAGTTGCTGCTGACCAGCTCCAGCTTGGCTTGAGGCTCGTTGTAGGACTCGTGGTACTTGGTGTACCAGGCACCGTAGGCGCGGTTGTATCACTGGTGGTGATAGCTACGTTTTGAGAAACGACTGTCGGTAAGTTACCTGGCGCGCCATACTCGATGATGTAGCCAAGAGTGCTGGTGCAAGCTAAATCGTTCCACAGACCGTTATTAGAATAGTAAAATTCAGCACAGTTTTCACCGCTGCCCGAGTTATTGGGTTCGGCGCCGCTACCCCCGGTTTTTGGATTGTCCCAGTGAGCATACATACTATTGAAGATGTTGCCGCTACCATTTCCCTGCCAGAATTGCTGGCCGCTTTCTGGCCCATTAGTCCAGATCCAGTTACCTTCGGAGGTGCCCTGGTTAGAATCGTCGCTGGCGCCAATCCAGCTATTGCTTTGCAATTGGGTTTGGATGAAATCGTTTTCGGCTTGTGAAGTAATGGTTGCCAAGTAGCCCTGGGCGCCATCTAAAGTACTGGCCAGGGCGGCAGATTTAGCTTGAGTCCAGCTAACCGGTCCGGCTACGTATTGGTATAAGTGATTATTGCCAGAGAAGAACACCTGTCCTGGCTGCACGAGCGATGCTGACAGCGTATCAGTACCGGTACTGCTACTGGTACGCGTATAGTGCAAACTGGCCAGCGCCGTATTCATATCACTCAGCGTTCCACCAAACTGTAAGCTGGCGGAATTACTCGGCTGCCCGGCTCTGGTGGTGCCATCCGAATTATAAAAGGTTAAGCCGCTTGTGGTGGACAGCGAAATTGTGCCACTGCTAACGAATAGTTTGGCGGAGATAGTCGGGTTATTGAGGGTACTGGTAATTTGCAAGTCGGTGATAGCCATAGAGCTACCCGCTTCCCCAGTAAGCGAGGTGCTGCCGGTCAGCAGATTCGCCTCGTTGCCGCTGGCTAAATCACTGGCTTCGGTAGCATTGAGTACTCGACTATACAGGCGTGTATCATCCATGTAGCCATTTAAATATTCTACGGAGCCGGCTGCCTTACCACCTATCCCGAGGCCAACGCTGGTGGCCGCGCCCATGGTAACGGGTGAGTTAGTCTTAGAGCTATCGAGCGTGCCGTTAATATAGAGTTTTTTCGTGCTACCGCTAGAGGTAGCGACTACGTGGTACCAGCTGCCGGAGCTGATTGTCGTGCTAGATTCTAGGTCGTCACCGGCAGTGCCACCGTTACCGGTCCACCAGCCGATGTGGTTATCGGTGTTAAGTTGTAGCGTCCACTGCTGGGCTACGCCAATATTCCACTTGGATACTATCGTTTGGTAGTTGCCGGTGATACTGTTGAACTTAACCCAGGTCGAGATGGTGACAGCGCTGGTGCTATCAAGCGAACTATTATCGGGGATGGAAAAGTATTGCGAAGAACCATTGAAGCTAGCGCTATGAGTGTCACTAATCCCATTGTTCATGCCGCTAGGGATACTAGTACTGGGAACCGGGCTATTTACAGGCGTTAAGTTATTGGAGTTGCCGCTGCTATCCGCTGCCGTTGAACCGGCCGTGCTTTCATCAAACTTCCAATAGCCCACCAGGCTGCCCTGAGCGGCTGCGGCTGGCAGTACTTGCCACATAGTAAAACCGCCCACTAATAAAAGTGAAGCGAAAGACCCGAAAAGTTTTCGTTTTGCTGTTAGTTTATGTAGCCGTGGTAGGAATGCCCCCATAACAGGAGGTAGCTTCCCGTCCAGCAATTTTTTTCTCACGATTTTCCTTTTTTCTCACACGAACCTACTCCTATTAAACAGGTTTAGAAACAGAAACACAAGCATTATAGTTACGAGGTACTTTTGGACATGAGTTTGCCCGATAGCTAAAGACCTTGCTGGGGAGTAAAATGGAACTATGACTAAAGAAGAACTAACTGGCGGTACGGTACACCAACTGCCGGCCGACTTAAAGAAAGCGCTTATCGCTGCTCCGAGGGCTCGAATGGCTTGGCAAAGCCTTACACCCCTGGCCCGGAATGAATGGATCTGTTGGACGATTACCGTCAAACAGCAAAAAACGAGAGATGAACACGTCAAGCGCGTAATTTCTGAGCTCAAAGAAGGCAAACGTCGTCCCTGCTGCTGGATGGGTTGCATTCACCGTAAAGACAAAGCTATTAGCCCCTCCGTGCAATGGGTACTCGGTAAACGATCCAAGGCCTAAACCTTAGCCCTTTAAAAAACGTTTTTATTGGCTTAAGCATATTAGATAACTTGTTGTATAGTGGAAGTATAGCGATAAGCAGGGAGTCGTAGTATGAATGTACGATCTAAACTATTCTTTGGTTATCTATTCGCTCTCATTATCTATGCAGGATTTACTCTGCTGCCAGCCCCTTCACCCATTACCTTAGCCCAGTACCATTTAAGCGCCCTGGAGCTTCGACTTATTGACGTGACAATTATTATACTTTTGGCGGGTATCTGGTTTGCCGGGTTTTATGGCTACGCTAAACTGCGGACATATAGTCAGCTCATCCGAGGTAGCAAAGATGGAAAGCCGGTAGCGTGGCTGACGCATGGCATCTTGCTGCTTGCTCTGTGGTTGCCAATCTCAATGGTCATCTCGGCGATACTGAATTATATAAGTTTACGTCACCTCAGTCTCTTACCCGCTACGACGATCATTGATAATTACATAGGCCTATTATTCCCCCTGGCAGCGTTCCTTTTTATCAGCAAAGGTGCTCGTGGACTTACCGATCTGGCGCGGCAACGTCCTAATTTCTGGGCGTTGCACGTAGTAGCTATAGTGCTCGTGTATATTGGCTTAATAGACGCTCATCTCGTGGCGGCTACCAGTAACCGAGATGCGGTGTATCATCTGTCGATCTGGTTAATCCTAACTACACTAGTTGCGCCTTATATTTATATGTGGCTCATTGGTCTTATAGCCACCTACGAGCTGTATCGTTACCGCCTTAAAGCTCAAGGCATTGTCTATAGGAGTAGCTGGACCCTGCTCTCGTTGGGAATGGGCTGGTTAATTGTGCTGTCGATCGCTTTACAATATCTAACCACCATAACCAGCCGCCTTAGCTCTTTATCGATTTACTGGCTGCTCATCATTATCTATTCGGTGTTACTGGTACTATCGGTAGGCTTTATCCTTATCGCTGCGGGCGCTAGAAAACTACAAAAAATAGAAGAAGTCTAGGCTCGTAAATGGTGACCGGTCCTAGCTTATATCAAGAAGTCGTAACGGTTACCGAACACTATTTTGGCCCCGCAGCTGACCGTTTTATAGCTCGCCAGGTTCATAATCACCTCAACAAGAATCCGGAAATATTACGAAAAGAAGATCTAGCTGGTCTTACTAAGTGGATCAGTCTAGCCATGGCGCTGCTGGTAGATGATGAAAAACTTATAAAAAAGTACGTCAGCGAATTAGAAAAGTTAGTCGACAAGCAGAGCCCAGCTAAATAGATGAGATGGTGGTTTTAGTCCTGGGCGCCTGATGGAGCAAAATTGATGGGACGTAATATCAAATATTGGACGACTGAAGTATTTGGAAGAAATCACCCAAAATGGTATTGGCATCAGAGTTAGAATATCTAAAATATAACTTTTGGGGCTGGCCGCTTGTTTGGTCAGAAAGTAGTGCGAATAGGTATTGATTGCCGATCCTGGGAGAGCAGATGTCGCCTACACAACCCTCGGCATACACCCAAGAATTGTAGGTGTCGGCATCAGAACGATAAGCCCATAATTTGGTTCCCTTGCTGTCCGTAACTCCGCCTAGGTTTGATATGTCATTGTTATACGGATTGTTAGGGATAGTTAAGGTGTCATTGGCGCTCAGCGAAAAGTCTACTACGTACTTCGCGCCGTTGAGCGTTCTCGATATGGAGCTGTCCGATACTCGGGTCCAGTTGGCCGGAAGGGTTATGGTAAATGCGCCGTTTAGGAATGAGGGCGGAGTATTGGCTGGTGCTGATCGTGTCGTAGCGACAGTGGAAGTGGTCGTCTGGGGCGAGGACGTATCGCTAGTACTGTCTTTACTATCTGTCTTGGGCGATGAACTTGAAGGTTTTTTGGTGCTTACGTGAGTTGGGGTGACTGTCGAAGGGGTAGATTTGTGGCTACTCACCCGCCACCCTATGAGTCCTATTATCGCAATAATAGTTACGATGACGACTACTTGGACTGTTTCAAAGCCATGTTGATTTTTCTGCATACATTACAATATAGCCGAAGGGATTTTATAAAGCTATAGTGCTTATGTTTTGCTTGGGATTGCTATTTATTGAGGTACTTACCGGCGACACTGAGGGCAAATGAGGCTAATATAATAAAAACGTCCGCGAACAATAGTCTTGAAAGAATCGAGTCGTCATCTGGTCGTATTACAGCAACAACCAATATGCCAAGTACTCCAAACACTAGCGAAGCATATATAAAAATTTGGGTGGCTATTTTCTGCATGGCTTTATTATAGCAAAATCGACTCCTCCTCAGGTTGGATCTGAACTGTAATGATCCAATGTTAAAATAGAAATGAAACCACTATTTGCTTAAGGGGAGTAATCTACATGGCAACGATCAATCCTTATATTAACTTCAACGGAAATGCCGAGGAAGCCTTCAATTTTTATAAATCTGTGTTTGGTGGCGAGTTTGCTAGCGTTGTGCGCTTCAAAGATCTGGAAGGTCCGGAATTCCCTGTTCCGGAAAATGATGCCAATAAAATCATGCGCATTGTTTTGCCGATCGGTGGAAATACTTTAATTGCCAACGATGTTCCTGAAAGTTTGGGTCGGGTAAACGAAAACGAAAACAGGTCTAAAATAGCGATCAGTACAGAAACTAAAGAAGAAGCCGATAAACTATTCAACGGCCTTTCAGAAGGAGGCGCGGTAGAAATGCCTATGGCGGAGAGCCCCTGGGGTACCTATTTTGCTATGTTCAGAGATAGATACGGTATTGAGTGGACGGTAGAGTTCGACCCGAAGAAAGATGGGCAAGCACGATAAATTCATTTGGCTCCCGCTAGTGGACGTACTTCGGAACTGGGGCCCAGCTATTCGCTGTAAGTAGCTTGTCGTAATTGCTTGATACTGCCACCAAAAGGCTTTAAGAATGTTTCGCGGGTTGGTAGATCCTTCCGAGCCTGCAAAATTGCTCTAAGTGTGAGCGAATCCAAGGGTTCGCCGCCTGATAATTCTCGATAAATACGTATTGAATCATCGGCTGACCAGTTTGGCCAATAGTTTCTTATTTTTGTATAACCAGCTTGTTCTTGTAGGTCGCCCATTCCCTTAAAGCCTTTGAGAAACCTTAGAACACTAGGTAAGTCTGTTCTCTTGCGAAGAGCTTCTCGCAGCTCTGGACCGGTAAGAGGTGTTTCTCCAGAGAGCTTTTGATACAGCCGAATGGTATCCTCAGGAGTCCATTCTGACCAGTCTTTCATGATGGTAGTATTCGCTACGGTGCGCTGCAAATTACGTATCTTGCCACCAAAAGATTGCAAAAGTTTACTAGCACTTGGCAGCTGAGGCTGTGCCCGGAGTAATCTATCGAGTGTTTTATGAGACACAAGCTTATCACCGGCTACTTCACGATATGCCTTTACACTATCCTCTGCTGTCCAATTTTTCCATCGTGGTAATACATAACGATATCCAGCTGCTTCCTGCAAGTCGCGAATTCGCCTGTCAAAACGCCTCAGAATTACATCAATAGGAGGTAGGCTATTATTGGCCTCTACGATAGCTTGTAGCTCCTTACGCGTCAGAGGTGTGTCACCAGATAGTCGCTTGTAAAGAGCGATACTGTCCGAGGCCTCCCACTCTGACCAGTCAGTGTATAGCCCCATGGCTATGCGCAAATTACGTATCTTGCCACCAAAAGGTTGCATAAAACGGCCATAGCTCGGTAAATCATCTTGCGTAGCCAAAGCTTTGAGTAGTTGTGTTGTTGTCAAAGCGCCGTCGACCGATAGGTCTCTGTATACTTGAATACTATCCTCGGCCGTCCAGTATTGCCATTTGCCAGGTGAAGGTTGTTTTTCTAAGAGGTTTTCCGGCATACCACAAGCTTTCCGCAAGTTACCGATCTTTCCATCAAATGGTTTCAACAAAAATTTTAGCGAAGGTCCTTTGGCATGGCTAACATCAAGCGGTGATGGTATACGACCAAGCTCTTCGCACAGGCTCTTATAGTAATTAATAGAATCTCCTGCATTCCAGTTTCGAAATAGCTGTGTCGCTGACTCTAATTCATCTAGAATCGTAAGGATATCTCGAGCACTTTCAGAGAAATGTATGGCCCCTGTGTCAATAAGTTGCCTATCGATTTTGTTCTCTGTAGCATATGACATTGCGGCTGTTTCAATTTCTTCCCAGAATTCTTTAAGCATTGCAAGACGATCACAATTGGCCACAAAGTCGAGTACCTGTACTTTGTCTTTACCTGGGTGCTTACGCAGGCCTCGTCCCAGCTGTTGCAGGAAGACCGTTTTTGATTCAGTCGACCGTAGAAAAACGATTTGGTTCGCTTCAGGTATATCAATTCCCTCGTTAAACATATCTACTACTAGCAATGTCTGAATAATATCGTTTTTGAAATGGTGAATCAGTTGATCTTGTTCATTCTTGGGTATACGGGAATGCAGAGCAAAAGCACCATCAAAATGGACGGCATATTCGTTGGCTTGCTCGATACTTTTACAGAAAATAATACGCTTAGGGTTGTTGAGTACTTCTGATCTTTCTTTGATAATCCGAATTATTTCTTCTGTACGCTTTGGCACAAAAATTTCACGGTCAAGCTCAGAGTAGCTGTAGCGTCTTCCATAGGAATCGCGTAGCACACGCAGGTCAGCAATGTCGTCAGTGATAACGTGGTAGTCAACTGATGTTAATAGGTTGCGAGCAATTGCTTCTTCGAGCGAAAGTTTATAAATTTCTGGTCCAAATATTTCCCGTATGTCACGTAAGTCGTGTCTGTCTGGAGTTGCTGTCACCCCAAGCATAAACTCTGGCTTGAAGTAGTTAAGGGTCGGCTCATAGGTTGCTGCCTTTGCGTGATGGCTTTCATCGACAACGATATAATCGAACTCATCGGGCATAAAGGCTTCGCGCCATTCACGCATTGCTTGAAAAGAAGCAAACAAACAAGTTACTTCATGGTAATCTTTTGCTTCACCGGTGAACGCCCCGTAGCTATGCTGATCACCAATAATATTGGAAAAGCTCTCTTGTGCCTGCTGTAGTATGTCGTTCTGATGACAGAGAAAAAGCACGCGAGCTCCGGGCTTGTCTGCAAGGAACCTTTTGACATCAGCAGCAACTACCATAGTCTTGCCAAGGCCGGTTGCCATTTGCACCAAGGCCCTGTCTCTTCCGGCTGTACGTGCTTCTTGTATGGCATCTAGACATTCTGCCTGTTCTTCTCTAATCTCTATAAAAGGGTGCTCCTCCTGGATAGAAGTGAGTAGAGAATAACCGTCCATGGGTGGGGCTACTAAGGCTGGATCGACTACGGCAGCAGCACCTAAGCCATGTAACAGTCTGCTATTTGAGAATGACTCGTCAAAAGTCTCTCGTGAGGGTAACTCACCAGATATCATAAAAATAAAAATACCACAAAATTGGTATTTAGTCAAAAATGGCTCCGGGGACTGGATTATAACTTCTCGCCGGCTTGCCTTTAATTTTTCAAAGAATAGCAAGTCGGGTTCTGCATAGGTTTTGGCTAATCCCCAAAACATCGAACGTTCGCATAATTCACTCTCCGAAACAATGAAAAAACCGCCAGCAAATACTGACGGATTTTTCATGGCTCCGGGGACTGGATTCGAACCAGCGACCTAGTGGTTAACAGCCACCCGCTCTACCGCTGAGCTACCCCGGAATATTAAAGGAAAGAACTTTATCTCTCGATAACAGATGGATTATAGCGAATTGATCTGTTTGCCGCAAATAGTTAGCGCTGTTTGAGGGCGGCTTGCGCCCGGCGATTGTCGTCGTGCGCCTTGAGGGTTTGGCGCTTGTATAGCTTCAGGCCAGGAAAGCTTTTAATTTCCAAAGAAGGCTTTCTCGGCTTCGGCATATGCTGTCCGCTCATCGCGGCCATCATCATACTGCCTACTGTTGCTTAAGCGAAGCGCGAATATTCCTTTCCTCATCTCGTTTTTTCAGAGTCTGTCTTTTATCGTAGGCTTTTTTACCCTTACCAATAGCGATGCGGAGCTTTATAAAGCGGCCGCCGGTCAGCATTTCTAGCGGGACGATGGTCCTTCCCTGTTGTTTAGCTTCGGTAAGGGCTTTGATTTCGCGTCGTTTGGCGAGGAGTTTACGAGTACGAGTTTGGTCAGTTTCATTGATAGGTATCCCACTGCTTGGGCTGATAGTGGCATTAATTAGGTATAATTCATCACCTTTTAGAGTTACGTAGGCACCCCGCAGTTGTCCATGCCCCATCCGCAGGGCTTTTGTCTCGGCGCCAGAAAGTTGCAAACCCACCACTAAAGAATCACCGAGCTCGTAATCGTGCCGGGCGCGGCGGTTCTGGATGGTCTTTGGCTGGTGTACTTTCTTCTTAGCCATAATCAGTTATTGTACCGTATGCATGGGCTATTGACAAGAATGTTAAATTATATAATTATAGCTTTACTGTCAAATACAGATCGCTGTGTGTACTGCTTCCCACACATCTTTATCGCCCTGGATGTATCGCCAGTACCACCATTCTCCGCCCCAAAGGTCGATCGGGTAAGCTTTCACACTTTTAGCTAACTCGAGGTTGCGCTTAATGATCGTTGGACTCATTGATCGGTCTTGTTCGCTCACTGACATTTTCCAGATAGCAGTTGGCCCCCATGGCTCAAGTTGTAGCTCGTGAATAAAGGCGGACTTTTGTAGCAGTGCGCTGATAAGTAGCTTGCGAGTTTTGTGTAACAGCGGTGTATGAAAGGCCCGGCTATACCCATGTTTGCCGTGAATAATGCGGTAGTACGAAAAACCCACCATATCCGGGATAGGTTGCCGCACTGGAATGCCCCACGAGGTGCTGGTGCTCATAGCGATTGGCCGACTAGGATCGAGTTGTTTTACCAGATTATATTCTGTCTGCAATCGCGCGCGATCAACTTCGGCTCGCTCTCCGAATGCTTTAAGCAGGGCCTCGTTTTCCAATTGGTAACTTATGACTACTGGATTATCGCGGTAACGAGTCACCACCTTTTCTATGAATGCTAAGAGCGCAGACGTACGTGCGGCTTTTGGCAACTGCCAGGCCCAATCTGGCCAGTGATTTTCGGGCCACCGTGGCTGTCGGGCGCCCAGGCATAGACTTATCTGACCATTAGCTTTGGCAATGCGCTCGATCTGCCAATCTAATTGGCTAAAGTCATATTTCCCTGGCTGCTTTTCGTGCTCGTTCCAGTAACTCATTAATCGGAACCGACGAAAGCCAGCTTCACTAATCAGCCAGTCAAGCGTTTGGGCTGGATTTATATTAAAGTTCCGACACTGCTTCAGCGAAAAGCTGACCCCAAACTGACTAGGATCAATGACTGATTGCATTACTTAAATTCTTGCTGGGCTACATTCATGAGTGAGGGATCGTGGAGGACCTGTTGGCGGTAGTACCAGTATTCTGCACCCCAGAGGTCGATGGTGCGCATTCCGGTGGCTTTGCCGTATTGGAAACGGTCTTTGAGGCGCTTGGCATCAAGCGATTTATTTTGCTCGGCCAGGCTGGTTTCAGTGATACTTTTGCCATTTGGTGGCCAGGCTTCGGCCTGCAGTTCGCCGAGCACCATATCTTTATGCATAAAAATTTTCTGTACGCCCCCGAGGAAGCCATAGAACCAGGCTGGGAATGGGTATTCTAAATAGCGATGTGACACGCCGGCATCCCAAACGCGCTTGTATACGGAAATGCTAAATTCGTCGGGTTGTGGCTGGCCCGTTGGAAAGCCGAGCGCATTGTTGCTGCGCCCGACAATAATCGGGTGTGATGGATCAGTTTGCTTGACTAGATTGTATTCGCTGATGAGTCGCTGGCGGCTAAAGTCGGTGCAGGTGCCAAAACCTTTCAAAAAGTACTCGTTTTCTAGCTGATAACTCTGCAGTGCGGGCGAATGCTGGTAGCGCTGAATGACAGCTTTCATGTAGAGCTCTAACTGGGCTTGCCATAAGGCGGTTGGTTCGCTAGTGGTCCAATCGGGTTGGTGGCACTCTGGCCAACGCGGCTGGCGCAGGCCTAGGGTGAGCGTGATTTTGGCGTGGGCGGCTTCGGCTTTAGCAAATTCCCAGTCAAGTTGGCTGAAGTTGTATTGGCCAGCGGTGGGCTCGCCATCACTCCAGTAGCTAACGAGTCTAAATTGTTTGACACCAATGTTTAGGAGCGCATCCATAGTTTGCTGCGGATCAACTCCCAAACTTTGAGCGTAATCAGGAATGAAACTGACGCCATACGTAAAAGGTTTGCTCTGTTCACTGTGAATGTACCACTGGGCTATGCCGTACATGGTGCCGACGACTAATATGATAAAAGCTATAAAGCCGAGAAGTACTCGCTGGGCCCAACGCTTTCGTGGCAACCAAATAACAAAACTGCTCAGTAACCAAAAATACTCAATTTTAGAGCGTTTCTTTTGGCTAGTTTTCAGCGGCTGTTTGTTATGATGAGATGACATGAATAATCGTAAGCGTTTAAGGGTCAGTATTGTAATTCCAGTATACAACGAAGTGGATCATCTGGCTGCCTGCTTAGCGGCCATAGCCACCCAAACTGTGCAGCCTTACGAAGTTATTGTGGTTGATAACAATTCGACTGATGATAGTGCGTTGATTGCCCGCCAATTCCCTTTTGTGCGATTGATTCGAGAAACTCGCCAAGGCGTCGTGTACGCTCGGGATACGGGCTTTAGGGCGGCGGGCGGCGAAATTATCGGTCGGATTGATGCTGATACGATCATCGATACAGATTGGGTGGCCACCCTACGGCAATTATTTGCCGATCATAAGCTGGGAGCAGTGAGTGGCAAAGTGGCCTATCAAGATGTGGTAGCGGCTCGCTTTGTGGGTCGAGTCGATCTGTTCTGGCGCCGCCGGATGGCTCGTTTACTCAGCTCAGAAGTGGCGCTGCAAGGCGCGAATATGGCCATTCGACGTGCCACGTGGCAGGCTATTCAAGCGCACGTCTGCCATCAAGCGGGAATGCATGAAGATTTTGATATAGCAATCCATGCCAACCAATCTGGCTGGCAGGTACGGTTTGACGAACACCTCAAGGCCAGTGTCTGCTACCGCCAGGCCGATTATAGCCTGCGGCAGTTTAGTAACTATGCTCTGATTAGCCCGCGGACTTATTTGCGCCATGGACTTAAAAGTGGCCGCCATATGTATCAAGTGGTAGCTTTTGTTATCATCTGTTACCCGCTTATCAAGCTGTTACATCGGTCTTATGATCGTTCGGCAGCCCAATTTAGCTGGGCTAACTTACTCGGCTCTGCCACCACCGCTCGGGTAAACCCGGCTACGTTTGTTGACTAGCTGGTTCGTCCATTTTGTAACCGCCATCATCGCTGGGCGTAGGAGTACAGGCGCTCCATAAGCCCTTTTTGGTTGCCATGGCGGCTTTTTCGTCAGCTTCGAACTGTTTAGATTTACTGAATGGGAAGTAGGGATAATAAAAGGCGTAGCCTTGCTGCACGTTCAATTCGTTTAAATTAGTGCCGTCCGGTAGATAGACATATCGAAGCAAGCGGTTATAGCGATCTCGATCGGTACTAAGTGAGTCAGATACTAAGCGTACTTTGCTGCCTTGGGCCGCAATGGCGTTTTTGGTGTGCGCCGCCGCGGCTGGGCCATAGCATTGCACCGGGGTGTTTGGCTTATGCGTTTCGGGAGTGTCGATGCCGATAAAGCGGACGGTTTCAGTAGCACCGTTCATATTTACGGCAATGGTATCGCCATCAATAAAGTGATTAATACTGTAGAGGCCTGGTTGGTTTGACTCTACCGCCGTGCCAGCATTACCAATCCACCCCTGTTGCTGGGCTACATAGAGGAAGAGGCTAAGTCCTAAAACGACGAGGCTACTCCAAAGATGCTTCTTGCTGTATCGACGGCTCACTACAGCTTAAGTTGCCGTTTGGCGTTGATAATGTCAAGATCGGTGGCATCAATTTTAATGAAATTTTCATCTTTGGTTGGTTCCTGCAGGTGGTTGCTGAGCCGGTCGAAATCCTCGGGGGACATCGTTGCCTCGTAGCCATTGCGCTCACGATGGGCCGGATCGGTGGCGCGCTTTTTTGCTAGTTCTTTAGGGGTGGTAATCCATACTACGAGCGTGTTTGCGTTGTTTTTAGTTGCGATAGTGCGTAGATAATCACGATCTTTGCGATAATTAAAATTGGTATCAAAGATGACGCTTTTGCCATCACAGAGCAATTGCCCGGTGAGTTCGTTCAAATAGCCATATAGCTCAGCGCTTTCAGGCAAAGAGTGGGTAGGTACGTCAAACATCTTTTGCCGTTCCCGGTCGACCCACAAATGTATCGCCCCCGTCTCCTCTTCGATGAGCTGCGACACCGTTGTTTTACCGGCCCCCGGATAGCCTACGAACAGATATAACGTTGGCTTAGCCATACTTTCTTAATTGTAGCAGACTACCGTTTTTTAGCCGTCATACGTAGCCTAGATAGTGGCTTGTCATCTGATTGATCAGGCATTTCAAGCACATAAAACGGAGTTTTGCTAGGAGTTATATAAAAAGTAGTATTTGGCTTGACGGATTGGGTTTCGGCGTCGAAATGCATAAGAGCATTGTCGCTTAAGACTGTGAATTCGAGTGGATTTTCTTGATCTATATACTCACGTTTAATCATTCCACCAATAACTGCTCCCATCCATAGGGCGGTTCGAAGCAGTGATTTTTGTTCCAAGGTGGTAACTACGGCACGTTGTTCGGTAAGGGCGACCGGTAAATGGCCTAACTTGGCCATTCGAGGGCCATTAATGACGCTACGTTCGTAAATCTGGTGAGCGCCCTCAGTTTCAGGGTCTTTAATGGTAAAAGGCTGAGCCTCTTTGAGTGCTTTAGTGAGCTTATAGCCTTCGATAGGGAGGCGTGTAGCGGTAGGAAGGTGGCTCATGAATCGGCGATAGGCCGAATCGTTTAAGTACTGGGCACCTAAAGCGGTGGCTCCAAATCCTAGATGGCTGGCGGCGGCCCGATTATTATATTCTTCACCGTTGGAATAGTGACACATAATTGGATGGACTGGAGTCGGTGTGCCCTGAGCCAAAATATCGACTAAGTGGTGTTGGCGGTTGTTCCGAAAGGCTTTGGCGAAATCATTGCCATTGCCGGCCGGAGCGACTGCCATAGGTATGTTATAGGCGGCGATTTGAGGATTGATAAGCACGTTACACGCCGTGTTAACGGTACCATCGCCGCCAATGACGCACAAAGCATCACCTCGTCTAAGCTCTAGCTTTAGTCGTTCGGCAGTTTCTTCGTGGGTGCCAACTGTTTCGAACGGTTGGTAATGACCAGCATATATTGAGGCATCTAGGTCATCTTGCACTTGCTCCACGGTGCGTCTACTGCGCGTGCTATGCGTATTCATGAGCAAAAGAATACGTTCGAAGTTATTAGGTGGTATGGCGTTGGCGGGATATTCCATGTGCAAGCCAGTGTACGGCTTATAACGGCTTTAAGCAAAAGCGGTGTTTTTAGAAATCGATGCCTTTATTGGCGACGAACTTATCATCAAAGTGATGTTTGATTTTGTGCATATCAGTGGCGATATCGACGTACTTAAGTAATTTTTCCGGAAAATTACGGCCGGTGAGGCACAGGCTGGTGTTTGGTGCACGCTTAGTTAACAAATCCTGAAGCTGTTTTTCGGTGAGTAGGCCATCGTGGACGGCGTTATTTATCTCATCACAGATGACTAGCTGGTAGTCGCCACTTGTGGCCAACTGCAAGGCTTCTTGGTATGTTTCTAGTGCGGCTTGCTTGTGTTGCTCGGGGGTGATGTGCTGCGGACTCAATTCGCCGGCGTTGTAGAAGCCTTTGCCGCCTTTATAAAAATAGAGCTGGTCTTTATAAAGGGGTTGAATATCGCGGATAAAAACGTGCTCACCCACGCCCCAAAACTTAATGAATTGGATGAAGGCTACCTTCCAACGATTGCCCAGCGCGCGGGTCATAAGACCCAAACTAGCGCTCGTCTTCCCTTTGCTATCGCCAGTATAGACAATAACTACTGAATCCTTGGTCTTAAAATCCTCAAACGCCATAGTGGCTCTAAGTATGCACTAAAAGGCGGAGTCTACCTAGCTTGCTTCGGCATTTTCTGCAGCGCTGGTGGCAGCAGCTTTACGAGCAGTTTTTACTTCGTGTACCCGGTTGCTGTAGTGCTTTAACTCGCTGGCATAGATACGACGCTTGAAGCTCGGGCGATCTTCTATTTCAACCTTATTACCCATATAGGTAGAGGTTAGTTTTTGGTGTTCAGGATCGGTAGCGATGCGCTCCCTGGTAACAGAGTCGAAAGTTAAAAATACAGGCAGGCTGTCGATTAAGACGCTGCCTGCATAGCGCACAAATTCAGTCCCCTCTTTATCCATGTCCTTGGTTAATGACTCAAGTTGGTCATCGGTGGGATCGGCGTATTCCGCAAAAATACCAAATGCTTTTCCGGCTAATTCGGGTTTCTCGGCAATGCGGCGAGCTAAAGTGCGTGCAGGATGTTGAAAGGCCTCAGGTATTTCGTCGGCGTCTAGTCGTGGTTCTATGTTTGTCATGAGGTAAACTCCTTTATCACCTTATTAGTGTAGCCAACTTTATCACAAGCTAGTGTGAGAAATCTTGCTATCTGAAGTAGACAAAAGTCACACTTTAGACGAGCTGATGGGCTTTGAGGGCGGCATCGATGCGGGGGCGGTCAAAGCCAATGATGATGTCGCCATCGATATCGAGTACCGGAATGCCGCGCTGACCGGATTTGGTGGTAGCGGCTTCGGCGTTTTTAGGATCGGCCTCAACGTCTAGATCGTCGTATTTGACGCCTAACTTGTCGAGATAATCCTTAGCGGCATGGCAAAATGCGCACCAGGTTGCCGAGTAAATGATCACTTTATTCATACTTCCTATTTTACTACTATACTTTGTAAAGTAAAGGCGTCAGAAACTACTCGTTTGCACATTTTAGGCAAAAAGACTGCGCTGCTCATTTCACCGTACATTCTAGTACGGCTCCATTCCGCTGCTCGCTTTTTATCCCAAACTGCACTAAACGAGTAGTTTCTGGAGCCGTGGCAAGGACTTGTGTAACAGATACGTCATCTGTTACACTAAAAGAAGATGCATAGTACCGACGCGCACCATACGCCGATCACTGCAGGGAGCAAACCAAAACCGGGTGGGGAGTCGACCCCTAACCTGAACTTTTTAGGTGTTGCTGCTACCATGGGCTGGCAGCTAGCCGTAGCGGTGTTAGTACCAATTATCGGTGGCTATGAGCTCGATCAGCATTTGCCCACCGCGCCATGGCTGACTATTGCTGGTTTTGTACTGGGGCTGGCAGGTTTTGTGATTGTGTTGAAACAAACGCTGGTTGCCGTTGAGCAAGCTACGCGAGGAGGCCAGTCATGACAAGTTTGTTTGCTGATAGTGGCCCAGCGGTTCACGTAGCGCCAGCGCCAATCATGCACTTAGGTGGCTTGACTATCACTAACTCAATATTGTGGGGCTGGATTAGTACGGTTATCATTTGCCTGGTTATGATTTTGGTGGCTCGACGGGTTACGGTGAAGCCAAAAGGTGGCCTGGTGCAGTTTATAGAAGCCGGGGTCGATTTTATTACGAACTTGGTGGAAAGCGGTTTTGACGATAAATCGCGTGGCCGTCGCTATGTTCCCTATTTTGTAACGCTGTTTTTCTTTTTGATGCTCAGTAACTGGCTCGGTTTGCTGCCCGGGATTGGCGAAGCGTTTCATCGCGGCGATAACCCTCTCCTGCGACCTTTCACTGCTGATTTAAACGGTACATTTGCGGCTGGCTTGGTGACCATGCTCGTGGTGTATGCGGCCTCTATCCGCGAATCGGGCGGCCCCATCAAGTACATCCGCCACTTTTTCATCGGCAGTCCCCTTAACCCGCTCTACCTAATAATCGGTATTTTGGAAATGTTTACTGATTTGACTCGGGTATTTAGCTTGTCGCTTCGACTTTTCTTAAATGTAGCCATTGGTGAGATCGTTATCGCCGTGTTCTCTTACCTGGGTCATGTCGTGGCACCCGTGACGGCACTGCCTTTTACCTTACTAGAGCTGTTCGTAGGCGCTCTGCAAGCCTACATTTTCACCGTTTTGAGCTTGAACTACCTAGCAATCGTGGCTAATCATGGTCATGGTAGTGAGGGCCAAGAGAGCTTGACCGAAGAGCCGCTACCTGAAACAATAGGGCTGCAATCGGGGAGGGCTTGATTGATGGTGGTTTCGGTATGTTTAAGTATAAATAGCAATTATAAAAGGAGCAGTGAGTAATCTATGATTATCGCAGACGCAACTAGTACAACAGTAATTGGTAAAGGTATTATGATCGGCCTCGGCTTTATTGGGCCGGCTATCGGTATCGGCCTGATTGGTGGCAACTACCTGTCAGCTGTCGGTCGTAACCCAGAGGCTTCAAAGTTCTTTGGTCAGGCTTTGGTGTTTACCGCCATTGTCGAGCTATTCGGTTTGCTCGCCTTTGCCTCTACTTTTATTGTTAAATAACGGAGATACGACTACAGAATGCTACCGGCAGTAACACAATTTGCAGATAGTTCCTCGGGCATTGGTGCCTTAGGTGTTAGCGGCTCAGCGTTTCTGATCCAGCTAATAACCTTCCTTTTGGCCTACTTAGTGCTTCGCAAATGGGCGTTTGGGCCAATTATGAAAGTGCTGAACGAACGGCGTGAGACTATCGAGGCTGGGGTAGCTTTGGGCGAAAAAATGCGAGCCGAAGAGACTAAGTTAGCCGCTTCGGTCGAAAAGGCTATGCAAGAGGCTCGTGCCAAGGCCGATGCTGTAGTAGCTGATGCGCAGGATGCCGCTCGTGAGGCACTACGGGATGGCGAGGCTAAAGCCCAAGCTAAGGCTGACGCTATCATCGCTGATGCCAAAGACAAGACTAAGCAAGAGGTGTCACGAGCCCGTAAGCAGCTCGAAACAGAGCTCGTGGGGTTGATTTCAGATGCCACCGAGGCGATCATTGATGAAAAAGTCGACGCCAAGAAAGATGCTGCCCTCATTGACCGCGCACTTAAATCACGGAGTACCGCATGAGCAAAGCTCCCCGCTCTCGTCTGTCGGCAGCTATTGCTGAGCGCCTAGATACTACTAAAAGTGTCGCCGAACTAGGCCGAGAGGTAGCGGCGTATCTGCTACAGGAAGGTCGCGTGAATGAACTAGAGTCTGTGCTGCGCGATATTATGCAGCTCAGGGCCAATGCCGGCGTCGTAGAAGTGATAGCTACCAGTGCGCATGATCTTGATACGGCTGCCGAAGCTGAAATCAAAGCAGCTATTAAGCAACATTACCCTGCCGCTAAGCACATTATTATTAGCCACGAGTATGACCCAAGTGTTATTGGTGGTGTACGTTTAACATTGGCGAACGAGCAACTTGATCTGACCGTACGCTCTAAATTAAATCGTTTTAAGCAATTGACCGCTGTAGGAAAGGAATAAACATGGCCGAAATTTCTATTAAAGAACTGTCTGATGACATCCGGGCGTCAATTGCCGAGCTCAAGACTCGTCCTGACATCGAAGAGGTAGGCGTCGTTACCCGGGTTGGTGACGGTATTGCCTGGATTTATGGCTTACGGAGCGCTGGTTATAACGAAATGCTAGAGATTGAGGGGCTTGATGGCCAGCAAGTCACCGCCTTTGCTCTAAACCTCGGTGAAGACGAGATTGGTGCCGTTTTACTTGGTACGGACATCGAAGTCAAAGCCGGTGCTAAGGCTCGCCTGAGTGGTCATGTGCTGGAAGTACCCGTCGGCCCTGAACTTGTCGGCCGGGTAGTTGACCCGCTCGGTAACCCACTTGATGGTGGTGAGCCTATTAAGGCTAAACAAACTAGTCCGGTAGAGCGCCCTGCTCCTGGCGTATTGGCCCGTAAAAGTGTCCATGAGCCACTGATGACCGGACTGATGGCGATTGATGCTACGGTGCCAATTGGTCGCGGCCAGCGTGAGCTGATCATTGGTGACCGCCAGACTGGTAAAACGGCTATCGCAGTAGATACCATGGTGAACCAGGCGCGTCAGAAGACCGGTGTCATTAACGTGTACGTAGCCATTGGCCAAAAGCTATCTAAAATTGCTGCCCTGCAAGAGCGCTTGAAGCGCGAAGGCGTGATGGATCAAACCATTATCGTGGCAACTGGTCCGGCTGATCCGGCCGCCCTGCTTTATCTGGCACCCTACGCTGGTGCTGCCATGGGCGAGTACTTCCGCGATAATAAGCAACACGCCTTGATCATTTACGATGACCTTACTAAGCACGCCGTGGCTTATCGCCAGATGTCACTATTACTTCGCCGTCCGCCGGGCCGCGAAGCCTACCCGGGTGATGTCTTCTACTTGCACTCTCGCCTGCTCGAACGGGCTGCTAAATTGAATGATGCTCTCGGTGCCGGTTCGCTGACTGCTCTACCAATCATTGAAACTCAGGCTGGTGACATTAGCGCCTACATTCCAACCAACGTGATCTCTATTACTGATGGTCAGATCTTTTTGGAAACGAGTTTGTTCTACCAGGGTATCCGCCCGGCTATCTCAGTTGGTCTATCAGTGTCCCGCGTGGGTGGCGCTGCTCAAACCAAGGCCATCAAAGCAGCTGGTGGTGGTTTGAAGTTGAGCCTAGCTCAATTCCGCGAACTCGCTTCGTTTGCCCAGTTCTCTACTGACTTAGACGCTGAAACCAAACAGATCATTGAGCGTGGTCAACGCTTAACTGAACTGCTCAAGCAGCCGCAATATAGCCCATACGCTATCTGGGAAATGTACAGCCTGCTGCACACCGTGACGAGCGGCGCTTTCGACAATGTACCACTCGAAAAAATTAAGCCGGCTGAGGAAGCCCTACTCCGTGAACTGAAAACTAAGCACACTAAAGTTACCGAAGCTCTTAACACCGGCGATAAACCAACCGACGAGCAAAACGACACAATCCTAAAAGTTGCCAAAGCTATCGCTGCTAGCTATATCACGAAAGGTGAAAAATAGTGCCTTTAGAAGCTGATCGGATACTGGTCGGTGCCGATATGGGTAGGTTTTATACTGAGCAACGAAAAAAAGTGCGCCAAGCAACTATTGCTCGTGCAAAAGTTATAGCCCAGATTGCAATTGGCCTAGCTCAGGATACGGAGCAGGATCCGTACTTAACTAACCGCATGACTCAAACTGAGGGCTCTACTTTCGCAGATTTACTTAGTGAGGCTGAAAAAGCATTTATACCGGCTGCTCAGGAATTATTTAATCAAGCAAAAGAGGCTCCATAGATGCCGAGTCTGATCAGTATTAAGCGGCGCATTGGTTCGATCCGTAGCACACGACAGATTACTAGTGCCATGGAGCTAGTAAGTGCTAGTAAGTTACGGCGAGCACAGGAATATGCTCAACGGAGCCGTGCCTACCGTGATCTGGCCTACGATATTTTGGCGCGTTTAAACGCTATCAGCGAAGTTGAAAAGCAACCGCTGTACGAAAAACGACCAGTTAAAAACCGCTTATATATCGTTGTTACGAGCAATAGTGGTTTAGCCGGTGCCTACAATGCCAATGTTCTGAAGCAACTGACTAAAGGTATTCAAGAAGATCGCGCTAACAAAGTAGGTAGCCAAGTTATTACCATTGGCAATAAAGGTGCTCAGTTCGTACGTCGTGTCCAAGGTGTGACTTTGACGGCTGCCTATCCAGCTTTTGGTGACCACCCGACAGCTAACGATGTGCGACCAATCTTAAATACCTTGATTGATCTGTATAAAGCGGCTGAAGTTGATGCAGTAGAACTTATCTACACGCTGTTTAAGTCTAATTTAGTGCAAGAGGCGCAAACCCTTACGCTCTTGCCTGCTAGTGCTGAGGACATCGAAAAGGATGCCGTAGCGACCGTGAGTACCTTTGAGCCGGATATTGAAACTGTCATCGAACAGATCACGACTCGTTTGATCGAAGCGCAGGTTTGGCAGGCGGTATTGGAAAGTCTGGCTAGTGAGCACTCCATGCGCATGGTAGCTATGAAAAACGCTACTGACAACGCCAAAGATTTGATTGATGATTATACTTTGGAATTAAACACTGCCCGACAGGCGGCAATCACGCAGGAGTTGGCCGAAATTACTGGTGGTGCGGAGGCATTAAATGGCTGAATGTGATCATAGTATTGGCTATCTCACGAAGCATTACTCATCTGATGAGGGTGCGGGGTCAAGATTTGATTTAGCCACAGAATTTATTACTGATGACGAGCAGTATGCAATATATCTGAGCCACCATCAGATGACTAAAGAAATTCGCATGAACTTAGGAAATTTAGCAACTGGTATGAAGAATCGTATTGAACAACTGCAGCAAGAAGGAGAAGCATAATGGCGACAGCAACTAAAGAAAAAACTAAAACTGGTAAGATTACTGCCATTGTTGGCGTGGTGGTAGATGTTGAATTTAGTACCGGTAACTTGCCAGCAATTTATAATGCCCTAGAAGTTAAGCTAGGTGATCGTACCTTGATTTTGGAAGTAGCGCAGCACTTGAGCGAATCAAGCGTGCGGGCAATTTCATTAGGTAGCACCGATGGCGTGAAGCGTGGTGTGGAAGTCGTTGACACCGGCGCACCAATTAGTGTGCCGGTTGGCGATAAGACTTTGGGCCGAATGTTTAACGTTACTGGTGAGCCGATAGATGATAAGGGTGGCAGTTTTACCGAAAAAGCGCCAATTCACCGGGCTCCACCTCCACTGATTGACCAATCCGGTAAGATTGAAATCCTAGAAACCGGTATTAAGGTTATCGACCTCATTTGTCCGATTACCAAGGGTGGTAAGGTTGGTTTGTTTGGTGGTGCTGGGGTGGGTAAAACCGTGCTGATCCAGGAGCTGATCAACAACATTGCTAAATTCCACGCTGGCTACTCCGTCTTTGCGGGCGTAGGTGAGCGTACCCGCGAAGGCAATGACCTCTACTACGAAATGGAAGAGGCCGAAGTGCTCAAAAACACTTCACTAGTATTCGGCCAAATGAATGAACCACCGGGTGCCCGTTTGCGGGTGGCTTTGAGTGGGTTAACCATTGCTGAGGACTTTCGTGATAAAGGTAGTGATGTGCTACTGTTCATCGACAACATTTTCCGCTTTACGCAGGCCGGTTCTGAGGTATCTGCCCTGCTTGGTCGTTTGCCATCGGCTGTAGGTTATCAGCCAAACTTACAGCAAGAAATGGGTGCTTTGCAGGAGCGTATTACCAGTACGCAAGAAGGTTCAATTACTTCGGTGCAAGCTGTCTACGTACCTGCCGACGACTTGACTGACCCAGCACCAGCTACTACCTTTGCCCACCTAGACTCCACTATTTCACTGAACCGTGCTCTAACGGAAATTGGTATCTACCCAGCGGTTGACCCATTAGACTCTACTTCGACCATTCTGGACCCCGAAATTGTGGGCGAGGATCACTACAATGTAGCTCGTGAAGTGCAGCGCGTATTGCAGCGCTACAAAGATTTGCAAGATATCATCGCCATTTTGGGTATGGAAGAATTAAGTGACGAAGACAAGCAAACAGTGGCTCGCGCCCGTCGTATCCAGCGGTTCTTAAGCCAGCCATTCTTCGTGGCCGAGAAGTTTACTAACAACCCTGGCCAGTTCGTAAAGCTGGCTGATACTATCCAAGGCTTCAAAGAAATCCTCGAAGGTAAACACGATGACAAGCCAGAAAGTGCCTTCTACCTCAAGGGTGATATTAGCGCCGTCAAGAAAGCCTAAATGAGCGAATTTCCTCACGACGAACTAGGGCCAGATGATAGGATTGTCGGTGCCGAGCGTCCTTATGTCATCCCCGTTGATACTGCCCCTGCCAACCTTGAAGTTGAGCGTGTGACGCGTCCAACTTATTCTGGCAGAATATTAGTCGGCAAAGCTCTAGGGGACGCCAAATGATCCACTTTCAGCTGGTTAGTTTGAGCGGCAAGAAATTTGACGATGACGTCTATGAAGTAGTGTTGCCTACGCTCGAAGGTGAGATTGGGGTTTTGCAAAATCATATGCCCCTAGTAAGTGTTGCCAAGAACGGTGTGGTGGCTGTTCGCCGCGAGGCTCGCGATAGTGATGCGGCACGAGACTTCTTTGCTATTAACGGTGGCGTGGTTGAAGTGTCTGACAATACCCTACGGGTGTTGGTAGATGAAGCTGACCATGCCGATGACATTAACGAAGCAGAAGCTGAAGCAGCTATGGAACGGGCGCAAAAAATGAAAGCTGAAGCCAAAGATCAGGTTAGCCTAGAGCACGCCCAGAACTTGATCGACCGTCATGCGGTTCGCTTGCAAGTAGCCAGCCTCAAGCGCCGTCATCAGCGACATTAATACACGCAACTAAGTTTTATGAAGCCGATTATTGATTATTCTGAGTCGCTTATACCAGTTGAGGTGAGGGGCGCGTTTGATGATACGATAGTGCCTTTGGCGGAAAGCTCACCGACTGACACTGTAGAATATATGCGTACGTTGCACGCTGGTCTTGGCCCTATTGATCGCCGTAAAATCGATCACCTGCTGTTTGGTGCTAGTTGTACGGAACTTGATCGAGAGTTAACCGTTGCTAGTCCTCGAGAATTAGCAGCCAAATATGCTGGAGAAATGCCCTGGGCCGGTACGCAAGAAGCTATTTGGACGCCGTATGAGGTTAGCCGCATGGTCGTGAGTAAGCTCACTGAACTAGGAATGTCGAGCGATGATGTCTTATATGATTTAGGCTCAGGCTATGGGCGCGTGGTGCTCTACGCTGGTATGACGGCTACGGCACAGTGTAAAGGTGTGGAATTATTGCCGGAGCGCGTAGAAGTAGCGACCGCTGCCCGAAATCGTTTACAGCTCGATAATGTTGATTTTACGGCTGCAAATGTGCGAGATGTGGATTTTAGCGACGGTACTATATTCTACTTTTGGCATCCTTTTAGCGCTCCAACGTTTCGAAATGTCATAGAACGTTTACGAATGCTGGCTGAACAGCGACTCCAGGCTGGTGATGACCCAATCACTATCGTATCCCGAGGCAAGGCCGGACTTATGGATGTGCAGCCATGGCTTATAGAACGGGCTATGCCCATGATTGAGTATCCGGACAATAATGAATTCTTTTCGCGGTTAGATGTATGCGTTATACACCAATCAACTACCGCTGCGGATGCCTACGCTCAGTAGGATTTAGCTTTCAGCTTTAAGCGTGGTAGTACAAAAAGCGCAGCGACTGGCAGCTTTGGGCACTTCACTCAAGCATTCTGGGCACTTTTTGGTTGATGGTTCGTCGGTCGCTTTATTGCGATTTGAGTAGCGAATTAAGTGGTTAACCGGTTGGATAACCAAGAAGAATATTACGCTGGCTATGATCAAAAACGAAATGACGGCATTAATGAAGTCGCCGTACATAAACTTACTGCCGTGCAACGTAAAATAAAGATTTGAGAAATCTGGCTTACCGCCAATAGCGGCAATTAAGGGGGTAATGAGGTCTTTCACAAGTGCCGTCACGATAGCACTGAATGCAGCACCGACAACGACAGCTACCGCTAAATCGACGGTGTTACCGCGTAAGATAAAACTTTTAAAGTCTTTGAGCATGGTTACAGTATAACACTTTACTTATGAATAGTTAGGCGGCTGACAGAGGTGAAACTATCACTACTGGCCGGAGGCCTAGCTCGCCTATAGGCCGGATAGTACCTTGAGCGGAGTGCTGTGACTGTAGCCGTTCGGCCACTACTGTTTCTAGGTAGGCGTCAGCATCGGTGCCCATTTGCCGGAGTTGATCGGCATGAATCAGTGCATCATGTACAAAGGCGGCATCATCGCTTCCTAGCATATCCCACTGCTTGTCATGGGCGCTGCGAAAGTTTTCTTGGGTTAGTGCTAGGCTTTCCTGCCGATTTGACCGTGGCATACTGCAAAGTCCTTACCTTACGTAATTAAAGCGTATCCTACCTCAGTAATATATTCTGTGATTTTCCCCACGTTTTAACTTGCAGTTACCTATAGCGGGGAGTATTATAAGCGCTGGATTTATTAAAACGGACACCCCAATGGAGTATATGAACGGAGAGCTTGAACCTATGAGTGATGTTACTTTAGTTGGCCGTTTGCCTTTTGGTGAAGGGGCGATTGGCAAAAAGTTTCCTTTATTAACTGCCGAGGAAGAGATGGCTTTTGGGCAGGAGCTAGCAACATATGTGCGTCCTTTGACTATCACGAATACCGCTGATTGCGTGGATGATCGCCCTACGGTGGCGCTCGCTGATTCGAGTATCGGCGAAGAGGAGATAAAGAATCGAGTAACCCCCCAGCTGCCTGGTGGCTTAGGTTTAGCGGTCACTAAAGCGGCAGTAGCAGCTGACTTAGCATTGTTACGGGATACTACTGGTTTTAAAGATGCTTATACCAAAATGGTATCTTTTCTGATGGAACTGGGCTACAGCGAAGCGGCTCATAAGGGATGCGGAGCCAGTAAATTGGTAGAGGCATCGATAGCAAGCGAAATTCCTGAAAAAGATATTATGATTGCGCTACCGGCTTTAACGACGGTTAATGAACAAACTAGCTACTATTTTGGACGTAACTGGCAGACTAAAAGACAGCGTTTAGAAGATGGCTATTATGGAGATTGGTCGGCCAGCTGGCATGAAAGTTTTGTGAGCGATCATTTTCCTCAGAACTTTTCAATTTTGGCAGAAGATCCTGACGATCACGAAACGGGCGGACATCATGCCTCTGGCTTATTAGTGATCCAGCGGCCTGGTTTTGGACTCGCTAAAACGGCTCTCGCTACTGCTACGGGAAAAATGGCGTTTGGCGAAACACCGAGTATTATTCCGGAGTTAATCCATAAAATCGGTGGTAGTAGTGAAGAGCGAGCTCGCCTTAGCTTAGAGCTGGGAGTTGACCCGGCTCAGGTACTTAATAAGCTAGTTATTAAAGAATTTCCAGCTTTTGTACAGGCTGCATAGCCATAAGCACTTTACAAATGTGTACTCTCGGGGTACGCTTGAGGTGTAATCATTAAAGTGGAGGTTCCATAATGTTTGGAAGACGCAAGATAGCCGCCCTGGTGGCTGAGTTTCTTGGTACCGGCGTTCTGACACTGGTGTTCCTGAGTGTCCAGCGTTCGACGATCGGCGTACCATACTTTATAGCAATCGCTGCCGGCTTGGCAGTATTAATGGCGACCTTTGTGTTCGGGGAAGTATCACGTGTACACCTGAACCCGGCCGTTACTTTGGGTCTATGGACTGCCCGCAAGATGGGTACCATTTCTGGTGTGTTTTACATCGTGGCCCAACTGCTTGGTGCTTGGGGCGCTTATGGCCTCTACACCTACTTTGTAAACAGTAGTCTCCAGCCAATTGGCGGTCACTACACGGGCCGTGTATTGGTAGCTGAGGCTATCGGTGCGGCAGTATTAGGCCTTGGTTGGGCAGCAGTAGCTTTCCGCAACGTCGTTACAACCACGGTTAAGGGCAGCGTCATTGCTGTTTCATACATTCTTGGTTTAGTTGTTGCTGCCGCAGCAGGTATTGGTTTAGTCAACCCTGCTGTAGCACTCGGTGTTCGCGCTTGGAACATCTGGGGTTCAATGGGCTGGGGTACCTACGTACTTGGTCCAGTGCTGGGTGTTGTGTTAGCAGTTAACTTGTATAGTTTGCTGTTTGCTCCAGCTAGCGCGCTAGTTGCTGAAGCAGTTGTAGAGGAAGAAGTTATCGTTGCTGAGGCTCCGGTACGCAAAACTACAGCTCGTAAAACTAGCAGCCGAGCTAAGTCTGGTACCAAGCGTACTAGTACGCGCCGCTCTCGCTAAAGTAGTTAAAATAGAGTATAAAATCGCCCTCTAAGGGCGATTTTTACTATAGTGAAAAAACCGTCCTTAACTGAGGGGATGGTGGCAGCGTTTATGCTCTCGGCCGTTAGGAAACTGACCATTAGAAAGCTGCTCAATCATGACCTCTAGCTTAGCCTGAAGTGTCTGTAACGACTTGGGTTGCTTTTTGACTGAACCCAGCTGGCCAGTCTCTACAAAGTCTAGGCTTAGCAGGGCTGGCATGACGCCACGTAATTGCTGCCATGCATAAGCGTACAAAGTAAGTTGCTGAGAGCCAGTGGCTCGACTTTTAGCTTGGGCGGCGGTTTGTACGCTCATTCCCGTTTTGAAATCACGAATTTCTACCCCCTGCTCTACTTGGTAGATGGCATCAATTTTACCGCGAATGGTTAAGGGTATGTCACTGAGTGTAAGTTTAAATGGCCACTCCGTTTCGATTGGTAAGTCATCGTGTAGGAAACGCTCGTAAACCGTTTGTACTGTTTTAGGCGCTTGGGCATGGGCGCGTTCACGGGATCGTTTAGAGGCATAGCCGATTTGTGACAGATTACGCACGACCTCTTCAGTAAGCTGCTCTAAGCTCGGTACCTTACCGGAGGCCCGGCCGCGATGCACTTGCTCGATGACGCTATGAATCAAGCTGCCGTAGGCTAACTGTGGGGCTGGTGGCAATGGCATATTGAGGACGTACTGGTAATAAAAGTCCTGCGGGCAATAGAGCCAACTTTCAATCTCACTAACGCTTAAGCTAAAATAGCCGTCACTCAACATGGTTGGTGGTAAACTTACGACATCTGCGGCCGCACTAACTGGTGCAAAGAGTTCAAGACTGGTCTGACTGGCTTCATCGGCCACTGCTTCAGTCGGTGGGTGCCCTAGTAGTTCGGTTAAAAAACGTGACGGTTTACGCAAAGTGCCCGTACCGTGTCGGTCACTATAGGTTAAAATGACTTCTTGTCTGGCACGAGTGAGGGCTACGTACATCAGCCGTCGCTCTTCGGCCAAATGCTCATCTGCCTGAGTTGGATTTGCTTGGAGTTCGGTCGGTACCTTAAGACCGCTTCTGTTGCTGGCTAGAGGAAATGAGCCTTCGCTACAATCGATAATATACACTCGATCCCATTCCAGGCCTTTCGCCCGGTGGATGCTTAGTACATTGACGTGAGTGTCGGAAATATCGAGTGTCGGATCCTCAAATTGATTGCCGGCAGCCTGCAGTACAGGTAAATTTGCCAGATAGTTCTGGACGCTTGGCACCACGGCCACCCGCTCGAACTCTTTAAGCGTTTTAAAGAGCTTAGTGAGTGCCTGGACTTCGGTAAAAACGGCCTCGTCAGTTTCGGCATGACTATAGAGGAGCTGCTTCCAGCCACTATCGGTCATAACATTGTAAGCTAAGGTACCTACAGACTGCTCCTGGCTTGCCTCGCGCCAGGTTTCAATTTGCTGTAAAGCAGTTTGGACGGCTGGCTCTTCGCTCTCCACGAGTAGCGTCAAAAAAGACTGGTGCTCGCGGCGAGCCTGGGCCGACCAAGCTGCAAGCTTACTGATCGGTAGATTAAACAATGGCCCACTCAGCGTATGGAATAGCGCTAGGTCATCACTGGGATCAGCAATAGCTTTGAGGGCTTCTAGCAACTGACGTACGCTGTTCTGTAAGTAAATATCGTTCTGTAATCCGGCTACCACGTGTGGCACGCCATACAACTCGAGTGCTTCATGGATTTTTTGTACGCCGCCCTGATTGCGCCGCGCTAAGATGGCAATAGAACCGGCAGACCGACCACTATCGAGCTGTTGCTGGATGTCTTCGGCTAGCCAAGCAAGTTCCGCGTCTAGAGTGGTAAAGTGTTTGAGCTCGGGTGCTACACCTTTAGTTTGGGCTTGCAAATGTTTATTGAGCTTATTCATGACTTCTAGGCGATAGGGATTGTTGTGTTTGATAAGTCGGTAGGCACTGTCGAGTATGGCTTGGCCAGAGCGATAGTTTTCAATCAGCGTTATTTCCTTAGCGTCTTTGTAACGTTTTTTAAAGTCGAGAATATTAGCTAAGGTAGCGCCACGCCAGCCATAGATACTCTGATCGTCATCGCCAACTACCATTATGTTTTGCTGATCGCCAACCAGGAGATCGATCAATCGTGATTGCATAGGGTTGGTGTCTTGAAATTCATCAACCATAACGAACCGGTATTGTTGCTGCAGTTGCTTAAGGATATTTGGTCGGCTTTCCAGTAACGTGATGGTTAGATAGATTTGATCGTCATAATCGATTACCTGCTCTCGTCGGCAAGCTTGCAAATAGAGCTTGAAAGCGCGGGCGAGCTCGATATGTTTTTGCTTGTCGAGTTGCTCGGCAGCATCACTGGTTGGTAGTTTGTCGGTGTATTGCTTGTAGGCCTCGGGGGTTACTAATTGTTGTTTGAGTAAAGATAAGTAATCGGTCAGTAATTCTAATTGACCACCAGGATTTGATAGGGGGGCAAAATAATCTAGCTCGAATTCGTCGAGATGTTCACGCAAGAAAACTAACTTACCGGTTTCGCCTAGTAAACGCAACCGGCCAAGCCCCCACTCGGCACCATAGGTAGTTAGTAGGTCATTGCCAAAACGGTTAAAGGTGGCAAGAGTGACATCGGTATTGACGCCGGCCCGGTCGGCATTAAGCCGATCTTGCATCTCGCTGGCTGCCTTTTCGGTGAAGGTCAACGCTAAAATTGAGGCTGGGTCAACGCCGGTTTCAATTAAGCGATTGATTCGCTCTACGATAACCCGGGTTTTCCCCGTTCCGGCACCAGCGGCTACTAAAACTGGCCCTTCGATAGTCTCAACGGCCTGGCGCTGGGCGTCATTAAGCTGCATGGTAGAACACTCCAAAAACGTTCATATATCTATTGTAACGGATTAAGCAGTGAGATTGTCAGCGCAGACAGGACAATCTTCTTCATTGCCGAATTCAGTCAGCCATTGCTTACCAGCTTGTTGCCATGGTTCATAATCATGGAAGGCTACTAGATCAGCGGCTTCGCGAAGAACCCAACCAAGCCAGCCGTAGATACGCAGCTTACCCCAAGTAACTGCTGCCCACCGAGGACCACAGGGGATAACGCTCACCGGTTCCTTGGCTACATAGCTCGTGAACTTTTTACCGCTAGCCCGGCGGATAAGATTCTTGGCCACGAATGCACCATCGCGTACCGCGGTTTGAGCCATGCCACTGTAAGGTGTGTTGGCATTATCGCCCAGTACAAAAATACTATCATCGGCCTGCAAATAAATATCGGTTGCCACCTTGCCGTGGCCAGTTATAACAAAATTATTATCTTTAAAGAATGGATGATTCGTAACTCCGGCTGTCCAAATGACGGTATGGCTCTGAATTGGTTTGCCGCTGACGGTTAGGTCGTTAGCAGTTTCGCCCTGCACTACTTTGCCGAGGTATAGTTTTATACCAAGACGCTTTAAGCGTCGCCCAATGACCCGCGAGGCATCCCGAGGCGAACGCGGCAGCAACCGTGGTGCGGCTTCTATCAGATCTATATGAATAGGCCGACCTTTTACGCCATGCACTTCCATTAGTTTTTTAAGGTACTCTGGTAACGCGCCAGCAAGCTCGATACCGGTCGGGCCGGCACCGACAATTACATAATTAAGGTCTGGCTTGTGATCACTGAGTAGTTGTTTGTGTAGATGGGCTTTAAGCTCTTGAGCATTATCGCTTGATTTAATGCCATAGGAAAATTCTTCTAAGCCTGGAATGCCGAAGTAATTAGTAACGACACCTAGAGCCAAGATGAGCGTGTCGTAGTGATAGCTACTGCCTTCTTTGGTTGTTAGCATTTTAGCTTTACGATCTAACGCTACGGCCTGTCCTTGCAGAAGATGAATATTTTTACCACTGGTTAACTTACTGAGTGCGATGCTGGCATTGGCTCGTTTGCCACCGGTAGCAGCATGGTACAGCGTAGGATAATAGCGAAAATCGATCCGGTCGCTCAGCAAGCTAACCGCAAAGCGATCATCTTTTTCGAGCTCTAAAGCCGCCTTTAAACCGGCAAATCCCCCACCGACAATCAATACTTTTTCTTTAGCACCCATTTTAGGCTTTTTCTCGTAGATGAAAGTTTAGCTGGTGAGTGCCAGACAGTTGTTCTTGAGAGGAGGTGTACCAGGCGGTACGGTGACGAACAAAACGACTGTCTGGTGCCATCAGATGAAGTTTTAACAGAGAAAAGGCCTGGAATGGGTGCTCGGTCATCTTAACTACAGTGTAATCAAGCTAACGCTTACTTGCAAGAAGTACTGATTTGCAGCTAAACTTAAGGGGTATGGAAGAAATTAAACAGTTACTACAAAAAACTGGCTTCAAGGGTGAGTTAGATGATTCTGCAACCGCAATTGAGAAATATAGTCATGATGCTTCCCTGTTTGAGATCAAACCCAAACTAGTCGTTTTTCCGAAGGATAGTGCCGATGTACAAGCATTGGTTAAGCTCGTGCACGAACAGAAAACGCAAATGCCTGAACTGTCAGTTACGGCGCGCAGTGCTGGGACCGATATGGCTGGTGGTGCTGTCAATGACTCAATTATTGCGGACTTCAATAAGCACTTTACTGAGATCGAAGAAGTTACGCGCACTTATGCTCGTACCCAACCCGGAGTGTTTTATCGAGATTTCGAGCCTCGTACCTTGCAGCACGGGGTGCTTATGCCCTCCTACCCTGCCTCTCGTGATCTCTGCACGGTTGGCGGTATGGTCGCTAACAATTCCGGTGGCGAAAAGTCGCTGGAGTATGGCAAGACGAAAGACTTCGTAAACCAACTGAGCGTGGTATTTAGTGATGGTGTAGAGCGGATTGTGAAGCCAATTACTAAAGCCGAACTTGATAAAAAAATGGCTCAAAAGGACTTTGAAGGCCAGATCTATAAGCAAATTTATGAACTCTGCGAAACTAATTACGATAAGATCAAAGCGGCTAAGCCGCAGGTCAGCAAAAACTCTATGGGCTACACCCTATGGGAAGTCTGGGACCGCGAGACTGGCATTTTTGATCTCACTAAGCTTATTGTCGGTTCTGAAGGTACCTTGGGCTTTGTAACCGATATTACGTATCGATTAGTACCGGCCCGGGCACATTCTGGCCTCCTGGTACTATTCTTAAAAAATATTGATGATTTGGGTGAGCTTATCCCAAAGGTCCTAGAGGCCAAGCCGGCAACGTTTGAGTCGTTCGATGATCAGACTTTGTGGCTATCGATCCGCTTTATGCCAAGCTTTTTGAAAATGCTCGGCTGGAAGCGCTTTATTCACCTGTTAATTACTCTGATCCCAGACGGTTTGCAATTACTGCGTGGCATTCCCAAGCTGATTTTGATGGTTGAATTTAATGCCGAAACGGAAGCAGAAGTCCGCGCTAAAGTTCATGCCTTACACAAAGAGTTAGAAAAGCACGCTGCTCGCTACGAAATCAATGGTGAGGAAGAGGATGCGTCAGAAGCTAAATCGGAGAAGTTCTGGATTATGCGTCGCCAAAGTTTTCAATTGCTACGCAGCAAGGTCAAAGATAAACACACCGCCCCGTTCATCGATGATTTAATTGTGAACCCTCAGTACTTGCCAGAGTTTTTGCCAAAACTTCGTACGATCATAAACAAATACAAACTATTTGCGACTATTGCCGGTCACATGGGCGATGGTAACTTTCACATTATTCCCCTTATGAAACTAGAGGATCAAAAAGAGCGTGATAAGCTGCTACCGGCCATGAAAGAAGTTAACGAACTAGTATTGAAATACCACGGTTCATTATCGGGCGAGCATAACGATGGTTTGGTGCGGGGACCCTGGCTCGAACAGCAATTTGGTAAAGAAATCGTTGATTTATTTCGCCAAGTTAAACACATTTTTGACCCGCAAAACATCTTTAATCCGCACAAAAAATCTGACGCTAACTGGGACTACTCATTCTCCCACATTCGTGATCACTTCTAAATTAGAAACGCATCGACACTAATTGTTGCGCAAAGCACCGTCAGGACTACTAAGGAAGTTAAGAAAACTTTGCGACCCCACAGGGCATCTTCTAGGCGGTTAAAATTCGTTAGACCAACAAAGAACCAATAGGTACCTAATAACAGGACGATTATTGCATATATAATTCCGGTAGAGCCAAACACACTCAACAGTAAGGCTACTACGGTGAAGGCTACAATGTAACAAAGCGTTTGAAGTTTGGTTTGCCATGCTCCTTTTTTGACGGGCAGTACTGGAAGACCGGCATTTTTGTAATCCTTGTAGCGGTACAAGGCGATACCGTAGAAATGGGGCATTTGCCAAAAAACCAGAATAAAGAACAGGATTACGGCCGTACTGTCTAGCTGGTTGGTGACCGCCGTATAACCAACTACAGGTGGTACGGCTCCTGCCACACTGCCGATGAGTGTGCCTAACGGACTACGGCGTTTGCCAACGCCGTAAAAGACCACATATACAACAAAACCCAGCAGCGCTATTAACATGGTGAGAATAGTGGTGTGGATATCTAAAATAAGTGCTCCTATAATGCCTAAAACTGAGCCATAGATGAGCGCTGATGAGGGTGATATCTGTTTGCTTACTAAGGCGCGATGCTTAGTGCGTTGCATGGCAGCGTCAATGTTGCGGTCCAGATAGTTATTAAAGACACAAGCTGAGGCGATCACTAGGCTTAAGCCGACGATCATAAAGAACAATAAGCTAAGGTGTACATGGTGCTTTGAAGCCAAGAAAAAGCCAGCCAGGGCTGGCAATGCATTGCCGTATATAATGCCGGGTTTCGTAAGGTAATAGTACTGCTTAAGCAAACTATAGCCCATCCTGGCTTTGGATATAACGGTTGATCTGCTGGGGTGAATTCAACATCCGGTAATTTAGGTTAGTCATAATCCAGAGTGAACCGGCTACCACAATAATGACCACGCCCAGCATAAATATAAAGACTGCTAGCTTCCAGCGTGGCTTGGGCTCGCGACCTAGGTGCATAAAGTATATGAGCTGCAGAATAAACTGACTGCCAGCTAAAATCGCTACCATCCATACTAGTATCCATTTAGAAAACATATGGTGCTGGACGAGCACAAAAGCAATAATGGTGAGCACTAATGATCCTAGAAAACCGACCACATAATTGCGACTGCTCACCGTAGTTTCGATTGTTTGTTTGCTCATACGCCGATTACCCCAAACAAATATACGATCGAAAAGATGAATATCCAGATGAGATCCAGGAAGTGCCAGAACAAACTAAACATGGTCAATCGTTTGGCGGTTATGTCTGTTAGCCCTCGTTTAAGTAGATTCCAGCGGAGCACGGCCAGCCATAAAAGCCCTGCCGTTATGTGCAGTCCATGGGTTCCCACCAGTGTGAAGTAAGCTGATAAAAAGCCGCTCCGTCGCCAGCTATTACCTTCTACGACTAAGTGACGGAATTCGCTTAACTCTAGAAGAAGGAATAGTATACCGAGCAAAAAGGTGACGCTAAGCCAGGTCTGTGCCAGGGCGTTATTACGTTTGCGGACTGCGAGTATGGTCAGGCCGCAGGAAAAGCTACTTGTCAGCAGAATAAGCGTTTCGATAAGGACGAATGACAGATTGAATAATTCTTTGCCCGATGGACCGCCAAAGGTATTGGTGTGTAGTACGGCATAGGTTGCAAATAAGCTGGCAAACAATACACAATCGGTCATTAAGTAGATCCAAAAACCGAGCGTGGTCTTATCGGTCATCTCGATCTGCGGAGTATTTTGACCGGTGGTTACTACTTCGCTCATGCGTATTTCCTTTTGGCGATTTTTTCTAGCTTTTCAACGCGAGCGGCCGACAAATCATGTTCGGGATGCTCATCGTTGCTGCGGATAATAATACAGCCCAGTATCCCTACTACCCCGACTAATCCTAACCAAGTTATATGCCATACAAATGCAAAACCAATACAGAAAGCAAAAGCGGCAATATATATAGGTATGCCGGTATTTTTGGGGAGACTAATGACTTCATACTCCTCTTCGGATTTCTTTGCCTTAGTGTGCTTACTTTCCCAGAAGGCGTCACGACTATTTACGGGAGTTAGGTGAGCAAAGTTGTAAGCTGGCGGGGGCGAACTGGTGGCCCACTCGAGTGTCCGACCATTCCATGGATCGCCCGTGCTATCAAGGTGTTGCTTACGCTGGATAACACTTACGACTAGTTGCAAGACTTGGAAACCAATACCAGCAATTACAATTGCAACTCCCACGCCGGCTACGATGAAGAGCGGTTGCCAACCTAACGAAGCATCGTAATGATCAAGGCGACGCGTAGCTCCCATTAACCCTAAAATATACAGAGGTGTAAAGGCTAGCACGAAACCGCCCGCCCAGCACCAAAAAGCACACTTACCCAGCCCTTCATGGAGCGTAAAGCCAAAGATTTTAGGGAACCAATAGGTTAGTCCTGCAAAATATCCGAATAATACACCGCCGACGATCATCATATGGAAGTGTGCGACTAAGAACAAGCTATTATGCAGTTGAAAATCAGCTGGAGGAATTGCCAACAAAACGCCAGCCATCCCGCCGATAGTAAAGATCACCACAAATCCTAAAAACCACAGCATGGGCGTGGCAAACTTAATTCGTCCGCGATACATAGTAAAGAGCCAGTTAAATAATTTGACGCCGGTCGGCACGGCAATGATCATCGTCATGATACCAAAGAATGCATTGACGTCGGCCCCTGCTCCCATGGTAAAGAAATGGTGCAACCATACAATGAACGACAGTAATACAATGGCCCAAATGGCCCAAACCATAGAGGTATAGCCAAATAGCCGCTTGCGTGAAAAGGTGGCTACTACTTCCGAGAAGACTCCAAAAGCTGGCAGGATGAGAATATAAACTTCGGGATGTCCCCAGGCCCAGATCAAGTTCACGTACATCATGGGGTTACCACCAAAATCGGCAGTGAAAAAGTGCATCCCTAGAGATCGATCCAGTGCCAGTAGGGCTAGGGTGACGGTTAAAATGGGAAAAGCAAACATCACCAGGCTCATACTGCCCAGCACGCTCCAGACAAACATCGGCATCTTCATGAGCGTCATGCCGGCTCGACGCATTTTTAGGATGGTGGTGGTGAAATTAATGCCTGAAAGCAAACTACCGACACCAGCGATCTGCAAGCTCCATATCCAATAATCAACACCTACGCCAGGGCTATATTTGAGCTCAGACAGCGGTGGATAGGCCAGCCAACCAGCGGCTGAAAAGTCCCCAATCATGAGCGAGGTATTAATCAGTAGCATCCCGGCTACAAACAGCCAGAAGCTCAGGGCATTAATAAACGGAAAAGCCACATCACGTGCCCCGATCTGCAGCGGCACGATCAAATTTATCAGCCCAAACATGAAGCCCATGCCGACAAAGAAAATCATGATTGAGCCGTGGGCTGAAAAGACCTGCTGAAAGTGATCGGAACTAAGAAAACCATGGCTCGTACCCACTGAAGTGGCCTGTTGCAGACGGATCATAGCCGCATCACTAATGCCGCGAAGCAACATAGCAAAGGCGACCACCAGGTACATGACACCGATTCGCTTTGGATCGAGTGAGGTAAGCCACTCCTTCCATAGCCAACGCCAGCGCTTAAAATAAGTTAACGCTGCAGCGGCCGCGAGGGCAACCAGAACCATAGTAACTTGCCCAATCGCTACGATGGGGCCATTAAATAAGGCGTGAACGGTTAATCTGCCAAGGAGATCAATACCTAGGTTCATAGACTTATCCTATTTGTCGGTGTCATATACTGCAGCACGATTTTATCGTAGAGGTAATAATCAGCTAGCTTATAGTACGCTGCTGGGTTGTTTTCGCTCGGTTTGGCGAGGGTTGGATAAGTAGCGGTATTGAGGGGATGGGTAGAATGCTGGAGTGCTGTAGCCCAGCTGTGGAAATCACCTGCCGTCGTAACGTGTGTCATAAAATGCATTCCGGCAAAACCCTTCCCACTAATATTAGCCGAACTGCCGTAGTAGTTACCAACTTTATCTGCCATGAGTTGCAAGTGACTGTTCATGCCCGGCATGGCATATATTTGCCCGCCCAATTGGGGAATCCATAAAGAGTTCATGGGGCCATCAGCAGTAATGACAAAATCCACCGGTGTTTGGTTAGGAAGCTGTAAATAGTTAATAGTGGCGATACCCTGCTCGGGATATATAAAGAGCCATTTCCAATCGAGGGCTACGACTTGCACGGTCAGGGGCTTAGTTGTTGAAGCTAAAGGTTTATACGGGTCAAGTTGATGGGTAGCTTGCCAGGTAATAATCGACAATATAAAAATTAAAACTCCCGGAACAAGCCACCACACCGTTTCGGCAATTCGGCCGTGGTCAAGCTCTGGCATATACACGGCTTGGTGATTTGATTCTCGATAGCGCCAGGCAAAACCAAAGGCCATAACAAACACGGGGATAACCACGACGAGCATTAACAAAGTTGCCACAATAATCAAGTGACGTTCTTGGCTAGCAATAATTCCCGCCGGATTTAACACAGCGATGTTTCTACCGTGCAAAAACTCAACAGCTGCGGCTATGAGCGCAACAAAAACCGCTACCGGTAACAGACCTTTATATTTTCCCACTGCTCTCTCGCCTGCCAATGATTACGTAGAAGCCTAGCATTATCTATTATGATAACACTTTACGGGCATTCTGGTTATGGCTAATTGGTGGCGATAGGTAGCTCTATGGTGGCAGTGGTACCATGGCCGGGTCGGCTCGCTAAGCTAATGGTGGCGCGATGCACGTCGGCAATCAGCTTAGCGATTGATAGACCCAATCCAAAGCCTTCACTGCCGGCTTTAGTGCGCGAAGCATCTGCTCGATAAAAACGGTCAAATACCTTTTCGAGGTCCGCTTTGGCGATACCGCTGCCCTGGTCTTTGACGCTAATGCCCAGGTGGTGATCCGTATGCTTACTGCTCAGGGTAATACGTGAGTTGTCGGGACTGTACTTTATAGCATTATCGAGCAAGATGACTACTAACTGCGTGAGGCTTTCGGCATCACCCAAGGTACGAGCTGAAGTTACATCGTTCTGAATAGTAATGCTCCGGCTGGCAGCGATTTTATCCACCTGTTGAATAGCTTGGCTGACTATCTCTGCGATATCGAGGCTGACAAAGCTATGCTGAAGTTCGTTAGCCTCCAGGCGCGTAAGACGGAGTAGATTGTTAATGAGGGCGTCGAGCTTGCCTACCTCTTCTAGATTACTAGCTAGGGCTTGTCGCAAGGCTTCTTTGGATGCTCCTGCATCCATGAGTGCAACTTCACTTTCCATCTTTAAGGCGGTCAGCGGTGTTCGCAACTCGTGGCTAACATCGGCGGTAAAGCGTTTTTGTTGTTCGTGAGCTTGTTCAATTGGTTCAAGGGTCCAGCGCGCCAAAGCGTAACTGGCGGCCCCAGCACCAACTAGTACGACGAGGTTAAATATAATAAGACGCTCTAATAGTCGGTGCTCTCCATTCTGGATATAACCACCAGAACGCAGAAATGGACTATTATCGAAAACCGGAAAGTTGCTAGAAATACCTTCGGTTTGGCGCCTTAAACCTCGTGATAATTCATTGCTCCCTACTTCATACACGACGCCACTAAAAACTAGGCTTATAACCATAACTAAGCCAAGATACCAAAGGGTTAATTTAAAGGTGGCAGATCGGAACATGGTGATGTTGAATGGTTAATCGCCTAATTTATAGCCGAAACCACGCAATGTTTGCAAGAGCGCTTTTTTGTCGGGAAAAGGTCGATCGATCTTATTGCGTAAGTAGCCGATATACACCTCGACGGTGTTGGGCAGTATCAAGGCGTCTTCGTCCCACACGTGAGTAATAATCATATCTTTAGTAACCACTTGGTGGGCATTACGCATGAAGTACTCCAGGAGAGCAAATTCCTTATGCGATAACTTGATCGGTGTGTCGCCGCGCGATACCTGATAGCTCGTTGGGTTGAGCTGTAAGTCGTCAACGGTTAATACGGTGCCGCTCGTAACAGCGGGCCGCCGCAAAAGCGCTTGTATACGGGCGGTTAGCTCGTCAAAAGAAAATGGCTTAACTAAGTAGTCATCCGCGCCACTATTAAGGCCTTCGACTTTATCACCGATACTTCCCCGAGCGGTGAGCATTAAAATGGGTGCTTGCTGGCCTTCGGTACGGGCTTTTTTGGCTAATTCAACGCCGTCCATGCTGCCGGGCAGCATTCGATCCAGCACAATAATATCGTAATCAGGATCTACGGCGTAGGAAAGGCCGGTATCGGCATCATGTACGGTGTCGACGGCAAAACCTTTAATCTCAAGGCCGCGTTTAATAGCGTCGGCAATCTTTACTTCATCTTCTACAACTAATACTCGCATACCCTTTAGTATAACGGCTGGCTTGAGAAATAGCTGAACTAGGTGGCAGCTGGGCGGAAACGTTTGCTGGCATGGAAGCCAACTACCACCAAACATAAAATACCCAAAAGGGCTACGTAAGCGGCACGATCGATAATACTAGCCGCTAAAATGGTATTAGTGCCAATGTGGTGTAATTTCTGCGAAAACAGTAAGAATGATTCCCGAAAACCAATTGCTCCCGGCGTCAGTGAAACAAAGAGTGCTAAATTGGCCGCGCCACTATAACTCATAGCCTGCCACCAGCTGGCATGAACGTGCAGGGCATGGAGCTCTACATAATAAATAATGATCTGTACCACTAACTGTGATAAGGTAGCGAGTGATAAAAGTCCCAGTGACTGGCTGGTGAATGTCAGGCTCGAAGTTGTAACCTTACGCTTGTTGCGCTTAATGACCATCTGAATCACCATGTAGCTAAAGATTGCGGCGATAACTGCTAAGGGGATGGCAGCCCACCAGTAATGACTCCCCAAGAATAAAAAGAGCACGCTGAGTACTGCATAGATGCCGTAGTAAACCAAGGTGGCTACGGTGTAGTCACGCAACCTTATATTGTGTCGTTGCTTAAGGTAGGCGGCGCGTACCCCTGGGCCGCTCTGTAGTGGCCCAAAGAAGTTAATAACGCTAGAATAAGCAGCCAGCAAAAGGTTTTCTTGGCGTTTTAACTGTTGTCCGCAAAGACCCAGTGTGGCTTGGTACACAGCTGCCAAACAAATCGTGAAAACTGCATAGAGCGCAATTAAGAGCACCAATATCCAGGGGTTAGTGGTTTTAAGGGCGTGCCTGATCTGGGGATGCTTAACGAAAAAGTAGGCAATTATGGCAACGGTGGCGGTAATAATCGCTAGCGGGAGGATGGTTTTGAGTGGTTTTGGTAAGCGCTTCATTGCTGTCATAATGATACTGGAAGATTTTCAAGAACGCTACGTAAGCCAGCTTATACTCAGCTTAGCCGCTATAATAACGACTAAATCGGGGCCTTCTTATCGTACAAACTATGCAGCAAAAAATAATCAATTTCCTAGCTAGTAAACGCTGTTTCTATGCTATCGTTGGCCTATTGATAGCCCAAGCTACCTGGATTGCCTTGAGCGGTCGCTATCCGATGGCTTTCGACGAAGACTTTCACTTTGGCATTATTCGCTTGTATGCTCACCACTTAAGCCCTTTTTGGGCGTCCCAGCCGGCCAATGCCGATGCCTTTGGAGCGGTGTCTCGTGATCCCTCATACCTGTACCAGTATCTTATGAGCTTTCCTTATCGCCTCATTAGCCTCTTTACCCACAACCAAACGGTCCAGGTTATTATCCTGAGGTTTATTAACATTGGTCTGTTTGCGAGTAGCTTGCCACTATACCAACGCCTTTTACTCCGGGCTAAAGCTTCACCGGCTTTGGTACACGGCATCTTATTTGGCTTTGTGCTGATTCCTATTGTTCCATTGTTAGCTGGACAGATAAATTACGATAACCTCTTCTTGCCATTAGTAGCCTGGACACTTTTGTTGGCCTTACGGTTATCTGACGAATTGCGTCGTACTAAACAATTTAATCTACAGCTGTTCGGCGGTCTGTTGATTCTGTGCTTGCTAGCAAGTTTGGTGAAGTACGCGTTCTTGCCGATATTTGCTGGCTTGCTAGTATTTTTGGCAGTATTCTTACTGCGCACCATACCTTTTGCTCTGCTCTGGTCTGATATTCAGCGCGGCTTTGGAGCAATTGCTGGGCGTACTCGATGGATTTTAGTACTTGGCTTGCTCATTAGTGCGGGGCTTTTTGGGGAGCGCTATGGGATAAATTTGGTGCGTTACCATGAGCCAGTGCCTGACTGTGGCCAGGTGTTAAGCGTGGATCATTGCAGTAGTTATGGGCCGTGGATACGAGATTATCATTATGCGGCCGCTAAAGCTGATGTTTCGGCTAATCCTATCATTTATACAGGTCAATGGTTTCATGGTATGTGGCTCAGACTGTTCTTTGCGGTCAGTGGGCCAGTGACCAATTTTGCCACTCGGGGTCCCCTGCTCTTACCTGCCGTAGGTTCGATCGTGCTGGCGGTGATTGGGCTGGGCTTGGCGATATATCGCTGGCCGACTATATGGAAGCGCTATGACAAAACGTTGCTGTTACTTATTTTAGTTGTAAGTATCAGCTATGTGGCAGCTCTCTGGCTTGATGAGTATCGAGAATATTTACATACGGGCGTACCAGTAGCGATTAATGGACGGTATCTACTGCCGGTTCTACCCTTTTTTATGTTGCTCTGCGTCCTCGGCTTTAAAGAGAGCCTTAAGAGCTGGCGATCGATTAGGTTTGCTGTAGCCGTAGCGGCCTGCTGCTGTTTTGTAGCCGGTGGTGGAGTCCTAACCTTTATTGTGCGGGCAGAAGACGGTTGGTATTGGCAAAATCAGCCGGTTATTGACGTCAACCACGCGGCTCAAAAGGTACTAAAACCAGCTATTCCTGGCAGTAAAAACCCGGTTCAGTTTTTATTCTGAGTAAGAAATCGCAAGCGTTTAGTCTGTTCGAGATTATCTTCGATAAGGCTACGATTAATACGAATTAAGTCGGCAATAATGTTAAGCGTAAAGCTCAAAAATGCCGCAACCAATAAGGTAGAACCAAGTACTAGCGACTGAAGGTGCCCGCGACTATTGTGTTCGATTAATGCAAAATAGCTGAATCGTACAATCGGTATAAGCCCAATAATTAGGAAAAAGATAGCCAATGAGCCAAATATGGCATAGGGCTTATACATAATGTAGGCCCGCACGATGGCGGACATCGATTTTCGGATATGTTCCCACATTGAATTAAACAAGCGAGATTCGCGCAATTTAGGGTTCGTGGTAACTGGGATGCTAGTGATAGCTAAACGCTTATTGCCGGCTTGGATAATGGTTTCCATGGTATAGCTAAAACGGCTGACAATATTGAGCCGGAACAGGGCTTCTTTAGAGTAGGCCCGAAAACCGCTTGGAGCGTCGGGAATGCTGGTGCCGGCGGCAATATTGACAATATAACTGCCAAAACGCTGTAAAAGCTTTTTAAGCGGTGAAAAATGCTCGATTGTTTGGGTTTGCCTATCGGCGATGACGATATCGGCTTCACCGCGCAAAATCGGTTGTACTAAATCTTTGATTTTAGCTTGCGGGTACTGATTATCGCCATCGGTGTTAACCACTATATCGGCGCCCAATTCTAGGGCCCGATTAATACCGTGGTGGAACGATCGTCCTAAACCTTGATTACGGGCGTGATGCACAAACTCTGTAACTCCGTGAGCTTTGGCGATTTTAACCGTGTCGTCAGTGGAACCATCGTCAACAATCAAGATAATAATCTCATCGATACCGGGTATCTTTTTAGGGATACTCTTAAGTACCAACGGAAGCGTTTCTGCTTCATTTAAGCAAGGAATTTGGACAACAAGCCTCATAAGTTTCGTAATTATCAGCTTTAGTATAGCTTATATCCTTAAAATTAGCTTGAGTAACTGACTTTTCGTAGATAAGGTAGGTTTTAGTATAATGAGTGCAATGTCCCCAAAACCAAAACCTGGTGCCTACAAACACCCTGCCGGCCAATCTGGTAATCCTCGGATCGTGAATGATGTGGTAGGGCCTACTAACACCACTAATTTTCCTAATGTAGGCATGACATTGAGCAGCTACCAATCAACTGGTTCCCGGCCGTCGACCGCTAAGGGGCGCCCTTTCAGCCAACCAGTTAACCAGAGCCGTTGGCAACGTATCAGGCAACGGGTAACCCTCAAGCGCGTGGTACTGAGTGTACTGCTGGTATTAGTCCTGATTGGTGGATGGTTGGGTTGGAAATTTATATATAACGCGCATAAAGTATTCGGCGGCAATATATTGGGCATTCTCCACACGACTAAATTGAAGGGCGAAGATAGCGGACGGGTTAACATTTTGCTGGCCGGTAACTCAGCCGATGATCCGGGGCATCAAGGAGCTTATTTAACTGATTCGATCATGATTATTAGTATTGATACCAAAAATAATACGGCCTTTATGTTAAGTGTGCCGCGCGATCTCTATGTATCAATCCCGGGGTATGGTCATCAAAAGATTAATGCGGCTAATGTGGACGGCGAAGCAGAAGACTTTAGTGCTAGTGGCTACCCGGATGGTGGCATGGGCCTCCTGGAACAGCTCGTAAGTAAAGATTTTGGTATTCAAATTGACTACTATGCCCTCGTTAACTACACTGCTTTTCGAGATACCGTTAATGCCGTGGGCGGCATCGACGTTACTATCCAAAGTACCGATAAGCGGGGTCTCTATGACCCAAGTATCGACTACACGACGCATGGGCCGCTGGTGAAGCTAACAAATGGAGTGCATCATTTAGATGGTCAGCAGGCGCTTGATTTGGCCAGAGCTCGCGGTGACGCTTACGGCTCGTATGGTTTTCCGCAAAGTGATTTTGATCGCACAACTCATCAACGACAAATGCTGGTGGCACTTAAGGCCAAGGCTACCACTGCCGGTGTATTAGCCAATCCCGTTAAACTCAGCAGCTTATTCGATGCAATCGGTAGTAATGTGAAAACTGACTTTAATCTAAGCGAAGTAAGACGGCTTTTTGACCTCACGAAAAACATCTCCAGTAACAATATCCAATCGATTGGCTTAACTAATGTTAATGGCCAAGACTTGTTGGCTAACTACCAAACAAGCGAGGGCCAATCGGCGCTAGTACCCGCGGCCGGGATCGATGATTATAGTGATATTCAGGCCTTCATACGCCGCCTCACCTCTAATAACCCTGTCGTTAAAGAAAACGCTTCTGTAGTGGTACTCAATGGCACTAATTCATTTGGCGTAGCGAAACTACAAGCCAGTCGACTGGAAGACAAGTACGTTAATGTCAGCGCTATGGCTGATGCTCTTAACTCTGATCAAACAGTTACCCAAATTATTGACGCCAGTGGCGGCACCAAGCCCACTACTAAGCAATTACTCACAAGTTTGTACGGCTCTAATGTCACTACTACTAACCCTTATGCCAGCAAATATCCTCAGGCTAGCTTTATCATTGTGGTAGGTACCGATCAGGTAACCGCAAGCCAGTAGAGTGCACCAAAAGCCGCTAGTGTAAGCTGCCTTACAGCTCATGGTATAACAATCGTCTTACTATACAGTTAAAGTACTAATGTAAAGTTGCGAGGTGACCATGGCAACCATTCCAGACCTAATCAGGATATACCAACTTGCAGAACGGCGACGGCTTAGTAATTATTACCGACGTTTGCAGATCAAAAAATAAAGTCGAACTAATGGGAGGCTTCTACCCAAGTGGTGTACACTAGTAGAACATGAGTGACACGCCGTTATCGGTTTTGGAAAAGTTCTTAGCACAGTATCCGCTCAGGACTTATCACAAAGGTGAGATTATTATTTTCCAGGGCGAAGCTCCACGCACGGCCTATGCTATAAAGCGTGGCATGGTTAAGGCCTATAACTTAAGCGTCAATGGCGATGAAAAACCGGTAGCATTTTACGGGCATGGCGATACCTTTCCGGGCGCTTGGGCCTATGGAAAGATGCCGAGTGCTGTCTATTACTATGAGACCTTTACTGATGAGGTTGAAGTCTATTTGGTACCGCGCGAAGAATACGTCAACTTTATTAAACAACACCCGGACAGTATGTTCGAGGAGCTCGAACGGTACGTAAAAGATCATCTAGCGACTTCTATGCGACTTAATGCGTTGCAGCACTCCCGGGCGGGCGATAAGCTCATTTACACCCTTCATTATCTGGCCTTGAGTCATGGCTTGCCTGTTCAGGGAGTGGGTAAGGTCATAGAAATACAACTCAGTCTGACCCATCAAGACTTCGCTAACCTAACGGGGCTTACGCGGGAAACAGCGGCTACCGAATTAAACAAGCTGAAGCACCAGGGAGTGATTACTTATGGTAAGCACACGCCCTACCGTATTGATCTAGGTAAACTGAACGCGTTACTGAACGACCAATATATTGCCGAAATTGAAATTAAGCCTTAGTGCCGGCTAGCTTGTTGTCGAGCGTATCGCTCACTACGCGAGCTAAGTTTTGGGGTGCAGTCCAAGATTTGATGATACAGCGGTAGGCACCAAGATCGTAGGCCTCGGTAACCTCAGGAGAATTCTCCATATTGGTAAAAATCAATACCTTTACTTCTGGATGCTTACTAGCTAGATCATAGTGCTGCAAGAACTCCAGGCCTCCCATAATAGGCATTAGTAAATCAAGCAATATAAGGTCGGGTGAAAAGTCTTCAACTGCTTTTAAAGCTTCGCGGCCGTTATGAACTGAGACCACCTTATGTCCTTCGCTCTCCAAAATAATGGTATAAGCATTGTTCAGGTCTTTGTCATCTTCAACAACTAATATCTTGGCCATAATACGTATACCGCCTGGTTACTCCCTCGCCTTTTGATTACTCTTATTTTTATCATACAACGCTACTGAATCCTATAAGAAATTTTACAACTCTAGGCACTGGCGGGTGTTTGCGAAGGTTTTTTGGCTTGCTGGCCAGAACTGGTTGGGCTCTTTTTGGGTAAGGTAACGAAGAAAGTAGTGCCCTTGCCTTCGGTGCTATCAAACCAGATTCGTCCGCCTAGTTCATCGAGCAGTCCCTTTACCAAATACAATCCTAGACCGGTACCACTTGTCTCTTGCTTGACGACATTATGCGCCCGGAAGAATTTCGTAAAGATACTGTCTTGGGAGTATTTCGGTATGCCCAGCCCTGTGTCGCTCACACTAATTACTATGTCGTAGCGTCGGGGCCGTACCTGTACGCTTACGGTGCCCTCATCGGGGGTGTATTTTATGGCATTGGAAATAAGGTTAGAAAGTATCTCTTTTACGATCAGGTTATCAGTGCTTACTATGCATGGTTGCTTGGCTTTTTGCAGGCCGATAGCGATGTTTTTGTCGGCAGCTGCTAGGGAGTGTTCTTTGATAACTTCTTCGATTAAACGTTCAAGGTTAGTTGGTTTCAGAAGTATAGACACATTACCACTTTCAATGCGGGTGATGTTAAGTAAGGTGCTAATGAGCTCGTTCATACGGTTGGCGGCTGAAACGATAGTGCGAAGAGACTTCTTTTGGGCAGGTGTAACGTCTCCCATGTAGCCGTCAATTAACATATGGGAATAGGTTTTAATGGCCGATAATGGAGTGCGTAACTGGTGCGAGGCTAACGAAATGAAGTCGCTTTTCATGCGATCTATCTCATATTCGAGCGTAATATCTCGAAAGGTTTCGATGGCGCCCACTGGCCGACCGTGGAGCATAATCGGCGACACGGTTACGGCTACCGGAAAACGTTGTCCGTTCTTTTTACGATAATACATTTTCTCTGAGATGGTTTTGCCAGTTAGGAAAGCCTTAGTAATGGGTCGATCAATTAAGCTCATTGCGACATCTTGCTCAGAGACGGCAACTATCTTTTTGGGGAACCAATTGCCTAGCATTTCTCGCTCAGAAAAGCCCAGTATTTCTAATGCCGGAGGGTTGATACGGGTTATTTTACCGAACTCGTCGGTGGCGATTGCCCCATCACCAATGCTGGTAAATAGGGCTTCGGCTAAGCTGTGTTGCTCCTCTATGGTCTCAATATCAGGTTCGATTGTACTCATAGGGCACGTTTATTCTTTTTTGGGTCAGCAGCCCGGTTGGCTAGCGACTCTAGTTGATTTGTATACTCTTCCACCAATTCACTGTTGTCGGTAATAAGAGAAACGGCTATCCGAATCCAGGCAATTAAACCTTCAAGGTCGGCCGGTGATATCTTTTCTGGCTCTTTGTGTAAGTGATTATGAATTTGACGATTAATAAAGCGATCGGCAGCCGGTCCAAGGTATACGTGAGTAATGCGTACAACTTGAATGTAAAGCGTGGTGGGAGAAGTGGCCATTACTACACTTCCTCGAGCTTTTTAAGCCGAGTTACCCCGTAGCTAATAAGAATAAAACCACCGGTAGAAATAAGTTCAAAAATGTAAGTAGCGATCAAAATGGCACTTATGGATAAATGACCACTTCGCGGTACTACTGAACGGAAGCATTCGACTACTCCCAGGCTAATAATAACCAAAGTAAGTCCTGCTGCCATATACTGGAAAGCTTGGCGGTACAGTGAACCCTGTGTGTGGCGACTCAGTAGCAACATTTGATAAGCGGCTAGTAGCCCTACAAACCAAGCGTAGAGATATGGCACAACTAAACTTACTACTACTAACCAAGTCGGCAAGTAGTAAGGATTAAGGGAGTTACCGGCGTGCGAAAGGTCGATGTGGCGGAAGGTTGCAAAACAAAATATGGTGCCCAGAATAGCAAAAATAAACAACAACGATTTGGCTCCATTAACCTGAACGATAGCCTTAGTGCGTTGGGCGAGCGCGTGGCTACCGTTGCTAATGATGTTAAAGGCTATCAAGGGGAACAAGAGACTGATATATCCCCCGACGATGAGGGAGACTGCATGGAACCCTGGGTGACTATTGGCGATGGTGTTCAAAATAAGGCTAATAATACTCGGTACGGCTAATCCCCAAGCTAGCCACTGCAGACCACGAGCTAACGCCTGGTAGGGCGGCCCTTCGGGGCTTTTTTTAATGAGGCTGGCGTACTCGTTGAGCTTAATATATCCAAAAAAAGCTGGTAGCCAAAACAGGACCAGCGGCAATTGGACGCTAAAAAGTAACAAATGATACTCAGCGCCACTGAGATGGTAAATCTGTTGAGTTGCTTTGCTGGCTGGCAATAGGGCACCTAAAAATAGATATAAAACAGCTAAGAAACCATAGTAAACCATGGGTGGTACATTTCGCTTGTACACGGTAACTCCTTACCTATATGTATGTATTTATAGCGTAGCGCAGGCTACAGCTATTTGCCATAGTACCAGCATACGTTATACTGGAAAGTACAATTCCTCACACAAAAAGTTTAGGTGTTAGTGTAAAAGTTATGCAGCGTTCTCGAATCAGTGGTCGACGTCCTCAGCGAACCTTAAGGGTAGTACCGTATCCTCAGACTATGAGTACGAGGATGTACCAAGATCGTACCTGGTACGAAGGTCGTCATTGGCGCCGCCGATTTCTCAAATTAGGTTACGGCGTAGCTATTATAGGACTGGGCTTTTTTGGTATGACTCGAATAACTGCTAGTAAACACGCGGCAGCCCAGGTAGCTGATGCTGCTACCGTTAAAGCGGTAGCCGATGAAAATGCTAAAAAAGTAGCAACTTTTCAAACCCAATTGCAGACCCTGTTTGCGGCTAACACTAACGTTTCGTTCAGTGTAGCAGTGGCTGCCGATGGTCATAGCGTAGCAACCTACGGCAATACCGGGGCATATGATGCGGCAAGTGTCGGTAAGCTCATTACGGCGGCTGATTACCTGCGCCACGTAGACCAAGGTACGGCAACACTTAACACTAAAATTGATGGTTCGAAAGCCTCTAACCTGCTCGATATCATGATCGTTAATAGTGATGATGACGCCTGGCTCGATCTAAATCGTTACTTGGGTCATACCGACCTGGCTAACTATGCGAGCAGCATTGGATTGACCAACTACAATCCTGCTACCAATACCTTCCCGGCAAGTGATGCTGTGTTGCTGCTGCAAAAACTCCAACAGGATGAGCTGGTATCGGATAGCAGCACTAATCTACTTATGGGCTACTTGGCGAAGGCTAATTATCGCGGCTACATTATCCCCGCCGTACCGGCTGGGTATCAGGTCTATCACAAGGTTGGGCTTGATGAAGATAACGTCCATGACGTGGCGATTATTACTCACAATGGAAAAACATTAGTACTCGCTATCTTTACAAACGGTAATGGCACCTATGAATGGAATCAGCGAGCTGCCTTGATGCAGACTATCACTCGCGATGCTATTGCCGCCTATCTACCATAGAGCATACTGCTTGCGCTTAGCACTTCGCTGACTCATACTTACGGACTATGAGTGCACGCTCACCTGTTCCTAAGTTTAATTGGCGTCGAACGGTGCTCTGGTTAACGGTAGTGGCGGTGGCTATGTATGTCGTCCTGCCGCAGTTGGCTGGCCTTAAGAGTAGCTTTAGCGCTCTGCACAGAGCCCACTTAGGTCTAGCTGCTACTGCGCTACTATGTTGTGGTTTGACCTATGTGTTTGCGGCGTTGAGTTACTGTTTGTTAGCTTTTCATCGCCTGCGCTATCGCCGGACCTTGCTCGTGCAGGTCGCAACGATTTTCGTCAATCACCTTGTTCCGGCTGGGCTTGGAGGGATTAGTAGCAATTATGCCTACCTTCGCACTCAGCGCCATACTCGCCCCCAAGCTATCACAGTGGTAGCTGTCAATAATGGCCTTGGTGTAGTGGCGAACTTAGCACTCCTTGTGGGAGCTATTACGTTTGGCTCGGTACCGGCCGTATTTAGTAATCGGCTCCTAGACGCTGAAAGATATGTACTAATAGGGGTATTACTTGCAGCAGTGATCGGCGCTGTTTGTCTCAGCGTCCCGAATATTCGCCAAAGCACGTGGCGAGGAATCCGTAACTTCATGGCTAGTTTGTTGAGCTATCGCCGTCGCCCTGCGGTATTACTGGGCAGCTTAGTCTGCGCCTTTTGTCTAACGGCAGCTAATTACGGAGCCTTTTGGTTGTGCGGTCGGGCGTTAGGGCTTCATTTTGCTCTAGTTACGTCCTTATTGGTATACAGCTTTGCCGTTGCCCTAGGCGCTGCCACGCCGACGCCGGGTGGGGTTGGTGGTACAGAAGCGGGCCTGGTGGCCGGTTTAGTAGTGATCGGTTTGCCTAGCACGACAGCTATAAGCGTTACCCTGCTCTATCGATTGGTTAGCTACTGGATACCGTTCTTAGCGGGTGGTGCTAGTTTTTGGTTGGTACAAAAGCGCCGGCTTATTATTTGGCGTGCGGTTTAGTGCAGAATATTAACAGCTCGAGCAGCTACCAGAGCTATGGCTACCAAAGAAATGGTTGCCTGGCCCAGCATTAATAATTTAGCCCGCCGCGAGAGGGGCATAGTATCCGTAGGACTGAAAGCCATAGCATTGGTTGAAGACACGTAGAGATAATCGACAAAAGTCGGTCGCCATAAGGGATGCTTGTAGGTTTCATTTTGATTTTGCGGAAAGAGGAAGTCTTGTTCGTGCTTAGCAGCACTCAAGCGCTTGCCGGGGCCTCCGCCATCCATTTCCCAATACCACAGTGCAAATAAAATTATGTTCGTGATGTAAATATTTAAGGCAGTGAGGATGAGTGCCTTGCCATCTTGAATGTTATTGCCAAGTAGCTGACGAGCAACTTCGGTAAGAGAATAGGCATTAGCACCAGCCATGATTATAAGCAGCAAAAAGACATTGATACGTCGGCTCAAAGAGCTGAAAATCTTTTCTTTTGGCGTGGTAAACGATAGAGCTCCTAGCAAAAGTAGCTCTAGTATGATCAGTATATAACGAGAGCCAAATACATAGTGATCGGGCAATACTACCTGTAGTAATATGGCTACGATCAAGCTGAGTTGGGCGTGCCAAATAGGCTCATGGTCGTAGTTACGATTGCGAAAAAGACCATTCATTGCAGAGCTCATTATACCCCAGCTTAGGGTATTACCATAAGCGTAATTATCATATTATTGCGTAAAATACCAAGATATTTGTAAGGATTCTTACTGCCACACTGAGGCGTAAGCGGCTACAGTTTGGCAATAGATGCTGCCGAGGCGACTTGGAAGAATCTGGGAGATTACTAGCGTAAAGGAGGGTTTAGATATGGCTCAATCTGTCAAATCTGCAAAAACAGCAAAAAAGACCACCAAAAATAGCAATCAACAGGTTCTGATGATGAAAAATCACCTCTTTACGATGATCGCCGCCTTTGCAGGCGTCGTCTTTGGAGTGGTCGGTTCACTGGGCTTTATGGCCAATTATATTCATTCGGAATTTGCTACTGAGACGGCGAACCTAAAGAGCCAGGTAGTTAAAATGGTGCCCTCGGCTGACGTTACTACCAGCACTTGCAGCGTACCATCTTCCGGCGGCACAGGCTCTGGAAGTAATACCTCATCGGTAGTTACCGCTACGGCGCCTGCTAACAGTAGTACCTGGACACCTCCTGCTCAAGGTGGCAAGGGGGGCGGTGATGTATCGATCGGTAATCAATGGACCAAAGACAGTGGTTCCATAAGTAACACTGGTCCAGACTCCACCAACAAGATTTCCTTTGTAGCTAAGAACACTACTACGGTCACAAATACGAATAATGTAAATGTGAGCAGTAATAATAGCCAATCAGCTGGTTCTGGCTCGGCAAATGTATCAGGCAATACTACTGGCGGCTCGGCTACTAGTGGCGAGGCTACAAACACCAATAACACTAGTGTTTCCCTCTCGGTAGACAACAATTAGTTTTACTTCTAGGAGTTCAGTAGCTCATTGAGCTTACGAACGGTGTTGATATTGCGGATAGTCATAAGCGGGTAGAGGTTGGTCTTAATGAGCTTTACTCCTCCGCCCCTTGTGACATTTTCCCTGCCAATGTTCCACACTAGGGCGCCCTCGATATACCGTACATTTTCCAACTCTGGGTTGATGACTACTTTGTTCAATACGTCCTTATTGTCAATTTCTGGCCATAAAAACATTACGTCTGTCTTTTGTTCGCCATCATTAGTCCAGTCATCGGGAATTTCTCGACAAATTTTAGCAATGCTGGCTGCCGTGCGAAGCACTATTCGCACCGGAAAACCGAATTCTTTAGCAAACGCTTTCTCGATCAATGGCTCAAGCTCCAAGACTTTACGATCATCCTCAAACAAAACATTCCCCGAGTTAATGTACGTAACCACATTTGCAAGTCCCAACCCCTCAAACATCTCCTTAAGCTGTAACATCGGTACCTTAGCCTTACCACCCACATTAATCCCTCTAAATAACGCTACATATTTCATTACTTGCTATTCCCTTCCACAGCTCGTAATAAGAGACTGTGACACAAGAAAAAATTATTTTGACCGCAACATATAGTATCGGAGCCAGTAAAGCAAAGCTTATCAGTAGCATTTTGCTGCTATTTTTTACTGTCGTCAATCTAGTTTTTATTTTTTAGGCTGTAACAAAATCCAATATCGTAAACAGTAGGTCAGGAAAATCATGTTAAATACCGTAAACGTCACGATAGAAGCGATATCTCTTGTGAGGAGAAGAGCTACAATTATGTTGACAGCTAGTATTACGCCGAAGTACGCATAGTACTCCTTTTGTCTTTTCTGGTTGACGGTGTATTTAGCAGCACCACTTTTGAGTAGTGACATCGGCGAGTAGCCGACAATGCCGGTCTTGAGTGTGGATGCAAGCCAAGAGCCTATGCATACAACTATCATGATCAGGCCAAGTATTTTTTGTGAATTGTCCATAGTATCGTTTTCTATTATAGATTAAAAGCCTTCATGTAAAAACTTCCATACATCGTATTCGCTTGATGTATCAGTATAGCTACCCCCATCATCACCTCCCGTTAGGCCGTACATAGCTCCGCCTGCAGCTGCGCCACTTGCGCAAGCAGCGGGTGCGGCAGCATAAGCACCCGCTGCCGAAGCTCCTGCGGTAAATGGTGCTGCAGCAAGACCAGTTAGTGCTATAACACCTACTCCTAAGATACAGCCTGAGCCTGCTGCTATACCTGCGCCCCTAGCACTTACATTAGGAAGATGATTCACGATAGTGCTCAGTAGATTGAAAGAACTTGTTGGTGCTGCCGCATTCATCACACTATTTGCTGGTTTTAACTGTGTAACATTCATGCCATTCACAGTGGCTGCGGGGAGACGAGTAGAGTTGTCTTGTGCTTTAGCAACAGGTTTCAACGTATTTGATGGCGGAGCTGACCCTGAACCACCAGACTTTCCGCCGCTACTGCCACCACTAGTACCACCAGATACGGCTTTGGCTACCGCTTTAGCCACTGATGCTACTGGTGCATAGATCATTGCCGCTACTGCCACCACAACTGCCGCAACCGCTTTAACAACGGCTGTGACCGTCTTGGTTACTGCGTGTACTAGCGAAGATATACCAAATTGGCCACTGTAATCTGAATCATTGATGGGGTCGAGCGGATATACATAGGCATTAGCATTTCCTCCGGCTACTGGGTCGATGCTTGTAAAGCGCCCAATGGTAGGTAGATATACCCGTGCGCCCATCTGGATTGGCTGTAGTGCAAAGTCGGTCTCGGTCATCTTTTTAGAAGGACCACCAAAGCCGAATGAGCCACCAGTAGTGTTGGCAGGATTGGCACCGCCGGAAATTATATTGCCGAATGGATCGTAGATGAAGGTGTTAAGTGGACCGTTGCTGTTGCTCGTGTTGACGCCGATGGCATTGGTTGTTGCCAAGGTGCGGCCTAACGCACTGGGTAGGCTGTATTGTTTTTGGTTATTGCCGGTTTGCTGCGGGTAGATGGTGAGCGTTACTCCGCCGGGAAGTGAGATAGACTTTTCTACGATGTCCCAACTTGCGTTACGGATAAAGCTAGAACTGCCTTCATCACCAGTATACCCATACCAATCTTGGTTGGTTGTGCTCCAGCTCCAACCTGTTACCGCATCCTTTTCACGATAGGTAATGCGACCAGTCACGTCACGGCCATAGTACATCGCCGTGCCATCACCGCTGCCATCGATTTGCTCTAGCCCGTAGTTACGATCCGAAGAATCATAGAGCAACTGCAGCGGGCTGCTGCCGGTGCCAAGTTGTGTCATATTGCCGTGACTATCGTACAGCGCACCGTCAGCTAAAGCAGCCGAACTGCTCACTAGTTGGTCGGCGTAGTTATAGCAGTAAGTGGTAGTTACACTGTCTATGGTTTGCGTAGTCCGGTTGCCGTTTTTACCAGCGTTAGCGTTCATGTTGCTGCCGGTGCCACAACTAGAGTTTTGCGTGCCAAAGCCGTAGCTATAGGTGTGCGTGCCAATGGTAGCGCCCGTTAAGCGGCCAGCAGCGTCATAGCTGAAGTCTTGGGTGAGGCTGCTGCTACTCGATTGGGTAACATCACTGTCCACACGGCCACTTTGGGTTAGGGTTGTAGTGTCCGACAGGCTAACCGGAGCATAGGTTGGCTGTAGTGACTCATCATCAACCTGCAATGAACCGACGGCATTTATAAGGTGGAAAATGGTTACCTTAGTGGCAGTAGCCGGTGTCGTAAGGTTATAGGTCGCTTGTCCCCAGCTACTGCTTGAAGCCGCAGCGTCGCCAAGCCACTCATAGGTATTGCTATTATCAGCATAGGTGTACTGCGCAAATACACTGGTGGTAACGTTTGACTTGTAGTAGTCGCTGAAAGTGTATTGAGTATTGCCAGTGACATTAGCGGGGTCAAAATACCACTTAGCATCACCATCGGTATAGCTGGTCATATTGATCTGGCCGCTGTGAGTGCCGGTGTGGCCATTCGTAGGGTAGCTAAATGTGGCGGTGTTGGTTCCCCAATTTCCTTGATTCCAGCTGGTTGGCTGTCCACTTGTAGAACTTTCAAGCGAGGCATTAGGCACCAGGTTCGAGCCTGCAGAATTCTGATTGACGCTATAGGTAAGGTTATTATCACGGCCAACAGAATCTCGGCCAGGTGTTAAGCTCATGCCGTTAGCATCCGTGTAATTGATATGATCTATTCGCCCATAGGCGTCATAGATGACTGTAGCATAGGTAGTGCCGTCGAGCTTTTCATCGACAAGGCGGCTGTAATCATCGTAATCGTAGACCATAGTACCCACCGGACTAACCTGCTGACTAACGCGGCCTAGACTATCGTAAGTGGTAGTGGTTTCGCTGCCAAGTGCGTCATCGTATACCACTACTCGTCCCAGTAAGTCAGTTGTTTTTGTTATTGAGCCACCGCTATCCCAGCTAGCAAACGCGAGCGGGTTACCGGATACTGCATAGTCGTTACTGGTAGTACGGGCAGCTTCGCCATTATAGGCGGGCACCGAAGTCGTACTCACGCGTCCGCGACTGTCATAGGTGGTACATATCCAACCATCGCTATTAGTACGAGTGGCAACGACCCGGCCAGCGTCATCGTAAACGTTTTCGGTAACAATGCCAGCAGTTGTGCCACCATCAGGGCTAGCTCCCGTCGTGGTTTTGAGCATCCCGGCCTGCTTGAAGGTCTCGGAAGTATTGCACGGGTTTTGCCGGGTTTCAGTCGCACCGTAATACGTGTAACTGTAGGTCGGATTTGTGCCGGTATTACCCGGTAAGCTCTTACTTGTTTGACGTAGATAGCTACCAGTGGCTCCTTGTGTCTCATACGTGTTGGTCGTAGTCAAATCAAGACCAGTAGGATCAACGCTATTGCTTTGTTGCAAGCCTAACTCTGGATTACTACCATAGCTAGCACTGGCGGTACTATTTCCAAGAGTGCTGTCGTAAGTAGTGCTTGAAGTCGGTAAGCTGTAATCAGGTTTTAAGTAGCTGCTCCAGTTATCAGTAGCACTAAAGCCGCTTTGTTGCTGCACGGTCAGATCGAACGAGCCTGTTGTTCCTGTAAGGCGATATATATCAAGCCTGAACCGTAGCGGAGTAGTGTCGGAGACAACGAAACTGGCGCTGGTAGTCGTTCTTGAACTGCTGCTATCCGTCCATTGGTCAATAACTAGCTGATCGTTAAGCCACAACCGTACACCGTCTGGCGTGGTAGCGCTAAAAGTATAGGTCCCCGTAGGCAGGCGAAGTTTTCCGGTAGCGCTCAGGCCAATCCCCTGTGTGCCGCTGCTAGCGGTAACCGGCGGACTGCTAAAGGTTGAACTTAGGGTAGCAGGGGAGCTAGTAGTAATGCCTGTGGTATGTAGTTTGGGTGCGCCCGATAGGCGGCCTGTCGTATCAGTGCTTAGTTTACTGTAGTTGTACCATGCGACTGAGGGTCCAACAATGCTGCCGTCATAGGTTGCTTCGGTTTTCGCTATTTGCCCAGTATGAGCTGAAAGTGGTATTTGAGCCTTCGGATTAGATGTATCAAACCAAGCAGCAGGTGCGGGGCCGTAACTATCAACTGGCCTATCTTCATCATCATATACGATGGTGCTTTTAAGCCCCGTCGGGTCGGTAGTGCTGTAAACCATATCTTTCTGCTCATCCCACTGTGTGGTAGTGGTGAGACCGAGGTTTGTAGTATCTTGTGTGGTGCGGAATAGATTATCGAATGCTATACGACGAGTGTAGCCTTCTGGTTCAGTAGCACCGGTGACGCGTAATTCGGTGGCTCCTGTATAGCCGGCAACTGGGTTACCGTCGTCATCTACTGTGCCTTCAGCGCCTGGCAAGTAGTCATAGGTATGTTCTAGACGACTCGCACTACTCGTTGCTGCTGGCAGCTTAACGCTGATTACCCGGCCAAGGTCATCGTAGGCAACACTAGTATTGAGCGTTGCATTATCGGCCCGCGTACTTGCGGCAAGTGCATCCATCGCGAGACTGTCACGTATGCTGCTGATTCGGTAGCCAATAGGCACGCTGCTCGCATTATCGACTTCTTCATAGCCATAATCGGTAAGTTCATCGCCCGGCTTGGCAATGCGTGCCAACTGGCTATTCTTGTACCAGAAATTAGTAGTTCGGCCATCGTTTGTAGTAAGTGCGCAGAGCATTCCAGCAGGAGCATTGGAATCGAAGCCAGCTGGAGCCGTATTGCAGCCGCTATCACCACTGTAGTACAGGGTGGCAGTCCGTGAAGGATCAACACCGTCCTTAATGCGGTACAAATGAGCTGGCCCACCGCCACTACTTTGATATTCGTACTGTAAAGCCGCAGGATTACGATCATCAATTGCACTACTAGCCGAGGTAAGCGTGCCGTCGTTAGCGAATATGTAAGTCATGCCATCGGTATCTTGCAAGGTAAAGGTGCCATCGGCATTGCGCACTAAGCTACCATCTTCATTAACTGGAGGCGTATAGCCACTGCCTGTCCAGGTGTAGTCGTGCGTATCACCTGAAGTATCGGTTATAACCACATCATTTTGCTGCGCAGTTAGGTAATCGTAAGCCACGCTGCTACTGCCGCCTAAACTCAGGCTCCAGCCAGCAGGAAGTACCTGAGCGCTCGGAGATAGCCATGAACTCGGTACAATCTGTGTCGGTACCGCACCCTGAACCTTAAACTGGAAGTTCGCATCGCCGCCTGTATCAAAATACTCAATGGTAATGGGTTCCGGCGTATTAGCTGTCATTGTGTAACCACTCCCATAGTTTTCAGAGGCGGCGTGCGTAGTCCAGTCGTTGTAGGCTACCGTATTACTAGTGCCAATTGTTATTTTGGTTCCATCATCGGCCCTTGAGCCAAAGTCATAGGTGCCGGAAACTGGAACCGTAATATAACCAGACCAACGAACTAGGAAGTCATTAGGACCACCTGATACCGGTGCTCCACTTCCCCAGTCAAAGCTTAAGTAAGGGTCAAGCCGCTTCATAACTAACGGGTTACCGGATGAAAATGTATCTGTGCCGTCGAGTTTAGCGAAGTAACTTCCTGTTAAGCCCTGTTGATTGGCTACCGGGCGTACGCCTGTCTGCAACCAGTCGGTCTTTACAATTTGCTGCACTGAATCGGGCGTCTCAACGTATAAATGTGCGTAGGCTGGATCGATAGCTTCTTCGAACTCGATGTGGATCGGAACAACTTGCCCAGCGCTTAGAGTGACGGAAGTCGTACCCATGCAAACCCCGCTATAACAGCCACTGCCGTATACCGCAGTGCTATTTACCTCTACACTCATGTAGTCGTCATTGCTACCGCCAAAATGATAGGTACCGGTTTGCGGTGCTACGAAGTAACCATCCCAAGCTCCATAGAACCAGTCATTATTGATTGTTCCTGCAGATGGTGAGCCATAGCCCCAGTCAAAGTCGACATTTTGATCTACTCTAGTCAATAGAGGGGTACTAGTCGGTAAGCCACTAGAGTAATTTGTTGCTACGTTCCAATATCTGCCAACTAGTCCATTACGAGACTTTAGAGGCGAGTTGTAGTTTAGGCTTACCCCTAAATCACCTCCAAGTGCACTTGAACTGTGACTGGCATTGCCAGTAGTAAGGTTACCCGTAGCCATATCTACACTGGCTGAGCCGACAGTATCGTATGATTGTGACTTATCGGTACCGGTACGCGTATCGATACGGAATGGCACAGATACACCCCATGAACTATACGAATTGGTAACCGGATCATAGCTGCGGGCTTGGACATAATATGTGGAACCATCTTGTAAAATGCCATCTGGAACTGTCCATTGTTTAGCATTTTGAACGCCTGAATCAATGAGTGTACCAGTCGCTCCTTCGCCGGCGCTCACCAATATTTCGAACTTGAGTGGTGTAGTACTGCTGTTAGGGTTATCCTCATCATTTAATTTGAATGATGGCTGCGAATCTGTGAAGACTTGATTAGAGACTGGGGTAGCGAAAGTTGGAGATGATGGGGCGCCGCCGTACGTAAAGGTGACATAGCTACCGTCTGGATCAAAGTTTTTATACGAAGATGTGCTGCCATCTTCACCGCCAAGCATTATCCAGGCTCCGAAGTCTCCACGACTAATCATTGTTTGATAAATATCAGTGACATTAATGTCACCACTCATGGCAAAGCTAGCCGAGTCGTTAAATGTATTACTCTCTAGACAACCAAAGTTGTTAAGACAGGTCGCATGACCAGCATAAAAAGTGTGAGTGTCATAGGTGCCTGTCCAGAAACCAGCATTATTGCGCTGTGAAAGATGCAGGGAGGCATTACTTAATAGCGTACTAGAATCACGGAATTGGTCGTAGGGGGCGAAGAAAGCACCACGCCAATAACGTAGAACATTATTACTGTCATAGAGCGAACCGGCGTATGGGTTACAGACGTTTGAGTAACAGATGTAGCCATCACTCTTAAACGACATATAGTTACCACCGGCTCGGGTACCAAAGGTACTTTGGAAGACACCAGGGTCAACAACGGCTGGGAAGGCTTTAGCTGGTAGGTTTTTCAAATAGTCTGCATTGACAGAAAGTGTAATGTTTTGACCATTATAAGTTTGTGAGTAAACCGAAGTATCACTTACAAAGCCAAAGTTATTGAGGATAAGGTTAGCTGGAGCTATGGAGAACGAGTTGTCGAGGGCACCATCGATAGTATAAGGACTCTCACCAGTTGTGGCTTTGCTATTCTTCTTAATGTTAGCGCCAATAAGTTTAAAAGCGACGTTATTGGTCGCTTGCTTGTTCTTCAAAACCACATTTTCTTTGACACCGGTATTTTCAACCGTGTAATTTATATCTACTCCGTCCCACAGATTGTAATAGTTGACTATTTGATTACCATTACCGTCAGTAGTAATGACAGGATCAACTTTATTAGCGTTTACAGGACTAAAACCAATTTGATCGCTCCCTTGTTTTATGCGAACCATGCCCTTGTCAGAATTACTTGGCGAAAATCTGCTAACCCAACTATTATCAGTTACGGTGTAATTCTTGGTTGGGCTAACCCATGACTCAACTTGACCGAACAATTTGCCCAGAGGATTCCCTGAATCACCAGCATTTTTGTCTTCTGAGAGTACGTTATTAATAGTCGCCCAAGCACTGTCTTTTTTGTAAAAGTGGGGTGTGACGTAATTGCGTTGGGTCAATGAACCATCGCTGTTCTCAAACACGCTGGAAGTCGCCGTGCGCTCATCGGTAATTTCATGAAATGTCGCCTTCGTGGGCTGAGCTATACCATTCAGTACTTCACCCTGACCAGCACTTCCATTACCTTTTAGCTGTGATAGCAGGCCTATTCCTTTGGTATCGGCAGCCGCTTTAGTAGGTGAGACAGTCGTTGCTATGCCCGACGGAGTTTTAAAGTCATGTTCTTTGGTTGTTAACGCGGGGTCGAGCGGTTTTACATGGCTATTTTTTTCTGGTGCAGCTGCGGCAGCTTGTTTAAGGCTAGTAATTGCTATTGCTGTTGGGGTAAAGCTACCCATACAAAAGGCTATAAGTAGAAATCCAGCCAGGAGACGAGGTTTGGTTCTGGTAGTTAAACGCAACAAATAAACACTAACCCGCATAGTGTGCCCCCCATTTACTGCTTATGCTTGAATAATATTCAAGTTTTTCTCAGGTTGCAAATAGGATTCTGAGAAAATTTAATAAAAATTTAATGTTTAGGTACATTTGCGATATTTTTAATCTGTTGTAGCGGTGATTTGTAATATAGTCAACGATTCTAATCCATTAAAGTAATTATAATGGGCTTAGATACTATCGTCTGGAGTGATGCATAATAATTTTTGCTAGAGCTGCTTGAATTGCCTCTCAGATATAAACTTTTAGTTTCTCTCCCAACACACAACTATGGCTGGGACGGAGGGATTCGAACCCCCGAATGCCAGGACCAAAACCTGGTGCCTTACCACTTGGCGACGTCCCATGATTTGAGTGAGTTACCATGGCAACTACAGGGGGTGATTATACTAGATATCTGTTAATTGCGCCAGATTAGGGATAGTTTGGAGCGGCCAGAAGACCAAAGAATTCTTCCAAAGTTTGCACGTTTTCATGGTGCATTTCGGTGGCCAAGGCGGTGCCTACATAACGGAGATGCCAAGGTTCGTATTCGTAGCCGGTGATGGCATCTTTGCCTTCTGGATAGCGCACGATAAAGCCATATTCGTAACTATTGGCGGCCAGCCATTTGCCCTCAACAGTGTTAGCGAAACATTGTTCCACATTGCAACTAGGAGCAGAGGTGCCACCCATGTCTACGGCTAACCCCGTCTGATGTTCGCTGTAGCCAGGCCGCGCGCTTTGAGTATCGGCGTCTTCGGCTCCTTCCTCTTGCACATAGCGATTGTAGAGGCTTATTTGAAAGTTATAAGATCGGTAGCCACTTTGCAGGTTTAAGGAAATACCGGCTTTTTGAGCGGCCGCAACCATGGCCTCGAGCGGAGTTTCTATGACCTGGCTGACCTGTTTTTCGGTACTGGTAATATTGCTCCGCAAGGGTATGTTCGGGACTACGAGTGAGGTCGGTGTATATGTTGCCGGTTGGAGGGGTAAGTGCTTATTAACCACTACCCAGATGCTATCGGCACTCGTTGTGGAGTAGAGCTGTTTATTGAATGATGGCTTAGGAGTGGAAGAAGAGGTATTTTCCGGATTGGCATCAGGTGTATCGAACCATGACCAACTCAGCATTCCAAGCATGGCAAGTAGCAGAATTAGGAATCCAAAACTAAGGAATTTCTTATGTCGCACTACTTTAGTATACCTGCTTACAGATGCTAGCTCTTGTGAACAAGCAAAATTTTCGCTAAAGTTTAAGAGAATATGCCGCAAGCACAGGCAAAGAAGCCCGAAGATTACATCGAGCCCCTCAATATTAATGGCCTTCAGGGGCGAATGTTTCGTTTACCGCCACCCCGGAATCACGATCGTGAGATCCTCTTTATTTATGGCCAGCATTCGACGCTCGAACGGTGGTGGGGGCTTAGTCTAGTACTTAATCGTTATGGAGCAGTCACCATGCCCGATTTACCTGGCTTTGGGGGTATGGATACCTTTTACAGCATTGGTAAAAAGCCCACTATCGACAACCTTGCTGACTACTTAGCGACATTCATAAAGCTGCGTTACAAGCGCAAACACATCACCATAGCCGGCATGAGTTTGGGCTTTGTGATAGTTACTCGTATGCTGCAGCGTTATCCGGAACTGACCGAACGAGTAGATATGTTAGTAAGTATCGTTGGTTTTGCTCACCATGATGATTTTGTGTTTAGTAAAGGACGCGTACGGTTCTATAAATTTGCCTGCACCATCTTTTCTAAACGTGTACCGGCTTGGATTTTTCGCTACGTCTTTTTGCAACCGGCCTGGTTACGGCGCGTGTATCAGCATTCGCGTAATGCCAAGCAAAAGTTTGAAAATAAAGAAGGTGATGATTTTGATGCCACGATGAATATGGAGATTAATCTCTGGCATAAAAACGACCTGCGCACCCAAATGTTCACTAACTTAGAGATGTTTAACCTCAATAACTGTGATGTGCCACTGCCCTTGCCTGTCTGGCACGTGGATGTAGCCGCTGACCGTTACTTTAATAATCAAGTCGTCGAGCAACACTACCGAGTTATCTTTACTGATTATAAAGTTGCCCGTTCCAATGTAGATAGCCATGCTCCGAGCGTTATTGCCGACGCCAAGTCTGCCGGCCCTTACGTCCCATTGGTGTTGCGTAAGGAGTTAGCGAAAAAACCGTAAATGGTATACTAAAGCAATGAAAATTGGTCTGGTGTGTCCTTACAACTTTGCGCGTGGTGGCGGTGTGCAAGAGATTGTGCTGGCCATGTATAAAGAGCTAAAACTACGCGGACATCAGGTAAAAGTTATTACTCCTCAACCCCGAGAAGACGTTGAAATGCCGATTGAGGATGTACTGTTCGTGGGTGCTGCTACCAACTTCCGCTCACCAACGCACACTTCATTACAAGTATCGGCCAGTGGTGATGGTGATGACATTGCCCAAATGCTCAAGCAAGAACAGTTCGATGTTTTGCATTTTCACGAACCATGGATTCCGGTGCTGAGTCGCCAGATACTCACTCGCAGCACGAGCGTTAATATTGCGACTTTCCATGCCGTAGTACCTGAAACCCTCATGAGCCGTACGGTCATTAAGGTGGTCACGCCGTATCTAAAATCAGTCCTAAAGTACCTGCATGAGCTAACGGCTGTCTCGGTGCCTGGCTCTGAGTATGCGGCCAGCCTAACTGATCAATCCATCCGAATTATTCCCAATGGCATAGATTTAGAAAAATATAAGCATAAAAAAGTTGAAAAGAATCATAAAAAAACCATTCTCTACATTGGTCGTTTGGAGCGTCGTAAAGGGGTGAAGTACTTACTGCAAGCCTATGATATGTTGGTGCAAGAAAACCCTGAACTGCAATTGATTATTGCCGGCGATGGTCCGGACCGCGAAAAGTTAGAGCTGCTTGCCGAAGATCTTAAACTCCCTAATGTCAGCTTTTTGGGATACATCAGCGAAGAACTCAAACTGCAACTACTCGCCGAAGCCACTGTTTTTTGCTCGCCAGCAGTTTTTGGTGAAAGTTTTGGTATTGTGCTCCTAGAGTCAATGGCTACCGGTACCGTATGCGTAGCGGGTAATAATTCTGGCTACGCAGAAGTTATGCAGGATCTAGGAGCTGTGTCGATCGTTAACCCGCATGATCGATTAGAGTTTGCTCGGCGTTTAGAGTTGCTCCTGTACAATGAACCACTGCGTAATCTATGGGCCGATTGGGCCAGTGATTACGTACAGCAATTTGACTGGCCAAAAGTAGTTGATCGCTATGAAGAACTCTACCGTGAGGCACTACAGCAGCATGGCAAGTCCGTCTAAACCGCTTAAAATCGGTTTTGTACTTGATGATTCGCTCGATAAGTCGGATGGCGTACAGCAATATGTGCGTGGCCTCGGTGAGTGGCTGAGTCAGCAAGGCCATAACGTGCACTATCTGGTTGGCGAAACGGCTACGAGTGACCCGGCAGTGCATAGCCTAGCTCGCAATGTTAATGTCCGCTTTAATGGTAATCGGATGTCAATTCCCCTGCCCGCTAAGAGGCGTGCTATTAAAGGGCTGCTAGAGGCCGAGCAGTTTGATGTATTGCACGTCCAGATGCCCTATAGCCCGTGGTTAGCCCATCGCATTATTCGGGCGGCTGCCCCCTCGACTGCTGTTGTCGCAACCTTTCATATCGTCGCCATTAACCGCTTTGTTACCTTGGCAACAAAATTTCTGGCTATCTGGACGCGCCGTTCCGTTGCCCGTTTGGATGCTGTCGTTAGCGTATCGCCAGCTGCCGCGACCTATGCCAAAGCCACCTATGGGGTAGAGAGCCAAACTCTACCCAACGTCGTTGATTACTCCCGCTTCCATAGCGCACGACCGCTAGCAACTAAAAAACCAGGTGTGACCATACTCTTTTTGGGGAGATTGGTCCATCGTAAGGGCTGTCAGCGGCTGCTAGAGGCGGTTACCCTCCTGAAGGCTCAGCAAGTAACTGGTTTTTCGGTGTTAATTTGTGGCCGGGGCCCACTCGAGGCGAGCCTGAAGCAATATGTAGAAGCCCATGATTTATCTTCTGAGGTAACCTTTAGTGGTTTTGTGAGTGAGGCAGATAAACCCGCTTACTACGCTACTGCCAATATCGCTGTTTTTCCCAGTAGCGGCGGCGAAAGCTTCGGTATTGTCTTGTTAGAAGCTATGGCAGCCGGTAACGCGGTGGTGCTGGGTGGTGATAATAGTGGCTATCGGTCAGTGCTAGCAGAACGACCTGAGCTCTTGTTTGACGCCCAGAGTAGCCAGGCTTTGGCTGACAAACTAGCACAGTACTTACAAAATCCAGCGACTCGGAAGGACGCTATTGCCTGGCAGCAGCGCTATGTCCAGCAATTTGATGTGTCAAAAGTGGGTACGCAGTTAGTCACGCTTTATAATCAAGCATTGCGAAAATGACAATGAACAGTAATAATAAACTTATGGCTTCCCACGATAGTACTTCAGAAGTTTCCCTAACCGTTTCGACCCGCACTTTTATTCGTCTCGTACTCTTAGTGGTGGCGACCATTATACTTTTAGGAGCTCTCCATAGGGCAGCGCACGCCCTCTTATTGCTGTTTAGCGCTTTCTTTCTAGCATTGGCTCTTAATACTCCCGTAAGCTGGCTCGCCCATCGTTTACCAGGCAAGCGTCGAGGCAGTCGGCCATTAGCCACCTCGCTCTCTTTCTTGATAGTAGTGCTTGTCCTAGGCGGTTTTATCGCTAGCATTGCGCCGCCCCTTACTCGTCAAACTGAAAACTTCATTAACGCCGCACCGCGTTTAGTTCGTGATTTTCATGATCAAAATAGCGAGGTCGGTAAGTTAATACGCCACTATCATCTCCAGAACCAAGTTGATACGTTTTCGAGTCAGCTTTCCAGTCGGCTGAAAAATGCTGGGGGCACTGCTTTTTCCACCGCCCAGCGAGTAGGCAGCAGTATATTTTCCACCCTGACGATTTTAGTTTTGACGTTTATGATGCTTGTTGAAGGTCCACGCTGGGTGGCTATTTTCCGTAAGATTGTACCCGCTAAACATCGTCCACTAGCCGATAAGCTAACTCGCGATATGTATCGAGTTATTCGTGGTTACGTGAACGGCCAGGTTACGCTGGCTGCCTTAGCGGCTTTGCTCATTTCGCCAGCTTTGTTTGCCCTGCATATTAGTTACCCGGTTGCCCTTATGGTGATTGTTTTTATTTGTGGTCTTATACCGATGGTCGGCCACACGATCGGAGCCATTATTGTAACTATTGTGGCTTTGTTCCACTCGACTACCTCGGCGATTATCATTTTGATCTACTACATTTTGTACCAACAGATTGAAAACTATCTGATTCAACCGCGGATTCAAGCCAATTCGACTAATATGTCTCCACTGTTGGTGTTTTCTTCGGTGGTGCTTGGGGTAAGTTTCGGCGGTCTATTCGGTGGTTTAGTTGCCATTCCATTGGCCGGCTGTTTACGGATTGTCGTCTTAGAATATCTACAGAGCCAAAATATTTTGTCACCGGCAACTGTTGAGCGGGCTACACACGAGCCTGGAGCCAGTACCAAATAACACCTTGATCGGTGTCACGTAATCCAATATTTTGATGGATTAATTCTTCACGCACCGTGTCAGCGGCTTGCCAATCTTTTTTATTACGCGCTGCTTCACGCTCGGCAATTAAATGTTTTTGATCGGCCGATATATCGGACACTTCACCGAGTTTAAGTCCTAAGATTTCATCGAGCTGTGTCAGCATATGCTCAAAGTAAGGCAAACTTTTGCGCCACAACAACACTTCACTAATTTGGGTGGCGACTTCACTTAAGTAAGCCAATGCAGCTGGGGTATTGAGATCTTCGCTGAGTATATTGGCCAACTGGGTGCCAACATCCTGAAAAGAAAAGCTCGTGCCGTCGCTGGCGTGCTCGCGGACCTGAAAGCGTAAAACTGCCATAGCTTGTAAATCCTGTAATCGATTACGCGCTGCCTCTAGATTATCCCAACTAAATTTAGCCTGGCTCCGATAGTGGGATTCTAGCACGTGCAAGCGAACAGTTTCTGGTGTAAAGCCCCGCTCCACTATGGTTTGCAAACGAATGCCATTACCGAGGCTCTTGGAGATCTTTTGGCCATCGACCATGACATGGTTGCTGTGCAGCCAGTGGTTAGCAAAACGCTTGCCGGTGGCGGCTTCACTCTGAGCTATTTCGTTAGTGTGGTGGACTGGAATATGGTCGATACCGCCGGTGTGAATGTCGAGGGTGTCGCCTAAGTACTTCATACTCATAGCCGAACATTCAATGTGCCAACCCGGAAAGCCCTTACCCCAGGGACTGTCCCATTCCATATCGCGTGTAGTGTCCTGAGGTGAAAACTTCCAAAGCGCGAAGTCTGATTGGTTGTGCTTTTGAGGATTAACATTGACTCGAGCGCCCGCTTGCTGCTCATCTAAATCGAGCTGTGCGAAATCAGCATAGTGTGGAAATTTTGCGGTGTCATAGTATACGCCGTCATCGATCACATAAGTAAAGCCTTTTTTCTCAAGCTGCTCAATGAGGCTGATTTGTTCGGCGATGTGATCGGTGGCTTTTACAATTGGTGCGGGCGTTAGCATATTGAGCAGTTTCGTGCACTCAAGAAAGTCAGCCGTATAGAACTCGGCAACTTCCCAAGCCGTTTTGCCTTCACGCTTAGCGCCCTTTTCTAGCTTGTCCTCGCCTTCATCGGCGTCGCTGGTAAGGTGACCTACATCAGTAATATTCATAACCCACTTTGGCTTTAGGCCGCTAGCTTTGAGGGTACGGATAAGCATATCCATCCGAATGTAGTTAAACCAATGACCAATATGGGCATAGTCATAGACGGTTGGGCCACAGGTATACACCGTTACTTCTGGGGCGTGTTGCGGCTGTACGGGCTCTATAGTTCGAGTAAGGGTGTTATATAAATTCATAGTTAGGTTCTCTTTAGGTTAGTCAGGAGCTCGGTTGCCTTACTAATACACTCCGACTTAATCTCGTTAAACGGCCGACCATCGGTGACCTTAAAGCCACTAGCCGCCTGATGACCACCGCCACCAAAATGCTCGGCTAATTCGGCGGCAACTGGTGCTGCTGGGTTGGCGCGGATAGCGGCGGTGACTTTACCGTCGGCATAGTGTTTGAGCACCACGCTGAGCTCTACGCTGCTGACTTGGAGCATATCGCCCTGGATGAGGGGTGCTGGGTTATAGAGCGGGCTGTACTCGGTAATTTCGGCTTGAGGGACACTGACTAGAGCTAGCTGGTTATCAGCATAAAACTCTGTCCGCTTAATAAGTTCTGCTTTGTAAGTATAAATTTTAGGCGGCAATTTACTGAATTCACGGCGCCTTTCCTCGAGTAGTTGTCGGTCAACGCCCAAATCGGTAAGCTGGGCCATAATACGATATGTTTCAGCGCTCGTGAGTGGATTGCTGAGACCTTGCGTATCACCTAAAATAGCAGTCATTAAAAATGTGCCGGCCGTGGCATCGAGTTTCCACTTACACCCTTCTGCCAGTGATACTAATAACTCCCCCGTTGAAGAGCGCGTATGGTCGTTAAGACGTACCGTAGCAAACGGGATAGTATTACTGACTTCCTGGTGATGGTCCAAGACAATACACGGTTTGCGACTGAGCTGGGCTCGATTGCCATCAGTAAGCTTTTCAAACAGCGTTAGGGTCGAAGCATCGACAATAATACTAGCGTCAAACTGCCCCGGAAGCTCGCTCACTACTCGATCCCATCCTTCTAAATAACGAAGATAACCGGGGACGTCCACACTGCAAAAGAGTGTAGTCTTTTTGCCCTGCTCTCCTAGAATTTGCTCTAGGGCCAAAGCACTTCCCAGACTATCGGCATCAGGATTTTCGGCCTGCAGTATTAGGACGTGCTGGGCAGCTTGTAGGAGGTTAGCAATATCGGTGGCTTCAGGATACGGTGCGCTCATCTCTATTATTGTAGATAGTTGCTGGTAAAACCCCAAATAAATAGCCTAAGACAGGGCCTGACGCCCCTCCAGTGCCCTCCCAAGCGTGATTTGGTCGGCATATTCTAGATCAACTCCAATGGGGAGGCCACGCGCCAGCCGGCTTATAGTCACCTTACGGTCACCAATCTGCTGTTGAATATAGAGAGCCGTTGACTCCCCTTCGACGCTGGCGTTGGTGGCTAGAATGACTTCTTTAACTTCGTCCTCATCGAGGCGCTTAATAAGCTCGGCAATATGGAGCTGCTCTGGCCCAATGCCGTCAATGGGTGAAACGAGGCCACCTAACACGTGGTAGGTTCCGCTGAACTGCCCTGTTTTCTCGAGAGCTACGAGGTCAAATGGTTCAGCTACTACTGCCACGACTGTTTTGTCACGCCGGGGGTCGGTGTATAGATCGGATAATTCTTGTCCGGCAGGAACTAAGGCAAAAGTCTTTTTACAGTAACCAATACCACTAGCTACATTAGTTAAAGAATCGGCCAACTTATGACTTATAGAAGTATCACGCCGTACGAGGTAATACGCATAGCGCTCTGCAGTGCGAGGTCCTACTCCCGGCAGGCTCGCAAAAGCATCAATGAGGTTCTGGAGCGCTGGCGGTAACAATTGCATAGGGCAACGATGTTATGTTACAGACCTAGGTCGCCTAGGGCGCCCATCATCGGCTGCATCTTTTCGGCGGCAATCTTTTGGCTGCTGGCGATGGCTTCTTTGACGGCATCTTCGATCCAGCGTTCAAGTTGGCCAATATCGTCAAGGTCGACATACTGCGGATCAATATGAATTTTCTTAATCTTTTGCTCGCCGCTGATTTCAACGGTTACCGCACCTTCACCTTTTTCAACCGTAATGATCTGCTTTTCCAGCTCTTTCTGGATCTTTTTAACACGCATAACCATTTTAGCCTGATCAAATCGACTCATAGTAACTCCTCTTTCTGTAGTCTTAGTATAGCAAAATTACCGGGTGACTTGAAAGTTGGCTTGCGTGCGTTTGTTATGCGGCCACGCTACAAAGTATTGGCGTAAGTCGTAGCCTATTCCTAATAGTAAAACAATCGCTAGGAGACCAAAGCCAAAGCCTCGGGCAACTGGATTGCGAGGAAAAACACTCAGCCATTCGTGTAGTAAGTAGGCTATACCACCGCTAATAATAATGAACACGAGCGGCAGTAAGATACTGATAGGCACTGGCCCGCCGATGGTTACGAGTGCTAGACCAATAATAAACAAACTACCGAGCAGCTTTAAGCGAGCAGCTTTGGGGTGGCGCCCATAGAACACGAGGCCAATTACAAAGAGCGCGATGCTGAGCGCGTCAAGTAATGGTAGATGACCTAACGATAACGTGGGCGACAGATTGCTATGCACGAAAATGGACAAGACGGTATCCCGTAGATGGTGGGCTAGAGTAATGGGGTGTGGTAGATGAGACGGTAGTCCAGCCCAGGTGGTAAGGAGTCGAGAGTTTCGTATGAGGGCCCAAACTAACGGGGCTAACGTGGCTAGAGCAAGTATCAGCCAGAGCGGTTTTCGTACCCATCCACCGTGAACTTTCCAAATTTCTTTGAGCACACGCCGCTGGGCAATTAGGAGGACTAATATAAACCATACAAAACCTGGTATATAGAGCAGTCCACTAAACAAAATAGCGCTCAGGTATAAAAGCCATTGTCGATTGCCATATCGAGGGAGGGCTATAAACAGAGCGATAAAGAGGAGCATTCCAAGCACATAGACAATATCACTCGTCGCTAGGCGCGCTACCCGCAAAAACCAAGGTGAGGCGAGGAATAAGGCGGTGCCATATAGAGCCACTCGCAACCCATACCAGCGACGGGCTAGCCAGTAAAAAAGTAAGACAGCTATGCCGCCAAGTATGGCATTGGGTAAGCGCGAAACAGTTTGGCCAGCGGTAGGACTAATGAGTGCTACGACGATCCTAGTGACCAGTAAGGGTAATTCCAGGGGGTCATGTAGCGCTACATGGAGGCTATGGGTGACGCTGGGTAACGCCGTCTCGGTCGTACTCATACCACCCTGTAAAGAGCCGAGCTTGTATAAAAGTGGCGTAGCCACTAGCACAAACAGGACCAAAGCAATAAAAAGAGCACGACCACGGGAAATAAGGAGAGAACGGATAGATTTCATTAGTTATACCGTATTATAACGCTTTTGCTTAGTTATTAAAGGGATCCTGGTGATTCGTGTCGAGAGAGCGTATGCGTTGTTTGTCACGATCAAAGTACAGCTCGATGTTGCGTGTCGGGCCATTACGATGTTTTTTGATTAACACATCCATGATATTTTTCCGGTCACTTTCCGGGTTGTAGTAGTCCTCTCTGTATAAGAAGGCGACGACGTCGGCATCCTGTTCGATGGAACCTGATTCGCGCAGATCGGCTAACTGCGGGATTTGAGGGCTGCGACTCTCTACCGACCGACTTAACTGACTCAAGGCGATAAGCGGCACGTTAAGTTCGCGGGCAACTCCTTTTAAGCCCCGAGATATCTCCGAAATTTCCTGTACTCGATTACCTTCTCCCCCATAGCGGCCACCACCGCTCATGAGCTGCAAATAGTCCACAATTATTAAACCGAGCGGGCCATTATGGGCCTCGCGTCGGGCTTTGGTGCGCATATCACTGACCGTGATGCCGGGAGTATCGTCAATGAAGAGTTGGGCTTCACTGAGCGTTCCCATGGCTTCGCCAATCTTTTCGAAATCGGTATCGGTCAGGTTGCCGGTCCGCAGCGCCCAAGCGTCAACCCCTGACTCCATCGAGAGTAGGCGATCCACGAGCTGTTCCTTGCTCATTTCCAGGCTAAAAATAAGCACTCGTTCCTTAGCGGAAACGGCTACATTATGGGCCAAGTTAAGCACGAAAGCGGTCTTACCCATGGATGGACGGGCGGCTAAAATTAATAAGTCAGACCGTTGTAAACCAGCTAAGGTGTCATCGAGGTCTTTATAGCCAGTAGGTACACCTCGGATCTTTTGTTTGTCTTTGTGTAAGTCATCAAGTCGGTCAAAGCTTTCGGCCAAGATAGCTTCTAGGCTAATAACACTTTGTTTGACGTGCTGTTCGCTCACCTCAAAGAGTCGAGTCTCAGCTTCTTCTATAAGCTCACGGAGTTGCTTAGACTCATCATAGCCGAGCTGCATCATGTCCTGCGAGGCCGCAATCAGGCGGCGGCGCAAAGCTTTTTGAGCTACGATATCGGCATATTGCTCTACGTGACTGGCGGTTGGTACGAAGTTTGTAAGCTCGGTTAAATACGCTGCTCCCCCAATCATGTCTAGGTAACCATTACCTCGTAAGCGGTTAGCTAATGTTAATACATCAATAGCATCCCGATGCTCATATAACTGCATCATAGCCTCATAGATGCGTTCATGCCGCTTTTCAAAGAAATCGCTTGGGCGCAGTGTATCGGCGATCTTAACTATGGCATCACTGTCGATTAAAATAGCCCCCAGCAATGAGGCTTCCGCTTCGCTACTTTGCGGAGCTTGCTGAGTTTGGGCGCGACCGTCTTGTGGCTCCATAGTTGTCCCTTCTGCTATGATTCTAGCAGCTCTCCACCGCCAAAAATATTGCTTATGGAATTAATGTCGGCCTGGGGAGTCTTTTCCGACTTCGCTGCTGGCTTGGAGGTAGCGAGCGTTTTATCCAAATGGCAGGCTACTTGCACCACTTCTCCCGTTAACTGATGCAGTATATCGGCCACAATTTTACGGTTTTTGGCATCATTAATTCGTTTTTGATGAAAAGCAAAGGCAAAAGTCAGGTTTAGTTTGCCCGGTTCGCTAAAATCTGGGCGGGCCATGCGCACGATGCCATATAAGGTGTTATAACGCTGTTTCAATGCCGTGAGTAACTCTGGCCATACTTTTTCATCTAATGCTATTGATGAGGAAGGTTCTGGGGAGATATCAGGGGCTTCAACAGGCGTGGGCTTGGGGACATTCACCTTTTTCTGAGAGGTAGCTACTTTAGCCGGAGTAGGCTGAGCAACTGGCTTTGGAGCTTCGGCTGGTTTGCTAGGGGGTGAAGGTGCTGCTGGTTGAGTCGAGGTGGGGCTCAATGCGCCTAATAAAACGATTTCTAGAAGTCTTTCAGGGTCTTGCGAAGCGCCTACTTCGATCAGCTTACCGAGTAACTCTAGGGCTTTCGCAAAATCTAATTTAGGCTGTGTAGCGGTTAGCTCACTACGAATAGTACCGCCAAGGTTCTTAGCAATAGCCCCCGCTTGATACCCTTGATTGTATAAGTCATTTAAAGTCTTAAGTAAGGCCGATGCGTCATTGGCTATTATCGCCTGCAGAAGCGTCATTATGGCTGTTTCCGACGGTATACCGAGTAGTTCCCTGATGGTAGCCCCCGTCACCTTATCGGCTTGGTTGCTGGCCTGATCAAGCAGGCTAATGCTATCGCGAAAACTACCTTCACCATGGGTGGCTAAAAGTGCCAGCGCTTCATCATCTACAGCGATTTTCTCTTCCTTGGCAATAGTACGCAAATGCTCAATCACTTTAGCCTGTTCGACGGGTCGGAAGGTAAATCGTTGGGTCCGGCTAATAATGGTTTCTGGTAGCTTGTGGGCATCGGTTGTAGCTAATATAAAGACTACATGGGCCGGGGGTTCTTCAAGTGTTTTTAGAAGTGCATTAAAAGCTTCCCGGGTGAGCATATGGACTTCATCAATGATGTAAACCTTGTATTTAGCGCTACTGGGAGCGATATACACTTTGTCGCGCAGCTCACGGATTTCGTCGATGCGTCGATTACTGGCAGCATCGATTTCTATGATATCAATGTGTGTTTGATCGTCGGTGTAAGGTAGATTATTAATCTCGTGCGCCAGAATGCGAGCAATACTAGTTTTGCCTACTCCGCGTGGCCCCGTAAAAAGGTAGGCATGGCTAATCCGCCCACTCGTGAGTGCCCGCTTTAGGGTATCAGTGATGTGTTCTTGGCCAACAATTTCATCAAGCGACTTCGAACGGTACTTTCTATATAAAGCTTGCGCCATATCATTTACCAGTAGCTCGCTACTAGCATCCTCCCTCGTTACTTTATTATATAACGCGGGGTGTATACGGTAAGAACGTCAAATAAACAGCAGTTTATAATGCAGCTTCAAGCGCAGCCCACTCGGCGGCACTGTCATCTTCGGGAACGTTAACGCTAACTTGGTCACCTGGCTTGGCTTTGAAGTAAGTGACACTGGCTAGTAAGACTCGGAAATTTCGACCGCTCACGTCTACAAAGTAATGCCCGCCCTCTAGTTTAAGGGTGCCCACGACTTGTTTGCGGGGAATAGGTCCGATTTGCTTATATAAGAAGGCGCCATCCTCGGCGATGGTGAGCTTTAAGATATCACCTTGGACTAATTTAGACTTGCTGGCGTAGTTTGCTGGCACGGGATAGGTCTTGCCGTCCGAACCAACCATGTTTTGGCCATCAAAGACACCTTCGATCACCTTACCCAAGGTTTCTTCGCGAGCAACGGGCGCCATTTTTTCATCATCGCCAACTAAGCTAATCAATAGCTCGTTAGCCGCCGCCAAACTGGTCTCCGCTTCTTGTATCAAAGAGCGCAGCCGTTTGATCTGTTTGTCTGGCATATCTGGCATTGTTTATTCCCGTCTCTCGTCTCGTGAGGTAAAAGTCTTTGTTTATCTCTTCCTACACATAACCGTACCATGCTTAATAAGTCAAGTCAAAGTTTCCATAAAACTGTGGATAAATACTGATTATAGTGAGCGACTAATGTAAAAAAATAAAGATAAGCCCTTATGTTAGTCTGTTAGTCGCTCAAGTATATATCTTGCGGTGGGCGCGAAATCCTGACGATTTAGAATGGCTTCCCTGCTGTAGACCTCACACCCGATACCTTCATAGACTTCAAAGGTAGCATCTTTAATATCTGTCCCAAAGAGATAGGCTTTAGCTGCCACTCTGCCTTGATCTGCAGGTATGTCAACGGTGAGTAAGTGGTTTAAAATTAGCTGGCTGACCTGGAGCGATGTCTCTTCTGATAATTCGCGAGTAGCCGCCAATAGTGGTTCTTCACCAGGTTCCATATGACCACCGAAAAGCCCTAACATATTTGGGCTGTCAGGGGCTTTATTGTCGCGTCGTTGAAATGCGTACTCTTCAGTACCAGCTAGACGAAGATGGATAAGGGCGAGTTTTCTCATAGGCTTATAGTTATTATATAGGTATAAGGGGCTAGAGTTGTCAAATTAGGTATATAAAAAGACCCTTGCTCTATGGCAGGGGTCTTTTTGGTTTGTCGAGATTTGGTATTAGGCAAGCTCGACAGTAGCGCCGGCTTCTTCCAAGACTTTCTTGGCGTTTTCAGCGTCTTCGGTCTTAGCCTTTTCCAGGATGACCTTAGGAGCACCGTCAACGAGGGCCTTAGCTTCACCAAGACCAAGACCAGTCAGGTCCTTAACGGCCTTAATAACAGCTACTTTTTGCGCACCAGCGTCTTTAAGCGTGACGTCGTATTCGCTCTTAGCTTCTTCGGCAGGAGCAGCATCACCACCGGCAGCAGGGCCAGCAACGGCTACAGCTGCAGCAGCTGGCTCAATACCGTATTCATCTTTCAAAATAGTACCTAGTTCGTTGACTTCTAATACAGTCAAACCAACTAGTTGTTCAGCAATTTTCTTTAAATCAGTTGCCATGTTAATTCCTCTCTTAATTACTTGCTTTAGCTTCCAAGCCCTTCAGTAGACCATGCAAATTGCCGCCAAGGCTGCTCATAACGCCGCGAACTGGTGAGTTCAAGGTGTTAATGATGCCAGCGATTAACTGTTCCTTGCTTGGTAGCTTGGCGAGGGTGGTTACGTCTTCGGCAGCCATGAAGGTGCCATCTGGACTAATTGCCCCGACAAACTTAATAGTTGGGTTGGTTTTGGCGAAGTCTGCCAAGGCTTTAGCCGGAGCGACTTCGTCGGTGCTGTTAAATGCGTATACGAGCATCCCTTCTAAGGCGCTCATATCTACGTCTTTAAGGTTATCGGTGCCCAGAAGTGCTTGCTTAACAAGCCGGTTCTTAACAACTTTAACCTTGGTGCCGTTATCACGGGCTTGGCGACGTAATGTTTGCATAGCTTTCACCGTCGTACCCTGATATTGGGCGACTACGGTAAGTTTTGATGCACTCAATAGTTCGCGCACTTCTGCGATAACTTCATCTTTTTCACTTTTGGTTAATGCCATAGCGCATTTCCCTTTCGATGTTATAACCTAATCGACCGCGGACTATTGTCCTTAGATTTTGATCGTTGCCAAACAAAAACGCCTTTGGTATCCAAAGACGTGCAAACGCTCAAAATAGAGTTTGTTTGTACCTCGGCGACATTATCAAGGCTGATGCCCGTCGCTGTCTCTGGCAACTTATCTGTAATTATAGGGTATTTACGCCGTTAGGTCAACTCGTGCTTGCGAAAGGAGCCGGGCAATCTCATCGGCAATAATGCTCTTTTGGACCTCGGGAAAACCAATGTAATCGTCCAGGGTATGTGTGCAATTAGCTACAGCCTCATCGTGATACAGATCAGCAATGGTTTGTTCTGGTCTCTGATAGGGTCGTAAATCGTAATGTGGCCGCTCACTGGCGTGGGGTACAGAGACCATTATTGTCCAAAGTCCTCTGGCATTGCCAAGGCATACTCACCGACAAAGGCGGCTGCGGATCGCCTTTCATGCATTGCTTGTAAGTCAGCTGCGGTCATTGGCTGCAGGTTAGCCATTTCCTCAAATTCTGATCGCCATGACTTAGTGGCTACATGGCCTACGTGTTGGTGTGAGGGAGTAGTAAGGTATTCAGGATCCACACCCTGATCTCTCCATTTACTTAACTCAGATCCACTTGCTCTTTTAACGAAAGCACTGGTTACGGTTTGATGCAAAAGCATAATATTCTCCTTGAAATAATAAAAAAGGCTTCGATTGAAGCCTGCTTGCTTTGGACTGTGCGTGCGCTTAGCGCGAGGCTTCAACCATGCTGAAGCACAGCCCTTGAAGGCCTAGCAGAATCAGCACTTGTTGAATCCGATACATACTACACTGTTATACGCCTCTTGAGGTGTATGTCAAGGACTTCATCTTGCTAATGCTTATGATTGACAATCATTTCCTGGCCCTGTAGCCTAGTAATTTGTGGTTTATAAAAGGACAGGATAGTTTTGAGGATATACGAAGCAGAAAAACGACGAAGAGATATGAAGCGCGAGCAAGCAGCTAGTGCTGTGGTGGGCCTTGCGGCCGAACTAGACATTAGTTTAGACTCTGCTGAGCTTAAAGCTCTGAGCGGTATCGTAGCTCAGCTTAATCCGCATGATGATTTAGAAGAAGAATCTTTACGATGGGATATTGTCAGAGCTGAAGATCCTGCCTATGGTGCCAGTGAAAGAAACATTTTGTTGAACGGACTTTTGCGGACATTAGAACAACGATCACTTGACGAAAAACAAGCGTCCTTAGTCTAGTTGTGACAATTTGAATTGCGTGTAGCGTTCGGCTGCTAAACGGGTTAGCGCCGGATCTTCCCCCTTATTAACAAATTGCATAGCTTCGGCGAGTAATGGATGGACTTCGGCAAGCTTTTCATGCATCTGGAGCACGAGCTTACGATAGCCAGGATGTCCCTGAGGGCTGGTGCGTAGTTCATGCAAATGGAAGGCTTCACGGGCATTGTAGGTGATCTTCCAGCGCATTTTGTGTCCTAGTAGGGTGGCATACTGGGCTTCTAGGCCGTAGCCCTCGGCTTGTAGCAAGCTATATAGCTGTAAGCTTAAATCAAAACATTGTTCGAACAATTCAGTTAAACCAGCTTCTTCTACAAGTGCCGGAACATCGTAGCCATAACGCGGGGTGAGGAGCTGCCAGTTTAAGTCATCGACTATACGGTGACGCTGTAAATCACGAAATATACCATAATCACACACTAGGTCCCAGCTGTAGTGGGCTTTTTCCAAGGCCCTGCCAGGGCGGTGCCGTCGATTAAGGCGTTCGCCAACATATGCCTTGAATACCTCTAGCTTTTGATCGTAGGACCAGTCACGTACTTCATTGCGGATCTGACGAAGCGGCAGACTACTGTGTTCGTAGAGCATATCGGCTACCAAATCGAGCTCGTTTTTAGGCCACACTTCACTTAAGGTGACCGGTTCGGTCGCTGCTAAGCTGTGTTCAGCCGGCAGGGATTGGTCGGCAATCGCCTTAACTTGAGCTTTAGTATTAGCCAAATAGGCTACTGTGGCGCCACCACGTTCTGGCTTGTCAGCTCTTTCAAGAAACATCGGTACGACTTGGCGAGCTTGAGTCAGTAATGCTTCGCCCGTAGTCTTTGCTTCGGGAAGTTCATCACTTAATAAATGCATAATGAGACTTTCTAACGCCTGACCGGAGGCAAAAATACCCACCGTCGACTTAGTTGCCACCGGTAAAACCGGTCGAATGGCGTCACACGCTTGAGCTCGAGTTGCTCCCTTCCAGGCGATATCTCGCTCTTTCTGAGGTACTTCGGAGCGATCTTGCACATAAGTGGTCAGTTCGCGCACCATAGTCGAATAAGTATCAAAGATTTGGTCCATCGTCGCACGATATTTTTGTTTAGTTGCCTTCTTAAGCTGTGGTGGCACGTAGTAACGATAATTGCCGCTACTATCTTTTTGGTCGAAGTAAATGTAGCGCGTGGATTGTTCTAGGTAGGCTGCTAGCCTGCCCCACTCTAACTTTTTAGTCAATAAGTTAGAAGCGTTTTCAATCACAAAGTGGATACCGGCCAGCTGTTGCACTGAATCATCACCGTAGGCAGTAATGACTCGGTGGAGTAGTTTTTCGTCCTTACCCAATTTGCCCGCGAACTCATCGAGTAGAGTAATGCGCATATCGTCGCCACGCCGACTCAAGCGGGCCATAGCGGCCGCTATCGTTACCGGACTGAGCTTTTCAGTAAAAGCGTAGACATCACCGTCTACGCTGGTAACTGCCTCCGACAAGTATTCATTACCAGTCTGAGTTACCTGATATCCGCGCTTAGTTTTGGTGAGATATGGTTCATCGTTTGTTTGCGGTGTGGGAGCAGACTCCACGACGGTCTCTATTGGCGGCTCATGAGGTGGTAATTCCTTTTCGGCAATGATTTCCTGAATAGAGGTGGGCGGAGCAACGGCACTTGCCTTTGCTATATCACGCAAGGCAAGCGTCTCGGCGACCTGTTGCCAAATTAAATCACTTACCTTTTCGGGCTCTTCGGTAGCGAAGATAACAGGTAGATTACGCTGCTTTGCCTCCCATAGGTAGCCGGCGCGTACTCGCTCTAAAAAAGCGGTATCAAGGTTGTCAAAGCGCTCGCCATCCCGACGGTGTCCTAGACGCTGCTGTAAGATGCTGACGGGTGCGTCGAGCACAATGCAGAGGTCAGGCTCAACGCCGTTAACGGCAAAACTAATAATTCGGTTAATAGTTTCATAATCGGGCACGTCACCCCGGCCATAGTACTGGATAGCTAGCGTGGTCAGATAATTGCGATCCACCAGGCAATATACCCCCTGCTCAATGCTCTTTTTGATAACTTGCAGCGATTGACTGCGTGCCGCATTGTACAACAGCACTTCAGTATTGGTGTTCATGGGGTAGCGAGGGTCTTGGGTTAACTGACGCAGTGCTCGAGCGGTTAGATCGCTTTGGCTATCTGGCTCGCGTAGTGTTCTAACTGGCAAGCCAGCTATCTGTAAACGTCGGGCGAGCTCAAGGATTTGGGTGGTCTTGCCTACTCCTTCAGGACCTTCTAGAACGATGTATTTACCCTTATTCATATGCAAGGCCTTCGATTTTGGTAGGCATGGTGCGGGCATCCTTATAGGCTTTAGGAAGCATCATATCAGGCGACCAGGTCTTAATTATGGTCTCTAGATCAGTGCCGGTTTGATATTTACCGCTGAACCCATCATGCCGACCGGCTCCATAATTACCGTCAACCGGACCAGTTTCGTGGAAAACGGCTTGGGCGATGCGCTCACCCACAGGCAATAGCACGGTCTCCCGTTCATTAAGATTGTAGATCTCAAGAGTGAGGCGATTAATGTAGCCTGGATCAACCCAACCAGCGTCAAAACAAACGGCGACGCCGTTACGACCCCAGCTGGAACGGGATTTTACTTCATAAGCGCCCGGTGGTTTGATCCCGAAAAACTCATGGGTATGCGCTAGGATTCGTTCCCGCGGCTTTAGGGCAATAACGGGGTGTTCGAGCGGTATATTGTTGAGCGGTGTGAAGCCATTGAGCTTACACCATTCACCGTGAGGCATAGCTTTATATGGACCATCAAAATAGCGCTCCACATCTTCACGATCAAACGGATTATAAATGGTCCGCTCATTCATGCGCTCAATACGGTAGTAATGGTAGCCGAGCGTTACGTCCAGGCTGGCATGAGCAATATGCCGAGGGTCAAAAGGTGTGCAGACGATGTGTCCCTCATCGAGTGCTGCTTGAATCTGAGTGTTACTATAAACCCCCACATTTCCCTCCTTCGTTCACTATATTTTTGCAATAATATGCAAAGTTCGCAAGTGTAAAAACTACTGCAACTTAGTACAATAAATACAATGACCCCAGCTACTCCTTTAGAGACGTCCACCCGTAAACTCCTAGTACGCTTAGTCAGCCTGTTAGTGGGCGCCAACGGTCTTTTTATTTTGGCAACTACCTTGCTCGAGCAAATTGCCGTGCATCGAGGTTCGAGAGTGAGTACTGCAGACGTTGATATACCGCTTTTGCTGGGCGTTGGATTTATTTATCTGAGTAGCTTACTGGCACGTCGCAAGCAAAATGCTTGGCGAGTGTCGATTGCCGTACTCGTTTTTATGATCGGCCTCAATACCGAACGTATCTTGGAGCACTCTCAATTGCACCATGGAGTAAGAAGCCTGGCTCTCATTAGGCTGTTGCTCGTGCCATTATTCGTACTTGTCGTACTGTGGCTAGAGCGCCATGAGTTCCAGGTGCGGAGTGATGTGCAGATTTTTCGGACTTCGCTGCGGTTTAGCTGCATTATTCTCCTGGCAACTTTCCTATATGGCACGGCTGGTTTTTTGTTACTGGATCGCTCTGATTTTCATCAGGAGATCACCCTGGCTGGTGCGATGCAACGGACGGTTGACCAGTTTGATTTAACAACCAATCATCCACTGCAACCTCATACTAAACGAGCCCATTTGTTCACTGACTCCCTGTCATTTATAAGTGTTGTAACGGTGGGTGCGGCAGTTATCTCATTCTTTCAGCCGGTTAGTGCTCGCTTTAGCGCACACGCCAGTGAGCGACAGCGCTTTAGGGCTTTGCTGATTCGTTCTCAAGCGCGCAGTGAAGATTATTTTAAGTTGTGGCCACCAGATAAACGCTATTTCTTTAGTAGTAACGGGCAGGCCGCCCTAGCCTATAAGGTTAAACGAGGAGTAGCTGTATGTTTAGGCGATCCCGTAGGCAATCCGGCTGATTTCTCAACTATCCTTGCTCAGTTTCAACAAATTTGTGCGATTAATGACTGGGTACCTAGCTTTATCCATTTAGAGGCTACTCATCGAAAGCTTTATGAAAATCAGGACTACACCTTACAAAAAATTGGCGAAGAAGCCTTAGTGTCGATAACTCAATTCCAAACAACTACGGTACGTAATAAGTATTTTCGTAATGTTAAAAATCGGTTTGAAAAAGCCGGCTTTACCACTGAAGTGCTTGCACCGCCTCATGGCAGCGCTACCATTACAGCCTTACGGAGCGTTTCGGACGCCTGGCTAACCCTTCCTGGCCGTTCTGAACGAGGCTTTTTTATGGGCTATTTTAGTGAAGCCTACCTACAGCAGTGTCCGGTGTTGATTTTACGAGACTCCGAAGGCGTCATCGTGGGATTCATGAACTTTGTGCCAGCGGATTTTGATCATTCAGAAGCTACTTACGATATGCTGCGGCACTTGCCGAATGGTCCGAATAATGTGAGCGACTACATGATGCTAGCAGCAATTGCCTATGCCCAAACTCAAGGTTATGAGCGGTTTAATGCGGGACTATGCCCGCTGGTAGGTCTTACGAAAGAGGAAGCCGACTCTAATCTTATAGATAGTGCTTTAAGGTTTGTTTATCTGAATGGCGACCGTTTTTACTCTTTTCAGGGCTTACATCGTTTTAAAGCTAAATACGAACCAGAGTGGCGTGATCGATTCTTAGCCTACCCGGGAGGTATTCGTAACTTTGGCCGAGTCGTGAATGCTCTGCTGTTGCTTACTAAAGTAAAGGTCTGATTACCGATCTGATTGGCTAGCCTGGTAACTAGGCCGTAAATCACGATGCTTTAGATCATGGTAGATTCGATGTGCGACTTGCTGCAAATCAGCCAGGTTGCTGTCATTACTCACTACTGCATCCACGGCTATGAGCTTGCGCTCTCGTTCGGTGATATCGTCAAGGTCAAGATTGGTTGAGCCCGGACGCTTAATTTCTAGTATGAAACCACCATTGTTTCGGATAATTTCGGCATCTTGGGGAAATCGCAAACCACCAATCGTAGCTAGTTGCATACCACGCTCGGCGTTCATGCGGATGCGCCGCATGATCTCTTCGTACCAAATACCGGGTGATACGGTCTTTACTAAATAACCACCAAGCCACTGCAGGAATGGCCGAAAGGTTGCTTTATTGTCGGCAGTAATTTCTACAGTCTGCAGTTCAGGGCTAGATTCCATTAAGCTCAGATAAGCGAACAGCTTTTCGTAATGCTCTGGATGGTCATTGAGCCGTTTGGTAGTTAAGGCAAAGCTTTCTAGGGGCGGACTTAAATGTACGCAGATATTTAGCACCGAGGTTAAGGAGGTAAGCCAGTTGTTGATACCTTCCATATCGGTCACGGCAGGGTGCAAAGGGCCGCTACGGCGCAAAGCATTAGCCACTTCAACGATTATCTGGGAGCTCTCATAATGTTGATAGGAGCCCACTTCTTGGCCTAAATAATCGGCAAGAGTTGTCTTGCCATGACCAATTGCCCCGGTTATACCTACAATTATCACGAAATTATTGTATCACTTAGCTTTATTGGGCGGCCGTAAGATCGACGGCAATCGAGGGACCCATAGTAGTGCTCAGGTAAATAGCCTTAACATAGTTACCTTTTACACCAGTCGGCTTATTGGCTTTGATGCTTGCAATAACCGCCTGTAAGTTGTCGGTAAGTTGTTTGGCTGAGAAGCTAACCTTACCAACGCCAAGGTGCACAATTCCTGTAGTATCTACGCGGTATTCAACGCGACCGGCTTTAGCTTCAGTGATAGCTTTGGTCACATCCGTAGTTACCGTCCCACTCTTAGGGTTAGGCATGAGACCACGGGGACCTAGGGTGCGGGCGTACTTACCTAATTTGGGCATCTGAGCAGGGGTGGCAACAAGCACATCAAAGTTAATAGTACCTTTATCGAGCTGTTTAAAGAGATCATCGCTACCAGCAATGTCTGCTCCAGCAGCTTTAGCGGCGGCAATATCATCGGCTTCAGCTAATACAGCTACGCGGACCGTTTTACCGCTACCAGCAGGTAATACCAAGCTGTCACGAATATTCTGGTCGGCATGGCGTGGGTCAACGTTTAAATTGATGTGTAACTCAACGGTAGCATCAAACTTAACACTACTTGTCTTTTTAGCTAACTCTACGGCTTCGTTCAAACTATAGACTTTACCGGCTTCAAGTTGCTCGGCAGACTTACGGAAGCCCTTACTTCTGCGCTCTAAACGAGAACGAGTAGGCTTGCTAGCTTGCTTAGGCTTTTCTTCACTAACTCCACTAGCCTTGCGGACTTCTTTTGCTTCTTTAACCTCGGCTTCTTCTAGTGCCTTAGCGCTGCGCTTGCCGGCTTTAGCTACCGGCTTAGACTCTTTATCAGTGGGTTCGGTAGTCTCGACAACCTCTACAGGTTGCTCCAATACTTCTTCGGTTACTTCTTGTTTAGCTTTTGCCATAATGGCTCCTTTCGTGGTGCGAACGGCTTTTTAGGCCTCCCACAATTATGTTTAATCGGCTGATGATCCTAGATCTAATCTGATGTGAGGTTTGCTGAGTCGCCGTTCAGCTAATGTGTAATTACGAACTGCCCGGATGTAAGCCGGATCCTTGTCGTGCCTAACCCTATCCTCGAAAGCAATGATGTCGGTCGGCGTATCGAGCTCGCGCTGCACGGCAGCTAGACCTTCCGCTATCATTGCTGCGCGCAATTGCTGCACTTCAGAATACTGTGCTAACAGGGGTGATTCGTGAACTGTAGTTTCCATCTCTAACTTTCGACTTCGACACCCATGCTGCGCGCAGTGCCGGCAACCATTTTTTTAATAGCTTCAACGTTGTCGGCGTTCATGTCTTTAGCTTTAGCTTCGGCGATTTCGGTCAGCGCCTGCTGGCTCAGCTTTTTACTAACTTTTTCGGTGTTAGGACGACCAGAACCCTTTTGAATACCGAGCTTGGCCCGAATAAGATCATCAGTCGGTGCGCCCACTACACGGAAGTCCATGGTTCGGTCTTCGTAAATAGTAATGTGGGCGGTAACGGTCGCACCCTGCATCTCTTTAGTGGCGTCGTTGAAAGGATTGATGAAGTCCATCATGTTAACACCGTACTGACCGAGCGTGCTACCAACTGGCGGCGCGGCGCTAGCTTGTCCAGCACGGATTTTCATCTTTAAATTAGCTCTGACAGCTTTGTCAGCCATAGATTTCTCCTAGTTATTTAGCTTGCACGGTCAATGAAGCAGTTTGACCTTAGTGCGTAACAGATGTAATTATAGCGTAGAAGCGCAGATAATGCAAAGCTTGTTTCGTCTTACTGACTTATCGCACATTACCCCGAAGAGATAGCTTAAACGCGCTTAACCTGCAAGCTATCGAGCTCAACAGGTGTTTCGCGGCCAAACATATTTACCAAAACTTTGAGTTTGCCCTTTTGGGCGTCAATTTCGTTGATTGAGCCATCGAAGCCCTTAAATGGACCATCGGTAATGTTCACGACATCACCCACGTTGTAATCAATCTTGTGTTTAGGCTGCTCTAAGCCCATGCGCTTTTGGATCTTTTCAATCTCATCTTGGCCGACAGGGGTTGGATCGGCACCACTGCCTACGAAACCGGTTACACTCGGAGTGTTGCGTACAATATACCAAGCGTCTTCACTCATTTTCATCTGTACTAGTACATAGCCTTGGAAAATCCGCTTTTCAACCACTCGGCGTTTACCGTTTTTGATCTCAATCATCTTTTCTTTCGGTACCAAAACCTGGAAGATCTTATCGCCCATATCTAAACTCTCAGAACGTTGTCGAATGCTTTCAGCAACCTTCTCTTCGTAGCCACTGTAAGTGTGGATGGCGTACCAAGCTTTCTGTGAGTCGTATCGTTTCGTACTTGCCATAATAATTTAGTAATCCCTTACTTAAGTAATATTGCTTTAAATAATTTGTCGAGCCCGTAATCTACGAGGGCGACCGCTCCACCAAACATGATCGCGAAGACCAGTACAGCGAACGTTAATTGGCGGCTTTGTCGACGGTTAGGCCATTCCACTTGGCGTAGTTCTTGCCAACTTGTCCGAAAATACTTAGGGACGAGGATCTTACCGATAAAACGGAATGGTTGTCGGTGAAAAGGCTTCGCTAGTACCCGGAGCACTTTACGTATACCCCGTCCAACAGCACGCAACGGACGACGTTTGGGTGATTTGGCCGTACTAGCTTGGGCTTTGTCAGCACGTTCACGTACTGTTTCGCTACTTTGGCGCAATCGTCGCTTTTGGCGTTTCGCTGGTGTGGGATCTGCCACGGGTTCCTCCAATTAAAAAAGCCTACAGTAGTTGTAGGCGATCACTGTCAAGCATAGCAAATGTCCCCTGTTCCGTCAAGCTATTTGCTTTTGCTATAGTTAGGCTATGTACACAGCGCTTCTGCTTTTAATGGCCACTATTCCGCTAGAGCTGCTTGTTTGGTTACCAATATCCTGGCGGTGGCGAAAAAACTATGGATTAGTAGCGCTGGTAGTAACTGCTGTTTTGAGCGGTTTAGCAGTCGGCGTATACCCGAGCCTCTGGACCGGAATCATCTTAGTAATAAGTGGCTACCGCTTGTTCAACTTGCAGCGCAGTAGAGTCAGTAAAGTGTATCCCGTATACCTCTACAAGACTACCTTACGTACCGCCCTGCTGCTGATGGTGGCTCAACTGGTAATAGCCCTGCTCCTTTTGATTAACTTAAGTGGGAACGTAGTAGAGATGGGAATTGCTGTTTTTCAGCTGCTACTAGGTATAGTGCTTCTTTGTTCCACCATACGTCATATACGGACGACTCGTACGCCAATAATTTCCTCTGCAGTTACGGATCATGATTTGCCAACTCTTACAGTAGCGATCCCCGCTCGCAACGAAACGGTAGAGCTAGAACGCTGCCTCCAATCTCTGCTTGCTAACGATTACCCAAAGTTAGAGATTTTAGTATTAGATGACTGCTCGCAAGTAGCCCGCACCCCAGAAATCATCCGCAGCTTTGCGCACGATGGTGTACGCTTTATCGCCGGCGAGGAACCACCAGCTAGTTGGCTGGCCAAAAATTACGCTTATGAGCAGCTTAGTCGTGAAGCTAATGGTGAGTTACTATTGTTCTGTGGTGTAGACATCGTCTTTGAGCCTACGACACTGCGTACCTTAGTATTGACGCTGCAGCAGAAACATAAATCAATGCTTAGTGTTCTGCCCCAGAACACGTCGATGCATGATACACGAGCACGTCTCTTGCAGCCCATGCGTTATGCCTGGGAACTAGCGTTGCCACGCCGTTTCTTTGATCGTCCGCCTGTCCTCAGCAGCTGCTGGTTAATCACCGCTGACTTGCTCAAGCGTGCTGGCGGCTTTAAGTCGGTTAGTCATTCAGTGGTTCCGGAAAGTTTTTTTGCTAAAGCAGCGATACCTCATGATGGCTACAGCTTTATACGAAGCAGTCAAGTAACCAGTGATAAAGCCGGAGCAGATCAGTTAGATACGGCCATTCGTACTCGCTACCCGCAGTTACATCGACGGCCTGAGCTGGTGGCAGTGGTCACCTTCATAGAAGTACTGGGGCTCATGGGATCCCCTATTTTCTTTATAGCCGCTCTCTTTTCTGCGCAGTGGCTCATTCTCTTGCTAAGTGGGCTAGCTAGCCTTGCAGTAGGCTGTGGTTATGCTTTGCTCCTCCGTGCAATGTACCATCAACGGGTACTTAAAAGCTTAGCGCTCTATCTACTAGCAGTTCTTTATGACGTGTATGTGCAGCACGTTTCTATGGAAAAATACGAGTTCGGAGAGGTCCTTTGGAAAGGGCGTAATATTTGCCTGCCCGTTATGCAAGTGACCGCTAGTTTACCTAAGTTGCCGGAGTAGGAGCCTCTAAACTGGGAATATACACCGTAAAGGTTGAGCCATGATTTAATTTGCTTGTAACTGTGATGTCGGCGTGCACCAAGCGGGCGAGTTTCATCGTTACATATAGGCCAAGACCGGTACCATTACTCTGGCGAGTGCGGAAATCCTCAGAACGAAAGAATTTATCAAACACTTTTTCCTGGTCACCTTTACTAATACCAATACCGGTATCAGTTACGGCGAATTCAATACCTTTGTCGTGTAATTTAGCGCTGACTGTAATATGTCCCCGCTGCGTATATTTAAGGGCGTTCGTAATAAAGTTCTGCAGGATTTCTCGTACATACAGCTTGCTGGAATAGAGCAGCTCGAGCTTAGGATCAAGGTCGGTTTTAAGCTCTAGACCTTTCTTTTTGGCCTCGGGGGTATAGTTATTGGCTAGGTCACGCACTAACTCATGAACGTTAATGGGTTCTACTTCGAGTGTTAACTTGCCTCGCTCGGCCCGACTCAGCGTACTTAAATCGTTAATCATATCCGACAAAAACATAACTTGGTCGTGGGCTTGCTTAAGTGCGTCTTTAATAGCTTTCATGTCTCCAGTTTTTTCGGCGATTAACTGAGCATTGCTGATGTTGCCTTCTGAAATTGCAATTGGCGTCCGTAACTCATGACTGACTACGCTAATGAACTCATCACGCTCTTCTTCGAGCGATTTCTCTCGGGTAATGTCACGAAGCAAGAGCACAAAACCTCGCTGTCCTGCCTCACCGTAGCCTAAGTGCACGGGTGCAATGCTTAAATACAAGTTAATAGTACTATCATCACCGTACTTGAGGCGTAGCTCCCGATTAGTAGTCGGTAGTTTAGTGGCCTTAATGGTGGCGGTGATGTCTACAGGCTGGTTATCTTTATCAATCAGCTTGAGTAACTTGCCAATTTTGTCACCTTCTCGGATGTTATTTATATCGAGAATATTAAGCGTGGCCCCGTTAAAGATCACGACTCGAGTGTCTTCGTCGACAGCGATAACAGCATCGGCCATGCTGTTAATGAGGCTGGTGAGTCGGCTGTGATCTAGTTCTTCGTTAACAGCCTTCAGTGACGGTTTAAGCTTGAGCGGCATTATATCCATTATGCCACAGATGGCGAGAAACTATGACGCTAGAATGGGTTGGTAGCTACGCATCTGTCGCCGTATAGCCGTAAGGTTGGGTACTATCTTATCCATCGCCGCCCAAAACGGCTTGCCGTGCTGCATGATGTGAGTGTGCGTCAGTTCGTGCAGAAGGACATAGTCAATACACTCCCAGGGCAATTGCATAAGATATAAGTTAAGGACGATATTTTTACGTTGATCACAGCTGCCCCAGCGACTTTTGAGCTGCTTAACACTCACGCTCTTAAAGCTCAAGTCATGCGCAGCGGCCAATTGTCGTAAGCGCCGGGGTAATAATTGCTCGGCCTGGGCTCGCAAGGCTCGCACGCAAGCCCGTTTGGCTACTTGCTGCACGGCTGGATCATCGGACTGGAGGTTTAGAGGATAACGCACGATAATCTCTGTTTGCTTAACACGGGCGCTCGGCTTACTAACTTCCGTCGAGGGTATGAATACTAGATGGTGAGCTTTGCCAACTGGCTGTTGATGGTGCAGCACGTGTGTAACGGGACGCTGAGCTTCAATCCACTCTTTTCGACTTTGAGCGAAGGCCACGCCAGCGGCATAGGGCGACCAACTAGGAATGCTTACTCTAATGACGCCATGGCTCGTGACGCTCAGGCGTAGCGAACGGCTAGCCTTTCGTTTATAGATCGTTACGGGGCCCAGGCCTTCGACCTGGAATTCTTTAAATGCCATAATTATTCGTCTGTGTATTAGCGAATGACGATGTTGCGGCGAGTCATGTCTACGCGGCCGGCAGCGGGGTTAGGTACTAAGTTGACCAGACCCGGTTTTACAACGCCGGTACCGGCATCATCAAGGCTGAGTAAGCCGATTTCGCGCATTTTTTTAGTGACGGCACTATATTGCGTTGTAAAGACGTGCTTGCCGCTTACTACGCAATAATCTTCAGCCATAGTGGGGTTTTGCATATGAGCTCCGATAGTATCGAAGCTAGAACGATCGTAGGTAAGCGCATATTTGTCGTCGGCTCGGCGTCGGTCACGCTTGAGGCCGCGGTTAAAGGCACTCTCGACATCAATCTGCAGCCATATTAACAGGGGCTGAGCATGACATTTACGAGCTAAGTCACGTAACTGTCGGCGTTGTGAAGCTCGTAGGGCGTTGGCGTCATACACTACGCTTAAACCAGCATTTAGGAACTCGGTAGTCATGTACTCCATAAGCTGGGTGACCACTTCGTTTTCCTGGCGATCATTACGGGGGTTTTCAAATAGCTCGGCTCGAATGCGGTCTGCTTGTAAATGCGCGGCTTGAATGTGTTCGCATAATTGACGAGCAAAGTAAGTTTTGCCAGCTCCCGGAAAGCCGTACAGGAGTACCAGGAGGGGTTTGGTCGGAATAATCTTGGCCATCGTGTATATAGGTATAGCAGATTTCAGCTCTGTTGAAAAGCAAAAACAGATGACAAAACTCTTAAATTCACCTATCATTAACCTGTTCTTTATAGGGGCATAGTACAACGGTTAGTATAAAGGTCTCCAAAACCTTAGATCGTGGTTCGATTCCACGTGCCCCTGCCAAATAAAGATGCTTAGCATTTGCTAGGCATTTTTATTTTGTTAGGAGTATCTGGAATATTCGAACGGTTCGATGTTTTTGCGATTAGCAAAAACCTATGCCAAACCCGAGCGAGCCTTCCTATAAAATTATAGCTTGCTTGGCGTGAAGCTATATTCCACGTGCCCCTGCCATTCATTTGTTGTAGATTTATAGAAGTTAATCAATAGTTAATGAATTCTTTTGAATCATCTGTTACGATGGCGTCATGGATGAAGTTGTGGCCGACTTAAAACAGCTTATAACTACTGAGTTAGCACAACAGACTCACGAGTTGAGGCAAGGTATTTCCAAGGTAGAAAACAAGGTGGATGAGCTCTCTATGGCACTGGCTGAAACGCTGGATTTCTACAGTCAAGCTACTGATATGACTTTGGGTGATCACGAACAACGTTTGAATAAGCTAGAAAACCAAATGATCTAACAGATGACAGTTGGTTAAAAACTTATTAAAATAGTTAATCTGTAAAACGGTTGTGTTTACTCTGTTAGTGAGCTAAAATAAACATAAGCTAAGTGTGAGCAAATAACAAAAGTCATGAAAGTACTGATGCTTGGATGGGAATTGCCGCCGCATAACAGCGGTGGATTAGGTGTCGCTTGCTATCAACTTTGCAAGGCTATTAGTGCTCAAGACGTAGACTTAGAATTCATTGTTCCCTACGAAGCTGACTATACTGCTGATTTCATGACTGTCACTGCCGCTCGCCCCATCGGGCTGCAACAAATAGACAGCAGTACCATCGCCTATGACAGTCACAAGTACGTTTCTTACGATGGCCATACTGTAACGCATGATATTTATGCCCAGCAGTTGCTGTATGAGCAAGCGGTGAGCCGCCTGATCGAAACGAAAGAATTTGACATCGTACACGCGCATGACTGGTTGACATTCCGAGCTGCTTTACGGATCAAGGAACGCATGGGTTGCCCTATAGTCCTGCACGTTCATTCAGTCGAGTCCGACCGCGCGGGCGGCAATCAAGGTAACCCGCTGGTTCATGAGATTGAGGCGACTTCCCTCACGCTGGCCGATCAGATCATAGCCGTGAGCGATTTCACTAAGCAAGCTATCATGCGAGATTATCACATTCCCAGTGAGCGTATTACGGTGGTGCATAACAGTATCGATCGCACCTCTTTTGAGTCATTATCTGACGATACCGCTTACCATTACCTAGCCCAGCTTAAAGGTCAAGGTTATAAAGTAGTCACTAATATCGGCCGCTTAACAGTTCAAAAAGGCCTGCCCCACCTCTTGCGCGCAGCTCAAGAAGTTTTAAAGCGAGCGCCCAAAACAATGTTTTTAATTGTGGGTAGTGGTGAACAGTATCACGAATTGCTAGAGCTGGCCGCCGAATTAGGTATCAGTCGAAACGTGCTATTTACTGGTTTCCAGCGCGGTAAAAATTGGCGCGATGCATTTGCGATTGCTGATCTGTTTGTGATGCCTTCTGTGAGTGAACCGTTTGGACTAACTCCTTTGGAGGCAGCGGGCTACGGGACACCATCTATCATAAGTAAGCAATCTGGCGTGAGTGAAGTACTGCGTAATTGTCTGAAAGTAGACTTTTGGGATGAGCATGAAATGGCTAATCAGATTGTCGCGGTGGTACAGCATGATGCTCTTCGTGATACTTTGCTCGCTAACGCTCAAGCCGAATTCGCTACCCTGTCATGGGATAAAGCCGCTCAGCAGTTAACTGAGCTATACCGTCACCACACGCTAGCAGGAGCGGCAGCATGAGTAAGGCTATTGTTCTCTATTTGCACGTGCATCAGCCGTATCGTGTTCGACACTATACAGTTTTTGATACTGCTGTTAATCATGATTATTTTGATGCTCCCTATGCCGATCGAACGAGTAATGAGCAAATACTTCACAAAGTTGCCGAGAAGTCTTACTTACCAACCAATGCTCGACTTTTAGCTCTGCTTAAACACCATCCCGAATTCAAGCTCAGCCTTTCCATAACTGGTACTGTGCTGGAACAGCTCGAGAAATGGTCGCCTGAAGCACTGCGATCATTTCAGGCTCTCACCGAAACTGGACGGGTAGAAATCGTTGGCGAAACGTATCACCACAGCTTGGCCTTCTTTTATTCCAAACCAGAGTTTGAGATGCAAGTTAAGATGCACCGCGAAAAGATACAAAAACTTTTTGGTCAAACTCCTAAAGTTTTCCGCAACACGGAGCTAGCCTACAATAACGATGTAGCATTTTGGGCAGATCGAGCCGGTTACAAGGCGGTGTTGGCTGAGGGGTGGGATCCTATCCTTGATTGGCGCAGCCCAAATTATATGTATCGGCCAGTTTACACTGAGCATACCAAACTCCTCATGAAGAACTATCGGTTGAGTGATGATATCGCCTTCCGGTTTGGCGATCGATCTTGGGCGGAGTGGCCACTCACGGCCAGCAAGTTTTCTCATTGGCTCAGTGAGGATAAAGACGCCACCAACTTTAACCTCTTTATGGACTATGAAACTTTTGGTGAGCACCAATGGAGCGAATCAGGTATTTTTGAATTCCTCGAGACGCTACCGGGCGAGTGGCTTAAAACCGCCGGGCATACCTTTATGACAGTCGGTGAAGCAGCGGACACGATAGCGCCCGTTGATGAAATTGACGTACCACAAACAATCACTTGGGCCGATACCGAGCGTGACCTTAGCGCCTGGTTGGGCAATGCTATGCAACAAGAGGCCATCAAAGCTCTGTATGATGTTCAGGATGCCATAATTAGCACTAATGACTTGGCTTTGATTGATGATTGGCGCCGCTTGCAAACCTCAGACCATTTTTACTATATGTGCACCAAGTGGTTTAACGACGGTGATATTCATGCCTATTTTAGCCCTTATGAAACGCCTTACGAAGCCTTTACTAACTTCATGAATGCTTACCAAGATATCTATTCTCGCCTAGTAGAGAAAGGAGTAGCGAGCTAGTATGGGGCGCCCGGTAGTACTCAGTAATGGGCAGTTGTTTGTTGGGCTGGATGAGAGCGGGCTTGTGCATGATTTTTATTATCCCTACGTAGGGCTTGAAAACCTCACCACCGCACGAAGTAGTCAACATAAAGTAGGGATTTGGGTGGATGGCCAGTTTAGTTGGACTAACGATGGCAGCTGGAACATTGCAGTTACTTTTGACGCGGATGCGCTTATAAGCGATGTCACCATGCATTCCGATGCTTTAGCAATAACGTTGCGCTTTCAAGACTTTGTTGATTCTGAGCATAATGCCTTCATCAGGAATATCCGTATCAGCAACGAAGCTGATCACACTAGAGATATCCGTTTATTCATGCACCAAGTATTTGAGATCTCCCATGCCGGTCGATCTGATACAGCGCTGTATGCACCTGACGACCATTATATCTTCGATTATAAGGGCCGGTACTGCCTCCTCATTAGTGGCAAGTTTAGTACTGGTGAGCCTTTCGACCAATATGCTGTTGGCAACTACGCCATCGAAAATAAAGCCGGCACCTTCATGGATGCAGAAGATGGTGAGCTATCAGGTAACAATGTCGAACACGGCGGTGTCGACAGTGTCCTGCGGTTCAAACAACAACTGGCGGCACAATCTTCTTGTGCCATTGAATACTGGGTGGCCGCCGCCAGCAGCCAGAACGATGTCGAGACTATCCATGGAATACTGCGCAGTGGCCAAGCTGCCGACCGATTACACAAAACTAAACAATATTGGCAAACTTGGCTAGAACCCAGTAGTGAGCGACTGCAAGCAGTACCAGCGGAGGTACGCGAACCTTTACAGAAAAGTTTGATGGTAATCAAGGCCCACTGTGATGATCGAGGATCAGTTTTGGCTAGTGGTGACTCAAGCATTTATAATTACGGCCGTGACTACTATTGCTATTGTTGGCCTCGAGACGCAGCTTATGCATTGTGGCCACTGATCCGCCTGGGTCACTTCGAGGAGGCTAGAAGCTTCTTTGCTTTTGCCCGAGACACTATGCACCCTGACGGTTACTTGATGCATAAGTATCAACCCGACCGGGCCATTGGTAGCACTTGGCATCCCTTGGTCCATAATCGTCATAAAGAACTTGCTATTCAAGAAGACGAAACGGCGGCAGTAATATTCATGATTCATGAGTATTACAAAGCCAGCAATGATCAGCATTTTGTCGAGAATTTATACCACACTTTCATTGAACCAGGCGCTAATTTCTTAGCCAGTTTTATTGATGAATCGACAGGTTTACCCCATGCTAGTTACGATCTATGGGAACAAGTCTTCTTAACCACTACCTACAGCACCTGTGTGACCATAGCAGGCTTAGAAGCTGCTAGCAGATTGGCTACGGCTTTTGACCATCCTGATGAAGCGCTGCGGTGGAAAAAAGCGGCCGATGGCATACGTGACCACCTCGGTGGGCTATTTAATGCAGAGGGCTTTTTCCGGCGCGGACAACTACTACAGGCCAACGGCAGTATCGAGTGCAACGATACGTTGGATATATCTAGCCTATACGGTCCGTATATGTACTCAGGCCTGCCTTTGGACGACGAACGTTTACGTTCTACTGCTCAACACGTGGAATCCACACTGCTAAACAGAGGGCCCATTGGGGGCGTTATACGCTATCCAGGGGATGACTACTTTTTGGAAAAGCACCAATACGGCGGAAACCCGTGGATTGTTTGTAGCCTGTGGCTGGCTCAGTACTATCATGCCATTGGTGAGCGTACGAAAGCTCAGGACTTGCTGAATTGGGCCCTAGCTCGACAATTACCCTCCGGTATACTAAGTGAGCAGTTTGATCCTGAGAATGGTACTCAACTAGGCGTTGCGCCATTGGTTTGGAGCCACGCCGAAATGGTCAATACTATCCTTGACCTTAATGATCTATAAGAGGAAGTTAGTTAGCGCTTAGGAGCTTCGTTGCGGCCGAGGCTTTTCTTGGTTTCCGTGAAGACCACGTGTTTACGAAGTTTAGGGCTGTACTTGCGCAAAGACAGCTTATCAGGGGTGTTCATAGTGTTTTTGGTAGTGTAGTAAATACGTTCACCACTCTCTTCTGAGAGTAAACCGATAATCTTCCGTTTGTCGCCTTTTTTTGCCATCGCTCTTTATCCTTAATTAATAAGTAGATTAACAATAGCTTAACAGATATAAACTCAAATTTCAATGGAGCCGCCTGTCGGATTCGAACCGACGACCCTCAGTTTACAAAACTGATGCTCTAACCAGCTGAGCTAAGGCGGCCTAATGTTACAGTGTTAAAGTGTAGCAAAAACAGATATAATTTGCTACTATTGGATGGTATTTTTGCCGTCTTAGCTCAGGGGTAGAGCACTTCCATGGTAAGGAAGGGGTCTCGGGTTCAAATCCCGAAGACGGCTCCAGAGCATACGCAGGGATAGTGAAGCGGTCAAACACGGGTGACTGTAAATCATCTGGCTCAGCCTTCGGGGGTTCGAATCCCTCTCCCTGCACCAAATAAATAGTCCGGAATCCTGCCGGGCTTTTTTGTTATACTGAGCTCGTGAATCAAGGATTCTTCATCTTTGGACATCGTGGGACTATTAACGTCGAGGGTATTGGTGAGAATACGGTCGCTTCGATAACACGCGGCCTGCAGGATGGTGCGGATGGTATCGAATTTGATACCTATGCTGTAAGGGACCGCCACGATCAAGTGCAAGTCGTATTAATGCATGACGACACGCTTGATCGCACGACTAACGGCCAGGGCCTCGTTATAAGTAAAACCTACGAGGAGTTACGGGAATTAGATGCCGGCCAGGGTGAACCAATTCCTACCGTTGAGGAAGCTCTGCTGGCAATGAGAGGCTTTAAACAGATAGCAAATCAACCGATCACCTCTAATATTGAGCTGAAGGGTCCGGCGACTGCAGCCCCGGTGGCTACTATATTAGAGCGGTGTTTGGATGATGGTTGGCAATGGCAAGACTTTCTAGTATCCTCGTTTGACCATCGGCAGCTTAAGCAATTCCATCAGCTAATGCCCGACATAGCCACTGCCGTACTTATTGACGACTGGCAATTTTTACGAAGTCGACGCTCAATTAATTCAGCCATCAAATTAGCACACAATTTAGGTTCGATTGCCATCAATCCAGGACTTGGATTTTTGTCGCCCTCATTGATTGATCAAATACATACGGCCGATCTGAAGGCGTATGTATGGACAGGAGCAACCGAGGCCGATATTCGTAAAGTTTATGAGTCTGGTGCAGACGGGATTTTTGCGAATGACCCTGCCCTGGCGCGCAAAGTTAGTGAGAGCTAAACTACTACTCGGCGAGGGCGGAGGATGCGCTTGCGACGGCTTGAGGGTACGATGAGTTTCTTGAGCTTGTCCTCTATGAGGTCAGCTTCGGCTTCCATACCATGGCTTTGGTAGGCTTTGTAAAGTAAGGTGTATGTTTCTTTGTTGGGTTCCAGCTCGGCGGCTTTTTCCAGTTCCTGGAAGACTAACTTTTCGTTGCCCAACTTCTCTTGAACTTTAGCGTAAGCCACATGGCGGGCGGCCAAACCATCCTCTAGCTTAAGAGCTTGCTCAAAAGCCACGGCCGCCTTTTCGTAATTTTCAGTTTCGTAATAAATCAAGCCTAGGTTATGTAAACTGGACGGCGTTGCTTCGATACTACTAGCAATTTCGAAGCAATCAATGGCATCGCGATACTCTTTTTGCTTAGCATATAGAATGCCTAAGCGGTTATAGGCAGCCGCATTCTTTTCGTCTATTTTAAGGATGGTTAAAAGTGCCTTTTCAGCGCGCAAAAAGCGGTTTTCACGCATACTGAGGTGGGCGATATCCCACAGCTTACCCATGCGGTCACCTAATTTGCGCGATACGAGAGCGAACTCGTCGTCATGGACTAAAGCATTACGATAGGCTAGCCAGCCAAATACGGCCACGATTAATAGTCCAAGCATAATGGGTGTATTATACCAAAAAGCTTGTCTTTAGCAGAGTATAGTTATAGCGCTAGCATAAAGTTAGTGAGTGTCAGCTTAGGTTGGCTACTCTTGAGCAGAGCCTGGCGAGCCGTAAAAGCAGTAGTTAAAATAGTACCCCACCGCATTAGGTTAGAGGGATTTGCTTTATGTAAGGCTGCTTCGGCCATTTGCTCGAGCATAAAAAGTACATCTGCAGCAGTTTGCCGATCTTTGGCGAGCGCATCTACCATAAGTAAACGCTCAAATGCTGGTTTTTGAAGTAATTCCCTGGCTGTCATGGCCGCTACCATTAAAGGGTGTGACTGGTCGTTTTCTAAAAGCGCTTGGCTGAGCCCCGGTAACCCACCACTCATGGCTAGTGTGCGAGCAATAACCGGTGCGGAGTGACCTTGTTCGCTAAAATATCTTTGCAGTGTCTCGGTTGGCGGGCGCTTTACCATTAAAGTCTGCAGCCGGGAACGTATCGTTGGTAGTAAAGCGGTATCATTGGCGCTCATGAGAATAATAAGCGTTTGCCGAGGCGGCTCTTCGAGAGTTTTCAAGAGAGCGTTTTGGGCCTCGACACTTAAAGTATCAGCATTCTGTATGACTATCGCTCTGCTGACTGCTGAGCCACTCGGTACTTTCAGGCTTAGGAAGTGTTCCAGGCTACGTACCGTTTCAATACCAATAGTACTACTGCTACTATCTTTGGCAATGAATGTAATAAAGGGATGATTCCGAAGGTCTAGGCTCTGAATTTCCATAATTTGGCCCAGTAATTGCGTAACTACCGTCTCTTTGCCGCTGCCGGCGGCACCACTCACTAATAGAGCGTGGGGTGGATTTACGACATACCTCGCAAGCTGTCGTTCGGTAACGGGGTGAAGCACGCTAGTCATCATTGTCTAAAAATTCAGTAAATTCTTTTGGTAACTCGGCGCTAAAAGTCTGGCGGCTGCAGTCAGGCAAGGTTATTTCTAAGCTCTGAGCGTGCAGGAACAGTCGGGGAGCTGCTTTACCCCCATACAATACATCTCCAACAATAGGGTGGCCAATCTCTTGTAAATGAACCCGTAACTGGTGCGTACGCCCTGTTTGCGGACGTAATTCCAATAGACTATACCGGTTAGTTTCTCTGATAACTTTATATTGAGTTACTGCTGATTTACCATTGACGCCCACTCGAAAAGTGGCGGGAGCTTTGGGATTACGCTCAATAGCCATATCGATGATAGCTTCTGGCTGCTTGAGGTGCCCACTAACAATTGCGAGGTACAGCTTTTTAGCTTTGCGCTGTGAAAATTGCTTTTGTAGTGCACTAAGAGCCTTGGTGTTTTTAGCTGCAATAATAACCCCACTGGTTGCTCGATCGAGCCGATGCACGATGCCACCCCGCTCGCCCGATAAGTCAGTCAGCCTGGATGCAATAAAGGTAGCGACGGTAGGCTCAGGATTGAAGGCTCCTTTACTATGGGTAAGTACGCCTACTGGTTTATCCATAACAATGCAGTCATCATCCTCGTAGAGAACGGGAATTGCAATAGCCGGCACAGTATCGGCAGCTGCCTGGTCATAATTGACGCTGATCTGATCATGCAACCGAATTTTGTAACCACTTTTGCTGACCTGCTCACCATTTACGCTTACTTTTCCCATGTCGCACAATTTTTGAATGGCTGCCCTACTTAGTTCAGGTAGTTCATGCGCCAAATATACGTCCAGACGCCGTCCCGCACTGTCTTGATTAGGGCTGAATGCTAGGGACATCTGAGGATACCTCTTGAGTAGCTGGATGAATGGGTGATAGGCTTGACCTATCATGTTCACCATACAGTACGATTAATGTAGCAGTGGCGGCAGTTACACCGACTTGCAGACATCGTCTCAGCGGTGTTTGGGCAAAGCCGACAAGTTCACGCAAATTAGAGGGTTGAGCGTATGGGACTTCAGTTTTCTCAGCCACGAGGACGTAACCCTACTGCCCGCTGTACGCCCAAAAGCGTCTTATTAGCCATTTTGTTCATGAACTCTTCGTCGGACTCTAACTTAGTCAGCAATTGCTTTTCGTCGACCCCAGCCAGATGCGATTGAAATTCGGTGAGAAAGGCGGTGACCTGCTCTGCTACTTCCTTTTTTAGGTCACCATAAGCTTCTTTACCATCATGATGATCAATCACTGCCTGCAAGGGCTCACCGGACAATAAGGCATGAAGTTCAAGTAAATTGCTAATGCCTGGCTGCTCTTTTGTATCATAATGAACTACGCCCAATGAGTCGGTGGTAGCGCTCACTACTTTCTTAGCCGCGGTTTCTGGATTATCCCCTAAGAATATAACGCCTTTGCCACTATCATCACTTTTGCTCATCTTTTTGCTTGGGTCAGCCAGGTCTTTGATCCGTAACCCTTGGTCTTTACCGAAAAACTCGTGTTGTTCTTTAACGGCTTTGGGGATCGTAAATAGTTCGCCAAACCGGGTATTCATACGCGTTGCAATGTCGCGCGCAAACTCTAAATGCTGGCTTTGATCATCGCCCACTGGGACATAGCTGGCGCCGTAGAGTAAGATATCGGCTGCCATCAAGACGGGGTAATTAAACAATCCTACGCTAATACGGTCGGCGCTCACGTTGGCCGACTTATCTTTATACTGCGTCATGCGCCCCATTTCACCCATACCGGTAAAGCAATCCAATATCCAGGTCAGTTCACTGTGGGCCGGAATATAGCTTTGACGATAGATATGGATATTAGGGTGATCCAGCGGTAATCCAGCCGCCACGAATAACTTAATATTATGCATTACTTGATCTTGTAAATCTGCGTGGTTAACAGGGGTGGTGAAACTGTGTAGATCGGGCACAAATAGATTGATATCATACTCATCGGCCTTCTGCTTAGCCATATCGATCAGCGGCAGCAGCGCTCCAAAGTAATTCCCGATATGCAGATCGTTATTAGCCCTCAGACCGGTCAGAATTAGAGGTTTAACCATTTGAGTTTTATTATACAGGAGTGTTCTCGGTTTGTGTTGATAGCTCAGCCCGGGCGGCGGCAGTCATAAATTGTTTCGTTGCCTCTGGCTGCTGACAGATGGGATGAATCAGCCCTTGACGACTGCCCACGCATTCGACCACTAAACCGGCTCGTTGGGCAGCTGCCAAAAAGGAGCAACGCGCCTCACGGTCACCTGGTGGTAGGTGTCTCATACCGTTACATTGTTCGATGCAATCTTCTGCTATTTCCATACTCATAGTTGTTATCCTCGCTTATTATTAAAAAACCGCCGATGGTGGCGGTTTTTTCAGTAATTTCGATGGATTTTATGCGAACGCACAGAACAGACCGCCACGAGAGGTGTCGGTAAACCAATACTGGGTGTTCTGTAAGGTTGACATCAGGGGTATATTACCACTGCTGTCAAGGGGTGTCAAACTAGAGGTTCTAACGCTTAGTGAACTGGCGCTGCTTGCGGGCACCTTTAAGACCGAATTTCTTGCGTTCTTTTTCGCGTGAGTCACGGCTGAGGAGATCAGCTCGTTTAAGCGTGCTCTTGAGGTCTTCGTTCATCGTAGTTAAGGCCTTGGCAATTCCCAAACGGATAGCTTCGATCTGACCATCATGACCACCGCCAGATACGTGAGCGCTGACATCATACTTATTTACCTGGTCTAGCACGACAAAGGGTTGCTGTAATTTACCGAGTAAATATTGGCTGTCGGCGAAATATTCGCCTGCTGGCTTATCATTAACGGTGATCGCACCCTTACCACTCGTAAGGCGTACGCGGGCGGTAGCGCTTTTGCGGCGACCTAGAGCGTAGAAATAGTTATTTGCCATAATTATTTACCTTCCTTGAGTGATAGAGTCTTTGGCTGTTGAGCCGTGTGATTGTGTTCAGCATCAGCATAAATCTTAAGACGAGCTAAACGACCATCGCGAAGTTTATTAACCGGTAGCATACCACGTACGGCGTGATAGATTGCGTGTGTAGGGTCTTTAACCATTTGCTCAGCCAGGGTAGTTTCCTTTAAGCCACCAGGGTAGTGACTGTGGTGGTAATACTTCTTGCTCTGCATACGGTTACCAGTAACCTGCAAGTTTGCAGCGTTAATAACAATCACATAATCGCCGCAATCGATGTGCTGGGTAAATTGAGGCTTGCCCTTACCAGTCAATAGGGTAGCAACCTGGGTAGCCAAGCGGCCTAGGGGCACTTCTGCAGCATCTACCACGTACCAGCTGCGGGTAACATCACTTGGCTTTGCGCTATATGTTTTCATTATTTAGCTTCCTTATCTTTAGCTGGGGCAGCTGCTTTGGCGACTGGTGCTTCTTTAAGATCATCGACAAAGCTAACCCGAGCTAGTTGGGCATTATCACCACGACGAGTATCAGTCTTCTCAATGCGCAAGTGACCACTGTTGCGGCCTTTAAGTTTAGGGGCAATCTCATCTACTAATTTATGGGCGCTGGCGACAGTTTGTAAGCCAGCAATAACCTGCCGACGATTGTGTAAGTCACCCTTTTTAGCTTTAGTGATCAGCTTCTCTACGTAAGGCACCACTTCTTTGGCCTTGGGCAAAGTAGTCTCAATTGACTCATATTTTACGAGTGAGTCAGCCAAGCCTTTTACCAACGCTTCGCGCTGATCGCGCTCGCGGTGCAGTTTACGACCTTGGTATCCGTGACGGTGCATCCTACAGCTCCAACTCCGCCATTTTTTCTTTAACTTCGTCGAGTGCTTTGCTACCGAAGCCCTTTAGATCACGAAGCTCGACGTCATTCAAACTGAATAGGTCTTTAATGGTGTGAATGTCGTTGTTGATCAACGCATTGGTCGTACGTGCTGATAGGTTAAGGTCTTCGATAGAAGTGTTCAATGCAGCTGGCTCATCAGCAAGGATGTCCCCACCTAGAGCTGCATCGCCACTGTTGGCAGTCACTACTTCATGACTCGCTACACGAGTCTTGCCGGCTAAAGCCGTGTACTGGTTAACTAAGATAGCAGCAGCCTCTTCAAAGGCATCTCGAGGAGTTATAGAACCATCGGTATCAACCGTTAGCAGCAGCTTGTCAAGGTCAGTCACCTGGCCAACACGGGTGTTTTCAACTTTGTAGCGTACGCGAAGTACCGGGCTGAAAATAGCATCAAGTGCGATGTTATCGCTAGCTTTTTTAGCAGTGCTTTCTTCGATAGTGCGGTAGCCACGACCGACTTCAACGGTTAGGTCAACCACAAACTTAGTCTTGTCATCGTCAATGGTAGCAATAACCTGGCTTGGATTAACAATTTCTACATCTGCATTAGTTTCAATATCTTTAGCAGTAACGCTACCCTTACCTTGCTTGGTAATACGCAGGTGCTGTGGCTCATCACCGTATACCCGGAAACGGATATTCTTAAGGTTAAGCATGATGTCGACGACATCTTCTTTAACACCTTTCACTGCGGTGAACTCGTGGGTAACGCCTTCAATCTTAAAAGAAGTGACAGCCGCACCGGCAATGCTCGAAAGCAATACTCGGCGCAAAGAGTTGCCAAGGGTCATACCGTAGCCGCTGTGCAATGGCTCAATGGTAAAGGTTGCACTGCTGTCGCTGTGGTCGTCTACCTTAACTACTCCTGGTGTGTGAATCATGTTTGACATACGGTTTCCGTCCTCCCTTAACGTGAATAGTACTCAACGATTAGTTGTTCATTAATATCTGGTTCGGCATCATCACGACTTGGGACACCACTAAGACTCACTGTAAACTTTTTACGATTTACTTTGAGCCAGCTCGGCGTAGCACTTGGTGCTGGGCTGATGTCGTCAAGTTTCTTAAAATATTCATTCTGCTGACTGTGTGGTCGCAGTACTAGCTCATCACCTGCTTTAAGGCGGATAGAAGGAATATCGACTCGGGTACCGTTCAACATAAAGTGGCCATGGGTCATCAACTGACGAGCAGCCCGACGTGAAGGAGCAAATCCAGCCCGGTAAACAACGTTATCTGCTCGGCGCTCTAAGAGTTGCAACAGAACTTCACCAGATTGACCTTGCTGGCGGCTGGCTTCTTTCATGAGGTTACTAAATTGACGCTCGAGCAAGCCGTACAAACGCTTAACCTTCTGTTTTTCGCGGAGCTGCAAGGAATATTGACTAGCCTTATTACGCATACCGCGGCCACCAGCTTGTTGACCCGGCGGCGTAGCTCGCTTAACGAGAGCTTTGTGAGCCTTAGGATGCAAGGCGTAGCCTTCACGGCGACTCATCTTAACGATAGATTGGGTATCTCGTGCCATGGTTTAAACCCTTCGTGCCTTTCGTGGTCGCACTCCACCATGTGGCACACCAGTTACATCGCGAATACCTTCAACTTGAATGTCAAGGCCTGCTAAGGCGCGTACGGCTGCATCACGACCAAGACCGACACCTTTTAGGAACACTTCAGCACGGCTAAAGCCATACTGTTGCTTAGCAGCCTGGCCAGCCTTCTCGGTGGCGACCTGAGCGGCGTAAGCGGTTCCCTTTTTAGAACCGCGGAAACCGCAAGCTCCGGCGCTTGAAGCCGCTAAAGCACCGCCGTTTGCATCGGTGAAAGTAATGATCGTGTTATTGAACGTAGCCTGGACGTGTACTTGACCAGCAGCGACAGTTCGCTTGGCTTTCTTACGCTTGGGAGTAGTAGTTGGAGTTGCTTCTGCCATATGTATAAATCCTAGGTCTTAGATGCTACCTTCTTAGCAGTACCACCCACGGTGGTTTTCTTGCCTCGACGGGTGCGAGCGTTCGTTTTAGTGCGTTGGCCACGGCTCGGCAAGTTTGCGCTGTGACGCAGACCGCGGTAGGCTTTGATGTCCTTTAAGCGCTTGATGTTACCGCTTACAATTCGTTGCAGCTCACCCTCGACGGTGTAGCTGGTATTAATTGCTTCCTGGATGCGGCTCACTTCAATATCAGTAAGGTCCTTAACCCGAACGGTAGGCTCTACCTTAGCAGTTGCTAAAATATCATGGCTGCTCTTGGGGCCAATGCCATATACATAAGTCAAGGCTACCCAGACTTGCTTTTCGTTAGGAATCGTAACGCCGGAAATTCGAGCCATAACTAACCTTGCCTCTGCTTATGACGAGGCTTTAATTTGTTGATGACATACAGTCGACCTTTGCGGCGGACGATTTTATCGTCTGGACTGATTTTTTTAACGCTGGCACGCACTTTCATGCGGATCATTGCTCCTTACTGCTGGGCGGATGACACACTGCTTTAATGATTTATAAATTTAGCTTTTGCGATAGGTGATTCTTCCCTTAGTAAGATCGTAAGGGGTCAACTCAACCGTCACGCTGTCACCGGGGACAATCCTAATAAAGTGCTTACGCATCTTACCGGCAACGTGAGCTATAATTTTATGGCCGTTCTCCAGCTCGACTCGAAATTGCGTACCTGGTAAGGTTTCGACAATTGTTCCCGTAAGCTCGATAACTTCCTTATTGGATGCCATAAATATAACTTATCTAGTATACCAGCCTTCGTAGCTGTTTGTAAAGTGTTTTATATAAGCTAATAGCCCCCATGTTTGCGAGCGGGGAACGTACTAGTTTTTATAATACCGCTCGTGCTACTTGGGCGCAAGCTTTTTGTTCCGCCTACGGGGGAGAAAACGGAGCACGCCAGCCCCACCAGCTGCCTCAACGGGAGCTTCAGGCTCATAGAAGAAGTCTGGTTGTGAATACTGATCGTACGTAACCATCAGTGCCCGAGATTCCACGGCTCGCAAAGTTTGCAAGGCCACCGATACCAAAATGAGCACACTAGTACCACCAATGGTTATATTTTGGTTAACGAATAATTGAGCAATGATAGGTAAGAGCGCTAATAGTCCTAGGCTAAAGGCTCCAAACAATGTTAAGCGATTCACTATCTTACTTAAATACGTCTCAGTTTGCTGGCCACTACGCACGCCCTCCAGGAAGCCTCCTTGCTTTTGCAGGTTCTCGGCAATTTCCTTAGCGTTAAAGGTAATACTGGTATAGAAGAAAGTGAAGATGAACACCAGTAAAAAGTAGGTTACGGGATAGATGAACGCTTCCCAGCCCAGTGTTTTAAATGTTGACGATGAGGGGGTTTGGAACCAGGTAGCCAAGTTAGTGCCGAGATGCTGTAAATGAGCGCTGTGATTACTCGACAGTAACTGCCCCGCAAAGCTCGGTACACTCAAAAATGCAACCGCAAAAATAATCGGGACCACACCGGCTGTTATCAGTTTAACTGGTAACATCGTCGTGACCCCTCCATAGGTTCGATTGCCCTGTACTCGTTTGGCATAGTTAACGGTAAGGTTGCGAGATGCCTCGTTCAACTTTACTACCACCCACGTCACTATCAGCACGACCAGCAGAATTGCCAAACTATAAATCAACGCTTTGGAGTTAATGGGTAATGTCCAACCAAACAATCTAATGTGGTTGGTCTTGGTCAAAACTGAACCCACGATTTCCGATATAGTAGCTGGCAAGCGGCTGACAATACCTACCGTAATAATTAGTGAGATACCGTTACCAATGCTCTGCTCGGTGACTAGCTCACCTAACCACATAAGGAGCATAGATCCGCCAGTTAGTGCAGCCACCATCAATACCCATTGCATCAGAGAAGTGTGGGCCGTAATATCACCAATACCTCCAATACTTTGAGCCGATTGCCGAATCAAATAGATCGAACCAATTGATTGAATAATTGCCAGCGGGAAAGTGAGAATACGAGTGTACTGGTTGATCTTCTTTTGGCCAAATTCACCTTCTTTATGAAGCGCTTCTAGCTGCGGTATAGCCTTAGTAAGCAGCTGCATAATAATAGAAGCATTAATGTAGGGCCCCAGGCCAGCAATCATAATCGAGAAGTTAGCGAGGGCACCACCGGACAATACGTTAATAAAGTTCAGTAATTGGGGCGTGTTCGAAGAATTGAATAAGTTCTGAAGTACCTGATGCAGCGTCTGCGGATCACTCAAGGGTACGGGGATATGCGCCAGAATACGGAATACTAAAATGATCCCCAGGACTGCTAATATACGCTTGCGCATATCAGCTTTGGCCAAGCTCTTCCCGATAATCTTCCAGTTCATGAAGTGTGTATAATACCCTCTCTTGTGCCAGTACGGCGATACGACTGATTTTTAGTATACAGCAAGCTGCGGCAGTTAGCTGCGGCTTTTCTTGGTACTCGTCTTAGGACGAGGCAAACGGGCGGTCTTTTCGAAAGAACCCCCGGCTTTTTGAACTGCTGCAATAGCTGATTCGCTTGCCGACGATACTTTAACGGTTACTTTTTTGGTAACGTCACCCTTACTGAGTAATTTCACCGTAGTGTAGGCGCTACTGATAAGCTTAGCTTCGGCCAGCACAGTAGCATCGACAACTTTACCCGCAAACTGGTCAAGCTGACCAGTATAGACGACTTCGGCTGGCACTCGCTTGCTTCGGAAGCCAGGTAGTTTAGGCAGCTGTTGCATTAAAGGATTTTGCCCACCAGCAAAACCCGGACGACTGCTCGCACCGGTACGCGCTTTTTGGCCTTTAGTACCACGGCCAGCAGTTTTACCTTGACCCGCTGCAATACCACGGCCAACACGCTTAGCGCTTTTCTTTTTGGTAATAGTTAACTCATGATATTTCATGGTTACGCCTCCTTTTTGGCTGCCGCTTTCTTAGGCGCAGCTTTAGCTACAGGAGCTTTTTTAGTGCTTGATTTGGTAGTTCGGGTGATCCACTTATTAGCTGGAGCCAGACTCTCAAGCGCGGCAATGGTAGCGTAAGCGGTGTTGGTCTTGTTAGTTGAGCCCAACGATTTGCTTAACGCGTTACCGACACCAGCAACCTCAAGAATAGTACGGACAACACCACCAGCGATCAAACCAGTACCAGCACTGGCTGGTTTTAGCAAAATGTATGCGCCACCTACTTTAGCTTCAGATTCATGGGGAAGCGTGCCTTTGTATAGAGGTACGGTAATAAAGTGCTTCTTAGCCACTTCAGTAGCCTTTGTAACGGCTGCTGTAACATCGACACCTTTAGCAATGCCGACGCCGACTTTGTTCTTGCGATCACCCACCACAACTAGTGCGCGGAAACGGAAGCGACGGCCGCCCTTTACTACACGGGCAACGCGGTCAATATGCAACGTACGCTCATCGAATTGCTTTTCTTCGGGTGTCATTTCAGGACGTCGTTGGCGACGATCTTGTACCCGGCGTTCTGGTGCTGGTGTGGTTGCAACGTCTGCCATATTAGAACTCCAATCCTGCTTTACGAGCAGCGTCGGCTAATGCCTTGACGCGGCCATGATATAACTTGCCACCTCGATCAAATACAACAGTTTGAACCTTCAATACCTTAGCTTTGCCAGCGATGTCAGTGCCTACCTGCTCGGCTTTTTCGGTTAAGCTACCAGTTGCCTTTTTGCCAACTGTCGTGGCCTGGGCCAGTGTAGTGTGCGTAGCATCATCAATCAGTTGAGCGCTAACGTGCAGATTGCTCACGTGCACACTCAAACGAGGTCGAACGGCACTGCCAATAACTTGAGCTCGAACGCGACGAGCGCGCAGTAACTTGTTTCGTGATTTATCAGTCAATTTAGTCATGATTATTTATCCTTACCACTCTTACCGCTCTTGCGGACAATGCGTTCAGTATCATACTTAATACCCTTACCCTTGTAAGGTTCAGGCTTCTTAAGCGCTCGGATCTCTGCAGCAACTTGGCCAACCTGTTGCTTGTCGATACCACTAATTGTAATGGTGTTCTGTTCAACTGTAGCAGTTACGCCAGTGGGCAATTTGTAGATGACATCATGCGAAAAGCCAAGATTCATTTTGAGATCAGCGCCCTGTAAAGCTACACGGTACCCAACACCATTGATCTCTAGCTTCTTACTGAAGCCTTCAGTCACACCTACCACCATGTTATTGATCAGTGAACGCATTAGTCCATGCTTAGCACGCAGCTTTGGTTCATCGCTAGCACGAGTTACTAGCAGTTGATTTTCTTCTTGCTTAACTGCAATATCAGGCATAGTGAACTGACTGAGCGTGCCCTTGCTACCGGTAACAGTAACAGTTTGAGGGTCGACAGTGATTGTCACACCGCTGGGAATTGCAATCGGTAGTTTTCCTATACGACTCATAATTATTATTCCTTAGTAAACCTTACAAATTAATTCGCCGCCAACGTGCGCTTCTTGGGCCTGTGCACCGGTCATCATACCTTTACTGGTACTGACGATAACGATACCGCGACCACGCTTGACGGCAGGGATTTCTTTAGAATTAACATAGTAACGACGACCAGGCTTGCTCAGGCGGACAATTTCGGTAATCCGAGCATTGCCGTGATCTTCGTTTAAGCGGAGGGTTAGCGTTTTGCCAATAGGCGCATCACTCACTTGTACATCGTCAATAAATTGACTCTGCTGCAAAAGCTTAGCAACAGATTCCTTCACATTACTGTGCGGCAGACTAACTTCGCTCTTGCGTACCGCAATGGCGTTACGAATACGGGTGAGCATATCAGCGATAGGATCGGTAGAAGTTTTACTCATAGATTTACCAACTTGACTTCGTTACACCAGGGATTTCACCCTTGCTTGCGTGCTCACGGAAACTAATGCGGCTCAGACCAAACTGACGCATATAACCTCGAGGTCGACCAGTCTCGATGCAACGGTTAGTTAAGCGAGTTCGGGAACTGTTACGAGGCAGCTTGGCTAGACCTTCTAAGTCACCTAACTCTTTCAATTCAGCTCGTTTGGCAGCGTATTTCGCAATCATCTTCTTACGCTTCTCATCACGAACGACGATAGATTTCTTAGCCATTATTTGCCTCCTTTCTCGAACGGCATCCCAAATTTCTCTAATAAAGCTTTGGCGTGCTCTGGCTCATGGCTGCTAATTACAAACACTACTTGCAAACCATGCGGCGTAGTGGTTTCTTCAAAAGTAAGTTCTGGAAAAACGGATTGGTCGATCATACCCAAGCTGTAGTTACCCTGGCGATCAAATGCCTTAGGACTAACACCATGGAAGTCACGCAGACGAGGTAAAACAATCGTGATTAGGCGATCGGTAAACTCATACATTTTATCGCCACGGAGCGTTACCTTCAGGCCAATTTTGTTGCCTTCGCGTAGCTTAAAGCCAGCGATTGAGTTCTTAGCAGTCGTTTGGATAGGCTCTTGACCAGTAATCTTGCGTAGCGTGTTAGTAGCTACTTCCATAATTTTCTTATCATCTTTAGCTTTGCCTAAACCAACGTTGACTACTACTTTTTCAAGCTTAGGAATCTGATGAACGTTTTTAAGTTCCAATTCTTTCATAAGCTCTTTAGCAGCAGTTTCGTTGTATAGCGTGCGCAGACGAGGAGCAGTAGTATTAGCTTGTTTGGTTGCCGTAGCCATTACTTAATCTCCTTTCCGCCTACTTTAAATACGCGCGTCTTAGTACCATCTTTAGCAACTTGATAACCAATGCGGCTAGCCTTCTTAGCGGTAGGCTCAAAAATACCGACTTTACTCACATTAATGGGCTTAGTTATCTCAATGATGCCACCTTGAGGGTATTGCTTGTTTGGCTTCTGGTGCTTTTTGACGATGTTGATACCTTCAACGGTCACGGCGTTTTCTCGAGGATGAGTAGCCAAAACTTTACCCGTTTGACCCTTGTATTTACCAGAGCGCACGATAACTTTGTCACCCTTCTTCAATCGAATTTTAAATAGTTGCTGAGTCATTATAGGACCTCCGGAGCAAGCGAGATGATCTTAGCATAGCCCTGATCACGTAGTTCACGAGGAACCGGGCCAAAAATACGGGTTGCACGAGGTAACTTGTCATCGCCAATGATTACTGCGGCGTTATCGTCGAAGCGAATCGTTGAACCGTCACGGCGACGAATCTGATCCTTAGTACGAACAACTACGGCTTTAACTACGCTCTTTTTCTTAACGGTACCACTTGGGTTAGCGTCTTTAACGGTGGCCACAATGATATCACCAACACGAGCGTAGCGACGACGGGTGCCACCAAGCACACGAATGCACAAGATTTCCTTGGCACCGCTGTTGTCACAGACATTTAATCGTGATTCTTGCTGGATCATTTGCTTTCCTCTTCAGGTTGGTCTTCGGCCTTTTCTTCTTTAACTAGCTCTTCAACCTTAGTTGCGGCCAAAGAATCTTCACGAAGTTTAGGCTTTTCAATAATGCGTTCAAGCGTGTGGCGCTTACGGGCGCTTAATGGACGGGTCTCAACGATGGCAACTTTGTCACCAACTTGGGCCTCATTCTTTTCATCATGCGCCATGAACTTCTTACTTACGGTATATTGTTTGCGGTAAAGTGGGTGAGTTTTGCGGGTCTGAACCGTCACGACAATTGTTTTGTCGGGTTTCGCAGAACTGACAACACCGATAATTGTACGTGCCATTATAGGTTCTCCTTTGTGAGTGCTTCGCTCAAAACAGTTAACATACGAGCCAAATCTTTACGCTTGCCACGGATGAGGCGGACATTCTGGACTTCGCCAAGGTGTACGCGACGCTTCAGATCAGTAATTTCTTCACGAAGCTTAGTGCTTTCGCTAGCTAAGTCAGAGGTCGATAGTTTGCGGATTTCAGCAATTTTCATAGCTTATGCCTCCTCCCGCATGATGAACTTGGTCTTAACTGGTAACTTGTGTGCCGCTAAGCGCATTGCTTCACGAGCAATCTCTTCAGACACGCCCTGCATTTCAAACAAAACAGTACCAGCGTGGACTTTCGCAACAAAGAACTCGGGACTACCTTTACCACTACCCATCTTTACGTCTTGTGGCTTACGGGTAACGGGAGTGTGTGGGAAAATACGGATCCAGATCTTACCACCACGCTTGATGTAGCGGGTCATAGCTTGACGGGCAGACTCGATCTGGCGGCTGGTGATACGCTCATTACCCTGAGCCTGCAAGGCAAAGTCACCATAGGCAATATAGTTACCACTGGTAGCTACGCCACGGATCTTACCTTTCCGTACCTTGCGGTACTTACTGCGCTTTGGAAGTAACATCTTAGTTCACCTCGCCTTTGTAAATCCACACTTTAACGCCGATGATGCCAGCGGTAGTCTGAGCGTGTACTAGTGCGTAATCAATGTCAGCGCGAATGGTGTGCAAAGGTACAGAACCAGCAACCTCTTTTTCACGACGAGACATTTCAGCGCCATTTAAACGACCAGAAACTTCAATACGAATACCTTTAGCACCAGCACGCATCGTAGCGGCTGAAGCTGATTTAATAGCGCGGCGGAAGCTCATGCGGCGTTCCAATTGGTGGGCGATGTTCTCAGCAACCAATTTAGCGTATAAATCAGGCTTCTTAACTTCTTCGATGTTCACGCGAGTGGGAGTGCTATAGATCTTCTCGATCGCTTCCTTAAGTTCTGTAGCACCAGAGCCACCACGCCCAATCACCACACCAGCCTTAGCGGTGTGAATGGTAACGGTTACCAGGTTTGGAGTACGGCTAATCTCAACACGGTTGATAGCAGCGCGGCTACCAAGCTTGTTCTGGATCAAACGACGTACTTCTAGATCATCTTTTAAGAAGTTAGCGTATTCACGTTTGCCAACGAACCACTTGCTACGCCAATCTTTGTTGACTTGAAGGCGCATACTGACTGGATTGACTTTTTGTCCCATTATTTTGCCTCCTCATCTTTAGCAACTGGCTTAGTAGCCGGCTTACGTACTTCGCGCTTTTCACCATCAACCACTACACGGATGTGTGAAGTGCGACGCTGGAATGGCAAAGCACTACCGCGGGCAGCTGGGCGATAACGCTTTAAGCGTGGGCCAGGACTAACGCTAATTTCAGTAATCTGTAATGTAGCAGGCTTTAAGCCATGGTTGTGATCAGCATTAGCCTTAGCGCTAGCAATAGCTTTTATAACAGGCAACGCACTGCGACGTGGAGTATGTTCTAGGATAGTCAATGCTTCTTCAACGCTGCGACCGCGCACGAGGGCAACAACCACCGCGACCTTGCGAGGACTCATGCGAACACCTTTAGCAATTGCTTGGACTGCCATCTTTATTTACCCTTTGCTAACTTACCGCCATGAGTGCGGAACTTACGAGTTGGAGAAAATTCACCAAGTTTGTGACCAACCATGTTTTCGGTAATCAAAACTGGCACGTGTACCTTGCCGTTGTGAACCGCAATAGTGCGACCCACGAATTCTGGCGCAATGGTGCTAGCCCGTGCCCAGGTCTTAATAATGGTACGGTCATCGCTACTCAAAGCATTCACCTTCTTGGCGAGCTTGAAGTCTATAAATGGTCCTTTTTTCAGTGATCGACTCATACCTTATTTCCTCTTGGCCGCATGACGGCTTCTTACAATAAACTGGTTAGTGCTCTTACGGCGACGGGTCTTGAAACCAAGGGTTTTTTGGCCCCAAGGTGTACGAGGTGCTTTAGCCATACGGTGACGACCACCATCACCACCACCATGCGGGTGATCAGCGGCGTTCATGACGACACCACGAACAGATGGACGAATACCTTTATTACGCGAACGACCAGCCTTACCAATCTTGACATTCTGGTGTTGTTCATTACCAATCACACCAAGACTAGCGGTACATTCCAAATTAACTAAGCGAACTTCACCACTTGGCAAACGTACCTGGGCGTAGCCGTTTTCTTTAGCCATCAGCTGGGCACTATTGCCAGCACTGCGTACCATCTGGGCACCTTTACCAGGCTGCATTTCAATGGCGTGGATAGTACTACCTACAGGAATGTTTTTAAGTGGCAGACGGTTACCGCTTTCAATAGCGACTTCTTCGCCACTGACAATAGTTTGGCCTTGCTTCATACCCTGAGCGGCCAAAATGTAGTGGTAGGTGCCATTCGATTCTTTAATACGAGCAATGCGGGCACTGCGATTAGGATCATATTCGATGTGCTCGATAGTTGCAGTGGTGCCAGGCGCTAAGTTGAAATTAATTAAACGATAAAACTGACGAGCACCACCGCCCTGGTGACGCGTAGTAATGCGGCCTTGGTTGTTACGGCCGTTGCCGCGGCGCTTGGCCACCACCAATGAACGTACTGGTTTTTTAGTAGTAATGCCATCAAAGTCTTGGCTCGTCATGCCACGGCGGCCAGGAGTAGTCGGGTTGTATTGCTTAATAGCCATTACGCGTCATCCTCACTCTTTTTACCACGAATGCCACGACGTGGCTTTGCTTCTTTGGCTGCCTGCTTGGCAACGGCTTTATCAATCTTTTCCTGCGTAGCTTCTTCTTTTTGCTCAGCTTCTTCAATTGCGTTAAAGAACGGCAAACTGTGACCTTCAGCCAAAGTTACATACGCTTTCTTAGTAGCGGCTTCTCGGCCATTAGCTACACGGCGGCCACCCTTACTGATGGTGCGCTTAGCTTTGCCAGCGATATTAGTAATGTTAACGGTAGTAACCTTAACTTCAAACTGAGCCTCGACGGCGCTGGCAATACTGTGCTTATTAACGCCTTTTGGTACTTCAAATACGTACACACGAGCCGCGCTCAGACCGTAGGTCTTTTCGCTCATACGAGGCTTTAGGGTAATTTGCTTATCCATTACTTAGCCTCTCCTAGCCATTCAGAAATCTGTTTCAAGGCTTCAGTAGTGATGATAATCGAATCAGCGTTCAGTGCATCGTACGCATTAACGTACTTAGCTTGGACAACTTTCACTTGAGCCAAGTTTTTAGAAGCACGAACTAATTCTGGAGTCTTAGTCTCCACGACCAGCAAAACATTCTTAACGGCTTTAATCTTTGCTAGCAGACTGGCCAATTCGCTAGTTTTACCTTCTTTAGAAACGATTGACTCGATAACAGCTACTTTGTTTTCGGTAGCGGCAATGGTCAGAGCCTGACGAATCGCTAAACGCTTAGCAGGCGTATTGAGCTGCTTAGTGTAATTCTCTTGGCCGGTTGGACCAAATACAATACCACCACTGCGCCAGATAGGGTTACGACTCGAGCCAAAACGAGCTCGGCCAGTGCCTTTTTGCTTCCAGGGCTTACGACCACCACCAGATACCAAACCGCGGGTTTTAGTAACAGCAAGGTTGTCACGGCCATTGGCAAGGTAAGCTACGTAGGCTTGCTTAAGGAGTTCATGGTTCTTAACTTCCACACCGAATACGCTCTTGTCGAGCTTAGCAGCCGTAGTAGCAGCTGAACCGGCTTTAGTATAGGTTGCAACAGCCATTACTTGGCCTCCTTAAGGATAACAATGCTCTTGCGAGGACCCGGAACGGCTCCCGTGACACCAATAACGTTGTGTTCGGTGTCAACGAGGGCAATTTTGAGACCCTTGACGGTGACTTGCTCGTGGCCCATTTGGCCGGCCATCTTTTTACCTTTGAAAATGTGCTGTGGATACATAGAGCCAATTGAACCGACGCGGCGATAGCTGCGACCACCATGGGTCTTGCGACCGCGGTGAAAGTTATGGCGCTTAATGGTGCCAGCCCAACCCTTGCCTTTGCTGGTACCGGTTACTTGGACGTCGTCACCGACACTAAAAACGTCGGTGCTAAATTTGGCGCCGACGTTGAGTTCTTCAGTGATTTCTGGCAGACGGAATTCGCGAATAATCTTGGGGGTTACCTTAGCTGCCTTCACGTGACCGGCCACGCTTTTATTGAGCTTTTTGGCTTCTTCGGTGCCCACTTGCACGGCTACATAGCCATCTTTTTCTTCGGTACGGTGATGCAGAACAGTATGTTCACTGACGGAAAGCAAGGTAATAGCATTAACTGCGCCATCTTCTGCAATGGTGCTGGTCATGCCTACTTTTCGGGTGATAAGTGCTTTCACGTAGTTACCTCTGTTAATTTTGCATCGAGTTTGACATAAAAATGCTTGGTTACCAGTGGTTTCCACCCCTGTTTGGGAAGGACCTACTTAATAGACCAAGTAACAGTCTCAAAAGATACCATAACAGAGTACCATGTAATTGTTACTTCTGTCAATGTGTTGCAAATTCTACTTCGACTTTGAGGCCTTTGACCAAGTGTCTCCGATATGTCGTCGAGTAATAATGCCCCAAATAAACAAACCGGCAATGGCGCCGGTAAGTAGTGCTGTAATCAGTGAGCCTCCAAGATCTGTCGCAACATCGCTTGAGCTTCCCTTTATTGTTGCGTAGCGATCAATCTCGGTATTGGTTTCAACCGAATCATTCACCACAACAGTTAATGACTGGCCAATATCATAGACAGTGCTTGAATCTACAAATAGGTAAGATAGTTTACCTGGCGAGGATCCATCGTTTGTAACACCGCTCTGGTCAAGACTGTAGCGATAGGGGGCACTACAGTTGCCTAGTTTGGAAAAACAAGTGTTGTTCTCTGGGTTACGGCCTTTGGTGACAATAACAGCAGTCACGGGAGTTCCTGAGTACTGCTGTATCACACGGTGTATTCCAGAATACACTAAGCTGGCACAAATACAGGCAAAGGCCACTGCACCAATCAAATATAGTGTCATTGTGGGAGTTCCGAGTTTTGGTTTTGGCTTCATACTTCCGTACCTATCTTAAATAGTTATGAAAACGCCTACCTGAGCCCAGAAACCCACCAGCAAAGCGATGAGCAATAATGCATATTCAATCTTCCGATCGATTTGGAAGTGATCGTGCGAAGCAAAGAGCAGCCCCACGATAAACCCAACCGGTATAGGAACTAGCGATGTTCCGTTTGATCGAGTTATATGTATCCATTGAGTGCCTAACACGATATAGAGCACTAGCTTTAAAAGGTACGTACTGTCCAATTCCTGTTTTGAGCTACGTTTTGTTTTAGCCATTAGCACGATTTAACCATACAGCTCTCAGCTAAAGCAAGTGTTTAGGCAGTAGGAGGAGTGCGTCGTCGCGCCGTAGTACGGCGGGTTGGCGTAGCCTTCTTAGCCGATTTAGCAGCAGTGCTGACAACCTTGTCGGCCGTAGTTTTAGCTTCGCTGACACTGTCTACCGCACTAGAACGGGCATCTTCGGCCACTTCACTGACTGCATCCTCAGCCTTATGTAAATGATCTTGCACGTCGTTTTTCATTAATTTAGCACGCCGTCTAATAGCTTGCCGGGTTTGCCAACCATTGCGCGGTGCAAAGAGTAGTGCCATAAAAGCTCCAACTGCTGCCGCTAAAGCGGCTACGCCAGCAAGTTCTTGAGGATTATCGGTAATTGAATGTTTGTGAGGCATTTGCGGTACTCCTGATCTTTAATGTATAGCCTCACCATACCCCTATTACGCCTATCTGTAAATAAGATAGCTTACAGATATAAAAGACCGCCTCAAAGGGCGGTCTTTCTCGCTTTGATAGGCGTTTTTACATTTTAATTTCGACGTCACAACCTGCGGGTAGACTCAGGTTCATCAGTGAATCAATGGTTTTAGGCGTAGGCTCAAACACGTCGATTAAGCGCTTGTGGACACGCATTTCAAACTGTTCGCGACCCTTTTTGTAAACGTGTGGGCTTTTAATGACCGTAAAAGTACTCTTGCGAGTTGGTAATGGGATTGGACCCGCCAACGTTGCACCGGTTCGCAAAGCGGTATCTACGATCTGCTTAGCGGCCTGGTCGATCACTTTGTGGTCATAAGCCTTAAGACGGATGCGAATCCGTTGTTTAGTGTCTGCTGCTTTAGCATCAGCCATAATATTATCTCCTAGCCGCCGTTATACGACCTGGTGCTGTAACATCTTGACGATCAACAAAGGTAACCGGCACGACTTTTAGTCAGCACAATTAGTTTACAATCCGATTCTACAACAATTAGCGCAAAAATGGAAGGATTGACAACTAATGCCAGGCAGTATTATATAGTTTTAAGAGAATAGCTATGCGCCCCACATCCTACCCCCGCCACCCAAACGTACCGAACGCCTTATCGATTGATGAAGTCGAACCAGGAGTGACTTACGTAACCTATGTACCTCGAAAAAAGGTTCTACAAATGGGCCAATTTATTACTGCACCCATGTACGACGAAGAAGATCGTTGGACTGCCCAAGCCCTAGTTGGCAAAGAAGAGGTAGAGACCACCGTGTTTTTGCATGATGCCGGTATTGCCGTAAGCGGCAATGGCCAAGAGTGGACCGACGCAGTTACTATCAAATTGTAGAAATTAAAAATCCCCGGACGAACCGGGGATTTTAATCAACGCAAATCTAGATTATTTGTTGATCTTGGTTACTACGCCGGCGCCAACGGTGCGGCCACCTTCGCGGATAGCGAAACGTAGACCCTGCTCCATAGCGATCGGGGCAAGCAACTTAACGTTAAAGGTAATGGTATCACCAGGCATAACCATTTCTTTGTCAGCTGGCAATTCAACTTCACCCGTTACGTCCGTAGTACGGAAGTAGAACTGAGGCTTGTAACCCTTAAAGAATGGTGTGTGACGGCCACCCTCTTCTTTGGTAAGGATGTACACTTCAGACTCAAATTCGGTGTGCGGAGTGATGGTACCAGGCTTAGCAAGCACCTGACCACGCTCAATGTCGTCACGCTCAATACCGCGCAGCAATACACCAGCGTTGTCACCGGCTTGACCTTGGTCAAGACTCTTCTTGAAGGCTTCAATACCGGTTACGACAGACTTCTTAGTTGGGCGAATACCGACGATTTCAACTTCGTCGTTAACCTTAACGACACCAGCTTCAACACGGCCAGTAGCAACAGTACCACGACCTTTGATTGAGAACACGTCTTCGATAGGCATCAAGAATGGCTTGTCGAGCTCACGCTTTGGCTCAGGAACGCTTTCATCCATAGCCTTAACGAGGTCCATAATGGCATCTTCTGATTCTTTGTCACCAGCCAAAGCTTTGGTAGCTGAACCGCGGATGATAGGTGCATCTTTGTCGAAACCGTTCTTTTCAAGCAGTTCACGGATTTCCTCTTCGACGAGGTCAACCAATTCAGGGTCAGCAAGGTCCATCTTGTTAAGGAAAACAAGAATGTAAGGCACACCAACCTGACGAGCCAATAGGACGTGCTCGCGAGTTTGTGGCAATGGACCATCGTTAGCACCAACGACTAGGATAGCGCCATCGATCTGAGCGGCACCAGTAATCATGTTCTTAACGTAGTCGGCGTGTCCAGGCATATCAACGTGCGCGTAGTGACGCTTTTCGCTTTCGTATTCCTGGTGAGAGGTAGCGATAGTAATACCGCGCTGACGCTCTTCGGGAGCGTTGTCGATCTGATCGTAAGCCACTGGCTTGTTTACAGCGCTCGGCAAACGCTTAGCGAGTACAGCGGTAATAGCTGCGGTTAATGTGGTCTTACCATGGTCGACGTGACCCATGGTACCAACGTTGACGTGAGGCTTACTTCGGTCGAATGAATCTGCCATAAGGACTCCTTTTAGTTAATTCTCTGATAATTGTTGAATGCACAAGCAAAAAAGCCGTATGCAATGTACCGCGGTAGTATAGCGGAAGCCACCACCGTTTGTAAAGTGTTTCTCTAGCTTTCTAAGTCAACCATTTGGTGAGATGGCACTTCTTCGGGGCGTTCATCGTGCATCGCGCCTTCTATTGCCTTGGATCCGATACCTATAATAGCCGGGAGCTCTCTGATCTTGCGTGATAATTCGCCATCAAATGGCCCTAAAGGGTGTTCGCCCATGTAGTCAAATAATTTTTCTTGCAATAAATGAAACATAGTAGGTTTTTAGCTTTCCAGAGATATGTCAGAGGTAGGTTGCATAGCTTCTACGAGCTCATCAAAGTTAGGAGGTATTCCTGATTTTGACAGTGGTGCCATACCAACTATATATGTGGCCATACGCTGTTTACGGCGCGTCAGCACCTCGTCGGTCCTTTTCAACACCTCGTCAGTCCTTTCATCAAGGGCTTTTGTGAGAGCTTCGTCGGCCTCGGGAGTAGCATATACAGCTTCTAGATAGTTATCAGTAGCTTCCCTATATGCTTCAACATAAGGCTTACGAGCCCGAAACTGTCGAATAAAAGTTGGGAGCCGCCATAATGGAGAGGTTGCATTCATCTCAACGCCGTCGGTAAACAGCTGTGCTCTATATTCAAGCAAGGCATCTTTTCGTGCCTTCTCGGTCTCAACTACACTTGGAACACCAGATTCAATACTCATAGGCTACATTATACACTATTCTGTCAAATATTGCAAGTATTAGCGTTTTATGTCCTCTGTTATTTAGCGTTTTTGGCGGCGATCGCCTCAGCTACGTGACCAGGTACGTCAGCGTAGTGGTCAAGCTCCATGCTTGAACTGGCGCGGCCCTGGGTCATTGAACGCAAATTAGTAGTGTAACCAAACATTTCACCTAGTGGTACGAAGGCGGTAATTTCCTTAATACCAGCGCTGAGGTCCTCCATGGTTTCAATGCGGCCACGCTTACTGTTCAGGTCACCGATCACGTCACCCATGAATTCTTCAGGGGTAACCACGACAACTTTCATGACCGGCTCAAGTAATACAGGGCTAGCCTGTTTAACACCGGCTTGCAGGCCCATCGAACCAGCGATCGAGAAGGCCATTTCGTTGGAGTCAACTTCGTGGTAACTACCATCGTAGAGCTCAACTTTGATGTCTACTACAGGGTAGCCAGCGATCACACCATTGCTCATAGCTTCTTCAATACCCTTGCGAACAGCCGGAATGTACTCTGTTGGCACTACACCACCCTTGATAGAGTTAATGAACTCAAAGCCGGCACCGGCCTCGTTTTGACTGAGGCGCAGCCAGACGTCACCGTACTGACCACGACCACCACTTTGGCGCACGAACTTGCCTTCGACTTCCACGGCATCTTTACGGATGGTTTCACGGTAAGCAACCTGTGGTTGACCAACGTTAGCTTCGACGTTAAATTCGCGTTTCATACGGTCAACAATGATTTCAAGGTGCAACTCACCCATACCAGAGATAATAGTCTGACCTGTTTCGTCATCAACTCGCACTCGGAAGGTTGGATCTTCTTCAGCCAAGCGCTGGAGGGCGATACTCATCTTCTCTTGGTCGGCTTTGGTCTTAGGCTCGATGGCGATGCTTACGGGAGGCTCTGGGAAGGTAATATTCTCCAAAACAATCGGGTTGTTAGGGTCACAAAGCGTGTTACCGGTGGTAGTACCTTTGAGGCCTACGATAGCGGCGATATCACCCGCAAGCACTTCGGTAACATCTTCACGCTTGTCAGCCTGCAGGCGCACAATACGACCAACACGTTCTTTTTCGCCAGTAGAGCTGTTAAGAACGTATGAGCCGGCAGTTACCTTACCAGAATAGACACGGAAATAGGCCAGCTTGCCGACAAATGGGTCGCTGGTGATCTTGAAGGCCAGCGCTGAAAATGGCTGTGAATCTTCATGTTTGCGTTCGATTTCGTCACCAGTTTTAGGATGGGTACCCCAGACGTTACTGCGATCATTAGGCGCAGGTAATAATTCAACGACTAAGTCGAGCACTTTTTCTACGATCACACCACGACCGTCACCACCGGTAACAGCGTAAAACTTACCAGTTAATACGGCGCTACGGATAGCTTGGCGCACCTCTGCTTCGCTGAGGCCTTCTTCACCGACTTCGAAGTACTTTTCGAGCATGGCTTCGTCTTCGGCAACCGCGTTTTCAACGAGCAAACTGCGGTATTTCTTAACCTGGTCCATCATGTCGGCTGGGATTTCGCCCTCTACCAGTTCGTGATCAGAGAACTCTTTGTAGGTGTAGGCCTTCATGGCAACGAGGTCGACAACACCGTTGATTGACTGTTCGAAACCAATTGGCAGGTGGATTGGAAAGGCTCGCTTGCTCAAGCGGTTATGGATAGAGTCGAGTGATTTGTAGAAGTCACCACCAGTTTGGTTGATTTTGTTGATAAAACAGATACGAGGGGTGCCGTACTTGTCCGCCTGGCGCCATACGGTCTCCGACTGGCTTTCAACACCCATCTTACCATCGAAGACCACGACAGCACTATCGAGCACGCGCAGTGAACGCTCGACTTCGGCAGTAAAGTCGATGTGTCCTGGAGTGTCAATAATGTTGATCTGGTGATCTTTCCAATAACAGGTGACGGCGGCAGACACGATGGTAATACCGCGCTCACGCTCTTGGGCCATCCAGTCGGTAGTGGTCTCACCTTCGTGAACGGCACCAATTTTGTGCTTTAGACCAGTGCGATACAGAATACCTTCGGTCGTGGTGGTCTTACCGGCGTCGATGTGCGCGATAATACCGATGTTACGGATTTTGTCGATTGTATATTTCTTGTCTGCCATTTAGTCCCTTTCTTCTGGTTTTCTGGAGAACATTATAACGTTATCAGGTGCCTTTTGACGGTTGGCCGCTTCTTCACTTAGTTCCTCTTGAGTCAAGATACGCGCATTGTGAGGAAAGTCTGGTAGCAGTTGATCCATTGACTCAACGTTGCCGCCTTTAACTGCACATTGCAATGTCCTAGCTCCTAGCAGCTCACCAGATTTTAAGCGAAATTCTTTCATGATAGGCCCTGGACATTGCGCTATAGCTTCCCTTGCCACTTCATCCATAGGCTCGTCAAGAAATTTAGCAAAATCCTCTTGCATCTGGGCGTTAATACAAAAATGGCTACAGTTTTCGGCCACGGTTAGCCTCGGGCGAAGTGAGCGAAGGCACGGTTGGCTTCTGCCATACGGTGCGTATCCTCGCGCTTCTTAACGGCCGCACCCTGGTTGTTGTAAGCATCTTGGAGTTCAGCCGCAATACGGTCAGCCATGCTGATACCTTTACGTGCTCGGCAAGCAGCCACAAACCACATGGTAGTCAGATGGTTCTGGCGCTGGCCCTTAACTTCAAATGGAATCTGATAGTTAGCACCACCGACACGACGAGAACGAGTCTCTAGCTGCGGCTGGATGTTCTTCATAGCTTGATCAAATACATCAAGCGGGTTCTCTACCTTAAGGCGGTCAGCGGCTTTTTGCATACCGGTGTATACCAGACGTTCAGCAATCTGCTTTTTACCATTGAGCATCACGCGGTTAATCAGGCGCTGTACAGGCACGCTGTTGTAGCGGCGGTCAGCTGGAATATCACGAACGAGGGCTTTAGTCTTCTTACGTGGCATGGCTAACCTTTCTTGGTACCGTACTTAGAACGGCCCTGCTTACGGTTGTTAACACCTTGAAGGTCAAGGCTGCCCCGAACGATGTGGTAACGCACACCGGGAAGGTCCTTTACACGGCCACCGCGTACTAGTACTGCGGCGTGCTCTTGTAAGTTATGGCCTTCACCGCCGATGTAAGCCCAGACTTCGTAGCCGTTACTCAGGCGCACACGAGCGACCTTACGCAAAGCCGAGTTTGGCTTCTTAGGGGTTTTGGTAGTTACCTTTACACAGACACCGCGTTTGAAGGGTGCTGGCTTTTCGTAGTTTTTGGTCTTTAGGTTGTTCACCACACGCTGCATAGCTGGTGACTTGCTTTTGACAGTCACCTTGGCGCGTGGTTTACGCACTAATTGGTTGATCGTTGGCATATAACTCCTTGACTCTTGCAATCTGCTGCGGCGGGGACTATGCCGGTTCCCTGGCTCGGATTGCTTACGTTTATGTACTTACTCTAACAGATTTAGGCAGCTGTTTCAACTGCTTCTTCGGTAAGGTCTTCTGCCTCTTCAGCCTCTTCGTCACCGAAACCGGTACCAACAGGGATCTTGCGACCCAAGATAACGTTTTCTTTCAGACCATAGAGGTGATCGACCCGACCAGAGGTAGCAGCACCAATCAACACGCGGGTGGTGTCTTGGAACGAAGCGGCGCTCAGGAACGAATCGGTACTGAGTGAAGCCTTGGTGATACCAAGTAGCAACTGAACTGATTGCACCAGCTTCTTCTTCTCGGTACTCAGCTTTTCATTTGCTTCGGCGACAGCAAGCTTGCTTACTACATCACCTGTTACGAACTCTGAATCACCGGCATCTTCGATCTGGACACGGCTGAACATCTGGCGCACGATGATCTCAAGGTGCTTATCGGCAATGTTTTGACCTTGGCCGACGAAGATCTTAAGGATCTCATTCATGATATAGCGCTGAGTAGCCTCCACACCTTGCAGGCGCATTAGGTCATGCAAGTTAACCGAACCGTTAGTCAAACGTTGGCCAGCAATGACACTATCGCCATCTTGGACTTGCAATTGCTTAAAGCCAGGGATTTCGTAGCGTACAACGCTCTTCTTAGTCGGTGTAATGACGACTGATATATCCGTAACTTCAACCTTACCAGCCATAGGCGCAACTAATGGTTCGCTGCCATCTTCAAGAGCAGCAATGACATCGCCCACGGCAACGTCCGAGCCGCTTGCCAAGTGCGGTTTACGCTCGCCAAGGTCAAGGGTAAGGTTTTCTTTCTCATCGGCAGTAACCTGTACTACGTAGTGGTCACCCTCTTCCCAGGCATTGACGACACCGCTGATATCAGTGAGGTAAGCCACACCTTTTGGTGCGCGGACTTCAAAGAGCTCTTCAATACGGCTCAAACCTTGGGCAGTATCGTCAGCCAGTGAAGCGCCAGAACGGTGCTTACTGTCGAGGCTCAACTGCGTACCAGGCTCACCAATACTCTGAGCGGCGATAACGCCGATTGGGTGGTGATCGGCGACTAGTTCACCGGTTGCTGGGTCAAGACCATAGGACTTCTGAGATACGCCGCGTACGTTAGTACAGCTAAGGGCGCTCATGATTTTCACACCATCAACCTTAGCATCAGCTTCGATCTTGGCGGCTACTTCTGGTGAAATCAGTTCTCCACGCTTAACGTATTTAGCAATATCTTCGGCAGCTACACGACCGCTCAGGCGTGAGCCGTAAGTAGCGCCAATTTCTTCAGCATCGGCACGGAGCATAGCAAAACCAGGATCGCTGGTGTCGTCGTCAATCGTAAAGACATCTTGAGACACATCAACCAAACGGCGAGTCAGGTAACCGGCGTCAGCCGTTTTAAGGGCGATATCGATCAGCGCCTTACGAGTGCCACGGGTACCGGTAAAGTACTCAAGTGGGTCAAGGCCAGCGATGTAGCCGGACTTAATTGGCAGCTCAATAGCGCGACCAGCAGCGTCCTGTTGGACACCAAGCATACCCACGGCATTGTTCATCTGAGAGATGTTACCACGGGCACCACTGTTGATAGCGGTTGCCGTAGCCGTATCACGGCCAATCATTTGCTGAGCCAGCATATCCTGAATCTGACGTTCAATCTTAAGCCAGGTTTCAACGGTCAAACGAGTACGTTCTTCGTCGGTGATGAAGCCTTGCTCGTACTGCTCAGAAATAGTAGCCGCGCGGGCTTCGCCTTCATCGATGACTTGTTGCATTCCTTCTACCGGTTCGAAGTCACTCATACCCATACTAAGGCCAGAGTTGGTGGCGTATTCGAAGCCGAGGTCCTTAAGGTTGTCGGCGATTTCAGCGGTCTTTTCCTGACCGTACTTAGCATAGACAGCCGCCATAACGCTCTGCAAACGCTTCTTGGTCATAGCTTCGTCTTGGAATGGAAAATCTTCGGGGAAGACTTCGTTGAACAGCACCCGACCAACAGTAGTTTCGCGGGTCTCACCACGGAATGGCAAGCGAATACGTGATTGGTAGGTTAGCGTGCGGGCGTCGAGGGCCATAATGACTTCGTCAATACCAGAGTAAACAAATGGTATTTCGTTGGTTTCTGGACGATCGTAAGTCAAGTAGTAACAACCGAGCACGATGTCTTGTTCAATGTGCAAGATTGGTGAACCATCAGCTGGTTTTAGTAAGTTGCGGCTAGCAGCCATGATCTGGGCGGCTTCTTCTTGGGCGGCATCAGAGAGCGGCAAGTGCACAGCCATCTGGTCACCATCGAAGTCAGCGTTGAAACCTTTACAGACTAGTGGGTGCAGCTGAATAGCACGGCCTTCGATCAAAATCGGCTGGAAAGCCTGGATGCTGAGGCGGTGCAGACTTGGTGCACGGTTTAACAGTACATATTTGCCCTTAATGACCTCATCGAGGGCATCCCAGACCACAGTTTCACCAAGTTCGATTAAACGACTGGCCGAACGGATGTTGTGGGCGTGCTCGCGAGCAATCAACTCACCAATTACGAATGGTTTGAAGAGCTCAAGTGCCATCATCTTAGGCAATCCACACTGGAAGATCTTAAGTTCCGGGCCAGCTACAATAACGGAACGACCAGAGTAGTCTACGCGCTTACCAAGGAGGTTCTGGCGGAAACGGCCCTGTTTACCCTTGAGCATATCGCTCAGAGATTTCAGGCGGCGGCGCTGGCCAGTTGCGGCCACAGCACGGCCACTGCGGGCACTGTTGTTATCGATCAAGGCATCAACGGCTTCTTGAAGCATTCGCTGCTCGTTGCGACGAATAACTTCTGGAGCGTTGAGGTCCATGAGTTTCTTTAGACGGTTGTTACGGTTGATGACGCGGCGATACAGGTCGTTTAAGTCACTAGTAGCAAACCGACCACCGGTTAACTGCACCATAGGGCGCAGATCCGGAGGGATAACTGGCAGCACTGATACGCACATACTACCTGGACGGATGTTAGCTCGGTCCATGCTCTCTAACAGACGCAGACGCTTCATCAGGCGCTTGCGGCGTTGACCTTTGGCATCTTCGGCTTCGGCAGTTAAATCAGTGATTAGCTGCTTTAGATCGATCTCGTCGAGCAGTTCCTTGAGCGCGGCACCACCCATACCAACGGTAATGAGAGCACGAACTTCATCGGGCAAACTGCGATATTCGGTTTCGCTCATTAGGCCGAGCTTAGTAATTGAAGTAAGCTGCTCACGCAAGGTTTCGAAGTCTTTAGTAAGCTCTTCGGTCTCTTTAGTTTGCATTTCTGCCAAAGCCTTAACATTGGCGTCTTCGGCCTCGGCTTCTTTTTCGTAGCGCAGCTTAATGGCTTCTTTACCGGCATTAAACTCGGCTTCTTTGTCAGCCAGCATCTTATCGCGCTTATCGGTATCGACTGACTTGATGATGTAGCTTGCAAAGTAAGCCACGCGCTCCAGATTCTTAACCGTCATGCCGAGCAGTAAGCCCATAGCACTTGGGGTACCACGCAGGAACCAAATGTGAGCGACTGGTACAGCCAAACTAATGTGGCCCATGCGTTCGCGGCGAACGATGCTCTTGGTAACCAGCTCGCCGTTTTTGTCGACAGCGGCTTCGCGTGAGCGAACACCCTTATATTTAGCGTCGTGTGGGTTGATGTCTTTGACTGGCCCGAAAATGCGCTCACAAAACAGTCCATCGCGCTCCGGCTTTTGGGTACGGTAGTTAATGGTTTCTGGTTTAGTGACTTCGCCATAACTCCAATCAAGGATGTCAGCCGGACTAGCGACAGCTAGACGTACAGCGTCAAAATCAGCGATATCGGTGCCCGTAGAAGAATATCGTGGGGTCATATTAGTTCTCCTCCTCTGTGACGTCATCGTCAGCGGTTACTAGTGCGGCATCATCGGTGCTGTCATCGGTAATGACGACGCCATCGTCATCAGTGTCGACGATGCTAAATTCATCGGCCATGGTTTCTTCAGTCACATCGATATCCGATACGGCATCGTCAGGAACGATCGTAGCAGCAGGATGCGTAGCTTCTTCGTGAACATTGGTAGCCAAAACGTCTTCGGCATCAATCATGCTGTCAGAGGCTACTAGATCAACCTTAAGGCCGAGACCTTGCAGTTCTTTCACTAACACATTAAAGCTTTCCGGTACTTTCGGACCAACAATTTCAGTCTTTTTGATGATTGACTCGTAGGCTTTGCTACGACCATAGACATCGTCGGACTTAATGGTTAGCATTTCTTGCAAGGTGTTAGCGGCACCATAGGCTTCGAGGGCCCAGACCTCCATTTCACCAAAGCGCTGACCACCATTTTGGGCCTTACCACCGAGCGGCTGCTGGGTGACCATGGTGTATGGACCAGTTGAACGAGCGTGGATCTTATCGGCGACCATGTGGTTCAGCTTAATCATATACATCGAACCAACCGTAGTGCGTTCGCTAAATGGCTCACCGCTCCGGCCATCATAGAGCTGTTGTTTACCATCTTCTGGCAGACCAGCTTCTTTCAGTAAGTCCTGAATCTTGTCGACAGGCACACCATTAAATGATGGGCTAGCGACCTTCATACCAAGTACTCGAGCAGCCATACCCAGGTGGGTTTCAAACAGCTGACCGATGTTCATACGACTCGGCACACCAAGTGGGTTGAGCACAATGTCAACAGGGGTACCATCCTCGAGGAATGGCATATCTTCAGGTGACAAGATGCGGGCGATAACACCCTTGTTACCATGGCGACCACCAAGTTTGTCACCGACAGAAATCTTACGCATTTGAGCGACAAAGACCTGGATTTGCATGATGACACCAGCCTTCAGCTCATGACCGTTTTCACGGCTAAAGATCTTCACGCCCACGACTTTACCGTGCTTACCATTGCTCATGCGCTGTGAGGTGTCACGGACTTCCTTGGCCTTTTCACCGAAGATAGCGCGCAGTAGGCGCTCTTCAGAGCTAAGTTCTTGCTCACCCTTAGGAGTAATTTTACCAACCAAGATATCACCGGGATGTACTTCGGCACCGATCCGAACGATACCGTCTTCATCGAGGTGACGCAGGGTCTCTTCGGATACGTTTGGAATGTCACGGGTAACCAGTTCTGGGCCCAGCTTGGTTTCACGGACTTCGATCATGAAGTCCACGATGTGCACACTGGTAAGCGTGTCATCTTCGACTAATTTACGGGAGATGATGATGGCGTCTTCGAAGTTGTAACCCGCCCATGGCATGAAGGCCACAATCAGGTCTTTACCAAGCGCTAATTCGCCATTTTCGATCGACATACCTTCAATTAGCACATCGCCGGCCTTAACCTTATCCCCCGTGCTAACCACTACTTTTTGGTTAACGCTGGTGCCTTCGTTAGAACGTATGAAGTGAAGCGGTTCATAGGTAACTGAACCTTCCTTGTACTTAACAACTACTTCTTGAGCAGTAGCTTTAGTGACTTCACCAGCACCTTCAGCGAGCACTACCTGACCCGTATTACGAGCAGCCACTGATTCTAGACCAGTACCAACAATAGGCGCCTGAGGATGAATCAACGGCACTGCCTGACGTTGCTGGTTACTACCCATAAGTGAGCGGTACACGTAGTTCTTTTCAATAAATGGAATCAAACCAGCTGATGAACCAATAATCTGGTTACGAGCGGCATCCATATGTGTCACGTCGTTAGCATCAACTTCACCAGAGTTCAAACGAGTGCGGGCACTTACCCGCTCTTCGGCAAAGAAGCCATCATCAGTAACTTGGTTACCACCACCAGCAATGACGGCTGATTCTTCTTCGTAAGCGTCAAGGTAGACAACTTCATCAGTTACGCGTGCCTTTACTGGCCAGGTAACCTTGCCAGTGACTTTCGCCAGCTTAGCAGCGTCGGCGGCAGTGATTTTAGCACCCGCCTTGACGAGCACTTTATCTTTTTCATCGGTTAGGTCTTCACTGGCAATAGCACCAACAATATCCTTAACACCCAGCGCGTTAATAACCTTGCGGTAAGGGGTTTCAACAAAACCATAGTCGTTTACCCGAGCGTAGTTAGCTAGGTTCAACACCAAACCAATGTTAGCCCCTTCTGGAGTTTCAACGGCACAGATACGGCCGTAGTGAGTAGCGTGGGCGTCACGAACTTCAAAACCGGCACGTTCACGCGATAGGCCACCGGGACCCATCGAGCTCAAACGACGCTTGTGGGCCAATTCGCTCAGCGGGTTAATCTGGTCCATGAACTGACTCAACTGAGAGCTCGCAAAGAATTCACGAACAGCGGCTACTACCGGGCGAGCGTTAATTAGCTGGCCTGGTTGGACCGTTTCAATCTCGCTCATACTCATACGGTCTTTGGTGTTGCGCTCCATACGCAAGAGACCAATACGGAACTGGCGTTGCACGAGTTCACCTACCAACTTCACACGACGGTTGGCCAGGGAGTCAATGTCGTCAGCCGGTTCCTGGGTATTATTCAAACGAATAATTTCGGCAATGATGGCTTCCAGGTCTTCAAGACGTAATACCCGGTTTTCCATAGTGTTTGGCACATCAAGGTCCAAGCGCTTGTTGATTTTGTAGCGGCCAACGCGGCTAAAGTCAAAGCGCTTGTAGTTATAGAACATATTTTCAATCAGACTACGGGCGTTATCGACAGTAGCGAGATCACCAGGGCGCAAGCGGCGGTAGACTTCGATCAAAGCGTCGTTTTGGCCGCGAGTTGGGTCTTTTTCGAGAGTAGCGTCAAGGTAGTTCAGTTTACCGCTATCAACGTGTTTGAACTGGTCGCGCATTCGGCTTTCGGTAACACCAAGCGCGCGAAGCAAGGTGGTGACGGCAATTTTACGCTTACGGTCGATCTTAACGTAAAGTGCGCCGTTAGCGGCGGTCTCAAATTCTAACCAAGCGCCACGGCCAGGGATAACCTTAGCGCCATATAAGTTATTGGTACCGTGCTGGTCGGCAGTAAAGAACACACCCGCTGAACGGATCAGCTGGCTAACCACTACGCGCTCCGCGCCGTTGATAACAAACGTACCGCGGCTGGTCATCCAAGGATAATCGCCAAGGTAGATTTCTTGCTCTTTAACTTCGCCGGTAACTTTGTTGGTTAGCTCAACATTAGCCTTAAGCGGAGCTTCGTAGCTCACATTGTTTTCGCGAGCCATAGCTTCGGTAAGCTTGGGTTCGTCAAAATGATAGTCTTTAAAACTAAGTGATAACTTCGCGCCCGTGTAATCATCGATCGGGCTGATTTCGGCTAATAGTTCGCCCAAACCTTCTTCTACAAACCACTGGAATGACTTGTTTTGGTGGTCGACCAAGCTAGGTAGGTCGAGTGCGCGGTCATCGCTCGTGAAGAAAACGCGCTGTTTTGCATTAATTTTAGTAGGTACGTGTGCTGGTGTTGCTTTAGCCATACGCGGCAGTGCCCCCTGATTATGTTTATAGTAACTAGGAATTAGTAACCAGTGGCTGTGAGGCTTTCAGTGTCTACAACAAAGCAAACACTAATCAGAGCACACTACTTGCTAACGACTATTTATTTAGGACTTTTAGTTTGGTAGTTGGTTTCGCGCGAAGAAAACTAAGTGAGGGTTTTTGGCTTATATAGGTGACCTAATATGCAAGCTCCCCAGCTTATACTACTTCTTACATACAAGTATCGGGGATAGCCAGCTAAATGTCAAGCAGCGCTCTTTAGATTTGAAAGCTAAAGGTAGCCGTCGATTGGGTAGAGCTAGCTTTCGGAGTGGCCGGAGTCGTAGTAGCTTTGGGTGTAGTAGTAATAGTTGGCGTGCTTAAGGTGACCGAGGGTTGATTAGTACTTAACTGTTGCGCATGGCGCATAGAGAGCAATAACAACGAGAGCAACGCCGCAATCGCTACACTTTGAAGACCTATCACCAAAGTGTGACGAGTACGCTGTTGAGGAGCGCTAAAATGACTGACTACAGGTAAAAACTCCATAGTTGGCATATTATACCACACAAGTGCAAGTTTTACAAGTATTTACTCCCTTGGCTGCGGCACGCCCACGTAAAAAGCTACCGGTTCACTATGGCGACTAATATCATATGGATCTGCGCCCACTGGCTCGAGGTGTACTATCTCATCGTGAAGCGTCAGAAATCTTGGTATGCCTTGAGCAACGTGCTCGGGAGCGCTGTAACGTGGGATTGTGGCCAGAGGTGTAGATTCAGGAGCGTACTGCCGTTGGAATGCGATCAACCGCCTAGCAACAAAGAGATGTTCCTCGCGTCGAGCATTAGGCACTAGCCAATAATCTAAATCAGTACCTTCAATGTCACCGGCTTGGGGGTGATGAACCGCCTGACCAGTAATCACCGTAGCTATCCCTCTTGGATAACCATTCCTCTCGATAAGGAAGGCACGCAAGGCAGAATCACCCGCCAAGCGTACTACATTTTTTATAGCGTCTGGCAGGCGCTTGTAGCGCTCAAGGAGACCGGGACGCTCTTGCGGCAACCAAGCAGCCTGGTCGCGCACCAGGCTACGAAGTTGCCGCCCCTGATGAAGAGCGTGTTTACGACTATAAGGATTTAATGAAAATTCGGACATTATATGTTGATAGTACTCTTTTAACTATCAAAGTAAACTAGCTAGGCTTTGGGAGGGCTGGTGATGATGGCATCAACGATACCGTACTTTTTGGCCTCTTCGGCAGTCAGCCACTTGTCACGTTCCATGTCTTCGTGGATCTTTTCGGGCTTTTGACCGGTGTTTTTGGCCATAATTGACTCTAGTAATTTCTTGATACGTAAGCTTTCGCGCAAATCAATCTCTTGATCAGTCACCTTACCGCGGGTGCCGCTCGAAGGTTGGTGGATCATAACCGTGGCATTTGGCAGAACAAAGCGCTTGCCTTTCGCGCCACTACTCAGCAAAAAGGCAGCCGCAGAAGCTTGGACACCGATGCCGACAGTCTGCACATCGTTCGTGACGTATTGCATGGTGTCATATATAGCTAGGGCATCATAGACACTGCCACCAGGGCTATTAATGTAGAAATAAATGTCCTTTTTAGCATCTTCGGCCTGCAGGAACAGCAATTGAGCGACTACGATGTTGGCGCTAGCCTCATTAACATCGCTGCCTAAGAAAATAATGCGGTCTTTTAATAATCGAGAATAGATGTCGTAAGCCCGCTCGTAGCGGCCATCACTTTCAACAACTGTGGGTACTAATACACTCATACTTCTATAGTAAGAAATTAGCACTCTCGTGTCAAGAGTGCTAATTTCTACCCTTGGCTATTCGCGCGACGCACTTGTAGCGCGTGTTTTATATCATCAAGGATTGATTCGTCGCGGTAAATTCGTTCTTGGCGCACCGTACGCTCAGCTTTTAACACTGAAGTAGGAGCAGCCTCTAGCGGCAAGGTGGCGGGTTCCACTAAACGCATCCCGAGCAGCAGGTTTTCTGAGCACTCTAAGTCCTCAGGCCGTATCATTGGCCCTTCTGCAGCTGGGTTTTCACCGACCATAGTTAACTCTTTGCGAAGGTCTTAAGCTTATCTAGAGTTTTTTCGGTAAGTAAACGGTTGAGGATGTCGCGACGGTTTTCGGGCTTATCAAGTTCGGCCTGCATGGCTTGATCGTCGGCATATTGACCCTTAAGCAGTTGGATGCGTACTTCGAGCTCTTCGGGCGTCACGGTAATATTTTCTTTTTCAGCGACTTCACCCAATACCAGTCCGGCTTTAATCCGCTGTTCAGCGGCAGGACGTGTTTTGGCTTTGTGACCGGCATCGTCCAAACCCTCAGCTTCGAGGTGTTCTTGCCAGGTTTGGCCACGGTAGGCAATGTCTTGGCGCTCTTGCTGTTCAATACGCTCAACTTCTTCATCGACCATCGAACTGGGAATCGCCATAGTCGACTTGTCGGCTAAAGTTTGCAGTAACTCATTTTCATACTGACGTTCAAATTCACGGGCTTGCTGGGCCTCTAACTCTTTGCGAACATCAGCCTGAAGGTCGGCAACAGTTTTAAAGGGACCGATTTGAGCGGCGAACTTAGCATCCACTTTGGGCAAGGTAAGACTTTGTACCTTGTGAACCGTAACAGCAAAAGTAACCTTACGATTCTGGAGATCAGTTACTCGATAATCTTTAGGAAATGTTAGTGGTAATTCTTTGGTATCTCCGGCTTTGCTTCCCACGAGAGCCGCTTCAAAACCAGGGATAAAGCTGTCGCTTCCAAGCGTTAGTGAATAATCCTTACCATCGGCGCCCGCAATAGGCTCTTTGGTTTTAGTATCGCTGCCGGCAAAATCAATGACTACTTCATCTCCCAATTTAGCTGCCCGCTTAACTTCGGCTTTCTTGGCTACTCGCTGGCGCAAATCTTCGATAACATCGTCTATCTGTTTTTCGGTGATCTTAACCGGCTGTTTTTTAACTTTAACTGCTTTGTAGTCTGCTAATTTAATGTCACCGACCGCTTCAACTTCAGCAGTGAACTCTAAGGTCGTGAAAGGCACGAACTTCGTGATGTTAATTTGCGGTTGAGTGGCTGGCCGGAGGCGCTTTTCGTCCACGGCCTTACCATAGAGCTCATTAACAGCGTGTTGCAGAAACTCTGACTGCAGCGTGGCTGGATCAAGGTTTTTTTCAACAATTGCTAATGGTGCTTTACCCGGACGGAAGCCTTGAGGTTTTACGGTGCTACTAAGTTCCTGCAGCACGTGCTGTTTGGTTTCCGCTAACTCGCTCGGATCGGCAGTGATTGTCAGTTTAATACTAGTGTCGGTAGGGTTATCTTGGGTTATCTGCATAGACGGCTATTCTAACAGATTAGCCGCAGCATGGCTAGCCAGCCCACGCCTGCAGCAGCACGATACCCGCAATAAACCAGGCAGCTTCTACAACTGCTCCCAAAGGCCGCTGGAACCATTGGATATCGCGGGCAAACCGGAGAAACCAGTTCGGGCTGCCCTGATTATTCCCCTTGTTAAGGCGAAGAAATTTTCCAAGCCAAAGCAGATCGGGTGAAGTTGCTAAAAAGGCACAGATTGCGGCTAATAACCAGTGAGCTGGGCGTTGCACGCCTAAGTAAGCAACTAATAGAACGCAGAGAGTGGCATCGATACTTAAAAAACGTTTAAATTGTTTTGATTTCAGCCAGGTGGCATCGTCCATATCTGGTCCGTAGTGCGGAATGACGTCGCACACAAAATGCGATAGGAGTGCGGCCGGTAAGGCAATGAGTGGATTACCGACGACGAGACCAATCAAAGCACCCGTTAGCGCATGGTTGGTTGCGGTCATGCGGAATGACGGTAGTCTTTTACAAGGCTAACAATGCGTTGCAGGCTATGCTTTTCTTCTTCGCCCGTTTGTAAGTTCTTAAGAGTGTACTGCTGAGCGTCAAGTTCGCTCTGCCCAATGATGATTACTTGCGACAAACCCTTTTTCTCAGCAGTTTTGAATTGATCGCCTAGTTTGCGGCCGCTCAGGTCAACGACGACGTTAAGTCCCATTTCACGGAGCTCACCGATCGTTTTTTGGGCTGTTTTGAATACGTCGCCCACCAGTACAGCGTACAGGTCGGCCTCTGGTTTGAGCATCGGTAATAAATGATGGGTTTCTAGGAAGTTCTGGAATGAAACATCGCCGAGGCCAAAGCCAATCGTCGGCACCGGCTCAACTCCAAATAATCCAACCAGACCATCGTAGCGGCCACCACCCATGAGTGAGCGGTTGTTCTCGGGACTAGTATCGCTGATTTCAAAGACAATATCGGTATAGTAGTCAAAGCCGCGCATTAACGTGATATCAAAACGGACGTTGGTGATACCCCCGTCTTCGAGCAAGCTAAGCATGGTTTGCAACGTCTGAGCCGACTCATGCTGCTGTAGTTCAACCGGTAGGTCTGTTAGTTTTTGGGCATCTAAAATAGTCAGTAATTTTTCGACCATGCCGCTTTCCCGTTCGCTAGGACTACAGATAGCATCGAGCTGGGCAATAAACGAACTGCGCTCCAGTTTTTTCATGCGATCAATCAGCTTGGCGACACTTTGCGCTTCTACTTCATCAAGTCCTAGGTACTGATGAAGGATTTCATTCATAAGTGCTCGGCTATTCAGCTGAATATCGTACATATCAGGCTTAGCGCCAAAGCTCTTAAATATTCGGTCCACTAACGTGATGATCTCATATTCAGCTTCGCTACCGGCCACGCCAAACAGATCAACGTTTAACTGCCAGTGCTCGCGCAAACGGCCTCGTTGCGGCCGTTCATAACGCCACAAATTAGGAATACTGTACCACCGCAGAGGATAGGGTAATTCTTGACGTTTTGCTGCCACCATACGGCTGACCGTAGGGGTCATTTCGGGACGAATAACCACTTGGCGGCCACCGCGATCGGTAAAGGTATAGGTCTGCTCATTGACAATCTCTTCGCCCGTCTTAGCCAAGTATATGTCCAGGGGCTCTAGGATAGGGGCGTCATACTCTTCGTAACCAAAACGCTCTACCACCTCGCGAAGCTTACCAAAGATGTACTTTTGGAGGCGTTTGTCTTGGGGATAAAAATCTCGGGCGCCTTTATAGGGTTGGGTTGGAAGTGCCATAATCGCCTTTAGTATAGCAGTTTACGGTGTTGTTTGTCGCTTTAGAAAACGTAAAAATCTCGGCGCCCCAAACAGCAGCTGGGTGGCAATAGTGGTGACATGACCCATGGTCCAGGTTACTCGATTAACCGCTCCTGCAAGCTTAGAATCAGCAGCGCTTACCACCGGATCGTAGCGAGCTCTTATGGATAGAATGCGGCGGCGCTCAGTAGGCCCTAAATGTGTCAGGGCTTCTGGCGTCAGCTGAGCAGATTCCCAAAAAGCGGGATTTTGGCGCTTATAGCCTTGGCCGATATGTTCAGGATAGTTGATCTTACCGGCAATGCATACCACCCCCGTCACCACGTCTTTGCGGGCCGCAAAAGCATTCATTGCCGCCGTGGCTCCAGCACTTGCCGCCACCAGTGATACCTGGTGCGTTTTAGCTAACTCATCAATCAGCGCCAGCAAATGGTCAAACTTTGGCTGAAACGTTCCTTCTGCCCAATTCATTTGCAGTAACTGGCTCTCTACACCCCACAAACGCCAAGCTTTGACCGCCCAGCGCTGTCCCCCGACTCGGCTATCGCCAAGTCCTGGAATATAAATAACTGCGTGCTTCATTCATTCCAGCATAGCAAATATCGAAGGGCCGGTAGTGACAAACTGGGGGTAATCCGCTAAAATAACCCCGATGCGCGGGTGGCGAAATGGTAGACGCACTAGCCTTAGGAGCTAGCGCCGCAAGGCATGGAGGTTCAAGTCCTCTCCCGCGCACCAGAGATACTTCTTTCAAACTTACCTAGGTCTGAAAGGCGTCCGCTGGAGTGCCAAAATTAAGAATTGTTATAAGCCGCAACAATCTGTTGCAAGGTTTGGGATTGGCTATTGAAATACCAATTCGCCACATACCAGTGCCAAGCCTTGGCATTTTGAAACATCAGATTCATACCGGCAGTAGTCGTATTACCATTACCGGTTGACTCCCCACCGGCCAGCATACCGTTTGGCAAAATACTATGGATGTAGCCGCCAGGAGCGGGATTATTAGTAGTGCCGTTGGTAGCATCGGCCCAAGTACTGTACGCCACTACTCGACTATCGCCACCAAGCTGCGAGAGTAAATCGGTCCAGTCTAAGCCTTCACTGATCTGGTTTGGGCTACTCGCTAGCAATTTGCCCTCTGCAGTCGCTGCTTCGCCCGGCCGCTGACCCCAGTCTGGCAGCAACAACTCTAGTTTTGTAGTATTAGGAAATGCTGTTTCGCCCGTCTGAATCAGCCATACCCCATAGCCAACAATGGCACTGTTATAGGCATTCAGGAAAGTTGTGGCTTGAGCGACCGTGCCCGTACCCGGCTTCCAGCCTTGGACACTAGCAGGCAAGCTAGCCTGCGATGAGCTGTCATAAAACCAAAAAGCATTGGGCTGTGAACCAGCCGTGCCCGCCGGATAACGCAACTCGTTATAGCCCAAACCCCCGAGCCGCACCGAGTCTAGCCCTGTTAAATGGCTGCCCAGATATGTCAGGTACTTACCGACCTCAGTGCGCACCGCCGTATTGGTAACGGCGTTAGCTACCGCATTACCAGCTCCAGCTGAGCTATCGGCTACATCGCCATACTGGTCCACAAAGCGTGTGCCACCTCCCACGTTAAAAATCCAGCTCGGAGGGTATTGAATGCCGATATCAAGGCTTGGGCTGAGACCAGCAGCTTTGGCGGCATTAATCTGATTCTGGATATCGCTAGTAGCCGAACTGCTAAAGCTACCCTGGGCAGGCTCAAACGCATTCCAGCTGGTGGCAATAACTACGCTCCGAAAGCCGGCAGCCGCCAGGTTGGCATTGGTATCGGTCGGTCCTAAAGCTCCTAACAGGGGTGTCAGGTTAGCTACGGCCGGGGTGCCGAATGCTACATAGCTTCCTCCTGAAGCTGCAGCGTCTGATCCAATTACAGCTTGGTTATGTAAAGTACCATTTTCAGCCTCGTTGCTAGCTGTCTGCGGAGTAGCTGCGTGGCTTCCATACAAGAAATAGGTTCCAATACCCGCTACGACGCCCACAATTAGCAGCCGTAAGGTAATCTGGCGTTTTTCCAAAGACCGCCCGTTAAACCTCATCGTAGGTTCATTGTATAAGGTTAAGCGTTTTTTAGAAAGCATCCCAATCTGTTCCAGTTGACAAGCTGAGAGGTTTTGGCGATAGTTAGGCGTAACCCATGAAAGCCAGTGACCAAAAAGATCCGGCCGAAGTCATGACTCCCAGCTGGGAGTTAGTAAGCAAAAGCTTTAAGCTCGTTCAGCAAAACATCGAGCAGATTATATTTTTATTCTTGCTCCCCGCCTTAACCTATACTCTGGGTTTCATACTTTTAGATACTACTAAAGGTCTGCATCACCTAACAACTCGTCAGACGATTGGATTAATCATAGTTATTATCGGGTGCGTGTGGTCACTCATTAATCTAGCGCCGTCCCTGTATTTCCGGGTACGGACCTTAACGCAAAAGCAACCAGTAAGCACCAAACAAGCCTACAAAGAGGGCCTGCCGCTATTTTTCCGCATCCTAGCTACCCAAATAGCAGTCGGCATCCTAGTGTTAGTGGGTTTCGTATTACTCATCGTACCAGGCGTTATTGCTCTGCGCCGTTACTATCTAGCGTCTTATTATTTAGTCGATAAAAACCTATCTATCAGTGAAGCATTAAAGATGAGTAGTGAGCAAACAAAACCATATCGAGGGTATGTCTGGGGCACATTGGGAGTACAGCTGGTATTCGCTATCGGAGGCAGCGTTTTAGCTCCAATACCGGTAGTGGGCATAGTATTAGGCTCTCTAGTCGGTTATATCTGCTTATTCTTAGATAGCCTACGCTACCGCGAGCTAGTCAAAGCCAACGCCTAGGCTTTATAAAACAATAACTGGGCATCACCAAACGAGCGTTCAGTGACGGCTTGTACACCCTTGAAAGTAGGTGCTGCTTGTTTTCCTGGCCAACTAAGTGCCAGCACACCGCTCGAGGCGAGATGTTGAGTCAATGCGTCTAACGTAGCCTTTTGAAGACGATCATAAGGAGGATCGGCGATAATAATGTCGAACTTCTGGGCTTTGTTGCGTTCGGACCAGCTACTCAGACCAGCCTGAATTGCTTTTGTTGCTTCATCCACGCCTAGCGATGCAATATTTTCAATAATGGTACGATGAGCTTGTCGATCATTATCAATAAATGTCACCTGAGCCGCCCCACGGCTTAAGGCCTCCAAGCCTACTGCCCCACTGCCCGCAAAGGCATCGAGTACGGTTAAGCCAGTAATATCCCCGAGCATATTAAAGAGCGCGCCACGAACTTTATCGCTCATGGGATGGGTAGCGGCAGAGTGCGGTGATTGAATGACTCGCCCGCCATAGGCTCCGGCAATGATTCTCATAACTCTATTTTAATTAAGATTAGTAATAGCTCGCAAGCGCGTAACTTTAGTTGCTAATTCCTCATAGTTTAGCAAATTTTCACCTTTGTCGATAAAGGTCTGCGCGGCTGTGCGGGCGCTAACTATGAGCGCCCGATCGTCAAGCTTGGCAATTCGCAAGTCAAGCTGACCATGCTGCTGTAAGCCATAAATAGCTCCCGGCCCCCGCAATTCGAGGTCGAGCTCACTTAAGCGAAAACCGTCGTTACTGCTTTCCAGAGCGCGCAAACGACGGCTCGGGGCACTTGAATCGCTCATCATTAAGTAGCAGTATCCCTGGTAGCTGCTACGTCCGACCCGACCTCGCAACTGGTGCATTTGAGCCAGCCCAAACTGCTCCGGACCCTCTATGAGCATTACCGTAGCATTCGAAACGTCCACGCCCACCTCGATCACTGTAGTCGCCACCAAGATATCTAGTTTATGCTGCACAAATTGCTCCATCTGGTCGTTCTTAGCGTCGGTTTTGAGCTTGCCATGGAGCAAACCTACTCGCCACTGGCTAAAGTCTTTGCTGCGCAGCTGTTCATACACTTTTTCAGCCGCCAGAGCTTTGCTAGTAACTGACTCGCTAATCAGTGGACAGACCACAAAAAGTTGTCGGCCAGCCTGCAGCTCCTGGGTAATCTTTTCATATACCTGGGGTCGGGAATTAGGCGATACAATTTGCGTTTTGATCGGTAAGCGGCCTACTGGTTTAGCAGTGAGGCGCGACACATCCAGCTCTCCATACAACGTAAGTGCGAGGCTACGAGGTATAGGCGTAGCCGTTAAGCTCAACACGTGCGGCATGACACCGGCTTTGGCCATGAGTTGTTTACGCTGATCGACCCCAAAACGATGTTGCTCGTCTATCACTATCAGGGCTAGGCGTTGCATGGCTACTGTCTCTTGGATTAAAGCCTGCGTGCCGATAATAAAACGAATGTCACCTTTGCCAATGGCTGCTCGGGCTTTAGATTTTTGGCCGGTAGTCATGCTTCCCACCAATAGTCCGACTGTACGCTCAAGTTTTAAGGGTTTTAACAGTTTATGAATAGTATCGGCGTGCTGTCGAGCCAGTAGCTCAGTGGGCGCCATGAATGCCACCTGATAGCCCTGTTCGAGAGCCATTACCGCTGCCATGGTAGCCACTACGGTTTTGCCCGAGCCGACATCGCCTTCCACTAAGCGGTTCATAGGTTGATCTTTTTCCAGATCTTTATAGATACGCATAATTACCTGCCGTTGGGCATCGGTGAGCGTAAACGGCAAAGACTTGCTAAATTGTTGAGCCAACTCGGCTTTAAACGGTATTTGCAGGGAATGCTCTTGCTGGTTTTCTTGCTTGTTGAGCAGACTAGCCAGGCTGAGCTCAAACACTTCTTCGAACCCCAAACGACGCTTAGCGGTTGCTAGCTGCTCCGAAGAGTCGGGAAAATGCATCGCCAGCATGGCTTCACCACGACCCAGCAGCTTTTCCTGCTTTACGAGCCACGGCGGTAGGGTTTCCTCGGTCATCCGTATTTGTGACACTAGTTGTTGAAGCACCGACCGGATCTGCCGAGAAGTGAGACCTTTAGTTTCTCGATAAATTGGAACGATCCTTGCCGTATTTACGGGGAATTCGCTTACCAATTCGATTGTGGGGTTTTGTATCGCAAACCTTTGGCGGCGCAGTTCATAAGTACCAGAGGCATAGTAGCTTTGACCAGACTTAAGGGATGTTGCCCGGTAAGGCTGGTTGAACCATACCATCCGCACGCTACCTGTTTTATCGTGAAGGACCGCTTCGGTAATGTGCATTCCCCGGCGCACATACCTTCCTTTGACCGAATCTATGGTACCCTCGACAGTGACTAAACCTGGCTGCAACTTATCAATTGAGGTCGTAAGAGAATAATCATCATAGCGTCGGGGCCAATTGGTACATAAATCAGCAACAGTATGAATACCCAGCCGTGCAAAATGGGCGGCCAAAGCCGGTCCCACCCCCTTCACCTCGGTGAGTAAACGTTGCTCCATATACTCATTAAGTATAGGTTAATCCTTGCGGACTAAGAAGAAAATGCTTGGACCAAAGTATAAACGCGAGAGAGGTCGCTGCAATACGCGTTCGGCAGTCAGCATAACTGGTTGGGGTAGAACCTTTTTCAGACGCTGACTGCGCAAATTAGAGACCGATAAAACCGTTTCAACCCGTAGGCCTGCTAGAGCTAACTGGCGAATAACGGTGTGCGGATTATGATTCACGAAAGCGATTTCATCCTTGGTCCGGTTTTGAGGCGAGCGAATATCAACCGGTTGTATCGGAGCACGCTCCCCGCGAAGCAAGTACTTAACCCGATTACGGGCATGAAGATAGTTAGCAACTTCAATAATCGCCATACCATCATCTGTGAGGACTCGGGAGATTTCATTAAATTCAGCACTTGGATCGGGCAGGTGATGCATAACACGGATCATGGTAACTAGGCCCATGGATGCATCTGGAAACGGCAAAGCATCAGCCTGGGCTAGCTTACGTTCAATCTCGGAATGATCCTTTAGGTACTTAGCAGCAATATCAAGCTGCTGTTGGCTCGGCTCAGCCAGCGTTACTTTATTGGAATACTTTTCAAGCAGTACACACAGTCGTCCGTACCCACCACCGACATCTACCGCGGTTGAGAAATGCTTGCCTTTAAGCAGTCGCTTAATGGCAATCTCTTCGGCAGCGTGTTCATAATCGCGGCCTTTCCAATACTCCAAATAGTTATGTTTGGGGTCATTATATTGATCGGCTTTTTTGTGGGTCTCTTGTGGCATTAGGGCGGTGTCGACTCCTTACTTCTAGAGTATACGTTACTTTGTTAATTCTACTAAAGCTGAATCTTTAAATGCCTTACCTCGTCTCAGCAATAGGCGGCCATTTTGAAAATCTGCAGCTACAAAGCTTTCACGCTTCACTTTTTGGCCATTAATCGCTATTGCATTGTCGCTAATTAATCGACGAGCTTCGGTATTAGAGCTGGCCAAGCCAGTAGTGACTAACACACTCACAATACTTCCCTCCGCTTTGCTCACGGTACTGGGGATTTCTTGTTTAATTTCGGTTACTAGGTCGGTAGCATCGCCAATCGGGGCGTCACCGACGAGAAAAGCTGTGACACGCTCAGCATCTTGAGTGGCTTGCTTGCCATGCACTAGAGTAGTGACGTTTTTAGCTAGTTCGGTCTGAGCAATACGAGCCCGTGGGTTTTCCTTATGTCGAGCGACAATGCCATTAATAGTAGACCGATCTAGTTCGGTATAGACTTTTAAGTAATCCTCAGCACCCTCATCATCAGTATTAATCCAAAACTGATAAAACTGGGTGGGCGTAGTTTTAGCAGGATCGAGCCATATAGCTCCGTCCTCAGTCTTACCAAACTTAACACCCGTAGTCTTATTAACTACTAAGGGGGCTGACCATATGTGCGCCTCTTTGCCTTCAATCCGACGGATTAGCTCGACACCAGCGATACAATTTCCCCATTGATCAGCCCCACAGAGCTGTAAGGTCACGCCCTTTTCACGATGTAAGTGCAGGAAGTCATATCCTTGTATCAAGCTATAGCTAAATTCTGCATAGCTAATCCCGGCGCCATCTTCGCTCAGCCGTGATTGGACGAATTCCCGGCCTAGCATCTGACGCATTGGCACGTGTTTACCAACATCGCGTAAGAAAGTCAGGTAATTTGTTGCCTTAAACCAGTCATAGTTATCAACGACTTCAAAGGGTTGATGAGCAAAGACTTGTTTATATTGGGCCGCGATTGCTTGTTTATTATGGGCAATTTGTTCCAGGGTTAATAAATCTCGTTCTTGCTTTTTGCCGTCAGGATCACCAATCATACCAGTGGCGCCCCCGACTAAGAGGATAGCCTTATGCCCATGAGCAATAAAATGCTTTACCATCATTGCCGAAGCTAGATTACCAATAGTCATCGAATCGGCGCTGGGATCAACCCCAAAGTAGAAGGTTATCGGCGCCGTATCTAGAGCCGCAATATCTTTATACGTTGTTTGATTTACGAAGCCGCGCCACTTGAGTTCTTCACTGAGCGTCATTTTCGGTGTCCTTTTATATGTATATGCTGTTTATAGTTTACCAGAGAACGTTTACTGCAGCTTCTTATAGTTAATTTTCAGGTTGATTCTGATAATGTTTGCTATAATGCTTGCAGATTTCCATGAAAGCACGAGAGGGTGAGACGACACTATGACTAACAGCAGAGGCCCCGCTGGCCGCCGACCGCGTAATGCTCGCACTACTAACAAAGCTGCGTCGAGCATCAAACTAAACAGCAGCTTAAGTGATCGCCGTAAAGCCCGCAAAGCCAGCCGGGCAGCAGCTAAAGCCGAATACTTGGCTACTCTTCCGAAAGATCGGTGGAAGCGATTACTCTATCGTTTACATCCTAAACGAGTAGCTGCTTATTGGTTTAGCCGCGAAGGCGCCATTATGGCCCTTAAGATTGTGGGTGTCGGTGTAGTCGCTTGTTTCTTCCTTACCATTGGATTATTCGCTTACTTCCGCAAAGACCTACCGAAGATTAAAGATATCTCTGGCGATAAGCTGGGCGGCAGCATCACCTATTACGACCGTACCGGTCAGGTAGTGCTCTGGCAGGACTATGATGCTGTCAAGCGTATCCCCGTTACTGATGACAATATCTCTAATTATATGAAAGAGGCGACGGTAGCAGTCGAAGATAAAGACTTTTATAAGCATGGCGCCTTTGATGTCCGCGGTATCATGCGAGCCGCTGCCCATGACGTTACCGGGAGTGGTGGCGCAGTCCAGGGTGGTTCGACGATTACCCAGCAGCTTGTTAAGCTCAATGAAAACTGGACCGATAACCGTACTGTTACCCGTAAGGTAAAAGAGCTCATCCTCGCTGTCGAGCTAGAACGAGAATATTCTAAAAAAGACATTCTGACCGGCTATTTGAATATCGCTCCCTATGGTGGGGTAGAATATGGGGTAGAATCCGCCGCCAATGATTACTTCCAAACCAGTGCTAAAAATCTGACTCTGCCGCAAGCGGCTATGTTGGCAGCCATTCCGCAATCACCAAGCTACTACTCGCCTTACGGCAGTACTAAGTTCAACTCTTCGGCAAGTGGTACCTTTAGCGAAACAGCGCTTTTAAATCGACAGCATTATATTCTCGACCAAATGGCTAAGCAGGGTTACATAACCCAAGCGCAAGCCGATGACGCTAAAAAGGTCGACATCTTAGCAGAAGTCCATCCGGCAGCCTCCAAGTACAACAATATTAAAGCGCCCTACTTCGTATTGGCCGCCAAAAACCAATTGCAGCAAAAGTACGGAGCCAGCACGGTACAGCGCGGTGGTTGGAAAGTCATTACCACACTCAATATGAGCCTCCAAGATTCTGCCGAATCATTAGTTGCCAAAAACTTGCCAAACGTCAAACGCTATGGAGGTGACGAAGAAGCGATGGCAGCCGAAGATGTTAAGACAGGTCAAATGGTTGCTCTGGTAGGTGGCACCGACTTCACTGATGCGGACCATGGCCAAATCAATTACGCCCAAATCAATATATCCCCTGGTTCTAGTTTTAAGCCCTATGACTACACCACCCTGATTGAGAACAATACGAATGTGGGGGCTGGCTCGGTCCTATACGATACGCAAGGACCATTACCAGGCTACCCATGTAGCGATAAAACGCGCCCCTCGGTTACTAACCCAGCCGACCCCGATGGTAGCCAAAAATGTCTTTGGGACTATGACTTCGCTTATCCAGGCGCCGAAAACCTGCGTTATGCCTTAGCCGGCTCACGTAACGTGCCCGCCGTGAAAGCTATGCTGTCAGCGGTACCCAATGACACAAGTAATGGACACCTGAAATCAGTTGATAAGGTAATATCGACCGCCAATACCATGATGGGTGACGACGATGCCTACAAGTGCTACCAATCTAACGTTGATGTTGAGTCAGCTACTAAAAGCGATGAGGCCCAATGTTATGGTGCCTCGGCCATTGGCGATGGTGCTTACTTACACCTCGATGAGCACGTGAACGGATTGTCTACTATCGCCCGTTTGGGTGAAGCTATCCCTCAGACCTATATCTTAAAGATCACTGATTCTAGTAATAAAGCCATCTACCAATGGACGCAACCTAAGGGTAAACAAGTAGTCCGACAAGACAGTGCTTTTATTGTCGACAGTATGTTGAGTGACCCCAAGGCTAGTTACTTAAATTCAGCCGAAAAGTTCCAGAGCTGGAACGGCTGGAACATAGCGGTTAAGACGGGTACCACCAACGATAACTATGATGGTCTTATGACCGCCTGGACCACGCAGTACGCCGTAGCGAGCTGGGTTGGATACCACACGCGCAACAAAGCCATGACTGCCGGACACATGGAAACCATGACCGAACCACTGACCCGTAATTGGATGGAGGATGCGCTTGGAAAGCTCAACACCAAACCAGTTAACTGGACTAAACCTTCTGATGTAAAAGTGTTGCCCGCTTACGTCCAACGCAGCCACGTGGGCCTTGGTTCCCAAGAACCAAGTGCTGATACGGACTACTTCCCAAGTTGGTACGTGCCAAAATCGGGTACCACTGCTACTCAAACAATCGATAAAGTTTCTAACCTTCTAGCTACTAGCTGTACTCCTGCTGATGCCAAGCAGACTGTAGGTGGTGCCAACGACAATAGCTTTTCGGCTGACATCTTCTGGCCCGTCGGGCAAAAATCTAGCAGTAGCACTACGACTACTACAGCCAGCGATAATGTCCATAATTGTAGCGATACTATGCCATCAGTCACTTTAACGGCGCCTAGTACGTGTAGTAGTACCGATAACGGCAACCAGGGTTGTACCATAACAGCCACCGTAACCGCCGGTACGCATCCGCTGGGCGGTAGCTCATTTGGTGGAACCGTAGCCATTGATGTCAATGGTAACGTCGTCAAAACTTTCAACGTCACCGACTCCCCCAGCACTGTTTCGTTCTTCTATAGCCCGACTTCCTCGGGGAGCGCCACCATCACTGCTACTGTGACGGACAGCGTGCTTTACCAAGCAACCGACTCAGCAAGTGTAACGCTTAACGGCGGAACCAATGCTAACCAAACCCGAGCCCGCAAGCCTACCGGTACTCGTTCGCTCGTTACGGCAATGGCCGTTTAGCACAAGCCTAATTTAATCTTTTTCTAGAAACTGATTGAGCGCCGTGCGAACATCTGGAACACTAGTTAATAATGGAAGCTTTTTCTCGCCGCGAGCTTTGGGCCCAATAGCCCCCGTGAAACCTAGTTTTTTAGCTTCCGCCACGCGCTTATCGGCAAAAGGCACATGACGTACCTCCCCGCTCAAACCTACCTCGCCGAACACCACTACGTTCTGTTTGAGCTGCAGCCCCTTAGCTGCCGACCCAATGGCCATACAAACTGCCAGGTCTGCTGCCGGCTCAGTGATTCTAATACCACCTACAATATTTACATATATATCTTGCTCCGCGAGGTTGAGTTTGGTTCGACGCTCTAGCATGGCCACTAGCAAGTTGAGTCGGGTAAGATCAAACCCACTGGCAGTACGTTTTGGATAGCCATAACTCGTACGATTAACCAGCGCTTGAACTTCTACGAGTAAGGGGCGAGTGCCCTCAAGGGTAGCCAATACCACCGAGCCATCGGTGACTTGCCGTTCAGCCAGCAAGGCTGCCGAGGGGTTCTCAACTGGTTTCAAGCCTTCGCCAACCATTTCAAAGATACCCGCCTCATTAGTGGAGCCATAGCGATTCTTGACAGCCCTTAACACTTTAAAGCCACCGTAACGGTCTCCTTCTAATTGCAGCACCACGTCTACCACGTGCTCCAGCACTTTAGGACCAGCGATTGCTCCTTCCTTAGTTACGTGCCCCACTAGGACCACCGCCGTACCACTCTGCTTGGCGGCCAGCATCAACAAACTAGTACTGTTAGTGATCTGAGCCACACTACCAGCCGCCGAGGCAACCGCGCTAGCGCTCAAAGTCTGTATCGAGTCAACGATTACTAATTTATAAGTACCACTGGCAATAGTAGCCGCAATGTCGTCGGCAGACGTGCTCGTAGCTAGTTGGAGTGAGCCTTTAGTGACCCCCAGGCGCTCAGCTCGTAACGCTACCTGATGTGCCGATTCTTCACCGCTGATATACAACACCGAGTTTTTAGTGGCCGCTAGGTATGCGAGCTGCAGAAGTAGCGTACTTTTGCCAATGCCCGGCTGGCCAGCAATAAGATTCATGCTGCCCGGCACAATACCGCCGCCAAACACCGTATCGACGTCTTGCATACCCGTTATAATGCGAGGTTCATCTGTAGTGATAATTTTGCTAACTTGCTGGGCAGTTAGCGTCGCGCCCTGAGCTATGCTCCCGCGTATAGTGGTCGGCGCTAATTGTTCTTCGAGTGTATTCCACTCACCACATTGAGCACAGCGACCACTCCAGGTGGCCGATACTGCTCCACAATTACTGCACACATAGCGTGGGCTTACTTTTTTGGCCATAATTGGACCCTCCTTCTCCCCGCCTGCTCTTGCACTAGTCTATCACTGCTTGCTGATTGGCGAAACCGTGCTACTTATCGCCTCACTGAGTTGCTGCTCTTCCAGCACAATAGCATTACGTTGTTTAACGATCTGGTTATATTGAGCTACCAAATCATGCACCGTAGCGACCTCTGTATTGTAATCGTCTACTAATCGGTTATAACCCGGTACGCCTGCGTTGTAGGCGGCAATTCGGTTGTTGTCCCGCGCTTGCTCTAAGGCTGCACGCTGGTTGGTAAGTTCTAATTGTTTAGTCTGCAGGTCAGCTTCATCGGTAGTAATCTGAGTCTTGAGGGTCGACAATTGAGCGTCATAGGCGGCAATTGCCGCTTTGCGCGACGAGAAAGCCGCCTGGTACTGGGTATAGTAGCTGACTATCTTGGCGCGGTCGGTGAAGTACCGTTTATAGTAAGTTTCCAGATTTGGAGGTAAATTAGCCACTTCAGTGCCAAATATGGAGTGCATTTCGTTGACCAGCTGTGTCGGTTCAGTTTTCTTGTAACTATCAATGACGGCTTTGATGTCTTGGTCTTTTAAGCCATGCTCATAGTAGTCGGTAAGCCAACCATCAACCTTAGCTTTGTCGCGCGAGCTTAACCGGTCATACTCGGCATGAAGGGTTTCATGCGCCGCCGTAACCTGCTCAATACCATTGAGGCGGCTATCATCAACCGATAGTACAAAAATACCTTGCTGGTCACTATGATAGCAACCCAGGACCACGGTTTGTTCGGTACCGCTCGGACATTCGCCGGCAAACTTCTTTTTCTCGTCAATCGCTGGATGGTTTACATAAAACACCCGACGGGCAGAGGTATTCATGGTGGTGTCGGTGGCTAAAGCAGCCACTGCCGCTGGGGGCTGATAGTTGTGCAAACGAGCTGTATCCGAAATAGCACGCCAGTTAGTCGTAACTAGCACACCGACGATAACAATAGTTAGTAACCCTAGAAGTTTGCCACGATGTTTAGGACGATCGCTGGAGATGGTATTTTTATTCATTGTTAGTAGCGTAGGCAAGTTCGCCATTTTTGGTAGCTACCTGAATAATATCACCTTTTACGTACTTCTCGTCGAGCAATTCCAATGCTACATGATCTTCAATGGTATCTTGGATGAGTCGGCGAAGCGGCCGCACCCCATTATGGGCATCGTAGCCATGATCGAGCAGGTACTGCTTAGCGCCTGTTTTGAGCTGTACACTCAAGCCCTTGCGCTGCAGGCGCGCCTTAAGTTCGTCAATCTGCAGATCAATGATCCTAAAGATATCTTTCTTAGTCAGCGCGCGGAACACAACTACCTTGTCGATACGATTCAAAAGCTCTGGTCGCAACATTTTCTTAAGCTCGTCACGGACGCGAGATTCATTAGCTTCGTGCAACTCATCGAGCTCTTTAAGGTCACTCGTGCCACGTGCATGGAAGCCAAAGTTTGCCTCTTTTTGTAACTTCTCTGCTCCAATATTACTCGTCATGATGACGATCGTATTGGTAAAGTCTACGCGCCGTCCCTTAGCGTCCGTAAGGTAACCATCTTCGAGTATCTGTAAGAGCATATTAAAGACATCGGGGTGGGCTTTTTCGATTTCGTCAAACAGTACCAAACTATATGGTTGGCGACGGATTTTATCGGTTAACTGACCGCCTTCGTCGTAGCCAACATAGCCAGCTGGAGCACCGACCAAACGCGATACATTGTGGTGTTCGCCAAACTCACTCATATCAATTTTTACCAAAGCTGACTCCGAGCCAAAGAATTCCCGGGCCAGTACCCGAGCTAGCTCAGTCTTGCCAACGCCCGTCGGTCCTAGGAAAATGAACGAACCAATCGGCCGCTTTTCGCTACCGATGCCACTACGATTGCGGCGAACAGCCCGCGACACTACATCGACCGCTTCTTGCTGACCAATCACAAACTTGCCAAGCGTTTTCTCGAGCGTCAGCAGATATTTAGCCTCTGAGCGGATAACCTTCTTCACCGGCACACCCGTCATCCGAGCCACCACGTCAGCTAGGTCTTCACTCGTAAGCGTGAGACGCTTATCCTGTTTGGTAGTCTCTTTAAGTTTGGTAAGCTCCTCGTTGATCTGTGAAGCCCGAGTTTTGTGCTGAGCAGCTAGTTCGTAGTCTTCTGAGTCAACAGCATCTTCAATGCGCGTATTAACAAGTTTTAATTCTTTTTGGAGCTTTCGTACCTCAGGGCTAGTCTTACCCTTATCCACCCGTAAATAAGCAGCGGTTTCGTCTAACAGATCAATCGCCTTATCGGGCATAAATCGATCTTGGACGTAGCGTTTAGCTAGGGCTACCGTGTCCTCAAGCACTTCATCGCTAATCTTTACGCCATGAAACGATTCATAGTGCTTGCGCAATCCTTTCAAAATAGCTAGCGTCTCGCTAGGAGTTGTTTCGGGCACTTGGACCGTCTGGAAGCGACGCTCTAAAGCAGCATCTTTTTCAATGTGCTTCGTATATTCAGCCGTAGTCGTGGCGCCAATCAACTGGATTTTACCCCGAGCCAAAGCTGGTTTTAGGATATTCCCGGCATCCATAGCGCCCTCAGCGGCACCAGCGCCAACAATTAAGTGAAGTTCGTCAATGAACACCACGCTTTTCTTATCTTTTTCCAGCTCCGACATAACTTTCTTAAGCCGCTCCTCGAATTCACCACGGTATTTCGTGCCCGCGATCATGCCAGCCAAGTCAAGCATAACAATCCGTTTGTCGAGCAGGCTATCAGGCACGTCCTCGGCTACAATCCGCTGCGCTAAACCTTCCACAATGGCAGTTTTACCTACGCCTGGCTCACCAATAAGTACCGGATTGTTTTTGGTTCGACGATTCAAAATGGTAATAACACGGCGGATTTGAGCCTCACGGCCAACCACCGGGTCAAGCTTGCCTTCCCGGGCTTGAGCAGTCAGATCGGTACCAAAGAAATCTAGGGCCGTTTTCTTAGCCTTTTTGCCGCGTCGCGACGTGCCGGTAGCGTTTTCGTCTTCTTCGTATTGTTGGCGGTTGAGGAACTGTTCTAGCTCATTCATGACCGCATCCACGTCAACATTCATGTCCCTCAGTAAGATGGTAGCGCGGGCGTTTTTCTGGCTTAGAATACTGTAGAGAATATGCTCGGTGCCACAGAACTCTTGGCTGTAGTCTTGGGCGACATCGTAAGCCATCTTAAGCGTCAATTTTGCAGTCTCGCTCAAACCTTTAGCACCCATATTTATAACTAATGTCTTAGGTGTTAAATTAAGTGCCATACGGGCTCGATCGAGCGTAACTCCTACGCCCTCCAGTACTTTAGCGCCCATGCTCGAATCTTGGGCTAGCACGCCAAGCAACAGATGCTCGGTGCCTACGTAGGCACTGCCAAAGCTACGTGCAATGGCATCCGCGTGCTTCAAACTATTGAGCGCGTTGTTGGTCAAATGGTTCAAAAATTCTTGAAAATCAGGTGAGTTAGGCATCATAGTTTTTATACCACCTTTCTATGTGTGAATGCTGTGACTTTTCTCATTCAGCTTGCGGCAAAAGATGAAACAATTACCTAACTCAATACTACGCCAATTAGCACTCTAACGTCAAGAGTGCTAATTAATCAGTACGTTAAATTGCAATTGACAAACGAGGCCCATCAAGAGATCTAACACCATGCTCCGGTCTAAGGGCTCTGTCGCTGACATTTCGTATTGCGAAAGCATCCCCGGGGTTAGTGGTAAACCAACGTAACTCATCACCTTCTCGCATGGTTACCCGCCCTCGTCCGATTAAGTCTATGGCTACGATATGGCTCGGCCCAATATCACAGTGATTACCCAAACTACCGCCTTTGGGGATTGAGTTGATCACCAGCTCGCCCACTGTTTTATTGAGAGCATTCTCCACCATCGCCACGGTTTCCAGTAATCGGGGTATCTCTCTCCTAATAGCGGCATATTTACGCGTAGGGCGAAATAAATAGTCACTAAAGTCGGCATTAGATTTTAAAGAACACCAGAGCATTTGATAAGTCCCGTCCTCGGCATTATCAAAATCACCGGTGGACCACCACGGCCCACTCTCTTCAGATATCATCCCCACTAGATGAAGCACATCTTTACCAACCGCTGAAGCAGTCGCTGGATCAAGCAATCGTCGCTCGCCCGTAAAAGCCTGCCAGTAACGACCAGTTCGAGAAGGTTGCGGGAAGTCCTTAATTCGAGGAGCGCCCATACGGAGTGCTATTCGCCGTGTTCTTCGATAGCTTCGAGAAGTGAGTTTTCTAGTTCGCTTTTCTTCTTGAGCTTAGTGACGGTTGGCTTAGTAACCTTTTCTTTAGGTTCGACTTCCGGTTCAGGGGCTGCGCCGTTATCTTGCTCAATATCGAGTTCGTAACCGGTTAGTTTGCTGGCTAAACGAACGTTTTGACCACCCTTACCGATAGCAATACTTAACTGGTCTTCAGGTACAGTCACTTTAGCCTTCTTGGCAGCCTCATCAATAGTTACTTTAGTAACCTTAGTTGGACTTAATGCCTGAGCAATGTACTCAACGATGTCATCGCTGTAAACAATGATGTCGATTTTTTCTTGCTCACCAACTTCAGATACAACTGCATTAACACGAGTGCCGTGGCCACCGACGAAAGTACCGACAGGATCGACGCCAGGCACGTTGCTCCAAACAGCAATCTTGCTGCGCACACCGGCCTCACGGGCAATACCTTTGATTTCTACCGCACCAGATTCCATTTCGGGAACTTCGCCACGGAACAGCCACTCAATAAATTCTTTATTACCACGAGATACCACCAACTGCGGACCACGGAAGCCACGCTCCACGTCTTTCAAGAAAACTTTCAGGCGCTGGCCGGGATAATAACGTTCACCTTGAATTTGTTCGCTGCGTGGCATGATGCCTTGAGCCTTACCAAGGTCGATTCGGACAATGTTACCTTCCACACGAGCAACGACAGCATTAATAACCGTGCCGATTTTATCTTCGTACTCTTCCATGACAATCTCGCGTTCCGCCTCGCGCAAGCGTTGTAATATCACCTGCTTGGCAGTTTGAGCAGCAACGCGGCCAAAGCTCTCAACTTTTTCGTGCACTTCAATAGTCTCGCCAACCTTAGCGTTCTTGCGCTTAGTTTGCGCATCAGCTAAGCCAATTTCATAAGCTGGGTTTTCAACCTTTTCAACGATTTCTTTCGTGATATAAGCATCGACTTCGCCAGTGTTGAGGTTCATGCTGACGCGAATTTCTTGTTCACGATCACCGTAGTCACGGCGGTAAGCGGCGGCAAGAGCCTGCTCAACTACTTCTTGCACAGTCTCTTCCGGCAAGTTCTTTTCTTCGGCAATTGCTTTGATGGCAATCGCCAATTGTTTAAAATCTAAATCCATAATTTTTTCCTTTCAGTTAGACGTCTTATACGAAAAAAGCCGACCACGGTGGCCGGACTTAACACTCATAATTATACAGTTCTAGCTACAAAAGTCAACGTCAGCCCTCCGTGCTACACTGGAATAAACAAGGAGTAACCATGCCGAAAAAAGTCGTTCGTCTATTTGAGCAGTTCCAACCAGAGTCATACGACCTTACACTGCATCCTGATCGTGATTCGATGACTTTCATAGGTTCTGTCACCATTCGAGGTAAAAAAGTTGGTCGCCCAAGCCAGCGGATCACCTTTCATCAAAAGGAACTTAAGGTCAGCTGTGCTAACATCGTTAAGCATGACAAAAAAGGCGATCAACCACTTACGGTTAGTCGCATTAACAATCAAAACAGCTACGACGAAGTACGTTTGCACACTGAGGACATGGTTTACCCCGGAGACTACACCATAACTTTAGAGTTTAGTGGCAAAATTACTAAGCCAATGAACGGCATCTATCCTTGCTTCTTCACCCATGAAGGTAAAGAAAAGATTCTGATCGCGACACAGTTTGAAAGCCATCATGCCCGCGAGGCCTTTCCCTGTGTCGATGAGCCGGAAGCCAAAGCTACATTTGATTTAACACTACAGAGTCCGGCCGGCGAAACCGTTATCGCCAATACTCCCGTCAAAAAGCAGATCACCAAAGGTAAGCTAACTACCACAACCTTTGAAACCACACCGCGCATGAGCACTTATCTATTGGCATTTGCTTACGGTGAGCTCGGCTTTACCGAATCTAAAACCAAGGATGGCGTACAAGTGCGGGCCTACGCTACCTCAGAAAACGTTCCCTTAACGCAACACTCAGTAGATGTGGCGGTCAAAGTTTTGGAGTTTTTTGGTGATTATTTTGGCACTCCTTATCCGTTACCTAAGCTCGATATGCTCGCTCTGCCCGACTTTAGTAGTGGCGCCATGGAAAACTGGGGGCTGATTACCTACCGTGAGGTCGCTATGCTCTACGACCCCAAGCAAAGCAGCATCGAAACCAAGCAATACGTCGCGCTAGTCGTCGCTCACGAACTGAGCCACCAGTGGTTTGGCAATTTAGTGACCATGAAATGGTGGGACGACTTATGGCTCAACGAAAGTTTCGCCAACATGATGGAGTACCGCGCTGTCGATGCGCTCTATCCTGAGTGGAACGTCTGGCAGCAGTTTGTTATTAATGAAGGCGCTTCCGCCAAACGGCGCGATAGTCTGGTCGACGTCCAGGCCATCCATACTACCGTGAACCATCCCGATGAGATCAGCACCTTATTTGATCCGTCAATCGTCTATGCCAAAGGTGGCACCGTACTGCATATGCTGATGCATTACATTGGTGAGCCCGCCTTCCAAAAAGGTTTGCAGGCTTACTTTAGCAAGCACGCCTACGGCAATACGATTGCCAATGACTTATGGGCGGTATTAAGCGACAGCAGCGGCCAAGACATCACTACGTTTATGAGTGGCTGGTTAACTCGACCAGGCTACCCTTTGGTAAGTGTTGATTTTGAACCAGGTAGCAAGCAGTTACAGTTACAGCAACAGCGCTTTTTGAGTGATTCGAATGCTAAAGTTGCAGACGGTGAACCATGGCAAGTACCCTTAGCTGCGACTGTGGAGTTAGACAGTCCGGTGCTTAAGGAAAGTCAGGCGAGCTACGCCCTAACTGGTGACAGCAGCGACCCTTTACTCTTAAATCATGATGGCCACAGCTATTTCTTACCGCACTACCGTCAATCTAAGCACGTCCAAGCCATCACTGCTGCCATCAAAGCCAATAAGGTAAGTGATATCGACCGCCTGCTGCTCGTCGACAACTATAATCTCTTGCAACGCGGTGGCCAGGCGGCTACCACAGAAATGCTCGAACTGTTTCCCGCTTTTGTCAAAGAACAAAGTGAAAACGTTTGGACCAGTCTCGCGCTAGCTATCGCCGAAGTCCGCCGCCTGGTGGAAGGCGAGTCCAGCGAAGACCAGCTCGATCACTTGCTAGCCAACCTAACGACCGCCTTAGCAGAGCAACTAGGCTGGGAAGACGCTCCGGACGATAGCCCCCAAACCCTACACTTACGGAGTCTCTTGCTTTCACTAGCCGCCGGCGCCAAAGTCAAAAGCATCCTCGAAGAAGGCCTGCGCCGCTTCCGCGCCAGTAAAAAACCTGCCGATCTCCCGGCCAGCACCCGTGGTCTCATATACGTTATTGCCGCCCGCCATGGTAATCAGGAAGATTTTACCCAACTCCTAAAACTACACAACGCTACTACTAACGCTGACGAAAAGGGCGAACTGGCCGCTGGCTTAACCTCTGTTAAAGATCCTAAACAAATTGCGCAGCTGATTGGTATGCTCAAAGGCAAAGAGATCCGTCGCCAAGATTTGATGCATTGGTTTGTGTGGCTGATTCGCAACCGCTACTCCCGGAAGGCTGCCTGGGAATGGCTCACCACCGAATGGGATTGGATTGAACACGAATTTAACAGTGATAAGAGTTACAGTTTCTTTGCTCGTTACGCGGGCAGTGTGTTCTCTAAACCAGCCGAGTTTACTCAGTTCAAAGAGTTCTTTGGTCCTAAAAAAGATATTGTTTCACTAGCCCGCGATATCACGTTAGCCGAGCAAGAAATCGCCAGCCGTCTAGCCTGGCGTGAACGCAATGAAGTGAGTGTCAAAGCGTGGCTCGACAAGCTATAGTACGTTGTCGATAAAGTTCATGATCGTAAACTCTGGTCCGGCTATCTCTATAGCTGCCAGTTGATACGCACCGCTCCATTTCGATTCTTCGACCCAAGTTTCAGCAGCGTAATGCATCTGCTTAAGTTTAGTTGGCGTGATGTATTCTAAGCCCCCGCCTTGCTTGTCGGTAGCCCGGTATTTCACTTCTACAAAATAGATGCAGTTATCTTTTTTGGCCACGATATCAATTTCACAGCGAGCTCGGCGATAGTTTTGTTCCAAAATATGGTAGCCACGCATTTCTAAATACACTCGCGCTGCCGCTTCCGCCTTATGTCCCGTACTCGTCGCACTCATCTATCTATTGTAACAAGGCCTGAATAGGCTTATAGCTTTTGCGGTGCACATCCAGCACGCCATAGAGTTTTAGCATTTCTAAATGCAGCGCTGTGCCATAGCCAACGTGTTTATCAAAACCGTACTCGGGGTATTGCTCTGCCAACCTAACCATATAGTCATCTCGAGCGACTTTGGCAACGATGCTCGCCGCACTAACTGCCGGCACCGAATCGTCTGCTTTTATTATGGCTTTTGCTTTTAGGTTGTCCGGAAAGAAGTTTACATTACCATCAATAATCAGCTCGTCGTAGGCTAGGTTAATTTGCGCGAGCGCCCGCTCCATAGCCATCTTGACAGCGGTGGTAATACCGCTGTTGTCAAGTTCTGCCGGTGTAACCCAGCCAATGCCTATTGCCTGGGCCTCTTTTTTGATAATTTCGGCTAATCGCTCGCGCTCTTTTTTGGAAAGCTTTTTAGAATCTTTAAGTCCCGCGATTGGGTTGCGCAATATAACTGCGCCTGCCACAAGCGGTCCTGCCCAACAGCCTCTTCCGACTTCATCTACCCCTGCAATAAGCATAATGTAATTGTATAGGCACCTATATACTTTAAGCAAGGAACATTTGTTCCTTGTCCAGGTGGGCGAGTTACCCTAAGCTCTTACGCACCGAGTCTAGTACGCATCAAGTCTAGGACTCCGCCACCAAATAAAAAACACAGCTCGCGCTGTGCTGGTATCTAGTATACAGTAGCTTTTTTACGTATACTTAACCATAAGCATTAACATTGAAGAAAAAGAAAACAGGGGCTGTAACCCCTGCTTCTTCTAATCCACTAAGACTTTTTGTAAGTCTCCTTTTCAGTGGTATTAGGGTGCTTCTGGGCGTACTGTTTGGTAGTAAACTCACCATTGGTGGATTTACGGTACACTACGACCTTCGGCTGAGATGATTGGTTTTTACCTGCCATCTTTTACCTTTCTGTTATATGGTGCGCTACTAAAATTGACACCGTTCTACGTCTCTCAAAAGGGTAGTAAGTGTCAATTTTTGTTTTTACCGCTCAAAACAAAAGGGTGAAACTAGTATATAACTAAAGTTCTTACGCTTAAAGCCCTATTCACCAACCTTCGTAACATCCCACCAATACTGTCCATCTTCTGTCCCTAAGAACTGACAGCTACCACTGGTCTGTATCGGTACTACTACACTCTGAAGTGGTGCTACTACCACCTTCTTTCCTAATGACGTAGCAGTAGGGATAGGCCTTCCAAAGCCTCCCGTAGCAAAGATACTGCTGTCCTGCTGAAAGCTCTGGTTATTAGCAGCTATACAGCCAATATTGAAGTTACTGCCACTTACGGTAATGGTACTGTTAGGATCGGCATTGTAATAGATAACATTGTAGTCAGCTTCATTAAGATCACCATTATTCACCGTACTATTGGTTGGCTGTATCTGGTAGGCAATCATACCGACCTGGTAGAGATAATCGATATCCCGATGGGTCTTATTCGGTGAGGAATAACCAGTTGCCGGTACTACCGTAGCCTTTGGTGTCGGTGGATTGTACTGTGGTCGATGCATATACGAATGGTGTGTCTGTACATACCAAATAATGCCAATGATAAGAAGTAATAATCCCAGTAATACTAACCAGTCATCTCGGTAAAGTTTCTTCATGCAACACCGCCTCTGTCATCCACCCGTAATAAAAAAGGACACCTATCTCTAGGTGTCTAAGCCGGGCAGCGAATTTACATCCACTGTATTCGAGAATAGGTGCCCATTCTCGGATATAAATAAAAAAACGCTACCAGACTTAGACCTCTTTAGTATAACAAACAGTTAATGAGAATTTAATGTGGGAGCGGTATACTGGGTATATGCCTAAAAAGAAAACAACTCCTAAACCGAAAGAGATTACCCGGAAAGAGTTCTTTCGGGTGCTTAAGAAGGTTAGTCGGAAGAAGACTAGTTAGTAAGTCTGGTCACTAGTACTGCTACGGCTATCGAGGCCACCCAGCCTATTACTAGGCCAAGCACTACCTTGGCGTTCTTAAAGAGTCGTTTATCGATTTGCTGATCAGCATACTTCTGTGACTTCTCCATGAAAGGAACAGTATCGGTGTGCTTAACAATAATCTCTTCCATTCTTTCGGCAAATTTGGATGAGCCGACATAGTCTTCGACAACGCTACTAATAGCTACTCGGCTTTTTTGATGCAGGAGATCGCTAGCAAGCTGTTCTGCGCGATCACCTGATATGGCATCATTAAGCTGAACGGACTTGCGAGGTGTAGCCGCCATACTTAAACCCCTGTATTATCTTTTTCTTGCCGCCCTTTTTCTTTAAAGTTCTGTAACAGACTGATGCCCAATTGCACTACTTCAGCAACATCCTGATTCGGCACATTATAATATTTTGCAAGTTCTTCTAACTGCTCAAGAGACCCATTACTAAACTCAACGTGCAATTTCTTACCCGTTGAACCATCCTCTCGCGGAACTTCTTCGAGTTCAGATTTAGTAGGCATACTAGAATTATATACTAAACACCTTAAATTTTACTGACCAATCCTCCCCATCAAACATCAAAACCCCCGTGACTAAAGTATATAAGTGCCATTGTATAGTATTGACCATGTTATACTTTAGTTATATAGTATACTTGCTCATTGCGCAGCCGCGTTATGACGTCCTTTAGCAGAGTGGGAGGTGTGAAATGCTGTGGCTTATCCCTATCGTAGTGGTAATCATTGTCCTTCGCGTGCTTTTTGTACGCAGAAATAAGCAACAGTGACCTAGCTCGTTTACACCGGTACAGGTGCGCTGTTACTTTTTATTATCATCGTCGCGATTCGAGGTGAGTAAATATGAGCAAGCGCCAAAAGGCCGTCCGAGTATTGGGAGAAATAACGATTCTCATCTTAGGCGGATTACTTTCGGCAGGCTTGGGCAAGGCGCTCTATCTGGTGACTAAAAACCATGCCAATAAAAAGCGCTGAACCAAACCTCGCTCCGCAAGGTAGCTAGTCGCAGTCGGAACAGGCATCGATGATCTGTTCCTTGCTAACCAAGGATAAAGCTTGAGCTTCGCGCTCGCTCTTATCCGCTTCCTACTCTGTTACATCCTAGTATACTTATAAAAACTCCCGGCATGACCGGGAGTTTTGTCCATCAAATGAAAGTTTGGCTTAAGCGTTTTCTTCGTGAGCAGCTTGGACAGCGGCAGCTTTAGCTTCGAGCTCAGCGTCGGCGGCTTCTTTTTCAGCGACCTTAGCAGCCGCTTCGGCAGCTACTTGTTCTTTGAGTTTAGCTGCTTCAGCCTCGGCAGCCTCATCATGTACAGCATTAACTGCTTCACGATCGAACTCTACGCCTGTCATACGAGCCGCTTTACCTGTGCGGTTACGCATATAGCTTAAGTAGTTGCGGCGAACTTTGCTACGCTTGGTAACTTCTACTTGTGTAATAAGGGGGCTGTGTAGTAAAAAGCTTTTCTCGACCCCAACGCCACTAGCGATGCGGCGAACCGTAATGCGACTTAAATGGCCGCCCTTGTTGTCAGTGCGGATAACGAGGCCTTGGAAGACCTGCACGCGCTCTTTGTTACCTTCGCGAATTTTCTGGTGCACTTTAACAGTATCACCACTGCGGACATCCACAACGGCTGATTTCTGGTATTTCTGAGTTATTTGCTGCACAACACTTTGCATATCCGTGGTATTTTACACGAAATCCGTATCTGTTGCAACCCTTTCGCTCTTGGAAAGTCTCATAAAGAAACTGGGTGATATACTGGCACTATGGCTACAAAAACAAAATCTATCTATTCCCGCCAGATTGATCAGAGTAAGCTGAAAATCATAAGACAAAACCAGAAAGTATACGCCCTAATAGCTCTCGGATTACTCGTGGCGAGAATAATTAGCAACTTACAAACAAGCTCCAGTCCCGTACCTGCAGCTTATGATCATACTGCCGTCCCCCTTACTATCTCAATATTATTTGGTACTGTAGCCTTATATCCACTCATACTTTGTCTTTTTATTATCGGCTTCTTGCACCGCGTAATCCAAAAGCTAAAAAAGGCTAGTAACGCTTCGCTTACAGGTATCGTAGGTTTATATATTACCCTCGTAGCTATAACGCTCTTTTATAGGCTCGCCATAGTGCCCATCGGTCACCTGGACTGCGCAGACAATTGTTCGAATATAACCTTTACGGTCAGGCAAGAATCAATTGTTACCTTATATATAGTGCTCTCGTACATCGTCCTGGGAGCCATACTCTATGCATTCTTATTTAGGCGGCTAAAGTCCCACGCACCACATCGGGTACAATAGAGTCATGACTGATTACGCCAAACTTGCCCTCGAAAAACATAAGGAACTCAAAGGAAAGATCGCTGTCCAGCTCAAAGATAATCTGGACGATAAAGAAAAACTAAGCATTTACTACACACCCGGTGTGGGAGCGGTGAGTAGCTACGTTGCCGAACATCCCGATGAAGCACGTGACTATACTTGGCTCAACAACAGCGTGGCGGTGATTAGTGATGGTTCCGCGGTGCTTGGCCTAGGCGATATTGGCCCGTATGGCGCATTGCCGGTTATGGAAGGCAAAAGTATGCTGTTCAAGCACTTTGCCGACATTGACGCGGTACCAATTGTGCTTGATGTCCATTCGGCCGATGAGATTGTATCGGCGGTCCAGGCGATCGCTCCCAGCTTTGGTGGCATTAATTTAGAAGATATCGCTGCACCCATTTGCTTTGAGGTCGAAACTCGCCTGGCAGAGCTCTTGCCCATTCCCGTCTTCCACGATGATCAGCATGGCACTGCTGTAGTTACGCTAGCCGGTTTAATCAATGCCACTAAACTAACTAGTCGACAGCTGAAAGATTGTAAAATCGTACTGGTTGGTGCAGGTGCAGCTGGGGTTGCCATTGCCAAATTACTGAACAAATACGCTCCCGGCGTCAACATCATTCCAGTCGATAGTAAAGGCATTTTATACAAAGGCCGTGAAGGTTTAAATTCCAGTAAAGAAGCTCTTTTGGAGTTTACCAATCCAGACAATGTCCAGGGCAGCCTTGATGATGCAATCAATGGCGCCGACATATTTATCGGTGTGTCCCAGCCCGGCTTATTAACGCAAGCAATGGTCAAAAAAATGGCCAAAGATCCCATTATCTTCGCTATGGCTAACCCCACGCCTGAAATCTTTCCCGATGAAGCCAAAGCTGCCGGCGCCGCCATTGTCGCGACCGGCCGGAGCGACTTCCCTAACCAAGTTAATAATGCCCTAGCTTTTCCGGGTATCTTCCGCGGAGCACTCGACAATAAAGTCCGTCAGATTACTGACGAGCACAAAGTAAAAGTGGCAGAGGTCATCGCAGGGTTAGTTGATCAGCCAACGGCCGATCAGATCGTACCCAGTATTACCCAGCCTGGCCTGGTAGCAGCGATTGCTGCAGTCATACAGTAGGCTTAGCCGATGACGCGGTAGATTTCATCAAGCGTGGTTTGGCCAGCGATCACTTTGAGCATGGCATCTTGGAGCATCGTGCGCATACCGGCGTGCGTCGCAGCAGCTTCGATTTCTTGCGTAGTAAGACCAAGCTTACCTTGTTCCAGTAAGCTCCGAACTTCTCCGACCATTCGGAATTGTTCACGAATAGCCAACTGACCGCGATAGCCATAGGGATTTTCCGGTGAGCTCCCTGGCTTATAAAGCTGCAGGCCTTCTAGGTTAGGCCGAGCCACCCCCTCCGGTAAACTATTGACTACTTCATTAATCTTGTTCCATTCTGCTTCACTGGGTGCATAAGCTTGCTTAGTAGCGTCATCGAGCCGTCGCACCAGCCGCTGTGCCATCACCAAGCGAATACTCGATACAAATAGTGGGTTTTGACCAATAATGTCACTCAAACGCGTCAGGGCTGCCGCCGCTGAACTAGCGTGGAACGTACTGAGCACTAAGTGTCCGGTTAAAGCCGCCTGCAAGGCCGTTTTGGCCGTATCGTTATCACGGATCTCGCCTACCATCACAATATCGGGATCTAAGCGCAAAACTGCTCGCAGTTTATCGGCAAAACTACTATCGTCACCGCCTTCTTTACTGCGCACCGAAATTTGAGTAATACCGCTAAATTGATACTCCACCGGATCTTCAATGGTAATAATCTTACGCTCGTCACTATTAAGCGAGTTCAGCATGGAATAGAGCGTGGTAGTCTTACCGGAACCAGTTGGACCGACCACCATCACCAAGCCGCTAGGTTTAGCTATAATGTCATCTACGACCGCTCGCTCATCAGGAGATAAACCAAGTTTATCGAGGGTATACATCGATTGATCTAAGTTAAACAAACGCATCACTACATCCATGCCATTTATGGTCGGTACGGTCTCTAAGCGGACATTCACATCAACTTGCGCACCATCGGCCATAGTAACCTTTTGGGCAATGTGGCCTTGCTGAGCCTCATCGGCCGACGTGGAAATGTTACCGGCACTAGCAATAGCCGAAACCAGAATGCGATACTTTTCAAGGGTTAAATGAGCAATAGAGTGTAGGACGCCATCGACTCGTAACCGAATGCGCACATCACTAGCTTGGGTTTCAATATGAATATCAGAAGCGCTGAGTCTGTGAGCCTGTTGCACCAAGTACGCCAGCATATCATCCGCCCGGACCTGCTCGAGGGTAGCCGAGACATTTTGCACCAGCTCTTGGGTACCGGCTGTATTGAGAGCGATGTCTTGGTAGACCACTTGCTTAGGAGGGTCATAGAGCTGCATATAATCGCGAAAGCCGGCGTCAGAAATAATGGCAAAGTTTACCCGTTGATCGGCGAACCGTTGTTGCAATTGGCTCATGGTATTTTGTGAGGTTGTGGTGGTGATACCGAAGAGAATGTTACTTTGGTCAACTTGCACAGGGATAACTCGTAAGGAACGCAGCTCATCTGCCGTTAAAATATCTTTATAGAGCGGCTTATCGCCCGGCACGGAGGTATCGAGGTAATTAAGGCCTAAAATCCGGGCCCGGCGCTGGGTGGATTGCTCTTCGTCAAAGCGGGCATCTTGGCTCATATCTTTATTAGTATAAAGCATGAGCACGATGGTGCGATATAGTATTTGCTATGCGTTCTATCGTTTTAATCGCTCACAATTTACGCAGCACTCACAATGTGGGATCTTTACTGCGCACGGCCGAAGGTTTAGGCCTCGAAAAAGTAATCCTCACTGGCTATACGCCATATCCGACTATTACTAATGATAGCCGTCTGCCTCATGAAGCCGCGAAGTTACAGAAACAGATAGAAAAAACGGCGTTAGGTGCCGAAATGACCCAGAGCTGGGAACAGTCTGAGGAGGTTATGCCAATCATTGATCAGTTAATCAGCGAAGGCTACACCGTAGCCGCCCTCGAACAAACACCTACAGCGATCAAACTACCTGACTTTAAGGTGCCCGATAAGATTGCATTGATAGTTGGCCGCGAAGTTGAAGGCTTAGAATCTGAGGTGCTAGCACGTTGTCAATTAGCCCTCGAGATACCGATGTTTGGCCATAAAGAGTCGTTTAACGTAGTGCAAGCCGCGGCCATGGCGTTATATCACTGCCGTTTCCCCTAGCAGACAACTGTTATGCTTATGATACAATGGCAACAGTTAAGAATATACCCAAATCATGGCTATTGCCACTAGACCAAAACCTACTGTTCACCATAAAAAAGCCGCTGGTAAACACCATCGGCACGATAAAAGTTACCTGAAATCCTACTGGCCTTATCTACCGATATTAGCCGTTGTAGGTGTGGGCCTAGTTATCAACGCCTCGTTCAATAGCGCTACGAAGGCCGTGCTTGGTGATCACACCGGAGTAGTGGCCAGTGCCTTGCTGGACGACACCAACGCTCAGCGCACCGCAGACAAGGAAACACCGCTGCTGGCCAATAGCCAACTTACTGCAGCCGCTACGGCCAAAGCTCAAGACATGGTTAAACGGAACTATTGGTCGCACGTTACCCCTGATGGGACACAACCATGGGCGTTTATTGCCCAGAGCGGTTATCAGTACCGAGCCGCCGGCGAAAATCTAGCCTATGGCTTTGCCGATGCCAACGATGTGGTGAACGGTTGGATGCATAGCGCCGAGCACCGGGCTAATATACTCGATAGTGGCTTTCAAGACGTTGGCTTTGGTATTGCCAGCAGCAATGACTTCAAAGGCAATGGTCCAACGACCGTGGTAGTAGCACTTTACGGAACCCCAGGCACTGTTACTACAGCTGTTGCCCATCCTGCTAGCTTAGTCCGCGCTCCGCTCGAAGCTCAAGCCGTCTCTCGTTTACAACTTGAAACTGGTGGCGAATCGTCATGGTTAGCGCTAACTGTGTCGACACTTGCAAGTATCGCTTTAGTTACGATACTAGTACGTCACAGCATCGTTTGGCGCCGAGCGTTTCGACGTGGCGAAGTCTTCGTACTAACCCACCCCATCTTTGACATAGGCATGATCGGACTCATTACCTTCGGCTTACTGGCTAGCCACGCTGCCGGTTTTATTCACTAGTTTCTGTTATCTTTATTGCAATACTAAGTTCTCATTACCCACTAGGGCACGCAGCTGTCCTAAGCCCTCGCTCTCTTTGTCGATTCCAGTCGGTAACTTAATGGCTTGCTTTGACGAAGCTTCACCCAATACCAATACCACTTCAGTTGAACCGCGGAAGGTATCAAGCGTCTCCTTAAGGCTGACGAGCATTTGCTGATCTTCACTGCTCAACCTTATATACAGTCGTTGGCCCGTAGAGTCTTTGGCAGCCACGGCACCTGGACCCGGTAGGGTAACTTTGGCCTTTTTGCTTGCCTTAAGCTCGCGCGGTTTTTTGCCTGTAGATTGGTAAGTCGTCGCTTGTTGGCTGGTAATCTCCCGGGCGTCATCAACCATAATCTTAGCCTCATCACTATCGGCTCCATCACGACCCCGATTGCTCACCTTACCTCGTACCAGTACTACACGATCCCGCTCCCATAAGCCAACTGTCTGTTGATAGCTACCCGGAAATAGGACAGCTTCGATCTCGCCAGTATGATCTTCAATCTTCACAAATGCCATTTTTTGGCCATTTTTGGTAGTAATTTCTCGTACTTCGGTGATTGCACCCCCAATCGTCACCGGTTTTCCATCATGCGCCGGTTTAATGCTAGCGATGGGCACACACTGCTCGCTAAGGAACGTTTTAAACATTTCTAGGGGATGCTGACTCAGGTATAGGCCCAATAGCTCTCGCTCCCATACGAGCTGCTCACGCTGATCAGCTGGAGCTGGAGCCACCTGTAACTCCAATTTAGCTCGCTCAATTACTGTAGCGTCGTTGCCAAAAAGATCGACTTGTCCGGTACTAGCCTGTTTTTGCAATCGGGCAGCAAAGGCCAAAATAAGGTCAAGGTTATGGAGTAAAATATGACGTTCACCAAAGCGGTCAAAAGCCCCAGCCTTTACCAGACTTTCCAGCGCCTTACGGTTAACGATGCGGCTATTAACTTTACTGGTGTACTCTTCTAAATCAGCAAAGTGGCCCTCGGTTCGAGCCCGTAAGATTTCCTCCACAGCACCGGTGCCGACATTTTTGATAGCGTTCATACCAAAGCGAATGGGGGCTTTGCGATTATCTGGATTCTTTGGATCTGGCACCACTGCAAACTCAACGTAGGATTCATTAACGTCTGGGGGCAAGACGGCAATACCCATTTTCTGACACTCAGTGATTTCAATCGCCAAGCGATCAGTATCATCATAATCACTAGTCATGAGCGCTGCCATAAAGGCCGCCGGATAATGTGCTTTTAGATAGGCGGTCTGGTAAGCAATTAAGCCGTAACAAGCAGCGTGCGACTTGTTGAAACAATAGGCTGCAAAGTCTTCCAGCTGCTGCCAAAACTTTTCCATAACTGCCGGGCTAATGCCGGAGGTTTCTTGACCACCGCTAATCATCTTGGCTTTCATTTGACGCATCAGGTCGATCTTTTTCTTACCGATAGCCTTACGCAAGGTGTCAGCTTCACCGCCAGTAAAACCACAGACTTCCTTACTAATCTGCATCACTTGCTCTTGATATACCAAAACACCATAGGTTGTTTTAAGAGCGTTTTCCATGCTGATGTGCGGGTAGGTAATCTCGCGTTCACCATGTTTGCGGGCAATAAAGTCATCAATAAACTGCATTGGTCCTGGACGATACAAAGCTACCATGGCCACAATATCTTCAAAGGTCGTTGGCCTCAGCTGGCGCAGGTAGCGTTTCATACCAGCCGATTCAAGCTGGAAGACTCCGGTAGTATCACCGCGCTGGAAGAGGTCATACGTTTCGCTATCATTAAGAGGAATGCTGTTGATATCAATATCTTGGCCATATACACGCTTGATAATACGCAAGGCATTCTTAATGATGGTCAAGTTGCTTAAGCCCAGGAAATCCATTTTGAGCAGGCCTAGCTCTTCGATCGGGCCCATTGGATACTGCGTGGCAACTACCCCTTTTTGGGCCATTTCAAGCGGCGCGAACTTAACAATTTCCTCCGGAGCAATCACCACGCCAGCCGCATGAACCCCGTGGGATCGTACTGTCCCTTCTAACTGCACCGCCAGATCAAATACTCGTTTAGCCGTTTCGTTAGTTTCGTATTCTTGCTTGAGGTCAAAATCTTTTTGGAGTGAGGTAGCCAGGGGGATATGGTTACCCTGGACCGGTGGCGGGATCATTTTGGCCAAGCGATCAGCCTCGGCATATGGTACCTGCAGTACTCGAGATACGTCCCTGACCGCGTTACGGGCGGCCATCCGACCAAAGGTTACAATGTTTGCTACACGGTCGGTGCCATATTTCTCCACACAGTACTGGATTACCTCACCGCGACGGGTATCCTGAATATCAATATCGACATCGGGCATACTAATACGGTCCGGGTTCAAGAAACGCTCGAACAGCAAGTCGTATTCGAGCGGGTCAAGCTCGGTGATCTTTAGGGCATAAGCAATGATAGAACCAGCGGCACTTCCCCGCCCCGGCCCAAACACAATCCCCTGATTTTTACCCCAACCTATAAAGTCCGAAATAATCAAAAAGTAGCCATTAAAGCCCATGTCAGCTACCACCCCAAGTTCAAAGTGAGCTCGCTCCGCAACCTCTTTAGGCAATAGCTTTTGAGCCGCCTCTACCGATAACTCGGCAGCTTCAGTTTCGCTCGCTCCTCCATAACGCCAAGCCAAACCTTGATAGACCAACTTGTGCAGGTATGACTTTTCGTCCTCTCCTTTAGGCACGGGAAACTTAGGGATTAAGATCCGGCCCAACTCGATGGTAACGTTACAGCGTTCAGCTATGGCGGCGGTATTAGTAATAACCTCTGGGTAATCTTTGCCCCAGCGAGCAATGATCTCTTGAGGATCGGTTACATGAAGCTCAAAATCCTTCAGGCTCATGCGCTTTTCGTCACTTAAGAAAGATCCGGTTTGCACACAAAGCAGCAACTCATGGGCTTCTTGGTCCTCATGCTTTAAATAGTGAGCATCACAGGTCACTACCGCCGGAATGTCTAACTCTTTGCTTAGTTTTAAGAGCTGTTTATTAACAGCCTCTTGCTCAACCCATTTACTCGGATGGTCAGGATGTCCGTGATCTTGTACCTCTAAGTAGTAGCGATCACCGAAAACACTCTTATACCAAGCGGCGGTGTTTTTGGCAGCGTCGTACTGCCCTTGGCGTAAGGCGTCGCCAACTTCTCCACCAATACAAGCACTAAGCACAATCAGCCCTTCATTGTACTTTTCGAGCAGCTGGTGATCAAGCCGAGGCTTGTAGTAAAAACCCTCGAGGTTAGCAATCGTCGAAAGAGCCATCAGGTTGCGATAGCCTTGATCATTCATAGCTAGCAAAATAAGGTGGAAGTTAGGTTTATCTTTGGATGGATCTTTATCTAAATGTGACCGGGCCGCCACATAGGTTTCCATACCAATAATTGGCTTAATGTTTTTGGCAGTGGCTGTTTTATAGAACTCAATGGTACCAGAGAGTGTGCCATGATCAGTCATGGCTACCGCCGTCATACCCTTGTCACCGACATAATCAATCAAAGCCGGAATCTTTGTCAGACCGTCCAGCAAACTGTACTGCGTATGGTTGTGGAGATGCACGTAGTCGCTAGGACTAAGCGGTCTCTTAACTGCCGCCACGATGATTGGTTCCCCTTGCAAGCGTTATCCTTATGCTACTAGTATAACGCGTTATAACACTCCATGGGAGGGCTACTTTTTACAACGAACCACCGGCTATAAAACTTCCCTTGTTTAGTGCAGTTTGGGATGAAAAGCGAGCACCGGAATGAAGTCGTACTAGAATGTACGGTGGAATGATGTTTGCCTGATTAAGGCAAACCTATGCCGAAGCCAAGAAAACCTTCTTATAAAATTATAGTTTTCCCGGCCTGAAGCTATAGGAGCGGAGCTTTTCGCCTGAAATGTGCAAACCTGAAGAAGTCTATTTGCGAATGAAGTCGCGGATATGTTCGATAGAGTGCTTAGCATCCGCCACAGCTTTACGGAGATCTTTATCAGACGCCTCACCCTCATGAAGAGAGCTAAGCACTTGACGCAATTTATCTTTCTCGTGGCGGGCATTATCGAGCGCGTGGGCGAGTTTCTTTTGGGTGCGACCCGAGACAGCACCAGTGTGGTCTCGAGCCTCATCAACGAGCGAAGCTAGTTCCGACTGCAGATCTTTAAGCTGATTTTCGACATCGCGAACGCTGCCCGCAGCAGTCTTTTTAAGTTCCCGACGAGTCTTTTGGCCGCTACTCGGAGCAGTTAACAAACCAGCAACATAGCCTGCAGCACCAGCGAGCGCAGTACCAATGGCCAGTCGCTTTATAGTCTTACCCATATTATTTGCGCTTCTGTACTAAATCAATAATGTTCTTAATAACTTTGAGGGCACCCATGGGGCCGCTCACATTGCGAATAACATCAGTAGCAGCCTCCACCGAATCAATCACATCTTCGGCCTTGGCGACAACTCGTCGAGCACTATTGACCATTTTAACGACGAACACAACAACGGTGATCGTCAGAATTAATAAAATGCTGAGCAGGACAGATAATATAACAATTAGAACAAATTCTGTAGTATCCATACCTCTGTTATATCATAAACTTTCAGGTTTACTGTAATTTATTTCGCAAGTAGGCTTCCAGCGCTGGCCCAATATCGTCTCGTTCCAGAGCAAAATCGTATAATGTCTTGAGGTAATCAAGGGGGTTTCCGGTGTCGTAACGACGGCTTTGTTTAATTTCGCAGCCAAACACCGGTTTGCCATCAGCTAGCATAGGCGCCAATAGATGATCAGTGGCGTAAAACTCTTGCCCTGGCTGAAGGGTAGCTTTGCTCTTTTCGATGTAGTCAAATACATCAGGCGTGAGTAAGTAACCCCCGACACTGGCAAAATCGGAAGGGGCGCGATCACGACCCGGTTTCTCAATTATCTTATCAACTTTCACGACATCTGGTCGAACTTGTGAACCGCCGACTATTCCATAGCGCTCAAAATCGATATCTTGATCAATACGGATGCAAGGCAATATTGAACCCTGCAACTCTTCATACAGGGTCACCATTTGTTGGAACATATTTGGCTCAGCCACGGTGATGTCATCGGCAAAAGTATAAATGAAAGGCTCATCACCAATCAGGTGTGTGGCGTTCATAATTGGCGTGGCAGTGCCATAAGGACCCTTTTGGCGGATGTAAACAAAGTTAGCCAGGTTAGCGATCGCTTCAACTTTATCGATGAACGGTTGTTTACTAGCTCCGCCCGTCCGTAAGTTGCTCAGGAGGTCTTCGTTAGGCAGATCAAAATGATCCTCAATAGAGCGCTTGTTGCTAGAGCCGACAATAATGATATCTTGAATACCGGCATCTACTAACTGTTCGACGATATGCTGGATAATCGGCTTATCTACTAACGGTAACATCTCCTTGGGCATAGCCTTGGTTTGGGGCAAAAAGCGGGTACCAAATCCCGCTGCTGCTATAACGGCTTTTGTAACTTTAGTCATAAGCTAATCTATATACGTCCTAAGGTCTTCGGGAGATATGCGATGGCTTTCACTTAATCGTCGGAGGTCTTCCTCTAGCTCGGCTGCGGCTGCATTGTCCTGGGCAAATTTTCTAGCCACCGTTATTGTCTCTGTGGCGTTTAGAGCAGCTAGTGCTTGCAAGTTTTCTGGATATACATGAGGTGATCGTACCCAGTCTAAAGCTAAGTTAAGTGATTCGTCGTCAGTATATTCTCTCGATGAAACAATAGGTAAGAACTCTGAAGACGTCCGGAACGACCAATTGCGGAACAAGCTCTCGGCATGACCATCAACCGATACGAGTGCTACTCGACCAATGTACTCTCCTACGCGTATAGTGGGCTGCATGACTGCCCAGCGGTGTTCTGGACCCATGCCCACGACATTATCCCGACCATTGTCTCCATCAACGGAAATAAAGTGCAAGCCATGTACCATTACATTGCCCTCCGCACTGCCTGGTACATAGATTGAGGGATGGCGCGACTGCCTTTGATTATCGATGACTTTGTCAACGATACTGCGGAATTCGGTAACTCTTGGGGCGCGCTCAGCCATAATTTTATTATATACCCAACTGTCGTTTGATAAGGTCTTGCGCAAGGCTAGGATTAGCTTGGCCTTTGGAGGCTTTCATGACTTGGCCGACTAAGAAACCGATGGCTTTCATTTCACCGTTTTTAACGTCTTCGGCAGCCTTGGCATTCTCGGCTAGAACTTGAGCAACAATCTTGGCAATTTCGTCTTCGTCAGATACCTGCAACAGATTTCTTTCAGCCGCAATCTTTTCAGGATCACCACCGGCCTTAAGCAATTCACTTAGTACCTCTTTAGCAGCCGTAGAACTTAGTTTTTTGGCCGACACCAGCTGGGAAAGCGCAATTAACTGTTCATCACTGGCCGCAATGGTCGTTTCAGCGGCTATTTCCTCGTCCTTGGGTTGGTTAAGCATCATCCAAAAAGCTACCCGCCGGGCATCTTCAGCCGTAGCTTTCCCCACGATACGGGAGACTAGTTGGGCGTTTTCAAGATTAGCTACAATGTCTTCAATAACCTTTTCATCACTATTAATAGCTTTAAATTTTTGACGGTAATCATCGGGAAGTTCTGGCATTTCAGCCCTTACTTGCTCAATGTAATCTTTAGCCAGCACTACTGGGGGTAGGTCAGGGTCCGGCATATATCGGTAGTCGTCGGCATTTTCTTTACTACGCTGAGAGAGGGTACGTTGCTTGGCATCGTCCCAGCCGCGCGTTTCCTGGACGATCTTTTCGCCTTTTTCGAGTAGTTCAATCTGACGACTTATTTCGTACTCCACCGCTTTTTCGACTGCTCGGAAGCTGTTCAGGTTTTTGGTTTCAGTACGCGTACCTAAGGTATCGGTCTGGCTGACGCTCACGTTCACGTCAAAGCGCATATTGCCGTAGTACAGATTAGCGTCGGATACGTCAGCATAGCGCATCCGCAGGTAGAGCTCACGAGCGTAGGCCTTAGCCTCCTGTGCAGAGTGCATATCAGGCTCGCTAACGATTTCTAATAACGGCGTACCGGCCCGATTGAGGTCAACCAGACTGTAATCCTTACCGACTGGATGCGTGCTCTTACCGGCATCTGCCTCTAAATGTGCCCGGGTAATACCTATTGTTTTAATTTCGTCCCCGACGCGAATATCTACTGAACCTCCGAGAATGATAGGCTCGTCATACTGAGTAATCTGGTAGCCCATGGGCAAGTCAGGATAAAAATAGTGCTTGCGATCAAATTTGCTAAATAGTTGCGGTGTGGAGTTAAGTGCAAAGGCCGCTCGCATCGCTAGGTGCACAGCTTCTTTATTAAGTACTGGCAGAGAACCAGGCAAACCAAAATCAATATGGCTGACTAGGGTGTTCGGCGGTGCCTCACGGGCATCATTGCCAATGGCCGAAAACAGTTTGGTCTTAGTTTTGAGCTGCACGTGACACTCAATGCCAATAGTCACTCGATATTTAGCTCGGATGGCTTCGCCAATCATCGTTTGAGCGCCCCTAAATCTTTTAAGGCCTGCATAAAGCCGAGGAGTGCCTCTTTGACTTCAGATTTACGAGTCAAGTCGTAATCTTCATGCACCAGCTTATTGCGCAACTTATGGCCAAACCATACGGTGTCGTTGCTAGACAGTTCATGCTGGGCCGACACTAACCGTTCACCCATAGTTTTACCTTTATACTTACGCTTTTTTAGTGCCTCATCAAGCAATTTATCGGCATTAATAACCGCTAAAGGCCAAGTGGACTTATTAGCCAGTAATTTTTGTAGTTCTTGCCAGCGCGTAGTAAAGTGTGCCACATCCAGCTTGCCAGGTCGGCGGCGTGTCAGCCAGCCAGCAATAATAATTACCACCACGATACCGGCAGCAGCAGCGATCAGCGGTAGCGACACGAGATCATTCAAGTTCATCCTAGTAGCTCCTCCGTGGCATTCGCCACGCTCAATAGTTCTCGATCAGCCCGCTGCGGAGCCATGAGCTGCAAACCTACCGGCAAACCCTCGCTCACACCAGCTGGGATACTAATTGCTGGGATACCGGCTAAGTTGGCGGCTACTGTCATAATATCGGTTAAATACATTTGCAGCGGATCATCCACATTGGCGCCAATAGCAAATGCCGTGCTCGGAGCGGTTGGGCCAACCAAGAAATCCAAGTTTTCAAAGGCAAATTCAAATTCTTTGATTAACTTCGTGCGTACAGTTTGCGCTTTCTTATAGTAAGCATCGTAATAACCACTGCTCAGCACATAGGTACCGATCATAATCCGACGCTTCGCCTCTTTACCAAAGCCGAGTGAGCGGGATTGATGGTAACTCTCATCCACAGTCTGAACATTAGGAGCGCTAAAACCATAGCGCTGGCCATCATAACGACTCAAATTGCTACTTACTTCGGCCGGGCAGATAATGTAATAAACGGCTAGAGCTGCCGGCAAGGTAGGGAGGCTTACTTCGGTCACTTCAGCTCCGGCAGCCTTCATTTTTTCAATTGCGGCCTCAATTTGCTCGCGCACTGCGGTGTCCAAACCTTCGGTCATATATTCTTTGACTACCCCGATTTTCTTGCCTTTTAGCTCAACCGTTAAATCAGTATAGCTGGTCTTATCCCGAGGTATAGTGGTGGAATCGAGCTCGTCTTGACCACTCAAAACATCAATAATTAAAGCCGCATCCCCTACTGTGCGAGTAAGCGGACCAATCACATCTGTACTGCTCGCCATAGCCACCACCCCACTACGTGATATCAGTCCGTAGGTCGGTTTATAGCCTACTGCGCCACAAAAACTAGCCGGCAAACGAATCGAGCCACCGGTATCAGTGCCGAGAGCGAAAGGCGCCAGCTCTAGGATTACCGCTGCTGCCGAGCCACCTGAACTGCCCCCTGGTACTTTAGTTTTATCATGCGGGTTTTTGGTGACCATAAAGTCGCTATTCTCGGTACTAGATCCGTGGGCAAACGCATCCAAGTTAGCCTTCGCTACGCAAATAGCTCCTTCTGCCTCGAGCCGTTCAATAGCCGTCGCTTGATAAGGAGCCGTAAAACCTTTCAAAATGTTACTAGCAGCGGTGGTCTCAGCCCCAAAAACTAAAAAGTTATCTTTAGCAATAAATGGCACACCAGCCAGGCGACCAACCTTTTCACCACTAGCTACCCGCTTGTCGATTTCAGCAGCTCGTTCGCGAGCACGCGCTTCAGTTGTGGCAATAATGGCGCTATATTCGGCTTTATCGGCAATGGCTTGGAGGCTTTGCGCTACTAAATCAATCGCCTTTAACTCACCAGCTTGGACTTTCGCGGCAATATCGGCAATCGGAAGCCACCCTGCCATTAGCCAATCATCCGTTTTACTTTTATAAGATCGTCCTCGGTAGCCGGGACATTCTTGAGCAAGTCTTTGGCGGCATAGCCGTAGTCATGTACTTCGTCTTCACGCATGACGTTAGTCAACCCAGTTACTTGGTTAGTGGGCTTTAGGCCATCCACTTCCACATCTTGCAGTTGTTCCACATAGTGCAAAATTGCCGTCAGCTCACTACTGAACTCAGCCACTTCATCATCAGAGAGGCTCAGTCGCGCTAAACGCGCCAATTTTAATACATCATCACGAGATAAATCTGCCATTTGTACCAGTATAAGATAAAATCGGTTATTAATTAACTGCTTTTAGCTTTGATTTCACTAATTAGATCGCGAAGTTCGGCAGCCTGCTCGAATTGCAGGTTGGCACTGGCCAGTTCCATCTGACTGGTGAGGTCTTTGATGAGTGAGCCGTATTCATCCTTTGGAATCTTTTTAAGATCAAGTTTAGCGCGTTTAGCTTCTTCGGGAAGGTCAGGCCGCAGGCCCGCCTCCACCGCGCGACTAATGCCTTTTGGCGTGATGTGATGCTCTTTGTTGTATGCTTCCTGGATTTTATGACGGCGAGTAGTTTCGTCGATAGTAGCCTGCATACTCTTCGTGATGTGATCGGCGTACATGATTACGTGTCCTTCTACGTGCCGAGCAGCCCGACCAACGGTCTGGATAAGGGCCTGCTCGCTACGCAAAAAGCCTTCTTTGTCAGCATCCAAAATAGCCACTAAGGAGACCTCTGGCAAGTCCAGTCCTTCACGCAATAAGTTAATACCGACCAGCACGTCATAGACTCCAAGCCGTAGATCACGGAGAATATCAGTGCGATCAAGCGTATCGACATCACTGTGCAAATAAGCAACCTTAAGATTTAACTCTTGCAAGTACTCCGTAAGATCTTCGGCCATGCGTTTGGTAAGCGTCGTGACTAGTACCCGTTGATGCTTGCCGATCGTGGTACGGATTTCGGCAATCAAATCATCCACCTGACCTTCCACCGGACGAACTTCGATGGGCGGATCGAGTAGACCGGTCGGCCGAATAATCTGTTGCGCCGGTTCTGGACTTCGACTCAGCTCATACTCGGCTGGCGTGGCACTGACATAGATAACTTGGTTTACGTGGCGTTCAAATTCTGGAAATGTCAGTGGACGGTTATCGAGCGCGCTGGGTAAGCGGAAACCATATTCTACCAACGATTCTTTGCGGGCCCGGTCACCGTTGTACATTCCGCGCACCTGCGGAATAGTTTGGTGTGACTCATCGATCAACATCAAGTAATCATCGGGGAAATAGTCTAGTAGAGTAGCCGGTTGCTCGCCCGGCTCGCGGTTAGTCAGGTAGCGACTATAGTTTTCGATGCCCTTCACAAAGCCGGTTTCCTCAAGCATCTCCAGATCAAAACGGGTGCGTTGCTCTAAGCGCTGCGCTTCCAGCAGCTTGCCCTCGCGCTTAAACAAAGCCAGCCGTTCATCAAGCTCTTGCTCAATCTTGCCCAAAGCAACTTTTAACTTATCTTGCGGCGTAACGTAGTGACTGCTTGGAAAGATTTTAAGGTCATTCAGGTTCTTTAGAATCTCACCTGTCAGCGGATCAATTTGCGTGATTCGCTCGACTTCGTCACCGAAGAATTCCAAACGATAGGCTAGCTCTTCACCAGCCGGAAACACATCAACCACGTCGCCACGTACCCGGAAGGTGCCACGGTGAAAATCAATATCATTACGCTGGTATTGAATATCGGTTAAGTGCCGCAAAAATTTATCGCGCTTGCGGACCTCGCCTTTATCGATACCGATGGATAAACCACCATAATCTTCTACCGAGCCAATGCCATAAATACAGCTCACGCTAGCCACGATAATCACGTCTTTGCGGCTAAGCAATGAATCGGTAGCCGCGTGCCGCAAGCGGTCAATTTCCTCATTAATCTGGCTGTCTTTTTCAATGTATGTATCCGAACGCGGAATATACGCTTCAGGCTGATAGTAATCAAAGTAACTCACAAAGTAATGCACCGCGTTGTCAGGAAAGAAGTTCTTAAACTCTCCGTACAGCTGTGCAGCCAGCGTTTTATTGTGGCTCAGCACCAAAGTGGGCTTCTGTACATTTTGGATAATGTTAGCCATGGTAAACGTCTTGCCGGAACCGGTTACGCCCAGCAATGTCTGGTTTTTATCGCCAGCTTCAAGCCCAGCGGTCAATTGCTTGATCGCCGTCGGCTGGTCCCCCATAGGCCCAAAATCACTCTTTAGAACAAGTTTACTCACTACTCCTATTGTAGCAAGGCGTCAGCTATTTAATCACAATGCTTTTGGCGATAGCTTCAACTTCCGGCTGGTAGACCGTGTAATCTGTAGTGCCTTTAAAACTGTAATGGTCACCACTGAAGAAATCGCAATATACGGTTACTGCATATTTACCATTTACTACGCCATACTGTGTGCGTTGCTCATCGGTGTAAGGCGCCACATACTTAAAACCATTTAGGCCAGCGCTCGTCGTGAAGCCATCAAAAGTGTGATTAGTATCCTCACCGTCGTGAAGATCATCAGTAAACCAATCTTTAGCAGATTTAGTGTCATCCTTATTAAATACTGAAACTTGGACATCAAACTGGTCCCCATTAGCGTAGCCCTCACTTTTCAGTACCAACAGAGCTGAGTCCGCACAGGTAGCCTGGCTATTGATGTTGGTGTAGCATCCATTACTCGGCTCCTTCTGACTAGTCACTTCCCAGTCGCTTGGTAATTTAAAGCTGACGTGACTATCAACTAGGGTATACAACTTTTCACTTGAAGTACTTGGTTGAGTGTTCTTCTGACTGTTTTCTGTGACTGAGCTGGAGGCAATTTTAGAAGCACTATCATATTGTTGGTCGGCATTCTTTTTGGCGTGCCAAACAAAATAGCCGACAAAGCCAATGATAGCAACGATTATTAAGATCAACAGGCCTTCTATAGCGCTGAAGCCAGATTGATTAAGACGTTTTTGCATTATTTATACCGCTTATGGTTAGTATCTAGTACAGATTGTGGTATTTGGAGTGATCCTTGTCAAGCAACTTGGTGATATCAGCGAGTAATTCATCCGCCGAATCGCTAAATAGTACGCCATCTGAGTTACGGAGGGGCTGGGCTAAACCTAAGATGGTTTGGATTTCCTGGCTAATACCGCCAGCACCTTGCAAAAAGCCAATTGGGGTGTCACTTTCCATAGCAATGGTGAATTCGTGGAGTGTACCTAGTCGACCACCGATACTCACAACAGCATCGCTAGAGGTAATGAGCAAGGTGTCACGACCGATGTAATGCAAACCGGTATAGAGAATAGTGTCATACGCCTTAATCGGCAAGCGGTATTTCATGACGTGCTCGACTTTGCTGGCGGCTGGACTGATACCGACGCTCATGGTGCCACCTGCCGCCTTATAGGCCTCAGCAGCGTAATTTGGCAGCCCTGATGTAGCACCAGTGAGTAAACTGTGACCGGCTTTAGCGATAGCCGTACCCACCAATCGGGCTAATTCCTTGCCCTCTTCTACACTGGTGCCTTTAGCGGCACCTGATACAGCAATCTGATACATGATTATGCTGCCACCGGTTCGTAGGCTAATGCTGGTTGCGTTTCGCTGGCGATGGCCCGCTCTACAGCATCTGGATTAAGGTATCGCAGCAAAAGTTCATGCCAAAGAGCCGTTTGACCATGTTGGACTAACCGGGCTTCATAACCAAGTTTATTGCAGCCGCTTAAAACAGCATCAACAATATTCAATGAAACTGGCGCGTGCTCGCTCAGTAAACCCAGATGAGCTGTATGTCGCCAAAAACTCAGGCTCGGCTCAATGGCACTCAACATTTTTTCGATAGAGTGCCAGCTAAACTCCTCGGCAGTCAAATGCGGTGCAAATGACTCTGACTGTTCCGCCTGCTCAAAATGGTCCTTGAGGCGCGCGTAATAGCGCTGTACTAATTGCCAGGGTACCGTCTTGTCTAATAAATGTGTCTGCAACTGAGGCTCACCAAAGGCGACCAATTGCGCTCGGGCGCCGAAATCACTCTGCACCTGGCTTAGCTTAAGGTAGGTACTGCTCGCATTAATATCATTGAGGGCCTGCAACGCCAAGACTAGGGTTGCGAGGGTAGCAAGCGGTGGTTGGGATTCAGCAGGTAGCGGCACAATTACGACAGCTGCTAGCTCTTTGAACGTCAGTACGCTGTGTTGCTGCTGGCGCGCAATGCGAGCACTGAGTTCACTCCAGCGCTTACCATCCAAGCTCAACACGGAAGTTGCTCGAGACTCAAAATCACTAGCCTTAAGACGCTTATATTGATCGCTAAAGCTCTTGCGCCAAGCAGCACTTTCTAAGGTCCAAGCCGCTGCCAGAACGGCTGCCGCCGGTTCATGTTTGAGTAGCGAATCGAGCGAACGGTATCCCAATTGTTTCATAACACGCTTTGGCGGCTGCTTTTTGACTAGCGTTTTGAAAATGGATGATTTTAGACCAAAGCTTCGCTTGCTAACCGGTAACTGCTGCAGCGCGTGCAGTAATCCATCGGTTACCTTAGCTTCCAGCGAGTAGTAAGTGGCAGCTTGAGTGCGTAGCGTACGCTCCAAACGAGCATTGTCACCAACTAAACGAGCTTGTAGGCTTTGGTAAAGCTCCTTCCCCGTGGTATCGTGCGGATCTAATCCTAGGCTACGCATTTTAGCTTGGGTGCCATGCAGTACCTCAGTCGTTAAACGGATATCGGTATTAGGGCCACCATGTACGCGTTCGAGCTCACGCAAACCAAAACGGAACTCTGGAGTATTAGCTCCCAATAGTTCTGCCAGAATGCGTGTCATAGCTGTGTTACCCTCTGTTTGTATGGCATGATTTACTATCTCTAGATTAGCATAAGCAGTGCGATATAGAAAGCGCTAGTTCAGGGGTGAGGGCTTGTACCAATCAGGTGAGTTTTTAAGCAGCTCATCGAGCTCTTTCTCGCTCAGTAATCCTGCTTGAGCCCCTACTTTTTGTACGACACTCATAGAATTAATAGGTGCCCACTGCAACGCGCCTTCAATGGTATTACCCTTAGCAAGGGCCGCTACGAAGGTGCTAGCAAAGGCGTCACCAGCTCCCGTGCGCTCAAAGGGTGGCGCTGGGTCGGGATACAGTGGCATCTGTAACCGTTTTTGACCATCGCTTGCATAAGCGCCCTGGGGTCCATCGGTAATGACTACGATTTTGGCTCCCAAATGGTGCAGCCGATCAAATAGATCATGCAAGTTATGATAATCACCGCCGCTCACTAGCACTGCCTCTTCACGATTCAAAATCAAGACTTCACTACGAGCATAAATGCGCTTCAGTCGTTCAGTACCAGCTTGCATCTGGAAAGTACCGGGTTGGAAGGCCAATTTGACATCAGGATTTTCCTCGAGCCAGTCCGCCACTTGATCGTGGTACAGCAAGGCGTGTTCAGAAATCGAGCTAAAGTATACCCAGCGTGGAGTTTCAGCCGGTCGTAAATGTGGCCAGTGGTAGTCGTATTCTTCGTGCTTTATGAGGATGGTACGCTCTTCTTTGTACCACAGCACGTAGTGATAATTACTCTTCTTGTGAGGGTTAATACGCACGAACCGGCTGTCCACTTTGTTTGTCTGCAGGGCCCGGATCATATCTTGGCCTTCTTTATCGTCGCCAACATTAGTAACAAAACCAGTGTTTAAGCCCAGCCGGGCAAAAGCCACCGCTGCATTACTGGCATTGCCAACGCCCTCTAGCACCTCAGCGTGGTCAAACGGAAGTTTAGTGCCAAACTGCATAGCCAGCCACTTGCCATGCTCGTTTTCGTAGGCGTGCGCTTGGTCGTCAAATAACTTAATAAAGGCGTCAGTTACGATGTCACCTATACTGATTACGTCGAGTTTGTCTGCCACAGATTCCCACCTATATTTGTATACTGCTTATGATTCCTACTATACCAGTTTATGGTTGCGCTTTACCAGCCGAATTAAAATCAGCCAATTTGCTTTCGACAACTGCCTGCACGGCATCGGTGACCTCTTTGCTAATGAGCTTCGCCACGGAGTACTCATCAGGGTTATCTTTAAGGACTTTTTCGAGAGTAGTGCGGTAAGCATAGCGCATATCACTGTTGATATTTACTTTGGTCACACCGATTTTCACGGCATCACGGAAGTAATGGCCGGGGGTACCGCTTCCGCCATGGAGGCTGATGTTGCAAGCAATCGCTTCACGAATACGCTGCAGCAGCTCCAGATCGAGCATTTTTGGTACCGGATATTTACCATGCAAGTTACCGATTGCCGCGGCAAAGGTATCGATATTAGTCTCTTGGACAAATGCTTGAGCACCTTCTGGGGTGCTAAAGGTCTTTTTAATCTCTTCGTAATCGATCTTTTCAGTATGTAAGTTCGACGAACCACCGAAATAGTGCGGCTCGCTTTCTACGAGCGCACCCGTTAGCTTGGCATAGGCTACTACTTCCTTGGTAGCAGCGACGATTTCCTGGTCACTGGCATCATGGTTAGCCTGGGAAACGTCAATATGAATGAACTCAAAGCCAGCCTCAATACCTTTTTTAGCCGCCTCAACGCTGGGGCTGTGATCGAGATTGACGTATATTTCAATGCCGTATTCGCGCTTGTAGTTGTCAACTAAGTCACGCACGTTATCAAGGCCGATATCATCAACCTCACCCTGGCTTACCTCAACCAGCACCGGAGCATTGAGCTTCTGGGCCGCACGGGCAACCGCCTTCAAAGTAGCTTGATCATCGAGGTTAAAGGCCCCAAATGCCCAGTGTTCAGTCCGAGCTTGTGCCATGCGGTCGCGTGCCTTAGCGCAGTTCTGTCGTATTTGCTGGAGGGTTAAGGGCATTTATTTCTCCTTTTTATCTAATAAGTGGTGTACGGCCAGTTGGATGTGTTTAGCATCAAGGCCAAAGTGCTCCAAAAGTTCATCGGGTTCGCCTGATTCACCAAAATGATCTTGCATCCCAATACGCTTAAGAGGCACGGGATGCTCTTCGCTTAATAGTTCAGCGATGGCACCGCCTAGGCCACCGATTATCTGACCCTCTTCGGCAGTGACGACCGCACCGGTTTTACGCACACTTTTCAAAATAGTTTCGTTATCTAGCGGCTTAATAGTTGGGACATGGACTACTTCGGCTTCGATGCCATCTTTATACAACTTTTCGGCTGCCAGAAGGGCCTGATACGTCATAGTGCCAGTAGCAATGATAGTTATGTCGGAACCCGGTTCGTATATGTAGGCTTTGCCAATTTCGAACGGTGTATCTTTGGTAGTAATAACGGGGGTAGCCTCCCGGGCCAAGCGCAAATAGTTAGGGTTTTTATCGGCCGCCATCGCCAAGGTAGCTTTTTCGGCTTCGACACTATCGCAGGGAGCGATGACTACCATCCGTGGTAAGACGCGCATCAGGGCAATATCCTCTAGCATTTGATGGGTAGCGCCATCAGGACCAACCGACACCCCGGCGTGCGAGCCAACAATTTTCACGGGACGATCGTTTAAGCACACCGTAGTGCGGATTTGCTCCCAGTTACGCCCCGGGCTAAAAGCAGCGTAGGAACTTACAAAAGGAATTTTATCCATAGCTGCCAGGCCTGCGCCGACAGTCACGAGATTTTGCTCAGCCACGCCAATTTCTACAAAGCGGTCCGGAAACGCTTCTTTGAAGAGGCTCATTTGCGTCGAATCGGTCAAATCGGCACAAGCCGCCACCACGTTTTTGTCGGCTTTGCCAGCTGCCAGTAGGCCACGACCAAAACCTTTACGAATGGGCTCCGATTCGAGCTTGCCCGTTATGTCCACCAGATGATACTCACTCATGCTCACTCCTAATGCGGCCACCAAGAGTACGGAGTTCGTGCAAGGCTTTTACGGCTTGCTCATGATTCGGGGGGCTGCCATGCCAGTGAAAGTCATTTTCCATAAAATCAACGCCTTTACCGGGCACAGTGTGAGCGATAATCATCACTGGTTTTTCGACAATAGCTCGGCCCATCGCGCAGGCGTCAATCACGGCCTCGATGTTATTACCATCGATTTCCACGACGTGCCAGCCAAAGGCTTCCCACTTACCGCGTAAATCCTCCAGCGGCATCACCGTCTCGGTCGGCCCATCGATCTGGATATTGTTACGGTCGATAATGGCGATGATGTTATTTAGGCGGTACTTACCGGCCAGCATGGCTGCTTCCCAGACATTGCCTTCATCGAGCTCACCGTCACCCATTACCACGTATACCCAGCGATGCATAATCTTATCCATCCGCATGGCGAGCGCCATACCAGAGGCCTGACTTAAACCACAACCTAACGGTCCGCTAGTAGTCTCTAGACCTGGCAAACGTAACCGTTCGGGATGGCCCTGCAAGCGGGAACCAAGCTTACGTAACGTTTGAAGCTCCTTGCGGTCAAAATAGCCAGCGTGAGCCATGGTGGCATAACGCACCGGCACACAGTGACCATTACTGAGCAGTAAGATGTCTCGTTCGTCCCAATCAGGCTTTTTAGGGTCGTGCTTTAAAATATCAAAATAAAGCGCAGTAAATATGTCTGCCAAGCCTAGAGGCCCGGCACTATGGCCACTACCGGCGTGCTCGAGCATAGTAATGATATCTTCACGGATATCATTGGCAATTTCCTCTAACCGAGTAATCGACAATTTTTGCGGCATGAGACCCTCTATATAGCTGCTTTTAGTTTAGCATAAGCGGCGGCCGCATCATCGGCACTTTGGATAAAACCACCTACGTTCAGTATATCTATACCAGTCGCAGCTAGCTTATGAACATTTTGCTCGTTAATACCGCCATCCCAACCAATTTCTAGTTCAGGCTTAAGGCTTTTAAGTTGCTCGACCTTGCGTAGCAAGCCTAAATCCGCCGTACTCCCACCTTGATAGCCTAAATTACCTGAAAAGATAAGTACGTGTTGTACCGCCTGAATAGCCGGGGCGATCACTTCTACTTCCGTGGCAGGCAGTAAGGCCAAACCCACCTTTACGTCATGGTCCTGAATCCGACGGGCTAGATCTAAAAATGTACCCTGAGCTTCTGCCTGAAGAATGATTAAATGAGGCCGTAAATCCAGCAGCGTCTTAAGCTGCCCTTCGGGATGCTGATACATAAGATGTATATCCGCCTTAGTACCCTTAGGCCACCAGATTTTATCGGCGTCAATTAACTGTCGGGGAGCAAACCGACCATCTGCTAGGTCAATATGTAGCCGCTTGGCAAATGGCTCTAAACGCTCTAGTTGCGTGCGGTAGCTATGCGGTTCGGACGCAGTTACAGTTGGACAAATAGTCACCATAGTTATCCTAGCTGATCGAGTTCTTGAATTCGACGCTTGAAGCGTTCAGCGCCAGCAAAAGGTGTGTTGAGCCAAGTACTGACGATCGCCTGAGCATCCGGTAATGATAAAAAGGTAGCCGATAGACAGAGCACGTTACTGTCATCATCGTTACGAGCCGATCGAGCTTCATCGAGACTCCAGCACAGACTGGCTCGAATACCTTTAAATCGGTTCGCTGCCATGGCCATACCCTGTCCACTGCCGCAGATCAAGATACCTCGACTGTCAGTTGCAGTATCGGCCAGCAGGGCGGTAGCTACTTTGCCAGCAAACTGAGGAAAATCGTCATTCGGATCAAGGGTGGTACTACCAGTATCGACAATCTCTATATGAGAACGCTCCAAAAAATCAGCAATAGCTTTTTTGAATTCCATGCCCCGATGGTCAGCGCCTAGATATACCTTCATACTTACTCCGCGTGTGTGTTGTGCAACAATCGGCCGACATCAGCGACCATCTCTACCAAGCGGTTACTGTAGCCCCATTCATTGTCATACCAGACCACTACTTTAGCCAGCGTACCATCCACCACGTTAGTGAGCTCCAGGTCAACGATGCCGGAGCTACTATTGCCGATGTAATCACTGCTTACCAGCGGTTCATCAGATACGCTCACGATACCCTGATAGTAAGGGTCATTGGAAGCCTTAACGAGTGCTTTATTGATATCTTCTTTCGAAGTTGAGCGTTTAAGCACCATGGTTACGTCGCTCAAACTCACCACAGGCGTGGGTACGCGCACACTTAAGCCATCGAATTTGCCCTTAAGACTCGGCACGGTCAGCGCGACCGCGATCGCCGCGCCCGTGCTAGTAGGCACGATGTTCTGCGGGGCGGCTCGGCCTTCGCGTAAATCTTTGGCAGGACTATCGGTGAGCGTCTGACTGGCAGTATCGCTGTGTACGGTAGTAAGCATCGCTCGTTCGACGCCAAACTCTCGGTCCATGATATCCATGACCGCCGCTACGCTGTTAGTAGTACAAGAAGCGTTACTGACGATATCGGTAGCGCTCTTCAGTTTGTCGTCATTAGCGCCAATCACCACGGTATCGATGTCATCACTTTTAGTCGGAGCTGAGATCACCACCCGTTTGGCCCCCGCCTTCAGGTGGGCGTTAGCCGTGTCACTGGTAGTAAAGCGACCGGTTGATTCAATAACGACGTCAACCTTATGATCTTTCCAGGGCAGAAGTGTCGGATCTTTTTCGGCCGAGATAGGAATATGCTTACCATCAATAATAATGCTGTGCTCATCAAACTCGACTTTATGATGGTACTGACCGTAATTGGAGTCGTGCGCCAACAAATAGGCCAGCGTTCTAGTATCGGTTAAATCGTTGATGCCGACTATTTCTAAGTCGGTGCGGTCGTGAGCGATCCGAAAGGCGATTCGTCCGATCCGGCCAAAGCCATTGATTGCCACCCGTGTTTTTGCCATTGTGCTTCCTTCTTATTTGAATTTGCTTATGGCTATATTGTAGAAAATATCACTAGCACTATGCAAGCAAACTGTTGGTTCGCACATATTCTAAGACATGGTTCTGGCGATCATAACTGATTAAATCACACGCTTCGTCCAAGCTTACCCAGCGATACTCATCATGTTCGGAGCTTAGTTTTACCTCTGTTTGGTCGGTTTTAGCGGCATAAAACAACCAGTGCACGTTTTTATCCGCTTCTACCATTTCAGTTCGTGTCGTGAGCAATTGTAATTTTCGGGGATCAATTTGGATTCCGGCTTCTTCAAGCGTCTCACGCGTCGCCGCTTCTTCAGCGAACTCATCGCCATCAGAATGTCCACCTGGCAAATCCCACTCCCCTGGCCGCCGTACATCACTCGCACTACGCCTCAAAACAAGTAACTCTCCCCGTGGGCTAACCACGATGACCTTAGCCACGACTAGAGTAGCAAGCGGCATTATTAGCTCTCCACGCTTCCAGCAAGGCGTTCTCTGGTTGCCAAAACTTCATTTTCAGAGGCTGGACGCAGGCTCTCGACAACTACCGCCAATGCGCCTACGCGATAGCCTCGCATACCGGGACGCAATGATTCGGGTAATCCAACGATCGCCGTAGTCTTATCCTCACTCACACTCTCCAAAAGGTACTCCTCAGGCTCTAAATCAATCCCTTCTGCTGGAACAATTGGAAATAACTCTTGTTTTCGAGATCCGATTGGCCGCCAATGAGTCGCAGTACCCTTTAGAGGCAACACTCGACCAACTGCCTTTACTAAGAAATCAGCAAATGATACGCGCGCTTTTTCTCGACGATTAGTCGCTAATCGTAATAGATTTTCTGCGTCTTCTATATCTTTTCCTGCCCGCAGGAATCTATTACTCGCATTCAAGAAAGCTACCAGTTCATCAGTCGATAGTTTTTCTGGGGCAGCTTTAGCACGCGAAGGCATAGGCTATGCCTTTTGCTTGTAGCGTTCAATGGATTCAGCAATGATTTTTTTGGCTTCTTCGGTGTCACCCCAGCCGAGCACTTTGGTACTGCCCGGTTTTTTGAGGTCTTTGTAGTGAGTAAAGTGATGCTCAACTTTCTGCTTCCAACGCTCGCCAAGGTCATCAAGCGTTTTAAGCCAGTCACCGGTGTTACGGTCGTCAGCAGGAGCTACGACAATTTTGTCATCAACTTCCCCATCATCCTCAAACTTTAGAACACCAAGGACTTTAGCCTCTAGCCAGACACCTGTCGCAATAGGCTCGTCACAAAACACTAGGGTGTCTAATTCATCACCATCCTCATCAAGTGTTTGGGGAATAAAACCATAGTTTACTGGTTTAGCGAAAATACTGGGCTCTACACGGTCAAGCGTAAAAGCAGCCCGTTCACGATCCCACTCGATTTTGAGTATCGAACCTTGAGGAATTTCGATAACAGTGTTTACAACACCATTTTGGTAATCGCCGGGGGTAAGAACTTGGTTAAAATCAGCCATGTTGGTCTCCTTAATCTTCGATTTTATTGTACACCATCAACCTCGGTGTAGAACAGTCTGCTACACTTAAATAATGAAAGCAGTTTTTGACCATACTCAGCCTGAAGCAGCCAATATCACCACCTTCTTTTTTAAACCCGAAAAGCCGGTGCACTACACTGCTGGCCAGTTTACCGAACTACACATCCCAGACGAACACCATGATAATCGTGGCACTAAGCGTTGGTTTACTCTATCTAGCTCTCCAAACGACGACTTTTTAACGATTACCACCAAATTCGCCAAAGAACGCAGCAGCTCATTCAAAAAGAAACTGTTTGGACTCAAGCCGGGCACCATAGTTGATCTGGCCGAACCGATGGGTGATTTTGTACTGCCTAAACTTATCCAAACGCCATTGATTTTTGTTGCTGGTGGCATTGGTGTTACCCCGTTTCATAGTATGTTCCGCTGGCTGGCACAAACCAACGAGCAACGACCGATCCGCTTCATTTACGGAGTTACCTCTGAGGATGAGATCATCTTTCAAGAAACGTTTGAAGCCGCTAAGCAGCACGCCACGATTGTGGTCGGAAAACCTTCGCCAGCCTGGGGCGGCGAGCGTGGCCAGATTGACGCCGATTTGGTACTGGGACTAGAGCAGCCGTCCGAAGATACGCTTATCTACATATCCGGGCCCGAAGAAATGGTCGAAGCCCTGCAAAAAGATTTGCGTGCCAAAGGCGTCAAAAAAGAACAGTTAGTGGGCGATTTCTTCCCTGGTTACGGACACATTTAACTATAATCCAACCGTCGTATTCAATTGCAGCCAATTGCTACCGTTATACATAAACTCAATAATATTGGTTTTATTGGCAGCAGTGTTGGGGGTCCAGGTTGTTTTGTAAACAGCGTTCCAAGTAACCGTGCGACCGCCTGTAGCATCTTGCGTGAAAATAAAGCGCATGGTGAGGCCACTATACGGATCGTCTACGGCGTTAATAGTAATATTGCCCGTGAGTGTTACTCTAATCGTGCCACCGTAGTAGGGTACGGGGGTTAACGAGGAGCTGTAGCTTACACTTTGGGTGCCGCGAGTACTATCAAAAAAGATTTCGTTGCCATCGGTAACACTTGCTGGATCAATCCAACCGATAGCGTTATTATCGGTAGTCAAACGTATAGAGTTACCTCCAGAACCACCGCCGATACGTAAAGCATACTGCTGCCGGTTAGTATTAGCGCTACGGTCCCATGAAACACCATCAAGCGTTACTGCATAAGCATTGCTAAGATCGACACCGGGGTCACCATGACCAGCGTAGTTGTTGCTGTCAGCAATCAGTCCACTAATACTTACCCGGCCGCAACTGTCGAAGTAAAAGCCGGCCCGGCCGTTATCTTGCGCCGACAATGAAGTACCCGTAAAGCCACCGAAGGTATTGATGTGCCAGCCATTGCCGACTCCACCCGTATTAGTAATGCCGCCTGAATACCAGGCTTTACAGTTAGCAAAATGGTGCTCAGCGCCTGTTACCAAAAAGCCATCTAAGCCACAGCCACCGATGTCGATATCAGAGAAAAATGAATCCTGGCCATCAGCTAAAATACCGTTACCGTCACAAGCCCAGATAGCAATATTAGTCAGCACGTGACCGCCACGGCCACTCATCTGTATACCATCGCCTTTACAGGATTGGACCATAACGTTTTGTACGACATTGCGCGGATCATTAAACTCATCGGAGCTACCATTAGCAAAAGGTGTCTGAAATAAGATGCCTATCGCTCCCGTCGATGTTTGGTTGTACTTGTTACCGTCTATGCGGAGGTCGCGAATAGTAGACACTTGGGTATGGGCACCAAACGTCAAGCATGGTGCGATACTACCGGCTCTCATCTGTAAAATGCTGGCGTTGCGGCCAATACCTTGCAGCGTCACGCGGTGCGGGATAGTCAGCGGCCCTACGACGTACGTTTTTGCACCCAATTGCACCGTACCGCCACCAACATAACGGCTGCTCGCTGCCGCAGCATTCAGGGCATTTTGTATGGCTGTCGTATCATCTGTCGAGCCATCACCGACCGCGCCGTAATCGGTAACATCAAATACCTCTGGTCGGCCAACGACAGTTGCCGTGTCACCATTTGGATAGGTTGAACCGCTACCGCCCGGTATAGCCGCCCATTTCATACCGGTAGTCTGGGTAGAATCAGCCGTCAATACCGTCCCATTGCTACCAACTCCTAAACGAGTAGGAACAGCACTACTACCAGCCACTAGCAGATCACCTTTAGTGGTAAGCAGTGAGTGGTCTAATTTATCATCCAGTTGCGTCGGACGAACTACGTTTTTCAGTGAGCCATCACTGTTGTGTTCGACGTCTAGAAAGTCATTAAGAATACTACCCCAGGTACCATCATCGGAACCAGGAATCGGAAGTCGAGTCATAGCACTACCCTACACATTGCTTATGTTTTATACTACCGGCTCCAGAGGAATAAGCCAAGCCGCTTAGTTCTGGACAGGGTGTGGATGGCCTTCAAGATATTCGCGGATTTTGAGCGCTGCGGTGGCGCCTTCGCCAGCAGCTGAAGCAATCTGCATAGTGGCACCCGACCGAATGTCACCCGCCGCAAAGACTCCGGGCATATGTGTTTGTAGATTTTGATCGGTTAATATAAAGCCAATTTCATCACATTTAATTGGCGAATTTTTAATAAATTGCGAATTAGGCATCAGGCCCACAAATACGAACACACCATCGGTTGGAAATTCAACCTTTTTGCCATCTTTGGTGCCGACAACTTTAATAACGCTGTTATTCTCGCCGACTATTTCATCGGTTGAAGTACCCAAATGCACCGTAACTTTGCCGCTCTCAACCAGTTTCTGCAGGTCGTCTTGCAAGACATCGCTCGCCTTAATAGTCGAACGCACTAGCAGATCAATATGGGTAGCAAACCGCGTCAAAAAGATTGTTTCTTGCACCGCTGAGTTGCCGCCACCGACTACCACTAAACGCTTGTCACGATAAAAGGCACCATCGCAGGTGGCACAGTAATGGACGCCGCGCGCGTAGTACGCTTCCTCACCTGGGACGCCAATCTTTTTATAATCACTACCAGTGGCAATCAGCACTGCTTTAGCGTGCATATCACCGCTCGTAGTCTCTAGGCGCTTCAGCTCGCCTTCGTCATGGATAGCGGTAACCTCGCCCAGCTCAACAACCGCGCCAAATCGCTCAGCTTGCTTGTGCAACTGATCGGCCAGCGTAAGCCCTTCGATGCCCTCGGGAAAGCCAGGGTAGTTATCAATCTTGTCAGTTACGGCAGCCAAGCCACCGACAACGCCGCGCTCAAAGAGCAACGTATCAATATCTTCTCGGGTCGTATAGATAGCCGCCGTTAAGGCTGCCGGTCCGGCACCGACTACAATCACATCATGGACAGTTTTCGCGTCGTCACTCATCAATTGCTCTATTGTAGCAGTTCTTAAGCGACTGCCGGGGCAAGTTTTGCTAGATTGTAACCAACAATCACTTCTTGGCTATCATCATCTTTGGTGACGACAGTAACGGGCACTGTAAGAGCACCACTTAATTGTAGAGCTTCGGCTTGGCGGTGAGGCTGCTCGTCTAAGTTAACCACTTCGTAGCCATGGCCCTTAACATCAAGAAACTTTTTAACCATCGCGCAGTAAGCGCAGGTGTTAGTAGTGAAGATAGTAATGTTTTTGGCCATTTTGTACCCCTCTCTGGCTATTTTAGACATTTGTACGAGCTTTCGCAGGGATTTCGTGTTTAGTGCAGTTCAGGATAAAAGGCGAGCAGCGGAGCGGAATCGTACTAGAACGTACGATGGAGTGAGCAGCGGAGACTTTTGCCTGAAATGTGCAAACACGTAATTCCTGTTTGTTTTGTTCGTCCCTATTATTATATAGCGTGTTCACATAAGCGCAATACGCTATATATTGTGCTTTTTAGTACAAAACCTGTGTTTATTGACCGATAGCTTGGAGCGTCACATCGAAGACAAGAGCGGCATTAGCCGGAATTCCTGAACCACTTGGGGGATTGGCGCCATAGGCTAAGTCGGCTGGAATAAGTAAGCGACGAGTGCCACCGACTTTCATGCCTGGAATGCCCTGGCTCCAACCAGCAATCACTTGGTTAAGCGGAAAACTAACTGGTTGACCGGTATCGAGTGAGCTCTGGAAAATAGTACCCGTAGCAGCCACTGCGCCGGTGTAATCAACCGTGACCGTATCGCCGGCTTTCACTTCGCTGCCGGTCCCTACTTTGGTGTCGGTAATTTGGAGTTTAGGAACGTCACTTACTGGGGTAAAGTTAGCTAATTGAGTACCTTGCAATTTATTTGTCTCCTTACTGTTACTAGTCGTACTATCGGTGGTATCAGTACTATTTTTATGGTCATTAATCATGGTCAAGACTACGGCTACGGTAAGTGCCGAGGAAGTTACCAAAAACAAGATTGCCCCAAAGAGCGCGAAAAACCGGTCCCGTTTGCGTGTCGCCATTGCTACCTAGTATAGCCTGTTACCGTAGCTACTGTCGAGTGTTTGATGCTATGGAAGATAGTATTAGCGGCGCTTCTTCTATTCCAGACTGCGACGCCTCAGGAAGGTTATCTACCACGTGTATATTTGCTTGGAGCATGGCCATAGGCGTTTGAGCCAAAATCTTTAAATCTGTTTTAAAGGAAGCCTTTTCGGCATAGCGCAAGTCTAATTCTATGGATTGCCGGTACAAAGTCACATCTGTTCCCTGGCGGAAATGATGCCTAAAGGCCTGGCTAGGACCCGCCAAGCCGGGCCGTGAAGCTTGATAAAAAGCAAACCATTCATCGAACAGCGTAGGTGCTGCCTGCTGCATAAGGTCAATATCTTTTTCGACCATAGGTCGAAAACCCACCAATGACATAGAACCACGCAGCACATTAGCAACCTGCGGAAGCTCATCCAAACCTAATTGACGCAAAAACAGACCAATTTTACTGGCCCTTGGGTCAAAGGTACCAGCAGTAACTAAAGGAGCATCTAAGGCAGCACGAGCTAGCGTTCTAATTTTCAAAGCGTTGAAAGGTTGGCCCCGCCTGCCAACCCGCTCTTGTACAAAGAAGGGATGAGGCTCTTTGGTGTCAGCCATCGAAACAGCCCCCACGCCAGCCAATAAAGGCATCATACTAATAGCCAGCAGGCCACCGCCAGCTATATCAAGCCGACGTTTGGTAGTGCTTTCCTGGTATTCTATGCCTGTTTTCATGAGGTTTGTTACTCAGATCATCAATCAGCAATACTGCTTAGACCCGTTCAGCCCCAAGGCTTCCCCTCAATTTTTCCGCCGCTGTTGTCAGTAAAGCATTCACTTCAGCATCGGTTAAGGTTTTCTGGGTATCAGTGGCCGTTAAGCGTAAGGTTATATTTTTGCTATCGCTATCCTGATCGCTCTGATAGATATCCAGTGGTTCAATGACAAGCGTCATCTGTTCTTGCTTAGAAGATTGTAAGACCTCGTGGAATTGTTGGTAAAGCGTTTGATAGGGTACGTTGCTTGCTACTTTAAGGGTGACGTCTTGCTGGACCTTCGGGAACCGTGAAAGGGGTTGATAGCGTTCAGTTTCAGAGGCTTTCATAAGTAGCAACGGCCCTAATTCGAAACCGGCAGTCGTCGCCGGTAATTTAAGCTGCCGCTGGACTGAGATTTTGTACTCGCCCACGACGCCCCACATCGTACCTTTTTCATCTTGCAACACAGCGCTCCGAGCTGCTTCATACGGCGCCACTACCTGTTGCAACCAGATATTGTCTAATAGGTCTACTTCGCTCAACGGTACCAACTTAACCAGCTCGCGTACTCGAAAGGCATTTAATAATGTTTCCAGATAATATTTAGCCTGGAAGTAACTGGCACCAGCTACCGATTTTTTAGCGGCATAGACGAAAGCCAAGGAATTAAGTTCGCGAACAGCTTCTGACTCATCTTTCTCGTATTCTTGTACGATGTGAGTCTTACCGAGTTCGAAGATGGCAAACTGGTCATAGCCGGCCTTACTGTTAGGATGTACTTTCTCTAGCAGACTGGGAGTCAAACTCAGCCGGTAATATTGCAAATCAGGGCTCAATGCATTGCTCAGCTTAAATGCCAAAGAGATATCTTGGGTAGTTTTTTGCAATAAGTTACCGTGCACAAAGCTGTAAGTTAAAACTTCATTAGCGCCGGCTCGACTTAGAACATCACGGATAGCTGTTTTTGCTTCTAGTAAGGTATCTTTAGGCGCCGGATTAATGACCCGCTTTGGCAATACCAAGGGGAGTTTATCGAAGCCATACAGGCGGCCGACTTCTTCAACGATATCTTCGCGCAACTCAAGGTCAGTCCGCCAGAAAGGCGCCGTAACCTGTATCGTTTCGCCCTGTTGTTCGACTTGGAATTCTACATTCTGCAGAAGGGCAGCAATTTCCTCAGCCGAAAGCTCGAGGCCAAGTCGCTCATTTATGAAGTTGGCGGTCACCGGAATCGGCTGGTTTTCACGCCGCGGCGCATTGCTATCTACGGCCTCACCAACCGGTTGGGCATCAGGGCAAAGCTCTTTTACTAGAGCTACCGCCTTTGCCAGCACCACCGGGCACTGCCACGAGGATTGCCCTTTAGTGAATCGGGTTACGGCGTCGCTAAAAATGCCGTGCTCCATACTGGTGCGGCGTAAGTTGTACATATCAAAGTTGGCCGACTCAATGATAATACGCGTGGTATTAGCATCGATTTCAGAATTGCCCCCACCCATCACGCCACCAAGCCCAATTGGCTGGCCTTTAGCAGTGATCAGTATTGCGTCAGCTCGCGGCTTAATAGTCTTGCCATCAAGCAGCGTCATTTGTTCGTCGGCGTGCGGATTGCGCACCACGATGTCGGCCGTACCGTTTTCGGCCACCTTATCAAAGTCAAAAGCGTGCAGCGGCTGGCCCGTTAACACCATGATGTAGTTAGTCATATCAACGATATTGTTGATTGGTCGGATACCCACCCGGCTAAGGTAGGTTTGCAGCCAGACCGGGCTGGGACCAATTTTGACATTGTCGATGGCCGCTAACATATAGCGTGGACATAACTCCGGAATTTCCACGTTAGCCGTCAGACCTTTAATGGCATCGCTGCTGCCGCTCTCAGTGGCGACGGGATTCAAATACCAATCAGGCGATTTAAATGGTTTATTAAAAATCCCGGCCACTTCGCGAGCTACACCGAGCTCGCCAAAGCAGTCCGGTCGGTGGGTGAACATCTTGTTTTCAATGTCAATAATGTAATCGTTGAGCTTATAAGCTTCGGCAAATGGCTTACCAACCGGCGCATCATTATCGAGCAGCAGTAAGCCCTCATGGCTATCACCAACCGCTAGTTCCTTGGCGCTGGCCAACATTCCATTACTAACGACACCACGCAATTCCCGAGCCTCAAGTACGAACGGTTCGGTTCCATAGCTACTTGGCACGGTAGTGCCAGGAGGTAACCAAACTACTCTCACATCGGGACGCACATTTGGAGCACCACACACCACCTGTACCAGGCCATTTTCACCCCTATTGACATTGGGTGTATTACCTCCGTCGTCAATAAGGCAGACGTTTAAGTGGTCAGAACCTTCTAATTTGTTGCATTCCACCACCTTAACAACCACCGCATCCTTATACTTAGCACCCAGATCAATGACTTCTTCAACGGCCCCTAATTGAGCGCCGATTTTCTCTACGACTTCATTAACAGCCGGCAATGCAAAGTCTAGATATTCTTGAATCCAATTAAGACTTACTTTCATAGTTGTTCCTCGGGCAGTAAAGATATCACTTGATATCCAAAGCGTGCCACCTCGTCCTCAGCAAACAGCCGCAAGTCTTTAGTCTTCAGAACATAGCCAACTTTTCGTTTAAGTGACCTTCCGGTAGTCTGCTTAGTAGTGGCGTCTATCTCTTTTAGGACAAGCACATCACCTGGTTCGCATTGCCAATCCGCTAGTCGCAATTCAAAGGTTTTTTGACCTTGTAGAATGCTTTCAAAATATTCAGAGAGCACCTTTTTCTCAATAATCTGACTCATCAGAATTGCCTCAAAAAGTCTAAGCGGCCTGATTCGAAGTGGCGGATATCTTCGATGCCATATTTCATCATGACGAGACGTTCAATGCCACCGCCCCAGGCAAAGCCGGTATATTCTTCGGGATTAATGCCAGCTTGATGTAACACATTAGGATGGATCATGCCGCAGCCAATCAGCTCAATCCAACCGGAGTATGAGCAGATATTGCAGCCTTTTTTATCGCAAAATGGACAGCTCAGGGCAAACTCGAACGAGGGTTCGGTGAATGGGAAATAAAACGGTTGGGTTTTTACCTCCAGCTCTTTGCCGTAGTAAGCCTGCAAGAAAGTTTTCAGGGTAGCAATCAGCTGGCCGGCGTGCACACCTTTGTCGACATAAATACCTTCGAGCTGATAAAAGGTATGCTCGTGACGGGCATCGAGGTCTTCGTTGCGGAATACTCGACCAGGAATAACCGCCGCAATTGGCTCGCCACGTTCTAACTTAGCCTTGTTCTCTTTAAGCACTCGGTGTTGCATAGTCGAGGTATGTGCCGGAGCGATGAATGGCTTGTCATTGCTATCGCGTTGTTCGGTCATGAACGTATCATAATCGTCACGTGCCGGATGGCCTTCGGGAAAGTTTAAAGCGCCAAACATATGAAAATCATCATCGATTTCACGCGATTCTACTGCCATAAAACCCATACGGTAGAAAATATCGAGTACTATTTGCAGTTCGCTCATAAGGGGATGTTTACTGCCTGCAACAGTCGGTAGCAATGCCGGACGTTTTTCGGCGGACACATTAGTGTCAAAGGGCGCAGTTACATCAATCGGTGGAAGTTTCTCTACCTCGTCATCTGTGGATTGATCTACCAGCTGCTGCAACTCTTGGCGCAGGGCATTTACCTCTTGCCCAAAAGCCGCCTTCTTTTCAGGTGGCAAGGTCTTCAATTGATCGTAGAGCGCTTTAAGCTCCACGGCCCGTAGAATCTCGGCTTTGTTGGATAATTCTGCCAGCCGGCTTTTGAGCAATTCAGCAGTTTCGGTAATCTGAGGGTTTTGGTAATCCATAATCAGTATCAGTATACCAGAGGTCGAGACGCTATCACAGCCATCAGGCAACGTTGGTGGTAGGATGGATCATCACGCCATTAGCTTGGCTCTTGAGCGAGCGAACAGCGAGTAAACTAACGTGTGAACGATCACTGGCAGTCTGGCCTAAAGCTTGCGTTAATTTAAGCGCTTGAAACGCTTCAGACCCTAAACCCACTCGTTCGTTGCCAGGATTATGAACAACAACCTCATCACCCATAAGGCCGACAACTACTGTTGGTTGGAACGTAAAATGCCTGGGCGATACTGAAGGCCAATTTTCGCTGAAAGCTTGCGGCGCCGCATCCAACTTAAGTAACCATGGGCCCTGCGGATCATTCAGGAAGCGAAAAATATCTAGTTCATCTGGTGAACGGTCAAAATCCGCCTGAAGGTGAGAATAGTTATTCATTGTCCTCAGCCAGTCGGGGCGCTGTTCGCACACTGCCTTCGAGGGTTGGCCGATAAACTCTACTTCCATCTGGTGACCACCAAAAGACCGGGCCGCACCAAGCGCTGTAGCTAGGTCGGCTGGATCATCGGTATTATGATGCCCAAAAACACTCACGTGGCATGGCTCAGGAATTTGATTACCACCTACTACACCAGCACGCTGCATCATCATAGCGATACAGGCTCTTTGAGGACCGCCAAACATAGCATCAGTCAGCAGTACATTATGCGCAGGAGGAGCCAGCTCGGTCAGAGTTTCCATTGTTAGGACTAGTTATACACCGCTTATGCTTATTCGCAAAATTTAATAACTAGTACGACCAGACACTCACCCAATCAACATTAATATTTGCTGTCGCCGAAGGTGATGGAATCGAGCCATAAGCCGTATCGACCTGTAGTACCCAGTGGCGGGCTACCGTAGGTATGTAGGTAGTTTGGGTACCCAACAAAGTGTTGTCTATGTAGTAATTAATCTTGTTGGGTTCCCACTCGGTAGTGTAGGTGTGCCAAGAGGTAAAGCCCTGATGGCTATCTGCCTGAAAGACGTTCTCGGCCGGATTTGAACCAGTCGCGTGGCCGTTGACGCCACTCGTACTGTTCATAACCGCTTCCGGCCAATCTGTTTCACCATCGCCCCAGTTATTACTGTCGGGCCACAGCAAGTAAGCGATTGCCCAGCCAGCAACTGAATCGGCTTTCATGCGTACCGAATATCGTCCGTATGTTTGGTGGTTATTTGGCTCAGGATCAGCCACACAAGGCTTTGCGCCACTCGGTGTGTAAAGATGCCATTGCAGCATCCCGCCCGTTGTACTCAGTACCTCGTTTGGACATTGTTGGCCATTCCCCGAAGTATCTGGCCATCCCTCATCGTAAACTGACCATTTAGTGCCATAGGTGCTACCCGGAAAGCTTCCAGTTGGTACTGCGGTCGTGAAGTCATCGCTAAAAGTCTGAGTCCAGGTATGGCCATCTGAGGTCACGCTGCCTACGGGCATAGCTTGTCCCGAAGGGCCACTACCACCCGAGCCGCCACCGGTCGTACCGAACTTCAGAGCCTTGCCGCCACTGGCGCTAGCGTCAGCGACTTGGGCAGTAGTACCGCCAAGCGTACCATTCTCAGCTTCAGCCGTACTGGCCTGCGGCGCTGCAGCATGACTACCAAGCAAGAGCTTAAGGCCAATGGCAGTAACCACCAGCACTACCACCAAAGCTGGCAGGAATTTGTAGTTTTTATTTTTTATGGCGCTGTACTTATGCTTCACACCCAAAGTCCTTGTGGTTACAGTATAGCAAATTAATTTCCTTCGAGCGTATGGTACAAGGTGGTCACTGCCGGGTACCAGACATTAGCCATTTTGTCGTAACCCTCAGGCAAAGGATGAGTTGAATCGGACCCTAGGTCCGAGCCCGTTAACACCGGGTTCATATTAATGTAGCTCGCCTGACAGCCACTGTTTTGCTCGCTAGTAACGATGCCGGGTATGGCAGCGTTGTAAGCGTTAACGTAGCTATCTAACCCAGGGCGCACGATGATTGCGGCAACGATAATATGCACCCCTGGTTTATCAGTACAGATACGGCTAATAAGATCCTGGAGACGAGCCGGCGCAGTTGAAAGATTATACTGCTGCACAATGTCGTTAGTACCAATATGTAGCAATACAATATCGGGCGGATTGGCAGCCATCCAGGAGTCGATACTGTTCCGAATGTCATCGATGCGCCAGCCCGAGTGGCCCTCATGATCTTTATCCCCGAGCGTCGAAGGCCCATTACTCTGCGTACCCACAAAGTTGATTTTGTCACCATCTTGCTGAACTAACTTTTGCCATAGCAAAGTTCGATAACCCCCGTTCAATGTAAAGTCTGACACGCCCGTTAGCTGGCCAAGCGTAATCGAGTCACCCAGTGGCATAAGATTAAGCGTGCGGTTAGCTACTGCTTTAGTACCAAATTGCACCGCACTGCTACCACTACCAGCCGTATCGCTTACTAAACTAGTTGTGCCACTGCGCGTTCCACTTTCCGCCTCAGCGGAGCTAGCTAAAGGCGTGGCAGCATGACTACCCAGTAACAACTTCAGGCCTAATGCAGCAATTGCCAACACCACTACTAGTGCCGGTAACAGCTGTAAGTACTTGGCATTCGCAAGTTTAATTTTGGATTGTCGACGGCTCACAACCTGTTCTCACTTATGCTTACAGCATAGCAGCACTTACATCTTTGCTCCAACTTGTATACTAATACTATGGCAAACTTTTCTTTCGATGTGGTCAGTGAATACGACAAGGCAGAGATCAACAACGTGTTTGATCAAGTCCAACGCGAACTGACAAACCGTTACGACTTCAAGGGCACCCCGGCAGCTTTAGAGTGGCTCAACAATGATAAAACTGGATTTAAGGTAATCGGCAATGGTGAATGGCAAATCGAGGCAATCTTAGAAATTGTCCGCAAGAAACTTGCTACTCGTAACCAAAGTCAAAAAGTATTAGACACTTCGCAATCCGTCGTCGAAAGTAACCTCAAAACGAGTCAAGAAGTACCCTTTAAACAAGGGCTTGACCAGGACAAAGCCAAAAAAGTCACCAGCCTAATCCGTGAGCAGTATCCAAAAGTCAAAACTCAGATTCAGGGCGATGCCGTTCGCGTAACTAGTGCCAGCAAAGATGACTTGCAAGCCGTAATGACGCTACTACGTCAGCAAGACTTTGACTTCCCGCTCAGTTTTACGAATTATCGCTAAGGTTGTAGACCTTAATCGCTTCGAATAGCAATGGATAACGTTCCGTTTCCTGCATCGCACCTAGCAAAGCCTCAGTGGGAGCATAATGAGCTGGAGTGGGATTTTCAGGGTCGTAACTAGCCGGAACTCGGGTAACAAGACCATTTTGCGTCAAAAATCCTAGAGAACGGTCGGCAACACTTTTCGATATCATCAACTCCCTAATAACCGCCATCCTGTCAGGATGCTCTCTAGATAGAATAAGGGCCGCGGTATGGTTTAGCTGAATTCGACGTTCATCAGACAGACGTTCATCTTGCAAGATGTCAGGATTAGGTTTCTGCGTGCCTGGACGCAATTCAGTATACTTCTCACGATGGCGGGCCAATATAACCGCTACTACCGCCGCCGTTGAAGCGCCCGCCGCCAATATTACTTCTTTTTTATGATTCTCTGGAAACATATCAAATAAGTATATAAGCTCGTGACCTCTTCACCAACCATATGCGGTATACTTTTAGCATATGCAGGACAGTTCCGACCTACTTACCACCGCCAAAGAAGTCCTGAAGATGAACGATCGCGGCAGCTATACGCAGCCAGCCCACGGACTCTACCCACACCAGTGGCTCTGGGATAGCTGTTTTATTGCAATTGGTTTGCGCAACTTTGACCTGGAACGAGCCAAAACCGAGCTACTCAGCTTACTCCATGGCCAGTGGAGCAATGGGATGTTGCCCAACATCATTTTTAGGAGTGATGCCGAGTACCGTACCGACCGTAATTTGTGGCGCAGCTGGTTAAGTCCGTTCGCCCCAGATGGAATCTCTACCAGTGGCATTACCCAACCACCAATGCTAGCCGAAGCAGTCGTCCAGGTAGGCGAAAAGATGGAATGGCCCGAGCGGCGCCAATGGTATCGTCTATTTTGGGTGCCTTTATTGGCCTATCACGAATGGCTTTACCAAGAGCGTGATCCGCACGAAGAAGGCCTAACCTTGCAGATTCATCCCTGGGAAGTTGGCATGGACAACACACCACCATGGATGCAGGAATTACACGAGCACCAATTACCTACTTGGATCCGGTTTGTCGAACGAAGCCACCTTGATAAAGTCATTAACTTATTCCGGCGGGATGGCCGCAGCATTCCTCTTGATGAACGCTTCAATACCATCGAAGCCCTAGCGATGTTCGATATCCAGCGACGCTTGCGGCGCAAAGCCTACGACATAAATAAAGTACTCGATCACTCCCTGTTCGCCATTGAAGACGTAGCCTTTAACAGCATCCTAATCCGGGCCAACCAGCATCTCGAACATATTGGTAAAAGCCTCAAAGAACCGATGCCCGCTGAACTGCAAACTAGCATGGCAAGGACCGCCCAAGCTTTCGAGTCCTTGTGGGACCCTTATGCTGGCCAGTATTTTTCCCGCGATTTCATCACCCACCAATTGCTCAAAACTCCGAGCGTAGCCACGCTCTTGCCGTTGTATGCCGGTTCGATCAGCAAAGGCCGCGCCAAGCAGTTAGTAAAGCTCCTAGAAGACGAAAAACAATTCGGTCCGGCCTATCCGCTGCCCAGCGTACCAGTTAGCTCATCCTTCTTCCATGCAAAGCTGTATTGGCAGGGCCCCGCCTGGGTAAACATAAATTGGCTTGTTATCGATGGTCTTACTCGCTACGGTTTTAAAGACCATGCCGAAGCGCTTAAGGAAAGTACTCTGGAGATGGTGGCCAAGAGCGGCTGTTACGAATATTTTGATCCACTTGACGGCACACCAGCCGGTGCTGCTAACTTTTCTTGGACTGCTGCGCTAGCTATTGATCTATTGCAGCACCACTAAAGAAGATCATCGCCGTCAACAGGGCGATCAAGGAGCAGGGGTTCCACACTGGCGGCAGTGTCAGCGATTTTTATGACGTCTTTGTCCATTTTCTTGAGTTCTTTGTGCGCATTATTAAAGTGTCCCACAGTGGTACCAAGCGAATTGCCCAGTTTTTGCATAAAGCTTTCATGAGCAGCGATGTGTTTGCCCAGCTCGCCGACACGCTTTTGAATATCTTTGGCTTGCTCTTCGATTTGCAAGCTCTTCAGGCCTTGCATCACCGTTTGCAGGTAAGCTAGCAGGGTCGTCGGGCTGACAATAATCACCTTTTTATCGACAAAGGCGTACTCAATGAGATCACGCGCCGAAGTGTTAGTAGCCCCCACTTTATTAACTAATAGGTCGTAATAGATAGCTTCGCTCGGAATGAACATAAATGCATAATCTAGGGTGTTTTCGCTCGGACGGATGTATTTACTCGTTTCATCAATACGATTCTTGAGGTCATTCTTGAAAAGTTTCACGAGGTTTTCACGCTCGGCCTTCTCTTTAGCCTCAATGAGCCGATTATAATTCTCTAAACTAAACTTGCTATCGATGGATAAAATCCGGTTTTTATCCAGCTTAATGATGGCATCGACAATCTCACCATCAGCAAATTTATACTGCATTTGGTAGATGTTTGGCGGCAGCACATTGCTCAGCACCGTTTCCAAATAGTATTCGCCGAGGCCACCACGCTGCTTAGGATTCTGCAGTACGTTCTGCAGCGTTTTAAGCTCGTCAGTTATACTCACCACCTGTTTGTTCGACTCTTTGAGTTCCGTAAGATTACGAGTAATTTCGGTAATGATTTTGTTGGTTTCGGAAGACTGCTTTTGAATACTGCCGAGCATCAGCGCCTGGTTTTTATCGAGCCGGTCACTGAGCTGGCCCTGGATGCCATCTTTGAGTTTGACGATATCTTGGCTGAGCTGATTTAAGTCTTGCTTAAGGAGCAAAGCTGCCGAAGTATCATGCCCGCTACCGCCCTGACGGCGTAACAATAGGGCGCCAAGCAGCAGCACTAATACCCCCAAAACGATGACAGCAATAATCATGTACTCTTATTCTAGCAAATAGCTAACTGACGACGGTAACGGTTGTGCCAATTTCCGCCCAGTTATATAGCCATTTGGCAGTAGCTAGCGGTAGTTCCACGCAGCCGTGAGAAGCATCAGACGAGTACGGATCGATGTTGCCGAAGTCGCTATCGGCTCGCCAAGTCGCATCGTGAAAACCGTAACTGCCATATTGATTGTGAAGCCAGGGCATCCAGTAGTACACATAGTCGTGCCAACTACCCGTGCTGTCCGAGCCCGTTAAGTAGAGGTTGGTCTGCTTGCCATAAATATGATACGTACCGGTCGGTGTCAGATCTGCCGCCAGGTTCTCCATGCCGGTCACTACTGCTGAATCGTATAGCACATTACTCGTGTCGCAGGCCCACATATGACGCTTGGAGATACTGACTAGTACTAATTGCGAAAGCGTATTGCTGGCGCAAGGTCCAGTCGGAGCAGGGGGCGTTGGAGTTGGTGTAGCAGGAGTCGGAGCGGCCGCAACCGGTGTGGTTTTTTTAGAAGTTGATTGAGCAACTTTAGTTACCGTTTTGACAGGCTCAGGACGAGTTAAGGCATAGCTGCTGGCGCCAGCGATACCGATCAGTAAGGCACCTACTAAAAGCACCAAAAATGACCGCCGAGCCTTAAAGCGCTTAGACGTGCGCTGTCCACTTTTCTGGGTTGGAGTTTGTAGTCGCATAACTGGTTATTTCTAATTATACCGCTTATATGAAGCGAGTGACTACAAACATAAAAACTGCACCGATAATAGTCAGTGCTATTGTGCCATAACTGGAGTGTTTACTGTGGGCTTCGGGTAAGATTTCGCTCGCCCCAATGTAGAGCAAAAATCCAGCAAAAAAGCCGAGGTACAACAGCAAACCGTCATCTGATATATGCACAAATAGGGTCAATAATACACCCAGCACAGGCGCGAGCGCATCCAGCAGCAGCAAGCTAAAAGCTCGGCGGGAAGTGTTTTCATTAACAAGCATCAGGCTCACGGTGTTTAAGCCGTCACTAAAATCGTGAGCGATCACGGCGATCGCCACCGCGATACCAATGGCGCTATCGACTTGAAAACCTAGGCCAATACCTACACCATCCAGTAAGCTATGCCCGCTCAGAGCCAAGGCACTCGCCACGCCCACCTGGGGATGCTTGTGCACCACATATTCATCCTCCTGGGTATGGTGGATTAAAATACTCTTCTCAATTATGTGAAACGCCAAAAAGCCCACTACTAGAGCCACCATGGGCCCGGTGGCGGCGTGATGGAGATGAGTAAGCGATTTGAAAATCTCAGGTAAGATGTCAAAAGCCACCACCCCTATCAATACGCCGGCCGTATAACCCAAAATACGATGCAAACGATCTTTATTTTTGAGTGCGAAGCTTCCACCCAACAACGTGGAAGCAAAGGTACACAGCGATAAAATGACAGGAACCATCTAAGCGATTATACCTTAGCTGGCTGCCAGTTGGTTGGTGGCTCGATTAACGCTGCTAGCCACCCTGTTTTGGTAGGCTTCTTTTTAGTTTTAGTCTTGCGTTCAGGATTTACGGCTGAAGCCTTGGATTGTTCAGCTCTAAGCAGCTCCTGCACCTGAGCTTGCTGCATCGTTGGTGATGCCTGGTGCTCTGGATGGCTACACTGGCCGGCACAGCAAAGCTGGCCCACATGATTAGCTATCTCAGCATGGTGATGGTGAACTTCGGCCTGGCCGCAGCACATTTCGTTATGGATGTGTCCCATGACTTTTAGCTTACAAAAATGATGATAATAATTGCAAATTTGTCGCAATTTTTGCTATATTTGCAGTATGACCTCCGCCCCCACCCTAGAAAAGACACTCAAGGCTCATCACCGTAGCCTTACTGAACCTCGAGAACTGATATATGACATCTTGAAACATAGTGAGCCCTTAACCATGGACGAGCTGGTGCAGCTAGCCCTGCCCCGCTGCGACCGTGCCAGTGTGTATCGTACTATTATGCTGTTTGAACAGCTGGGAATTGTCCAGCGATTACAGATCGGCTGGAAATACAAAATTGAGCTTAGCAATGCCTTCCAAGACCATCATCATCACTTAAGCTGTGTGCAGTGTGGGCGAATTATCCCCTTGCCTGAAGACGAACTATTGGAATCACGTCTTAAAGCATTAGCTCTGGCCCAGAACTTCCAGCCCCAAGATCACCAGCTCGAAATCCGTGGCTTATGCGCTGATTGTAGATCCTAAAAGACCCGGAGGTTTTTGCTCCGGGTCTGTTTAGGAAGCCTCACACTTCCTGCTATTTAGCTTATGCCTACCCCACTACGTTTGCAAGCCTTTGTCCACAGCCCTTCAGGCTAATTTAGACACAAAGGGATTGTCTTTTACATAAAATCGCCAGGGTACATCTGCCGCCCGACTAATGCCAATACGAGTGGTTTGGACGATGTTATCTGGTGCTAGTGGGGGCTCCATAACCAGTTGTAAAGGTGCTGTCTGTAGATCATGCCCGTTCATAGTTTTATTGATGGCGAACGCCTGGCAGAGTTTGGCGGGACCGTTGGTGAGCGCTTCGCCGCCACGGCCGCTGCGATTGGTTTTCATGAGGTCTAAACCCTCTAAAGGTTCCAAAGCGCGGATTAACACTGCCGAGCCATGGCCCACTGGTCCGGTAACTATATTGCAGCAGTAATGCATTCCGTAGGTGAAATAGACGTAGAGGTGCCCAGCTGGGCCAAACATGACATCGGTACGGGGAGTTTGGCCCTTGTAGCTATGGCTGGCGGCATCGTGCTGATCGTAGGCTTCGGTTTCGACAATCCGTCCGACTAGCTGTTGGCCATCTAGCTCCCGTATAAACAAACAGCCCAGCAAACGGACAGCCATCTGTTCAGCTGGGCCGGCTAGCTCTTTGGCTAAGTTCATGATAGCTGACGGGCTTGTCGCGAAGCTAGCCAGGAAGCCACAATAATCCCTAAGCCGGTAATGCCCGTAACGGCATCGGGCACCTCCCAAAAAATACTAATCAGTAGGGCTATCGACAAGAAGGCAATAGCATAGTGGGCACCATGTTCTAAGTAACGATACTCGCTCAAGGTTTGGCGATGCACCATGAATACGGTCAGTGAGCGCACCCACAGGGCACCGACTCCTAAACCCGCCGCAATTAAAATCACCTTGCTCGTGATAGCAAAGGCGCCAAGCACGCCGTCAAAGCTAAAGCTAGCGTCAAGCACCTCTAAATATGCAAACAGTCCGAAGGCCGCCCAGCCAGTATAGTGGGCGGTCTTTTGGTCAGATTGTGTTAGTCGGCCCAGCAAGGCGGTGAGCAGTGTCAGTCCGCTATAGATAAGCACTCCCGCTAGTCCCGCTCGCCAAGTAGTCGCCGCATGATGATTAGCCGGTAAAAATCCGCAGATCACTACCACGATTGCGGCAATCAGCGGCGCCGTCCACATTCGCCCTCCAATACGCTGCAAGCGACGTTCCAGGCGTTCCAGCCAGCGTATCTCCCGCTCATCGTCCAAGAAAAAGTAAAGGCTAAGCGTCAACAAAAAGGCACCACCAAACGCAGCAATTGCCGGATGGGCCTGGAGCAATGCCTGGCCATAGGCTTCTGAGTGGTGCAGCGCCAGGTCGATTACCCGCGACCAACTGAGTTGGGCAGTTATCATGACAATGACGATCGGGAAAACTAACCGCATTCCCACGATGGCAATCAACATTCCGACCGTTAAGAAGAGTCGCTGCCAGCCAGCGGACAGCTTGCCCAGCAATTTAGCATTTACCACGGCGTTGTCAAAACTAAAAGCCGTTTCTATAGCAATCAGCACCAGGGTCGTCACCACAGCAGCCAGGCCAAGGCCTAGACCTACCGCCAATAATGCAGCTATAGTAACCGCCAGTGACCAGCCAAAATAACGTAGTAGTTGCATGACATCTATGCTAGCACGTTCTCGGCTGTTGCATCGGCTAGCCGTAACCAGTTACAATAGGGGTAACCAGTGAGTACACCGTTTATTATCCTAGCCGTTATCATTCTCGTATTTTTCTCGGCTGTTTGTTCTGGCCTTAACATTGCCATTATGGCGCTTGATCCGGCTGATTTGCGCCGCAAGGCCAAGCTCGGTAATAAAGCCGCCGCCCATGCCCTGCCTTTTCGTCGTCAAACTCACCGCACATTAGCCAGCATTTTACTTATAAACGTCGCGGCCGTTTCGGCTACCTCCTTGGTGCTCGATCAGCGGTTTAACGGCTGGATATCGGGTATTGCCAGCACGATCCTTATCGTGATCTTGGGAGAAATTGTGCCGCAGGCCATCTTCGCTAAAAACCCGCTGCTCTGGGTGAGCAAACTATCACCGTTGCTACGTCTCATGGCAGTTGCCACTTATCCGGCTTCGCGACCGTTACAGGTCTTGCTCGACAAGCTCGTGGGGCGGAGTCAAACCACGCTGCAAACCCGCCATGAACTGGGTATGATGATTACCGAGCATTTAGACTCTAATCGCAGCGAACTTGACGACGACGAGGTGGAGATCATCCGCGGCGCCCTGCAACTAAGTGAAAAACGTATTCGTGATATCATGACGCCCATCGAACGTGTGTACTGGCTGACGCCCGACACCAAGCTAAACGACCAACGGATTGACGAGCTTAAAGCGGCTGGTTTTAGTCGTATCCCCGTCTTCAACCGCGCGCTCACCAACTGTTTTGGCATCATCCTCATGAAAGAGTTAGTAGATATTGATTTCGACGAACTCACCTATCGAGTTGATGATATGGTGCTCCACCCTGTCCAGCTGGTGGGCAGTATGACCGCCCTTGATACCATGCTGCGTAAATTTATTGCCAGCGGCACCCACCTTTTTCCAGTAGAGCGCGACGACGCGATCGTCGGCATCGTCACTATCGAAGATCTGATCGAAGAAATCGTTGGTCGCGAAATCGAGGACGAAACCGATCGTACCAATCCCGGCAAAGCACAGATCACCCGCCGTTAAGCAACCGGCCGCCAGTTGCTATCGCGTCCGAATAAACCAAGTAATCGAGCTTGGATAGAAGCATCTTTAGCTACTTTTATTTCGGGGCCAAACAAGCTGCTGCTGCGCAGAGAGGTTTCTTTGGGTTTAGTGTTGTCATAGACTTCCTGGGCAACTGCCGGGTCAAATTCCACCTTTACCCCAATGGCTTTGCCAAGGTCCCAGGCATGGATTAATTGATCACCTGCTGCTTCTCGCAAATATTCCTCAATGGTCACCTCGCCATAACTCAGGTGAGCGGTCTCGTCAGGATCGGCTCCGGCTATCGCTTGCTCGGCTCGGCTGGCTGCTGTCTCCCAGAGTGTGCTTAGGTCTTCGGCACTGTCTTCATCGCCAAGCAAATCATCATACGCAGCACCGACTTCTTCAATTGTTTTGCCGGCCACGATATCTGCCACCCAACTCAGCTCATAGAGCATATGTCCCACCAAATCACGCACATTCCATTCGGTATCAGGGGTGGTATTGGCAAAGTGCTGGGGCAAAACTTGTTTAACGACCATGGTGGCTTGTTCCAAACAAGCCGTAAATAATTCCTCACTCTCCATATACCCTCCTCCTTTGAAATTTAATAATACCTACAAAAACCAGCCCTCCACTGTAAGTTTTCTCTCTTTACTAAGCACGAGCGTTGTGCGGTCTGTGCCAGGTTGTTATGATGGAGCCATGGCGGAGGGAGTTATCAAGCCGAAAGTTATTAGAGAGGGTGCTAAAGAAGCAGCCAGTCGCTACGTGTACGTACGACGAATGCTTGATGATGACCCAAATAACAGCGGTTGGATGAATGTGCGCGCCGATCAAACCAAGTCGGCACAAGGACTCACCTATGTGGATCTATTTGCCGGAGGTGGTGGTTTGTCGCTCGGCTTTCGGCAAGCTGGTTTTACCAAATTGTTTGACAACGAGATTGATCCCGATGCCGCCGCCACCTTACAAAAAAACTGGCCTTACGCTCAGCATCATGCCGGCGACATTGCCGAATTAGGCCCTAGCCTCATGGACAAACTATGCGGTAACAAGACTGTCGATATCGTATGCGGTGGGCCGCCGTGCCAAGGTTTTTCGGTTGCCGGCTTGCGCAATCCCCACGATCCACGTAACCAATTGTTCAAAGAGTATATTCGAGTCGTGAGCCATCTGCAGCCGAAGTTTATCGTGCTCGAAAACGTACCGGGCATACTGACCATGCAATCCGGCAAAGTGTATCGCGAAATCATTAAACAATTCCGAGACATCGGCTACGCAGTCAACGTACGGATTTTGGAAGCCGCCGAATATGGGGTACCGCAGCTGCGTTCTCGAGCTATCTTTATTGGTAACCGATTAGGGCTTAAAAACCCCTACCCGCTGCCAACTCATACTCGAGCCCAGTACCGAGCAATTGAAAGCGCGCTTGATGATCTCAAAGATCTGCCAGCCGACGCTACGATTAACCATCAGTGGACTCGTCACTCAGCAAAAATGGAGCAGCGTATTGCGCTGGTACCAGCCGGGGGCTCACTCTACCCTACCTTTCGCGATGCCTACAAGCGTCAACATCGTGGCGTACCTTCGATGACCGTTAAAGAAAATCATGGCGGCACGCATATTCATTACGAAAAACACCGGGTGCTCTCGGCCCGCGAGCTGGCCCGCTTACAATGTTTCCCCGATGACTACATTTTTTCGGGAACTATGAAACGTGCTTACTGGCAAATTGGTAATGCGGTGCCCGTAGAGTTAGCTAAACACATTGCTCTGGCTTTAGTGCCTAGCTTACAACCCGCATTACCGGCCTCAAAGTCCGCAAAATTAAGCTTGGCGCTGCGCTAATTCTTCTTCCAAAGAGTGTCCTAAAAGCGCTTCAAGTTGACGCACTGTTTCGAGTTTTTGGTTGAGTGACTGGCGCCAAGTTTCAATGTCATACCATGGGCTACCAATCCAGCCGGCCTCAGCGGCGGCCCCAGTTTTCGGCACGTCGGCTGGCCAGTTTTCGTCACCCTTGTAGTAATATTTGATACCAAAAAGTGTGCCCCTTTTACCGGTTTGATGCACCGCCCGACAGGCTTCGCGTTTTTGTAGATTACGTTGGTTATCGAGCAGTTGGAATTTTTGCTTGATTTGGGCGTCGGTCAAATCGTCTAAATTAGCTTGGCGAGTTTCGGCATCCCAGCTGATTTCTGGGAACTTATGGTCAGGCAATAGGTAGCGCGATGGGCGAGCACTAGCTTCGTAAGCATCGTACGAACTTAGTAACTTGATTACTCGCTGGCGCAGCTCTGGGCTAATGTATTCGTAGCCGGTTTGGGCGGCTCGCTCCAGGGGGACCAGCAGAATATGCGTCCACTTTTTGCCATCAACCTTGCACACACGCGTTTCGGTCGCCAGCGTATAACCCATTTCTTTAATTTCTTGGATACGTCGAGCCGGATTGGTATTGGGCGGCAAATCATGTTGAGTGCAATTCCACTCTAAATTCAAAAGTTTGTAGAAAAACTCCTTGGTAACTAGTTTGCCGGCACCGTGTTCATCCCACCAAGCCCGCTCGGTCTCTACCCAAGTTTTGGCTTTCAGCGGCTTGCAATTTTCATAGGCTACCTGTAGCAGTTCAGCAATTGGCTCAGCTTCTTCCAACGCCAGACCAGTACGCCGGTAATAGTACGGTACCGATCCTTCCCACGTCTTACCATCGTAACTAAACACCACATCCACATAGCTTTCGCTAGCTTTACTGTGGTGCCGCAGCGCTTTCACGCTAATCGACGAGTTTTTTAAATGTTTGATGATATCAGCCTGCAAATCCATGTTTCCTCTTTTCGGTGTCTTCTAGCTACTAATCGGGGAGCTCTCTAACCTCAATACTCTGGTTTAGCGGAAAGATAAATTCATGAAGTCCTCTTTCGGTAATACCAGTCGCTCTAATGCCTAACCCCACTTCTTGTTCGTCCACTATCATGCCCGCTTGCGTTGGAAGGATATCAAAGTAATTAGCAAGCACTAGGCCCTGCATAGCTACCGTTATCCACCCGCTCGGTAGCACTAACGAATCTTCGGTCAGAGAAAGAGCATAGTCTGTTTTTATTTCTCCGGCTGGCAGATGTAATCTCAGGCTGTTGAGATAGCTGACCACTTCAGCTTGCTTAACAAGTTCAAGCTCGGCAAAATCATGGTCGCGTAATATTTGACATAAGGTAGCTAAGCGTTTATTGTCTGGCACCATGTCATTTAAAAGTGACGTATCAATATCTTCATAGAGCAGTTCCGTGCTCATGCGAAGTTTCTCGATATCGTGCGCATCGGTAATGTCCAAAAACTCCAGCCTAGAATCTTCGACCGCAAAGTTCTCTGTTATGGCGGTAGTCACCATGTAGCCATCATTATTATATTCACTGGTACGCATACCGGTATCGATGAGATGGGTTACCACAAACCTTGTTGCTATCTGTTCTTCCTCGAACATAACGGGCACAAACTGTACCGCAAAGCCAGCACTTATGCCTTGCCCCGAGTCTGGAGCAAACACCCGTCGTATTTGATACGACAAACCACCAGCCTCATTTACTTCAGCTTCACTCTGCAGATCTAAGACCGGCAGCGTTTGATATTTAGCACCCTCCACGACCACTTCAACACCCTGGTACGAGCAGGCTCCATCTAGATCTCTGGCTAATTCTCCGAACAGCTCTACTTTTTTGCTATCGGGGCAGTCCAGATCATTAATACGATGTTGCTCTGATAGTGCCCATTCTACTAAAAAGTCACGATTAGCCATTCTAGTCTCAACGGAACGTAAAGCAGGTTCGTATGTCATGACGCCTCACTTGTTTTTTCTATAGTACGCTCTTGTGGTTCGGGCAACAAGGGTTGTTACATAGCGTCCAAAGACATTCGGCCGTACAATAGAAGTATGGATAACCGACCGCTTGCCGAGCGGATGCGGCCCGAGCGTTTGCAGGATGTGGTGGGGCAATTGCACCTGGTGGGCGACGGCCAAATCATCCGCGAAATTATTGAGCACAAACAACCGACTAGTCTAGTGCTGTGGGGGCCGCCGGGTAGCGGCAAGACTACCTTGGCACGTATTATCGCTAAGGAAACTGGCGCCGAGTTCGTGGAGCTCAGTGCCGTCACAGCCGGCAAGGCTGATGTGGTTAAAGTGATTGAGCGCGCCAAACAAAATCAGCGTTTAGGAATGCAGACGATTCTGTTCGTCGACGAAATCCATCGTTTCAATAAAGCCCAGCAAGACGCCTTTTTGCCGCACGTCGAGGCCGGTACGATTACACTGATTGGGGCCACCACCGAAAACCCCAGTTTTGAGGTAATTAACCCTCTGTTGAGCCGCTCCAGGGTACTGGTGCTGGAACCCCTTGACAAGGCTTCTATTACCACCGTTGTCAAGCGGGCTGCCAAAAACCTCAATTTATCGGCCAAAAAGTTGCCTGCCAAGAGTGTTGATTTGCTCGCCGAACTAAGCGGTGGTGATGCCCGGGTGGCGCTTGGCAATTTAGAGCTAGCAGTACAATTAGCCGATAATAAAGCTATTACGCCGCAGGTAGTCGAAACCGCCGCTCAAACAAAAGTTCCCGGTTACGACAAAAAGGGCGAAAACCATTACAACGTCATCAGTGCCTTTATAAAAAGTATGCGTGGCAGCGATGCCACGGCGGCACTGTACTATATGGCTCGGATGCTCCAAGCCGGCGAAGACCCAAAATTCATTGCCCGGCGGATGGTAATTTTTGCCAGTGAAGATATTGGTTTGGCGGCTCCGGCGGCACTTAATTTGGCAGTCGCTTGCTTCCAAGCGGTCGAACGGATTGGTCTGCCCGAAGCCCAATACAACCTCTTTCACTGCGCTAGCGTATTAGCCAAAGCTCCGAAGTCCCGCCAAGTAGCTGACGCGATGCAAGGCGCCCTCAGCGCCGCTAAGCAGTATCCCGACCTACCCGTGCCACTCCATTTACGTAACGCCCCCACCAAACTCATGAAAGACCTTGGCTACAATCAGGGCTATAAATGGCAAGCCGGCTTTAAAGATAAACGCGGCTTTTTGCCAGAAGACCTGAAAGATCTCAACCTTTTTGACTAACTCGTAGCGTTAGCGCTTATGATTATCGTATACTGCGATGGATATGAGTCTGACCATTCACATCATTTGTGCCGGTAATACTTTTCGCAGTCGACTGGCCGAAGGCTACCTGAAATCGTTGCAACAACCTGGCCTGACCGTCATGTCGAGTGGCTACAAAGCCGAAGCCAATGAAGACGGACCAATCACGTTCTATGCCCGAATTATTGCCAAAAAACAGGGATTCAGTGAGTTTATAAAACCACATTGGGACCAACTAACTCAAAAGCGGATTGACCAGGCCGACATTGTAGTATGCGTTAACCGTGAAGTTCATCATCAGGTAAGTAAAAGGTTTAGTTTGCCCCTCACTACCTATATCTGGGATATTCCGGATGTAATCTATCCGCCACTCGCCTCAGACCCGAAGACCGATGAAGAGATATTAGCAATCACCGAAGACATCTTCGAGAAAATCAAGCTACGAGTTCATGAACTCCTCTTTTTTATTAACCGCCGAAAACCAACTGCCCGGCGCGATGTACTACATGAAGACGGCACGCCGACCGGCACCACTGCCACTATCGAAACGATACATCGGCAAGGTCTCTGGCACCGGGAAGTGCAAATCGGTTTATATACCAAGAGTGGAGAGGTGCTTTTACAGAAACGGGCCGCCGGGGTAATACTCGATGCCAGTAAATGGGATATTGGCTGTGCCGGCGGGGTTGATGCCGGCGAAACCTCGCGCCAAGCGGCAGTACGCGAATGTTACGAAGAAATTGGTCTACAAGTACCACCGGCTAGTCTGCAGTTTGTTTTCACCGAGCGGTACAATCATTACTTACCCCACTACGCTTTCCACCAGCGATGCCTGATTGATGTTTTTCTGGCCCCCATAACGGGCCGCGAAAAATTAGAGCTTCAAAAAGAGGAAGTAGCGGCGGTAACCACCGTGCCACTCGCCGAAGCTCGGCATATACTCGAACAATCTGCGGCACTTACTATGCATGGCTTTAAGGAACGAGTGCTGGAAAGTATCCAGACCCGTTTTTAAAACTGCTATCTAAAAGCAATCTCTCGGGGAGCCACCCGCCCATAACCATGAACCACGAGCTTGTCCGGAAATAGCTCGACGCAGGCATAGGCTGTTTGATCTGGAAAATCCATCATTCCCTCTATGTTCCAGCAGGGTAAATCTTTATAAATACCGAAGTTACCGGCATGGTTATGACCATTTATATACGCCTTAACCGCCGGGCGAGCCGCCAGAAAGTCTCGTAGCTCATCATCGTTTAATAGGTTTTCCGGATGGTCAGGGTAAATGCCATGATGGCCAAGTACTACTACCGACAGACCTTGTTCTTCAGCCTTTTGAATAGTGCTGCCGAGCCAGCGCAACTGCGACTGACTAAGCGCTCCATTCCATTCCTTGGCGTTAATCTTATTCTGGCTACCCATAGTCTCAAGAAGTTGCCTACCCTCCTGCCATTCTTTAGTACCTGGCTGAGACTCAATAGTGCCCACTTCGTTCGTATCAAGGATAATGAAACGCCACCCTTTAAGGTCTCGGTAGTAGTACTTGCTATCATCGGTAAAGTGGAAAGCCGCGAGCGTCTCTTGCTTGTGTCCGTAATCATAATCCGGCCCACAAAAATCATGATTACCGAGAGCGTGCCACACGGGAGCCCGTGAGGTATCCATAACTTCTAAGATAGGACTAAAGTTATCGGTACCTCGGTCTATTAAATCGCCCAGATTGATCACAAAATCTAGCGGCATGGCATTGAGTTGCGCTAAAGCTGCCGACAATTTCTTAATGCCTAGTGGAGCAGGCCGTTGAGGATTATTGGTGGGAATAGAAGAGTACTGAACGTCGCTTATTACACCAAACGTAATAATGGGTTGCATCTCATAAAGTGTAGCACGCCACTAGGCATAAGCTTTGTTGTATACTACCAATAAGTATGGCCGCAGCAATCGTCACCGACAAGCTTAGTAAGCACTACCCTGGTACCAAGGAAATTGCGCTCGATAAGTTGTCCCTGACGGTCAATGCTGGTGAAGTATACGGCTTTTTAGGTGCGAATGGTGCTGGTAAGTCTACGACCATTCGACTGCTACTTAACTTTTTACAGCCCACGAGCGGCACGGCCCAGATTGGTGGTTTTGACGTGGTGCACGAGAGCCGCCAGGCCAAAACCAAAGTTGGCTATTTGGCGGGTGATATTGCCCTGTACAAAAAGCCGACGGGCGCTGAATTATTACATTACCTGGGTGATCTGCAGGGATCTGACTATAAAGAGTATTTAAAAATCTTAGCAAAACGTTTTGAAGCGCCTCTCGGCAAAAAGATTGGCGAAATGTCTAAGGGTAATCGCCAAAAGATTGGCTTACTGCAAGCCCTGATGCACCGGCCGGACGTGATTATTTTAGATGAGCCTACCAGTGGCCTTGATCCGTTGATGCAAGAGGTGTTCTATAGCACGATTCGTGAACATACCAAGGCTGGCGCGGCGGTTTTTATGAGCAGTCATAACCTGGCCGAAGCCCAACAGTCTTGTGATCGAATCGGCATCATTAAGCATGGCAAACTCATTCACGAACAAGCCATCAACGAGCAAAGCGCCCTGTCGAAACCTACTTTTACGATAGTACTGGCCAGCGAGCCAGAAGCCATTCGTCTAGCTCACAGCTCTGGCTTAAAAGTGGTACATCACCAAGGCAATACGCTTCAAATTCGACCAACGGTTGCTTTGCCGGCTTTTTTGCGTACGTTAAGTAACTTCCAGATCGTCAGTCTCACCACTACGCAGCTTAACCTAGAGGATGAGTTCATGGAATTCTACGGGAGAGGCAAATAATGTTTACGGTGCTACGCTGGGAGCTCCGTCAACGGCGGGCAGCCATATTTTGGTGGACGCTAGGGAGCATAATACTCACCGTAGCGATCTTGGCACTCTACCCCTCCATTCGTGATCAAGCCAATCAGCTTAATAAAGTCATCAATGCTTTGCCACAAGGTGTCCGCGAACTTAAAACGGGTGGCGCCAGTAGTGTTAACGTAGCCGACCCGATCGCTTTTCTTAATTCTCAACTGTTTTACGCAACCTTGCCAATCCTGTGGATCATCTTGGCCATCACAAGAGGGAGCAGCGTGCTTGGTCGCGAAGAACAAAGCGGCACGCTTGAGTTACTTTTGTCTCGGCCAATTAGCCGCGGTCGGCTGCTGGTGGCCAAAGCTGGTAGCTTGCTGACCGAGTTTATTATTGTTGGTGGCGTTACCCTTGCCGCCATTTTAATCTTTGCCCCACTTTTTGATCTACATATTAGTAGTGGCCGGTTAGCCATCGCCACTGTTTACACGGTACTCTTTTCTATTAGCTTCGGAGTGATTGCCTTTACGCTACAAGCCGCCAGCAGTGTTACCCGCCGGGCAAGTGTGGCGATAGCAGTTTTAGTAAGCTTTGGCGGCTACTTAATAGCTTCATTAAGTGGCTTGACCGATTGGCTTAAGACGCCTGCTAAATTCGCGCCCTTCCATTACTTTGCACCTGACAAGATTATGCACGGTCAATTATCCTTCGGCCTTAATGCTTACTTAATTGGTGTGCTCGTTTTAGCGATAGTGGTGTCTTACTTAGGTTTTCGTCGTCGAGATATTAATTAGTACGGTGCGCCGGCATACGTCGAATGGCGTAGGGAATAAAGGCAATCCACACCGCACAGAGGGTCAGATAATAATGCTGCGACCAGTTATCCCGACCTGGTAAAATTGCCGCAACGAGTGAAAAAATGCCAAACACTACGTAACCAAGCAGCAGACCATTTAGCCAGAGGTTTTTGCGATCGTGCCACCACGAAACTGCCAAACTCACGAATAAGAAGACTGCTGCTGCAATACTGCAAATACCATGCAGGAGCAGTAAATGATCGACTCGAAAACTCGGGCATTGGCTAACGGATGGATCACAGCGCATTGGCAAGAGTGCGTCAGCAATTGTCAGCAAGGCATACACTATAGTGCTTCCTAGGGCCAATCGTGCTAGTAATCGATTGCCAGTCTTATAACGCCACAGCCACACGGCAATAAGGATTACCAGCACGCTACTCACTACATCTCCACTCACAAATAGCCAATTAAACGGCTGATGGATAGCTTCGAGCTCACTTGCCAAACCGGCGCGTGCCACGAGGGGATTTAACCAATAACCGAGTGGCCAAGAATCGTACAATAGCCCGGCAAGTACGGCCAATATAGTAAGTGACCAAGCTGATTTGCTAAGTGAACGACGCATCGTTGTTATTATACCTGCTCCATCTGGTAATAAGGTAAAAACTTTAGTATAATCACCGTCTGTACTGGGGATTCGCCAAGTGGTAAGGCACTGGGTTCTGGTCCCAGCATTCGGGGGTTCGAATCCCTCATCCCCAGCCATTTATTTTGTTATTTTCTTATGCTCAGCAGGCATTAGAGCTTACCTATTTTACGGATACCACTGGTACAATTACATTATGTTACACGCCACGCCTTTTCTCCTTTTCGATGGTAATTGCGCAGAGGCAATGACTTTTTATAAGGAATGTCTTGGTGGTGAGCTAACCCTTACTAAGCTTGGCGATACACCCATGAAGCATCAGTTTCCGCCAGAAAAGCAGGAACGAATCATCAATGCCCATCTGAAAAGTGGTGCCATTGAGATATCTGCTACCGATTGGATGGCTTCCCCATCATTTGATCCTATTCAGGGCAATACATTTGCTATTTTTATTACCGGCAATACGTACAACGAACTAAAGACCGTTTTCGATAAATTAAAAGATGGTAAAAACAATACCAGATTGCAAGATCTACATGAAATGCCGTTTGGAATTTATGGGCAGTTCTACGATAAATATGGGGTTCAGTGGATCTTTAGAGGGAATACATAATGACAAGTAAAGCTAGAAAACCAGTAGGTAAGTTCGCTGACGTACCCTATGACTGGCGGAAACCAACTGAGAGTCGATTTAAATCACGTACCTGGAATCCCCAAGCGCCTTTTATTACCAAACGTTGGTATGGGTGGGGTTACGATTTCAATCTGTATGCCATAGTGCATCCTCTTAAGTGGCATCGGGTTAGAGCAAAACTAAAAGATAATTGAATGCGTCTTAGTACTTATAAATAACCATTAGAATAAACATAGCTAATAAATATCCTTGACTAATTGTCATTAAAAGACTATTATATTGACAATTTTATGAGGAACGCTATGAAACTTATCAACAAGGCTACTTCGCTCGTTTTGCCAGCAGTATTGCTAGCCTCTCTTATCATGCCCTTTGCCCGGGTACACGCTGATAGCACTAACTTAATTGCTAACCCTTCAGTAGAAACCGCAACCAACAACCAACCTACCAACTGGACCACCAACAGCTGGGGCACGAACACGCCTACCTTTACTTATGAGCAAACCGGCCACACAGGCGATCATGCGCTTTCTGTATCAGTAACAGGCTACAGTAGCGGCGATGCAAAATGGATGGCTGATCAAGTTCCTGTAACCGCTGGTCAGACTTACACCTACAGTGACTACAACCAATCTGATGTTATGACCGAGCTTGACGCTGCCTACACTGATGCCTCAGGCACCATGAGCTTTGTGTACCTCAACTCAATTCCTGCTAGCAGCACCTGGCAGCAAACCACTAATACTTTTACCGTACCGACTGGTGCAGTGAGTGTCTCGATTTATCACATCCTTTATTCAAACGGCTCGTTGCAGACTGATGACTTTAGCTTAACTGCCCAAGATCAAACTACGACTCCGCCAACCAATCCTACTGACCCCACAAATCCAACTGACCCTACCCAGCCCAGCGATCCATCGGGTAACCTTATCGCTAACCCTTCAGTAGAAACCGCCAACGGCAACCAACCAACAAGCTGGACGACTGACAGCTGGGGCACCAACACGCCTACTTTCAGCTATGAGTCAACGGGCCACACTGGCAGCCATGACCTTTCAGTATCGATCGCCAACTACACAAGCGGCGATGCCAAGTGGATGGCCGCCCAAGTTCCCGTAACTGCCGGCCAGTCTTATACATATAGCGACTACAGCAAGTCTGATGTCATGACCGAACTCGATGCGGCTTATACTGACGCTTCTGGAAACATGAGCTTTGTATACCTCAACTCAATTCCAGCCAGCAGCACTTGGCAGCAGACTACCAGTAACTTTACGGTTCCAGCAGACGCCGTAAGCGTTTCAATCTACCACATTCTCTACTCCAACGGCTCACTGCAGACTGATGATTTTAGCTTAACTAACCAAAGCCAAACCACTACCCCTCCTACGGATCCTAGTGATCCATCGGGCAATCTTATCGCCAACGGTTCATTTGAGACTGCTAACGGTAGCGACCCAGCTAGCTGGCAACGTGGCGGTTGGGGTACTAACAATGCTGCCTTAACGTACTCTACCGATGCGCACACTGGCACTCACAGCGCAAGCATTACCATTTCAAGCTACACGGACGGCGATGCCAAGTGGTACGCTAATCCAGTTACTGTTACTGCCGGCCAAACCTACACTTATAGTGATTACTACAAATCTGGCGTAGCTACCCGCGTGGTTGTAGCCATGACTAACGCTAGTGGCGTCGACAGCTACACTGAGTTAGCAACCGCCCCCGCAGCTAGCAACTGGACTCAATACAGTGCTAACTTCATCGTTCCTACTGATATCAAAGCAGTGACTATTTACCACTTGCTTGATAAGGTCGGCACCTTAACTATTGACGATGCTTCACTCGTTGCAGGCAGCGGCACCACCACACCTCCAACCGATCCTAACCCTACTAACTATGTACCTAACCCTTCACTTGAAACCGCCAACGGCAACCAACCAGCTGATTGGCAGTCTGACAGCTGGGGCACTAACACACCTACCTTTAGCTACGTAAAAAATGATGGCCACACGGGCACTAACAGCGTTAAGGTCACCCTTAGTAACTACCAAAGCGGCGATGCCAAATGGTACTTCACGCCAGTCACTACCCTCACTCCAGGCAGCCAGTACAGCTTGTCAGCTTGGTACAAGACAAACACCCAGGCTCACGTAGTCGCTGACTATGTCGATAAGAATGGGGTTGATCAGTACCTCACCCTGCCAAACCCATCTGCCGGTGCGGATGCCGCTACTACCTGGCAGCAGTACAGTTCTAAGCTGTATGTACCGACCGATGCTACCTCAATGACCGTATTCTTCCTGATTTCTAGCAACGGCTGGTTACAAACGGACGACCTGAGCCTAACCAATTACACACCAGTTGGCTTCAACAACGCGATGGTGAGCCTAACGTTCGACGACGGCTGGGAATCAATCTACACCAATGGCCTACCAGAACTACAAAAGTATGGTTTTGAGTCAACTCAGTACTTAATCAGCGGCAAGTTAAACACTGCCGAGTACATGACTACCGCAGAAGCTCAAGCTTTCCAGACTGCTGGCAGCGAAATAGCTTCTCACACTGTCACTCACCCTGACCTGACCACGCTGAATAGCACCGACTTAACCAACGAGCTGAGCAACTCTCAGACCACTCTGCGTCAGTTGTTTGGTTCAGACGTAGCCCAAGACTTTGCCAGCCCTTACGGTACCTACGACCCCACTACTATTGCCGCTATCAAGCAATACTACCAGTCTCACCGTTCAACCGATGTCGGTTTTAACTCAAAAGACAACTTTGACCCTTACAACATCTTGGTACAAGACGTCGACACCGATACTACTCCAGCCCAAGTTGCTGCCTGGATAGCTCAAGCACAAGCTAACAAAACCTGGCTTGTACTGGTTTACCATCAGGTCATTAGCGGCGGTGATCCTGACGATTACGCTGTTACTCCGGCCGATCTAGACACTGAACTTGCCAACATCAAAGCTTCTGGCATAGAAGTCAAAACCATCTCTCAGGCTATCGCTGAGATCAACAGCCAGCTCTAAATACCTTCGACAGCGGGTCAGGTTTGGCCACCCAACATAAGCATTTTATTTTAAAAAATACTCTTTACTTATATGCACGAATAGTGTAGAATATGCACTAACACAATCCTTTGGTGTGGAGTGCCCCGTAAGTGAGTGGTGCTGGGATGTTAGTGGTCAATTTTAAGTGACCATGTCTGAGGTCCCTGTGGCACACGAACAACAAGTATCATCATACGAATCTCGAGACGTCGGCTATGAACGCCGCAAAGTTACCCGTCCGCGCATCGTGCGACCCCGGGTTATCGCTCTAGTGCCTGCCCACAACGAACAAGATATCATTGCCGCCACCATTAAGTCGTTGATGGCTCAAACATATCCTTTTAGCTACGTACTTATCATCGCCGACAACTGTACTGACAACACCGTGCGCATTGTTAGGCGATATCAGCGCAAATACGGTAAAGACAAACTGCGATTATTAATCACTGAGGGTAACACTCACAAAAAAGCCGGTGCCCTTAACCAAGGATTTAAGGCCACCCTTAGAAGCCGACCCGACTTTATATTCGGTATGGACGCCGATACGATTATTGACGCCCGAATGGTCGAAGAAGCAGTCAAGCAGTTCCAGCGCGAGCCAAAAACTGCCGGTATTTGCTCGGCTTACCGTACCCTGCCCCTCAAAGACGATGCCAGCCATTGGCAACGATTCTTATGGCGTCTGCAAAACATTGAATTCGGACTAGCCAACGCCTGGCGCGTTGAAAACTATAAAAGCGCCCGAGTACTCCCAGGTGTATCAGTAATGTTCCGTTCAGCAGCCTTGCGTGAGATTTATAAGCGTAATAAAGGTACCGTCTGGGCCACCAACAGCCTCGTCGAAGACTACCGCCTAACGCTTGAACTGAAAGATATTGGCTGGGACACTAAGTCATCGCTCCGTATGATCTCTTGGTCAGATGTGCCGCTGCGCCTTTTTGGTAAAGGCGGTCTGTTTGACCAGCGTCAACGCTGGTACAGCGGCACGGTTGACGAGCTACGCTTGCGCGGCTTTAAAAAGCACTCACGCTACGAACTCTTCACCATCGTTCTCTTGGCTATAAACTTTGTAATGCGCTTCTTACTGATTGCCGCTTACCTGACACTGCTAGCCATGGGCAACAAGGTACAGTGGGTATCGTTCTTCCTGGTACTACCCGTTATCGCCGCTCTCGTCCAATTCCACCGCTGGATTAAATACACGGACCAACGGGACCGCTGGCAAGGCCTCATGACAATCCTGTTGCTACCTAACGAGTTATATGCCGTCTTTAGAGAGTTTATTTACCTGTATGCCATTTGGCTTAGTTATCGAAGGCCTAACCGGGCTTGGTAGTGAATTAACGTAAGAATAAGAAAGGAAAGCACAGATGTACACCCCGACCCACACATTTTTCGGCAGCTTGACGCCAGTCACTGGCGTTGACTTATCGCTTCACACCTTTGTCGGTGTCAGTTGGCACGTTCTTTTGCCATACACCGTCTTTGGTGCTGCGCTCATGGTTTACAGCCAGAGCCGCTTCCTGCGTGGCCAACACGTGCTCAAGCGCGAAGGCGTTTTGGCAGGACCCGCCGAGTAATAACAAAGCCCTTGCGTAATACCCGACACCTTCAGAGCTGTCGGGTATTTGTTTTAAGATTTACTTTGCGTTTGCTGATCCAGTATAGGGGTAATAGTAGATAGACCGAATGTCTAATGATGCCGGCAAGGCGCTATTGTCGATGCCATTGCCCGGGTAGTGAGCCGTGTCCATACCACCCCAACTTCCACCCATAGCTAAGTTAGCGATGAGGTAAAACGGCTGATCAAACGGCCAGGAGGTATAATCAGCGCCACTCGCCCGAGTATAAGTGTAGTAGCTCTTGTCATTCACGGCGAACGTCATGCTGGTAGGTGTCCATAATAGCGTGTACTTATTAAAGGTAGTACTGCTATTTGGCACGTTTACCGCACTGTAGGAGCCGGTACCATCAGGGTGACGTGAGAGATCCGATACGGTATGAGCGATGCCGTAGATAATATCTGGCTGGAATCCAACCGCTTCAAGGATATCGATTTCGCCGCCATTTTTATAGCGCAAAGTATTGCTGGTAGGACTTTTGTCGGCATAGATATTATTGTCTGGCAATAGCCAGATTGCTGGCCAAGTACCTACTCCGCTCGGTAGTTTAGCAGTAATATCAATTCGGCCGTAAAGAAAGGCCTGCTTACCCTCAGTTTCAAGACGCGCTGATCCGTAATTGTAGCCATCTGGCTCGGCTTGATGAGTAGCGATTAAGCGTAATGCACCGTCCTCAATACGCACATTGGCACTATTGGCCGAATAGTACTGTTGCTCTTTGTTACTGTTTTCAGCTGGCCCCACAAGGGTATTCCAATAGCGCGGATCAGGCTGACCCGACGTTTGCCCTGCAAAGTTTTGCGACCAACTAGGGGTAGTCGCAAAGAGGGGATTGTCTTGTGCAGGCGTGTCTGCCGACTTAGAGGCAGTGGCTTTTTGCTGGGTCGCCACCGTCGTAGCTGGTAAGGAGTTCCGATTCGTCAGTTTGGGAATTATGTGAGAGCCCGCAATCACTAGACCACAGAGTGCACTGACTACTAAAAAAGCACTTCGGCGCGCCAGAGCACTCCGAAGATTAGGTTTAATCTGCCCTTTTTTGCGCTTGGTAGCCTCTGTAAGAGACTTACGAACCAGCGCAAGCGGGACGGGTAGGTTCATAGGAGTATTATAATATATACGTCCAAAAATGTCAATTTAATTCCTTAAACATAACCTTTTCTTGCCAAATTGTAAATCTTGCTGGTAGAATAAGTTTATGTCCAGGGGCAAACTGAGATCTCTTCGAAGAACTAACCACCATTATCGCCACGGACAGCGTACCAAGTCACGGCTCTTTATCAGCCAAGCAATGCTTCATCAAGCATCCACCGTGATAGCATTCTGTTTCATAACTCTTTCATTCACGGTCTTTTTTTCAGCCATTAGCGCAGGAGATAATGTGACAAGCCCCCACCGGCATTCAGCCATCAAGTCTACTCATGGCAAAAACGGCGTTTCGAGCCCATCGGGCGCTGGCCTAACCCCAAAAGCATCAGCCACCCCTAAAGGAGTATTGGGAGCTTCTACTAAAACTTCCGGGAGCGGTTCATCGGCCTCGATCCCACCCAAACCCGCCTGGGTCTCTCTACCCCTCTACACTGATCCTCAGAATACTGCAGCCCAATACGTGGCCAGTAATCCTTCAGTAGCCGGTGCTGCTTATATCACTCGTATGTCCCAGGTGCCCGTCGCAGAATGGTTCGGGGATTGGAATAGTGATGTGACTGGCGATGTGAGCAGCTACGTTTCGGCAGCAGCCGCCAAAGGCAGCGTTCCGGTAGTAGTCGCTTACAACATACCGAACCGAGACTGCGGTGGGTACTCAGTCGGAGGTGCCAGCAGCCTCGCCAGTTACACCCAGTGGGTGCAGAAAGTTGCCGCCGGCATCGGCGACCGCACGGCTGTCGTCATTTTAGAACCCGATGCATTGGGCGCTCTTGATTGCCTAGCGACTTCGGCTCAGTCAGAACGAACCCAGTCTCTTGCCCAAGCAGTTACTATTCTCAAGGCCCACGCCCGCACCGCCGTGTACATTGATGCCGGTACGCCCGTTTGGCAACCAGCTGACGTTATGGCGCAACGCTTGAAGGCCGCAAACGTTGCCGCCGCCGATGGTTTCAGCCTCAACGTATCGTACTTCGCTTCGACTGCCTCGAACCGTACTTACGGCGATAAGCTCTCGAGCCTCATTGGTTATAAGCATTACGTAATCGATACCTCACGCAATGGTGGAAACCATGCGGTAACGGGTATGCAGTGCAACCCATCATTTGCCTCTTTTGGAGATGCACCGACCACCAATACCGGCAGCGCACTGAACGACGCCCTTTTATGGATAAAGATTCCTTGGGAATCCGATGGAGAATGCAATGGCAGTCCCGGCCCGGGAGAACCCTATTGGAGTTATGCCATCCAACTTGCTCAGAACGCTGGCTGGTAGCCAAGAGAACGATATGAAAAGCCACGAAGAAATCTATGCATTCCTGCAGGCATACCAGATCGGTGTTATTTCAACGGTCAGTCCTCAGGGGCTACCCAATGCTGCTATTGTCGGCTTTGGCCAGACTAAAGATCTAGCCATCTTGTTTGGCACAGATAACACCTCACGCAAGTACCACAATCTAAAAACTAATCCCCAGCTTGCCTTTACGGTAGGTGGCAAAACCGCCGAAACCGTCCAACTGGAGGGCACCGCTCGAGAGCTGGCTGCCGATGAGCTACACCTCGTTAGTGAACACTATTGGCGCAAAAATCCCCACGCCAAAAGCTATCACCAAAACCCGACCAATCGCTATTTTATTATTACGCCCCGCTGGCTGCGCTACACTGACTTACGAACTGACCCGTGGGACATCACCGAACTTTCATTCTAAAAGTTTAGGCCCCAGAAGTTTCGTGGATAATTAAGTGCAGGCCGGCAAGATAGTCGGCCTCTTGGCCTGCCTTGGTCCGTTCTTCGCCAGCGAAAGATCGAGCCAGGTACGGATAAGCCTCCAGGAAAGTATTGACGTCATATTCTTCTAACTCTTCTTCGGAGGGAGCGGCTTGCTCTTCGATGACATACCCGAAGGTATAGGTAGTAGCCGTGGTGATGATCCGACGAGCCGCTATCAGGTCGATACCGGCGCTGTGCAATGATCGTAAACCGTACTCAAAAGACTTGGCAAGCGTAACAGCTGGATACAACCGGGCACCGGCCACTACTCGGGCGCCGTCGGGATAAGCCAGCATTGCTTTGCGCAAGCGACTCATGTGGTCGATCAGCCACTCTTGCCAGCTTTGATCATCGCGTCGCGGTTCAATTGTTTCAAACTCGCGCTTAAGGATCGCCTCGGCTAGATAATCTACCAGCACCTCTTTGTTTTTGAAGTGCCAGTAGAGCGCTGGAGCCTGCATATCCAGCCTAGTAGCCAACTTGCGCTGCGTTAAGCTAGCCAAGCCGTCTTCTTTTAAGAGTACTAGAGCAGCTTCAATAATCCGTTGCTGGGTATCACTCGGCTCGTCAAACTTTTGCTGTAGACGTTCTTGCATTCGGGCAAAGCGGGCATCGACCCGTTGCTGTTGCTTTTGAAGCCTTTCATTAGTGCGTCGACGAGCCTCCTCAAGGCGTTTCATGTCACGACTAAACCTATCCTGTCTCATGACTGTGTATTTTATCAGTTGACAGCAAAATTTAACAGTGTTAAATTGAAATTACCAAATCATTTAACAACGTTAAGGAAGCTATGGCAACGCAAACACCAACTACAGAATTTGCCGTGGAAGCCACGGGACTTGTAAAAGTCTTCGGTGACAACCGCGCCGTTGACGGCCTAGACCTAAAGGTACCGACCGGCAGTATTTACGGCGTACTTGGCCCTAATGGCGCCGGTAAAACTACCACTATTAATATGTTAGCCACGCTGATGCGTCCGGACGACGGCAGTGCTACAATCTTTGGCCATGATGTCGTGAATGAAGCCCAAATCGTACGACAGCTGATTGGCGTTACTGGTCAGTATGCTTCAGTCGATGAAACCTTATCGGCCACCGAAAACCTGATTATCTTTTCACGCCTGCTCGGTTTGAGCGCTAGCGAAGCCAAGAAGAAGTCAACTGAGCTCCTTGAAGAGTTTGGCTTAACCGAAGCTGCTAAGCGCCCTCTTTCTAAGTTTTCGGGTGGTATGCGCCGTCGCCTTGATCTAGCTGCCAGTTTGATTGCCCAACCACCGCTCATCTTTTTAGACGAACCCACGACCGGTCTCGACCCGCGCACCCGCAACCAAATGTGGAATACCATCCGTCGCCTAGTTTCAACCGGATCAACCGTGCTCTTAACGACCCAGTACCTTGAAGAGGCTGATCAGCTAGCCGACCGCATTGCCGTCATTGATCACGGTAAGGTGATTGCCGAAGGCACCGGCGCCGAACTAAAAGCCTCGATTGGCACCGCCACGCTGCAGCTTGAAGTAGTCGATAAAAAAGACGATGCTGCGGCAGCCAAGATTATTCACAAAACATTGGGCGTAGAGCCAACTATTTCGCGGCCCGGTCACGTGTCAGCGCCCATGGCCCGTCCCGATAAAATTACCGATCTGCTCATTGCCCTGCGCGCTGATAACATTCACTTAAGCCAAGTCAGCGTACAAGAGCCAACTATGGACGAAGTCTTCTTGTCACTAACCGGCAAACCACAATCATCGCACCCTAAACCATCTCAAAAAGGAGCCAAGTCATGACCGACGCCCAAATCTTGCCTGGCAGCACCCGGCAACTCAAAAACCACACCAGCCTCAAGCAAACCGTACTCAACTCACTAACTATGGCCCATCGCGGTCTACTAAAAATGCGCCGCACGCCCGAACAGTTTTTTGATGTTACCCTCCAACCCATTTTATTTACCCTGATGTTCACCTACATTTTCGGTGGCGCCATCGCCGGTAGCGTGTCGAAATACTTGCCCATCATTATTCCGGGCATTCTGATTCAGACCGTTATTACCACTTCAGTAGTGACTGGTGTGCAGCTACGCGAAGACATGGATAAGGGAGTATTCAACCGCTTTAAGTCCTTGCCGATTGCCCGCATCGCACCCTTAGCTGGTGCCCTACTGGCCGATACGATCCGCTATGGTATCGCTACAGTACTGACTTTTACCATGGGTTACATTATGGGCTACCGACCTGGTGCCGGCATCGGTGGCGTCATTGCTGGTGGCCTGCTGACTATCCTCTTTGCTTGGTGCATTAGTTGGATCTTCGCTTTCTTTGGCGTGATTGCCCGGACTGCCTCCAGCGTGCAAGGCGTATCATTGTTGATCTTGTTCCCCCTCACCTTTTTGTCCAACGCTTTTGTACCGGTCGACACCTTGCCCCACTGGCTCAAGACTTTTGTCAGCTTTAACCCATTGTCACACTTAATAGCTGCAGTTCGCCAATTAGCTAACTATGGCACCATTGGCCACGACTTTTGGCTCAGCCTAGTTGGCGCACTCATCATCGTTGCCCTCTTTGCGCCGCTTACCGTCCGCGCTTATATGCGCAAAGCATAAGCAGTATTGTTCTCAGGTTCTTTTCAGCTTATAGTGTGCTTATGCATAAAAAACAGCTCAATCAACGTGGTTTCGGCCATCTCTTACCCCTCCTTTTACTCATCCTTGTCATCGGTGCAGTCGGCTTTGCTGGTTGGCGCATACATAAAAAGAACCAGGAAAATAAAAATCCCAATGAGCTTACCGCCCAACAGGCAGGGTCCATGGAAGATTACGCCAACTCTACAGATCCAGTACAAAAAGGTATGGCGCTGAGCAGTGGTCAATGTAGTGGCAAAGGCAGTACTGTCCTTACTCATGCACCAATGGACGTCAAAGACGTCGGCACGATTGAGCCGATGGGCTTAATGGTAGGTGGTCACGTTACCCCCGTTGATCACGAGTATTACTATCAAAAAGATAAAAATGCTCCAGTTGATAGCTACCCCGTGTATGCAGATGGGGATGGCGTAATTACCGCTGTACAGTTTGTAAATGATGGCCAAAAAGACGCCTGGTGGGTAACCATTGCGCATACCTGCACTTTTCTAACTAACTACAACTTAATGACTAGTGTCACCGCTGATATCAAATCCAAACTGCCGGCCGGTTGGGGTCCTAATAATAACGGTGGCGTCCACATCCCCGTTAAAGCTGGACAAGTCATTGGCCGAGTCGGTCATCAAAGTCTGGACTACCAAGTGTGGGACACTACTAAAACGCTGAAAGGTTTCTTATACCCAACCGCCTACAACAACCGTGAGCCATGGAAAGTTAATACTGCCCAGCCGCTAGATTACTTTAGCAACGCGGTAAAGGCCCAGATTTTACCGCTCTACGCTCGTAAAGCCGAGCCACGAGACGGCAAGATTGACTACGACGTTTCAGGTGAAGCCGTAGGCAACTGGTTCCTCGACGGCACCAATGGTTACGCTGGCAATGGCGATATTTCAACCAGTTCTTATCAAGGTCATTTGGCACT